>WBZP01004681.1_pt1 | contig 14164 bp, 11 predicted proteins | sample 5204301 | NCBI WGS metagenome assembly WBZP01 (sample SAMN12412401, study PRJNA552823) | activated sludge metagenome | isolation source: activated sludge from nitrification reactor of wastewater treatment plant... | place: USA: Pennsylvania | collected 2017 | reverse complement strand
GTCACCGGGTCGACGGTCTACGGCATCGCGACCGGGCTGATGGCCTGGGTGATCGGCTGGCTGACCCGGGGCATCGTCGCCCCGGCCGTCACCGCCGGCTCGGTGACCCCGGCGCAGTTGTGGACCATCGGCGGGGTGGTCACCGGGGTCGTGCTGCTCAACGTTGCCGGGGTGATCGCGCGGCGCGGCGCGGCCGGCATCGTCATGTACAACCTCGGCGCGGCATACCGACGCCGGGTCACCCGGCAATATCTGCAGCTGCCCCTGCGGTGGCACCACAAGCACCCGAGCGGGCAGCTGCTGTCCAACGCCAATGCCGACGTCGAGGCGACCTGGAACATCTTCGCGCCGCTGCCGATGGCCCTCGGTGTCGTCGTCATGCTGCTCTTCGGGGCGGTGCAGATGCTCGTCGTCGACCCGGTGCTCGCGCTCGTCGGTTTCGTCGTCTTCCCGCTGCTGTTCCTGGCCAACGCGGTCTTCCAGCGCCGGATGTCACCCCAGGTGACCCTCGCCCAGCAGCTGCGGGCGGAGGTCTCCGAGGTGGCGCACGAGAGCTTCGAAGCCGCCCTCGTCGTGAAGACCCTCGGCCGGGAGGACCAGGAGACCGAGCGCTTCGCGGAGGTCACCCATCGGCTGCGGGCGGCCAACATCGCGGTCGGGCGCACCCGGGGCACCTTTGACCCGGCGATCGAGTCGATCCCCACCGTCGGCACGCTCGTCGTCGTCGCAGTCGGGGCCTGGCGAGCCTCCCGCGGGCTCATCGGAGCCGCCGAGGTGGTCCAGATCGCCTACCTCTTCTCGGTGCTCGCCTTCCCGGTGCGGGCCTTCGGCTGGGTGCTGGGCGAGGTGCCCCGGTCCGTGGTCGGCTGGGAGCGGGTGCAGGCGGTGCTCGCCGCCACCGGTGCGATGGACCACGGCACCGCCCGGCTGCCACAGCGTCCCGCCGCCCAGGTGCGGGCCGAGCACCTCGACTACTCCTACGAGATCGACCTGCCCGACGGCAGCACCGATACTTCGCCGGCGATCCGGGGGGTCACCCTCACCCTGAGCGCCGGCTCGACCGTCGCGCTCGTCGGCCCGACCGGCTCCGGCAAGACCACCCTCGCCGGCCTGCTGTTGCGCCTCGTCGACCCCGACTCCGGGCGGGTGCTGCTCGACGACGTCGACCTGCGCCAGGTGCGCCGCGGGGGCCTGGCGCAGGTCGCCGCCCTCGTGCCGCAACAGACCTTCCTCTTCGAGGACACCGTCCGCGACAACGTCACCCTCGGGCAGCCGCACCCCGACGAGGCCGTCTGGGAGGCGCTGCGAGTCGCCCAGGGCGAGCGGTTCGTGCGCCGGCTCGCCGACGGGCTGGACACCCGGGTGGGTGAGCGGGGCACCAACCTCTCCGGTGGGCAACGTCAACGCATCGCCTTGGCGCGCGCGGTGATCCGTCGGCCTCAACTGCTTGTGCTCGATGACGCGACCTCGGCCGTCGACCCGAGCGTCGAGCAGCAGATCCTCGGCGCGCTGCGCGGCGCCGCGGCCGGAGCCACCGTGCTCGTCGTCGCCTACCGGATGGCCACCATCGCGCTCGCCGACGAGGTGATCTACCTCGAGGCCGGCCAGGTCCGCGACCGGGGCCGGCACGATGAGCTTCTCGCCCGCTGCCAGGGGTATGCCGCGCTGGTCTCCGCCTACTCCCGCGACGCCGCCGAGCGCGCCTCGGACGCTGACGCCGACGCCCCAGCCGACGCCGACGCCGGGGTCCGGCCATGAGCCGACTGGCCCGCGAGCCGCTCAACGACGACGGCCCCGGAGGCGGCATCGGGTCCGGCGGTGAGCTCTCGGCGTGGCAGACCCTGCGTCGCGGCGTGCAGATCTCCCCGGAGCTGACCCAGGGCATCTGGGGCACCCTCGTGCTGGCCGTGCTGTCCACGGTCGGTCGGGTGCTCGTGCCGTTCGTCGTGCAGCGCACCACCGACGAGGGCATCCTTGCGGCCGGCGGCCCGGATCCGGGCCGAGTGCTGTGGTGGGTGGGCCTCGCGCTGGCCGGGGTGGTGGTCACTGCGGTGAGCTCGTATGCCGTGAACGTGCGCCTCTTCACTGCGTCGGAGAGCGGCCTGGCGACCCTGCGACTCACGGCATTCCGCCACATCCACGACCTGTCGGTGCTGACCCAGAACACCGAGCGGCGCGGCTCGCTGGTGTCCCGAGTCACCAGCGACGTCGACACGATCTCGCAGTTCGTGCAGTTCGGCGGGCTGATGCTCGTCATCAGCACGGCCCAGATCGCGCTGGCCAGCGCGCTCATGCTCGTCTACAGCCCGTGGCTCACCCTCGTGGTGTGGGGCTGTTTCGTGCCGCTCTTCGTGGTGATCCGCCGCTTCCAAGGGGTGGTCGGGCGGGCCTACACGCGGGTCCGTGAGCGGGTGGGCGAGCTGCTCGGCGCGATCTCCGAGGCGGTCGTCGGGGCCGCGACGATCCGGGCCTACGGTATCCAGGAGCGCACCGCGGCCCGCATCGACGCCGCCGTCGAAGCGCACCGCCGAGCCTCGGTCGCAGCCCAGCTGCGCGCGGTGTTCGCCTTCACCGCAGGCCAATTCGTCTCGGGTTTCACCACCGCGGTGGTGCTCGTCGTCGGCACCGTGCTCGCCGCCCGGGGGGAGCTCACCCTGGGCACCGTGCTGGCCTTCCTCTTCCTCGTCAACCTCTTCACGATGCCGGTCCAGCAGGCCACCGAGATCCTCAACGAGTTGCAGAACGCGGTCGCCGGCTGGCGCCGCGTCATCGGCATCGTGGACACCCCCGCCGACGTCGCCGACCCGGGGACGGCGGGGGTAGCGCTGCCGCGCGGGCCGATCACCGTCGACTTCGAAGCAGTCGGCTTTGCCTACCCGGGTGGCCCGCCGGTGCTGCACGAGGTCTCCCTGTCGATCCCGCCGCGAGCTCGGGTCGCGGTCGTCGGCCAGACCGGCTCGGGCAAGTCGACGCTGGCCAAGCTGCTCACCCGGCTGATGGACCCGACCCAGGGCCGGGTGCTGCTCGACGGCGTCGACCTGCGCCGGGTTCGCTTCGCGTCGCTGCGGTCCCGGGTGGTGCTCGTGCCGCAGGAGGGCTTCCTCTTCGACGCCACCTTGTTGGACAACGTGCGCTTCGGCTCTCCCCACGCCTCGGAGGGCGACGTGCGTCGGGCGCTGATCGACCTCGGTCTGGACAGCTGGGTCCAGGGGCTGCCCTTGGGCCTGGCCACCCAGGTGGGCCAGCGCGGTGAATCGCTGTCGGCGGGGGAGCGCCAGCTCGTGGCGATCGTGCGGGCCTATCTGGCCGACCCCGACCTGCTCGTGCTCGACGAGGCCACCTCGGCCGTCGACCCCGCGACCGAGGTGCGGCTGCAACGCGCCCTCGACTCGTTGACCCGCGGGCGCACCTCGATCGCCATCGCGCACCGGCTGTCCACGGCTCAGGCGGCCGACGAGGTGATCGTCGTCGACGCTGGCTCGATCGTCGAGCGTGGCCCGCATGCTCGGCTCGTGACCGAGTCCGGGGTGTATGCCGCGCTGCACGCTTCGTGGGTGACGCACCAGTCCTAGAAGCAGGCCATTGGTCCCGGTCGCCGTTGCCTCGAAATCCCTACGGTCGAGCCACGCTCAATAGATACCGAACGTTCGTTCATGTATCCCAGCCGCGCATACCCGAGGAACGAAGGTCAACGATGACACCCGAACAGCGGACGGCCCACGAGCACCATCTCCTGCATCACTCGCACGAGCCTCTCGGCGAGCCCGACATCATCCACGACTCGCCCGCGCCGACCACATCGGCCGAGGAGTACCGCCGGGTCGCACTGGCCACCGGCGTCGGCACGATGATCGAGTGGTACGACTTCTTCATCTACGCCAACGTCGCGGCCTTGCTCTTCGGCAAGCTCTTCTTCAGCGGCCTCGGGGAGTGGAGCCAGCTGGCCTCGTTGGCCACCATCGGCGTCAGCTTCTTCTTCCGCCCGCTCGGCGCGATCGCCATGGGACACATCGGTGACCGGATGGGCAGGCGCATGGTGCTCATCCTCACCCTCGTGCTCATGGGCCTGGCCACGACCTTCGTCGGCCTGCTGCCCACGACTCAGGCCATCGGCATCGCAGCGCCGATCCTGCTCATCCTGCTGCGCTGCCTGCAGGGCTTCTCGGCCGGTGGCGAGTGGGGTGGCGCTGCCATGCTCGCGGTCGAGCACGCCCCGCACGGGCAACGCGGCCGCTTCGGCGCGTCCCCGCAGGTCGGCGTGCCGGCTGGCATGCTGCTGGCCGCGGGGGTGCTGGCGCTGCTCACCAACCTCACGACGACCGAGCAGTTCGAGTCGTGGGGCTGGCGTATCCCGTTCATCTTCTCGCTCATGCTCATCGCCCTCGGGCAGTGGATCCGTCGGCGCGTGGCCGAGAGCCCGGTCTTCCAGGAGCTCAAGGAGGCCAAGGCGCACTCGAAGGCCCCGATGAAGGAGGTCTTCAAGGAGAACCCCCGCGAGATCCTGCACATGGCCTCGATCTTCATGGGCAACAACGCCTTCGGCTACATGCTCGTCGGTGGCTACCTGCTGTCCTTCGTCACGGCGACCTTCAAGCTGCCGCGGGCCCAGGTGCTGCCGTGGGTGCTGGTCGCAGCCGGGCTGTGGATCCTCACGACGGTCTTCGCTGCGGTGCTGTCCGACCGGATCGGGCGCAAGAAGGTCTTCGTCTACGGCTATGCGCTGCAGGCGATCATGATCTACCCGGTGTTCTACCTGGCCAACCAGCCAGAGTTGTCGAAGATCGCGGCCGCCTACCTGCTGATGACCATTCCGTTGGGTATCACCTATGGGCCGCTGCCGGCCCTGTATGCCGAGGAGTTCCCGGCCCGTATCCGCCTCTCCGGGGTGTCCATCGCGTATGCCATCGGGGCGATCCTCGGCGGTGCATTCGCCCCGACGATCGCCGAGGCATTGACCAAGTCCACCGGCACGGTCATGTCGGTGGCCTACTACCTCGGCGCGATGAGTGTGCTGAGCTTCGTCGGGTCGCTGTTCATCAAGGACCGCACGAACCAGCCGCTGCACACGGTGTCCGGCCACTGACTCTGTGCATCGTGTCACGCGGGGCACCGCTGCTGTACCATTCGGTACATGGGGACAATGTCGGCAGCAGGTGGTGTCCCGCGTGAGGTGCGTCGTGACGCGGGTCGGGACGTGCGGGTCCGTGGCCTAGTGCCGGGTTCACCCGCTCCCGTGTGGTCGGTGTTGGCCGCAGTGCGGTCGTGGCCGGCGTGGCTGCCGACGGTGACGACCGTGCAGCCCGTCGAGCCCGCCACCCCGGATGGCATCGGCGCGGCATACGACGTGGGGCAACCCCGGCTCGGCACGGCCCGGTGGGTCATCACCGACTGGCGACCCGGCGCGGGCTTCACGTGGGTGACGCGCCGCCCCGGGGTCGTCACCACCGGCACTCACGAGGTGCGTGCCACGTCAGGCCGCCAGGCCGATCCCTGCGTCGAGGTCGAGCTCGGGATCGGCTGGCACGGGCCGCTGGCCTGGGTGGCGCGGCTGGGGTACCGGCGCCTCACCGAGCGCTACCTCGCGCGCGAGCTGGCCGCACTCGCCGACGTGATGACCAAGGCCGAGGCGTCGAGGCCCTCGGAGTGACCCGAGCCGCCCCCCGAGAAGAGTTGCTGGGCAAGGCGATCGGCTGGTTCGCCGAGCACGGGGTGGGAGAGACGAGTCTGCGCACCCTTGCCGAGGGCATCGGCACGAGTCACCGGATGCTCATCTACCACTTCGGTTCCCGCGAGGGGCTGCTCGCCGCGGTCGTCGGTGCGGTCGAGCGTTCCGAACGCGATGCGCTCGCCGGTTTCCTCGCCGCACACCCCGAGGACCCGTATGCCGCGGGCGCCGCCTTCTGGACGCACGTCGCCGACGCGGCCACCACCTTCGCTCCGTTGTTCTTCGAGCTGTCCGGGCACGCGATGCAGGGCAAATCGCACGCCCACGCGCTGCGCGAGTGGCTCGCCGACGGGTGGCTGGACGGGCTGACCCGGGGCTTCGAGGCATCCGACCTGCCGCCGGAGCGGGCGCGGGCGCTGGCCCGGCAGTCCCTCGCGATGGCCCGCGGGCTGCTCTTCGAGCTGGCCGTCACCGGCGACCGTGCGGCGATCGACGCGGCGATGGCCGACTACACCGAGCAGGTCCGCCGCTTCGGCTCAGACCTCCCGCCCGTCACCGGGCAGCCTTGACCCTCCTGAGTGCTCTCTCTACCGTGAACGGGGACGGATGGAGCGCGCATGTCAAGGACGACGGCACGATGACGGAACCGATGACGACCGCACCGCAGGCCACAGCACCGCAGGCCACAGCACCGCAGGCCACAGCACCGCAGACCACTGTGCTGACGCCGGCGGCGATGGTCAGCTGCTTCGAGGACTGGGAAGACCGGATCAGTTCGACCTTCGTGCCATTGCGCGCCCGACGGCTGTTCTCCGACGGCGACTTTCAGGGTGGGGTGGGATCGGTGGCCCTCGGGCCGGTGACCCTCGCCGAGGTCGCGGTGACGAACACCGTCGTCGAGCGCACTCCACGGTTGATCCGGCGCGATGACCCCGAGTTCTTCAAATTCGGACTGCAGGTCGCCGGCACGAGCGTCGTCGAGCAGGAGGGGCGGCAGGCCCGCCTGGTGCCCGGCGACCTGGTCATCTATGACACATCCCGGCCCTATCGGATCGTCTGCGACGAGCAGTTCCGGATGACCGTGGCGATGTTTCCCCGTCGCCTCGTCGGTCTGCCCGAGCAACGCTTGGCAGCGCTGACCGCCGTGCGCCTGGCCGGCGACGTCGGGCTGGGCTCGCTCATCGGTCCGCTGTTGCGGGGGCTCGGTGCCGACCTCAACCCGGAGCGTCCGATCGTGGCCACCCACCTGGGCAACGCGATCGTCGACCTCGTCACCGCGGCCTTCGCCCAACAGCTCGGCGAGCCCCTGGAATCCTCGGCCTCGGCCTCGACGTCGACGGTGGTGCACCGGGAGCTGCTCGCGCGGGTGGCGACCTTCATCGACGAGCACCTGCACGACCCGGGGCTGAGCTCGGCGACAGTCGCGGCGGCCCACTACATCTCGGTGCGCTCGCTGCAGAAGCTCTTCGAGGCCGAGGGCACCTCGGTGTCGGCGCTGATCCGCTCCCGACGGCTGGAGCACTGCCGCCGCGATCTGATGAATCCCGTGCACCTGGCCACCTCGGTCGCCGAGATCGGCTACCGGTGGGGGTTCACCGATCCGGCGCACTTCTCCCGGCTGTTCCGCAAGACCTTCGGCGTCTCGCCCCGAGCGTTCCGGCGGTCGCAGGCCGCCTGACCCACGGCATCGGCCCAGGGCAGGTCTGCAGGGGAGGTCGACTCCGGCTCCCGTGCGTCGCCCGACAACTGCCGTGCGCCGTGGGACAAGTCACTGCGACGATGCCGACCACGCTGAGACCACCCACCGACCCACAGCGAAGGTCACCGGAGCGCGTGTGTCGTGCCGCCCGGTCCGCTGTGCCTCAGACGAAGAGAGGTCGCCATGCCGCTCACCACCCGTGTCTCGCTGGTCCGCAGTGTTCCGGGCGTATACGAGACCGCCACCGTCGAGCTCGACGATCCTCGCCAGGGTGAGGTCACCGTCAAGTTGGCCGCCTCCGGGATGTGTCACTCCGACGATCACGTCGCCACCGGTGACGTGCCGGTCGGTGTCTACCCCTTCGTGGGCGGCCACGAGGGGGCCGGCGTCGTCACAGCCGTCGGCCCCAACACACCCGCATTCGAGGTCGGTGACCACGTCGTGTTCTCGTTCCTGCCGGCCTGCGGACACTGCGAGTTCTGCGCCCGGGGGATGAGCAACCTGTGCGACCTCGGCGCCTCGCTGCTCACCGGTGCGCGGGCCAGTGACCCGACGAGTTTCCGCATGCACGAAGGCTCCACGCCGGTGGGTCAGCAGTGCGGCATCTCGACCTTCAGCGAGTACACCACCGCGGCCATCGACTCGGTGGTCAAGATCGACAAGGACATCCCGCTCAAGGCGGCCGCGCTGCTCAGCTGCGGAGTGCCGACCGGGTGGGGCTCCGCGGTCAACTCGGCAGGCATCACGCCCGGCGCCGTCGTCATCGTCATGGGCATCGGCGGGGTCGGCGCCAACGCCCTGCAGGGCGCGGCCTACGCGGGGGCCAAGACGGTCATCGCGGTCGACCCGGTGCCCTTCAAGCAGCAGATCGCGAAGACCTTCGGCGCCACCCATGCCTTCGGCACCATCGAGGAGGCCGCCGACTACGCCCGGTCGATCACCAACGGCCAGGGTGCGGACGCGACGATCGTCACGATCGGCGTCACGAAGGGCGATCATGTCGGCGCCGCGCTGGCCTCGATCCGCAAGGCCGGCACCGTCGTCGTCACCGGCCTCGGTGACATCACCGCCGCCGGCGCCCCCATCGCCTTGGGCGATCTCACCCTCTTCCAGAAGCGACTGCAGGGCTCGTTGTTCGGCGAGGCCAACCCGCGCTTCGACATCCCCAACCTGCTGCGCCTCTATCGCGACGGTCAGCTCAAACTTGACGAGCTGATCACGGCGGAATACGGCATCGAGGATGTGGCCCAGGGCTTCGCCGACATGCACGCCGGCAAGAACGTCCGGGGGGTCATCGTCTTCGACTGACGGCCTTCGACCCACGGCCACACCCGGCGCAATCGCCTACTGCTGCGCAATACTTCCCCTACCTGCCGCGTCCCGCGCGGTCCGACCCATCAGGAGACCCGATGTCCCCGACCGCCCTCGTCGCCGTCCCGGCCGAGTCCGTGCACGTCGACCTGCCCGATTCACCGGCCCAGGACGTCACCGAGCCCGACCTGTTGGAAGGCATGCTCATCGAGGAGGTGTCGATCGACGGCATGTGCGGTGTCTACTGACACCGCCGCCCCGTCCCTGGCCCTGCGGCGCGAGGACTTCGGGGCGGTCGGCTACCAGCACGACACCCGACGCCTGGTCTTCCTGAGGCGCCCCGACGAGGCCGGTCGGCCGCTGGCCGAGCTGGTGGCCGGCGGCCTGCGGGCACCCGTGTGCCTGACCTGGGAGCTCACCTACGCCTGCAACCTGCAATGCGTGCACTGCCTGTCCAGTAGCGGCCGACCCGATCCGCGGGAGCTGGACACCGACGGATGCCGCGCGCTCATCGACGAGATGGCGGCGATGGGCGTCTTCTACGTCAACATCGGCGGTGGTGAACCGACGCTGCGCCCGGACTTCTGGGAGCTGCTGGAGTATGCCGTGCAGCGGCGCGTCGGCGTGAAGTTCTCGACGAACGGCATACGGATCACCCCGCAGCGGGCCCGGTGGCTGGCCGCAGCGCCCGACATCGACGTGCAGGTGTCGCTCGATGGGGCCACGGCCCCGGTCAACGACGCGATCCGCGGCGCCGGCTCGTATGCCACCGCGCTGAGCGCGCTGACCCGGCTGCGTGCGGCCGGCTTCGTCGACCCCAAGCTGTCGGTGGTCTGCACCCGCGAGACGGTGGCACACCTCGACGAGCTGTTGGCGCTCGCCGACGACCATGGCGCCACCCTGCGCTTGACCCGGCTGCGCCCTTCCGGCCGCGGGGCGCAGGTCTGGGATCGGCTCCGGCTGCTGCCCGGGCAGCAACGCCAGGTCTACGACTGGCTGCGCATCCACGGGCACCGCGTGCTCACCGGTGACTCGTTCTTCCACCTGTCCGGTTACGGCGACCCGCTGCCGGGCCTGAGCGGCTGCGGCGCCGGTCGGGTGGTTTGCCTCGTCGACCCGATCGGGGACGTCTACGCCTGTCCGTTCGCCATCCACGACCGGTTCCGGGCCGGCAACGTCACCACTGACGGGGGTCTGGCCCAGGTGTGGCGCTCGGCGCCCGCCTTCGCCGCGCTGCGCGACGCGTCGGCCGGTCCCGAATGCCGGGGGTGCGCGGCATACCAGGACTGTCGCGGTGGCTGCCCCGCGGCGAAGTTCTTCACCGGGCTGGCCCCCGAGGCCCCCGACCCGGAGTGCGTGCAGGGCCGCGCCGCGCAGCGGCTCGCCGCGAGCCAGGACCGGCCGACCCACGGCATCGACCACTCACGTCGCACTTCCCTTGCGGTGCTGGCGGATTCACCGTGTGACCAAAGCCCCCTGCAGGGGTTCCTTCCGGAACTGTTCCCCCCGGATCCGTCCTGAGGAGTATCGAATGCGCAGTCTCGCTCGACTGGCCGAGCTCAACCCGTGGCGCACCAACCCGTGGTTCGAGTCCGTCGCGGTCGCCCAGCAGCGGGCGCGCAAACGGCTCCCGGCGCCGGTCTACGGCGCACTCGTCGCCGGCTCGGAACGCGGCCAGAGCATGACCGACAACCTCGACGCCTTCGCGCATCTCGGCATCGCGCCGCACGTCGTGGGCCAGCAGCCCGTGCGGAACCAGGCGACCACGCTTCTGGGGCAAGCGATCTCGATGCCTGTTGCGATCGCGCCCACCGGGGTGCAGGCCGTTCACCCGGACGGCGAGGTGGCCGTCGCCCGCGCTGCGGCCAACCGTGGCACGGTGATGTGTCTGTCCAATTTCGCCTCGAAACCGGTCGAGGAGGTGTGCGCAGCCAACCCGCAGACGTTCTTTCAGATGTATTGGACCGGCGACCGCGACACCATGCTGCAGCGCATGCAACGGGCCGCCGACGCTGGTGCCCAGGCGCTCATCGCCACCCTCGACTGGTCGTTCGCCACCGGCCGCGACTGGGGCAGCCCGGAGATCCCGGAGCGCGTCGACCTGCGCGCCATGGCGCGGCTGGCCCCGGCCGTGCTCACCCGGCCGCGGTGGCTGGCGGAGTTCGCGGCCTCCGGCCGGCTCCCCGATCTCACCGCGCCGAACCTGGCTCCGCCCGGCGGTCCGGCGCCGACCTTCTTCGGCGCCTACTACGAGTGGATGACGACGCCACCGCCGACCTGGGCCGATGTGTCGTGGATGGTGCGGGAGTGGCGCCAAGTGGCCGACCGCCCGTTCCTGCTCAAGGGGGTATGCCGCGTCGACGACGCCTTGCGGGCGGTGGACGCCGGGTGTGCCGCCATCTCGGTGTCCAACCACGGCGGCAACAACCTCGACGGCACGCCCGCCGCGATCCGGATGCTCAAGCCGATCGCCGACCGGGTCGGCGCCGACGTCGAGGTCGTCCTCGACGGGGGAGTGCGCCGCGGCTCCGATGTCGTCAAGGCGATCGCCCTCGGGGCGTCCGCGGTGCTCATCGGCCGGGCCAGCCTCTGGGGCCTGGCGGCCAACGGGCAGGCCGGGGTGGAGAACGTCCTGGACATCATCAGCGGCGGGATCGACGCCGCGTTGCGCGGCCTCGGCGTCGCCTCCATCGCCGACCTGCGCCCCGAGCACTTGCTGATCCCCGAAGGATTCCACCGGGTCGCCGGGGACGACGACGCGGCCCAACGCCCAGCCACGCCGGCCACGCCGATCCGCGCCCTCGGGTGAGCCGCCGGGCTGACCCGACCCGACCGACATGACCGACCCGACCGACATGACCGAACCGCGGCGGGTCGCCCTGGTCACCGGGGCGGGCCGCGGGCTCGGCGCGGCGGTCGTGCACCGGCTCGCCGCCGACGGCTACGGCGTGCTCGCTGTCGACTGGTGCGCCGGGCCGGCCGCGGCGCCGTATCCGATGCCCACCGTCGATGACCTCGCGGCGGTCGCCGCCGGGCACGACGAGGTGCAACCCGTGGTCGCGGACGTGCGCGACCCGCAGGCGCTGCAGGCGGCCGTAGGACAGGCAGTGGCGCGCTGGGGGCGCCTCGACGTCGCGGTCGCCGCGGCCGCCGTGGTCGCCGGCGGACACCCGCAGTGGAGCACCCCGAGTGCCGAGCTGGACCTGGTGTGGCAGGTCGACGCCCTCGGGGTCTGGCACACCGCCACGGCCTGCGTGCCGGCCATGCTCGCCGGCCCCGACCCGGCCGGCTGCCGATTCGTGGCGGTCACCTCGACGGCCGGCACCCACGGACTGTTCGGGCTCGCGGCATACACGATGGCCAAGCACGCGGTGGTGGGCCTGGTGCGGGCGCTGGCCGCCGACCTCGCCGGCACGGGGGTGACGGCCGTCGCGGTGGCCCCCGGGTCGATGCGCACCGCCATGCTCGCCCGCACCGCGCAGCTCTACGGCGTCGAGGTCGACGAGCTCATCGCCCATCAGGCCCTGCGCCGGGTGCTGGAGCCCGAGGAGGTCGCGGCCGTCGTGGCGCTGTGCTGCAGCCGCGACGGGGCGGTGCTCGACGGCGGGGTGGTCGCCGCGGACGGTGGCTTCGGCCGGTGACCCTCCAACCCGGCACCCGCGCCCGACTGCGCGCCACGGTCCGCAGGCTCGACGGGGGCAGGGTGCCCAGCGGGGGCGGGGTGTCCGACGGGGGCACGGTGCTCGTCGGGGGCTCACCGGTGACCTGTCTGCGCCTGTCCGCACGGGCGGCGGCGGTGCTGGACGACTTGCAGGTGCGCGACCCGGTGTCCGAGATCGTGCTGCGCCGGCTGGTGGACGCCAACCTCGCCGACCCCGACGTCGGGCAATTCCGGGTCGATGCGGGCGAACTCACCGTGGTCGTCCCGGCCCGGGACCGGCCCGACCAGTTGGCGCGGGCCCTCGCCGCGCTCGTCGCCGACGGCCGGCCCGGGCAGCTGCTCGTCGTCGACGACGCCTCCCGTTCGCCCGGGCCGGTGGCGGCGGTCGCCGACCGGTATGCCGCGCGGCTGATCCGGCTGCGCCGCAACGTCGGACCGGCCGGGGCCCGCAACGCCGGGCTGGCGCAGGTCCAGACCCCCTTCGTGGCCTTCGTCGACTCCGACGTGTCGGTGAGCACCCCGGCGCTGTTGCGCCTGGCTCGCCACCTCGCCGCCGACCCGCGGCTGGCCCTCGTCGGCCCGCTGGTGCGCGGCCGCTCCCGCAGCCCGCGGCCCCGGTGGTTCGAGCGGTACGACGAGGGGTGCTCGTCGCTGTCGATGGGGCCGAGCGCCGGCCTCGTGCGTGAGGGCGCACAGGTGCGCTGGCTGCCAGCGGCCTGTCTCGTCGGTCGGGTCACCCACGTGGGCAATGGTTTCGACGAGGAGTTGCGGATCGCTGAGGATGTCGACCTCGTCTGGCGGCTCACCGACGCCGGGCACCCGGTGCGCTACGACCCGTCGGTCGTCGCCGAGCACGACACCCGACCCACCATGGGGGCCTGGCTGGGCCGTTCCTTCGCCTACGGCACCGGTGGGGCAGCGCTGGCGGCCCGGCACGGTGACCGGGTCGCACCCGCGGTGCTGTCGCCGTCCCTCGCGCTCGCCGCCGGGTCGCTGCTGCTGCGGCGCCGGTGGTCCCCACTTGTCGCGGCGGTGTGCCTGGGACGCACCTGGCAGCAGGTGGGTGCGGCGTTGCCGCGCACGCCGCAGGGCCGTCGGCTGGCCGGGCGGCTGGCGTTGAGGTCGCTGGGGACGGCTGTGCGGCAGGAGAGTTCACTGGTGCTGCGGCATTGGTGGCCGATCGCCGCGGTGGCCTGCCTGGCTTCGCGCACAGCCCGCCGGGTCGTCGTGAGCGCCTGGTTGGTCGACGTCGTCGACCAGGTGATCTCGAGCGAGCGGGCCCAGCTCGGCCTGGCCGTCGGGATGGTCGGCCGAGGCCTCGACGATCTCGCCTATGGAGCCGGGCTGTGGTGGGGGGTCGTGCGCGGGCGCTCCGCACGAGCGCTGCGCCCCCGGCTCGTCACCGGCGACCGAGCTCGACCGGCACCCAGCCACGGACCCCGTTGATCACCCAGAGCCGTTGGGCCCGATCGAGATCCGTGAGCGTGACGACCTCCTCGCCGATGACGCCCCGCTCCAGCAGGTCGGCGCGCAGGGTGCCCGGCAGCAGCCCGGCGGCGACCGGGGGAGTGACCAGCCGCCCGTCGACCTCGACGACGACATTGCCGATCGTCGACTCGGTCAGCTCGCCCCGTTCGTTGTGCAGCAGCACGTCGAAGACCGCCGGCTCGGGGTGATCGGTGCGCGCTCGCTGGTATGCCGCGCGTCGAGTCGTTTTGTGCCGCAACCACGGATCCCCGGACCACACCGGTGCTGCGGCGAGCGCGACCGGTCGGGCCGGCCGGTCGGTGTCGCGCTGCGCGAAAGGCTCGGTGAGCGTTGAGGTCTC
>WBZP01004680.1_pt1 | contig 14164 bp, 8 predicted proteins | sample 5204301 | NCBI WGS metagenome assembly WBZP01 (sample SAMN12412401, study PRJNA552823) | activated sludge metagenome | isolation source: activated sludge from nitrification reactor of wastewater treatment plant... | place: USA: Pennsylvania | collected 2017 | reverse complement strand
CTATGGGAACTCGTCTTTATGTTGGTAATTTGCCTTATGGTGCGAAAGAACAAGAGATTCAGGACTTCTTTGAGCAGTCTGGTTCTCGCGAAGTTACGCAGGTCAAAATCATCACCGATCGCGAGACCGGTCGCCCGCGTGGCTTCGCGTTCGTAGAGCTCACCGAAGCCAAGATGGCAGAAACCGCCATCGCAGAGCTTCACGGCACCCAGTTTGGTGGTCGCAAGATCGTCGTCAACCAGGCCCACACACCCCGCAACGAGTCGCGTGGTGGGGGTGGCGGAGCTAGTGGTCCGGGCCGTCCTCCTCGCTAGCTCTGCGTGTACTCCCAGTCCATTTTGTCCGTATCCAGTCTGCACAGGCTGGCAGCGAGCCATGCGCCGCGTTGTCTTTGGCCCTCCGCATGTGTTAGTGGATAGGTTGCGTGGGTTTCCTTTTGCGACGCTTGCTGTGTCTGCTGCTGTGCCTGATGGTGTGGGCAGGCCTGGTGTTGCCTGCGCAGGCCGCTTACCGCTGTAGCGCGATGCAGGGCTCACGCATCACCGCGCCCTGTTGCCCAAGCGAAGTTTCGCCCGCGCCCAGACAGCCCGCCCTTTCACACCACTGCTGTGAGCTGCTCCAGAAGCCCTCGCTCGACACGCCCGGGACTCGGCCGAACCCAACGGAAGAGCAGCTCGCCCAAACGCCCCCCCTGCTGTTTGTCTGCGCGGTGCTGTCTCTGCCCGGCCCTGCCCGAACCACGCCTCTCAGCCTGCGGCCTTTCCCCAAAGGAGTCCCTCCCAATACTCCTTTGCCGCGGATCGGACCGACGGTTCTGCAAATCTGATTCCTCTTGCGCTGTGGGTGATACCGAACCACCACCGCTCGAGAGGAATTTTCATGAACCTTTGCGTCGCCCATCGCTTCGGGCAAGCTCTTGTGTTTGTTTCGCTGACGCTCGCCAGCGTCCAGGGAGTGGCAAGCCCCGCCCCTTCCACCACCACGCTGTCTCTGGAATCACTACTCACCGAGGTCGAGAGCCGCAGCCCGACCCTGCTTTCGCGACAAGCGAGCGAGCGCGCGGCCCAGACCCACGCCCGCCAGGCCGGTGCCTTCGACGATCCCATGGTGATGGTGGAGCTGTGGCAAACCCCAACGACAGCCGACCGCCTACCTCTGATGGTCACCCTGCGTCAGCCGATTCCGTGGCCGGGGAAGCTAAGCGCCCGCGCCGCCGTTGCCCGCTTGGATGAAGAGCGCGCACAGACTGAAACGGCCCTGGCGAAACGAAGCCTGCGCCTGGCTGCCGTACGATCCTACTATCTCCTCCTTTTGGCCCATCGCTCGCTTACGGTACAGAGCCAAAATCAAAAGCTGATGCAGGTTGTCGTGTCATCGGTAGATGGTCGCTATCGAGTCGGTCGGGCCGAGCTTGCCGAACTGCTCGATGCCCAAGAAGCGGTCCACGAACAAGAGACCCTGCTCTATGAACTACAGCGCGATCGTGAGCAAGCAGAGACAGAGATTCTGTCTCTCCTGGGAGAGCAGTCACGTCGCCCGTTAGGAGTCCCAACTACCATTCCAGAGTTCGCTCCACTTCCGTCTCTGGAAACACTCATTGAGCAAGCGATGCGTGGTCGACCAGAGCTGGCTCTTTCCCAGGTCATGCGCAAGCAAGCACAGGCCAAGGTATCGCAAGCCAGAAGTGAACGAGCCCCGGACCTCGCGGTGTCTGGCAGCTTCATGGCACCGCTACGGGGCGACATGGAACGAACTTTTACCGTCGGTATTCAAACCTCGATTCCTTCCTTCTCTCTGGTCCGTAGTTCGGCAGCAGAGCGCGAAGCAGAGGCATTGACCGAACAAGTACGACAGGATCAAAATCAGCTTGCCGCCACCATCACCGCAGAGGTTCGCAGCGCCTATCTGCGAGTCGCGACGGTACAGCGTCACTTGTCCTTGCATCGGGAAGATCTGATTCCACTATCTGACCGCGCTGTTCAGGCGGCTCGTGCCGGATATCTAAGTGGACGGATCGGACTGACCCTCCTTTTGTCGACTACGCAGCGCCTTTTACAGCAGCGCCTGGCCTATGAACGATTCCTAGCGGAGTACGGACTACGTCGTGCAGAGCTAGACTATTCCGTTGGACAAGGAGCCGCACCATGAGCAACCAGATGCCACGACGGAACCTGCGGATCGTAAAGCTCATCGTGCTCTGTGTGGTGGGAATCCTACCGAGCGCACTGGCCCTCTTCTTTTATCGGCAGCTCCGCAGTCTGCGCACAGACAGAGACTCCGTGACGACCCCTGGCAAGCAGGGAGAGCTGTGGACTTGTCCGATGCACTTGCAATACGTAAAAGACCACTTCGGCGCCTGTCCAATTTGCGGAATGGATCTTGTGCTTCAGAAAAGCCTGAACCAAGGAAAGTCGCTGTCGCTGAGCCTGGATTCCACCCAGCAGTCGGGGCTGGGACTACGAACCGTAGCGGTGCGGCGGGCACCGTTTGGGGAGTCCATTCGGACCACTGGACGGATTGCCTATGACGAAACACTGGTGCATCACATCCACACCAAAAATGAAGCATATGTCGAGCATCTTTTTGCAAACTACGTTGGCAAAGCGGTCAAAAAGGGCGAGCCGCTCGCGTCTTTGTACAGTCCAGAACTGTATAGCGCAGAGCAAGAGTACCTGATTGCACGTCGTGCTCAGGGTGGCATGCAACCCGTTCATGGAGGCGTCAATCTCGTCGACGCCGCCCGTGAAAAGCTGCTGTTGTGGAGTTTGAGTCCACAGGACATTGCGACGCTGGAACGCTCTGGACGAGCCAGTCGGACGTTTACCTTATATGCGCCGATTGCTGGCTACGTCATTGCGAAGACCGCCGTGCATGGCATGCGGATCAAACCGGAAGACTCTCTGTTCGACATTGTCGATCTGTCCCGGGTTTGGGTGCTGGCTGATGTCTATGAATACGAGTTGCCACGCATTCACATGGGACAGACAGCGACGACCACTCTGCCCTACTGGCCCGATCGAACGTGGCAGGGACAGATCAGCTTTGTCTTTCCCTCTGTCGATCCCAAAACCCGCACTGTGCGCGTCCGCATCGAAGTCGACAATCCCCAGGGCCATCTCAAAGCAGATATGTTCGCCGATGTCGAGCTAACGGCCGCGAGCCGACAAGCCCTGGTGATTCCCGAAGATTCCGTGATCGAAACCGGACGACGGCGGCTGGTCTTTGTAAAGGACAGTAGCGGCAAACTAAGCCAGCGCGAGATCACTACCGGAGAGCGCTCGGGACACCTATTCGAGGTCCGTTCTGGACTTGTGGAAGGTGAGCAGGTCGCCGCCGGTGCCAGCTTCCTACTCGATTCGGAAGCACGACTTCAGGGCATCAGCAGCGATGAAGGAAAAGTCGGAACGCCAGAGCCCCAAGCGAGTCCGGATCTCGGTACTCGAACGGAGCATAACGGGCACAGCGGGCACGAACATCACCAAGGTCATGCGCCATGATTGCTTCCTTGATTGCGCTTTGTGCGCGACATCGGCTGCTGGTAGTGATGCTGTCCATGGTGGCATGTATCGTCGCTGTGATCTGTCTGCGCGACCTTCCGGTGGATGCGATTCCGGATCTTTCTGATACCCAGGTGATCGTCTATTCACGCTGGGAACAGAGTCCGGACCGTATCGAAGATCAAGTCACCTATCCGATCATTACCTCCCTGCTGGGGGCTCCCAAAGTAAAAGGAATTCGTGGCTTTAGCGACTTTGGTTACTCCTATGTCTACGTGCTCTTTGAAGATGGCACCGACATCTACTGGGCACGCTCACGCGTCCTAGAATATCTGTCCAAGATCAAAGCCAAGCTCCCAAATGAAGTGAAGACAGAGCTTGGTCCGGACGCCACCGGAGTCGGCTGGGTATTTCAGTACGCGCTCGTCGATGACAGTGGGCAAACTTCGCTCTCGGACTTGCGCTCCTATCAGGACTGGTTCCTGCGCTTTGCGGTGCAGTCGGTTCCCGGCGTCGCAGAGGTAGCCACGGTTGGTGGCGCGATCAAGCAGTATCAAGTGACGGTCGATCCGAACCGCTTGCAGTCGTACGGAATCAGCCTTGCAGATGTCGCAACCGCTCTCCGCAAGAGCAACTCCGAAGTGGGTGGACGACTGGTCGAGATCTCTGGCAAGGAGTTTATGGTCCGGGGCCGTGGCTACGTAAAGTCGATTGCCGATCTCGAGCAGGTGGTCCTGCGCACAAACGATCTCGGAACACCGCTGCGGATTGCCGACATCGGACGGGTCAGTTTCGGTCCCGAGCTGCGGCGCGGAGTGGCCGATCTCGATGGACGAGGTGAGGTGGTCGGCGGCATCGTGGTGATGCGGATGGGGGAACATGCGCTATCGGTGATCTCGCGGGTCAAGGAACGACTGGCACAGCTACAGCCGTCCCTTCCCAAAGGAGTCCGGATTGTGACGACCTACGATCGTTCCGAGCTGATCCTGCGGGCGATGGCCACACTGCGTCATGAGCTGCTACTCGAAGTCACTGTGGTGTCGCTCATCATCTTGCTGTTCTTGTGGCACATCCCCTCGGCGATTGTGCCAATTGTGACCATTCCGGTGGCGGTCCTGCTGTCCTTCATTCCGCTGTATCTGCTCGGCGTTCCGGCAAATCTCATGTCTCTGTCCGGCATCGCGATCTCGATCGGAGTGCTGGTCGATGGCGCAATTGTCGAAGTAGAAAACGCCTATCGCAAGATCCAAAAGTGGCAAGAGTCCGGAGCGCAAGGCGATTTCGGTTTGGTTCGACTACAAGCTCTGCAAGAGGTCGGTCCGTCGGTGTTTTTCTCTCTGCTCGTGATTGCGGTGGCCTTTTTGCCCGTGTTTACGCTGGTCGATCAAGAAGGTCGGCTGTTTCGTCCGCTCGCTCTGAGCAAAAACCTTGCGATGGCGATTGCCGCTCTGCTCGCAGTGACACTCGATCCGGCGATGAGAATGATGCTCTCGCGAATCACTCCCTACACCTTCCGACCAGCTCCGCTCGCCTGGCTCTGCAACCGGGTCTTGGTGGGAACCTATCATCGCGAAGAAAACCATCCGGTCAGTCGCATCCTGTTTCGCTTGTATGAGCCGGTTTGTCGCTTGGTACTTCGCCATCCCAAACGGACGATTCTGATCGCATTGCTGGTGACGCTCAGCACGATTCCTATCTACCAAAGGCTGGGTTCCGAGTTTATGCCGCCACTGTATGAAGGCAGCATCCTGTACATGCCGACCACGCTGCCCGGAGTCTCTGCGGCGGAAGCGCTGCGGATCCTTACTCTACAGGACAGGATCCTGAGACAATTCCCAGAGGTCGAATCGGTCTTCGGCAAGGCCGGTCGCGCTGAGACTTCGACTGATCCCGCACCGCTGTCGATGATGGAAACCACGGTGGTTCTCAAACCAGAGTCGAAGTGGCGGACCAAGGAACGCTTCTACTCCTCGTACACTTGGCTTCCTGATGCGATCAAGGATCAGCTACGCTCGCTGTGGCCCGATCACATCTCGCACGGAGAGTTGGTACACGCGCTGGATGAAGCGGTACGGATTCCGGGCACCACCAATGCCTGGACGATGCCCATCAAAGCCCGGATTGACATGCTGTCGACGGGAGTTCGCACTCCGATTGGAATCAAGATTTTCGGACAGAGTCCCGCAGAGCTGGATCGGATCGGGGCCCAAGTCGAAGCGATCGTGCGCGAAGTTCCAGGTACCCGATCGGTGTTTGCGGAGCGAACCTCCGGCGGCTACTTCATCGACTTTGCGCTCAGCAGAGAAGCGCTCGGACGCTACGGACTGTCGGTTGAAGATGCGAACACGGTGATTGCGCAAGCGGTGGGTGGCGAGACGGTGACCACGACGATCGAGGGACGAGAACGCTACTCGGTCAGCCTCCGCTATCCACGGGAACTACGTCAGGATCTCAAAGAACTTTCGCGAGTCCTGGTGCCGCTTCCAGGTGGCAGCAGTGTCCCGATGGGCCAGGTTGCAGAGCTGAAGATGACGACAGGTCCATCGATGCTCCGTGATGAAAACGGAATGCTCGCTGCCTATGTCTACGTCGACTTTGACACCGAGCTACGCGACATCGGCAGTTACGTGGAGGAAGCACGTCACGCAGTCGCCGCCAAACTGACGCTTCCCAGCGGGTATCGCCTGGAGTGGAGCGGTCAGTTTGAAAACATGCTGCGCGTCCGCGAGCGGCTGAAGCTGGTGGTTCCGCTGACCATCTTACTCATCTTCCTTCTGCTCTACGCCAACACGCAAAGTGCTTGGAAGTCGCTGATTGTCCTGCTGGCGGTTCCGTTCTCTGCGGTGGGGGCGATCTGGCTACTGTATCTGCTCGATTACAACACCTCGGTTGCGGTCTGGGTTGGGGTCATTGCACTGCTCGGACTCGACGCTGAGACCGGCGTCTTTATGCTCATGTATCTGGACCTGTCGTATTCCGAAGCAGAGCAGGAAGGAAGACTCCACAACCATCACGATCTGATCGAAGCGGTGGTTCATGGGGCCGTGAAGAGAGTCCGCCCCAAAGCGATGACTGTGCTCGCGGCGCTGCTAGGACTGCTGCCCATTTTGTGGGCGAATGGAACCGGTGCAGATGTCATGAAGCGAATCGCGGCACCAATGGTCGGAGGCCTCGTGACCTCGTTCCTGATGGAGCTGCTGGTCTATCCGCCGATCTATCTGCTGTGGAAGCGGCAGCGCTTTGCTTAAAAGAATCGCCACAGGGAGTCGACCGCAGTGGTCGACTTGAAACGACGATAGGCCCGACACGCGAAGTACAGCGGAATCAGTCCGAGCAGCCACACCACATACGTCACCGGCAGGCTCGCGCCTTTGCGAAAACCAATCGCACCGATGAAGCAATAGAAGAACAGGTGCAGCAGGTAGTAGAACAGCGGCACCTGTCCAAACGTCGTCAATACCTCCCCCATCCGTCCGATTCTGTCTCCGATTCTGTTCCACACAGACATCAGAAGTACATTGACGCCGGCAAACAGCAGAAGGAACGCCAGCGACGGCGGATACTTGATCAGGTTGAAGAACTCGATCACGCTGCCATCACGCGGCAAGCGCAAGTTGCCCGGTCCACCGATTCCCCGCACAAGGAGTGCAACGGCCACCATACCCAGACCGATCCACGGCAAGAGCGACAGGGTCTGGTCCTTGTGACGATGCAGCATCCTCCCAAGTACGATTCCCCACAGCGCCACTCCGCTCCAGGGCACCAGCGGATACAACACGAAACCAGATCCGGTCTGACCTGGCAAAAACAACAGTCGCAGCGGCAGGCTGTAGAAGTCGCGAAGATGCTCTGGCCCTGGGGTAAAGACGACCGAAGCAGCGATGATTCCCGTCGCTAAGATTGCCAGGTAGAGCGTCCGCAGACGCAGTAGCAGAGACGACAGAATCAGCGCCATTCCCAAGCCGCTTAACACCGAAAAGACGAAGGTCATCGATCCCGGAGTGCCTGGCCATGGTCCATCAGGAACCGCTGCGGGGGGCGCTTGACTCACCATAAAGCCAAGCGTCCAAGCACGATTTTCGATGAGCTGATTGATCAGGAGGAGCAGGAGCCCACGTTTCCACAGAAAGCCCCGCGCTTGGGAGTCTGTCCAGCCTTGTTCTCGACGAGCTTCCAGAAACAGTGCGACGCCGGCCCCCATCATCAGGAAGAATCCGGGCGCGCACAAATGGGTCACAAGGCGCGTCACGAACCGTTCCCATGATGCGTAGCGCGTCCACGCCCCCGCCCAAACCTCGGACGGGTGATAACGGTAGACGAACGCCACGACGTGATCGAGCGCCATCAGCACCATGATGAGTCCGCGCTGCACATCGAGCGCAGCCAGTCGCTTTGACATGTCTTTGGTCCCCCGTAAGGCGTTGCGGGTCAGTTCACCGTTCCATCGCGGCGCAGTAGCAGTTTTTCGGCCAAGTTCGACTCAACTTCCGAGCGATTGAACAGCAGTTTTTCCTGCTTCCCAGCGAGCCAGTTCTGGTGCTGGTTGCCATAGAACGGACTCTGAGGATCGCCAGAGTTCCCGCGTGGGAAGTTGACCGCAGCCGAAGGAGCGCCGGTTCCATCAAACGACACAATCATGCGGAACAAAGACCCCTGATGAGTACTCCATGTCTGCTTGATCTTGCCGCTTGGATCGCTCATCGCCGACGATGAGACATTGACCGTACCCACCGAGCCATCGACCGGGAAGTTGCCAGCGTTCCACTTGTCTCCCAGCACATGATCAAAAGCCGCAGAGTGAACGTCCTTCCACTGATACGGCATCGTCTGTGAGGGCAGCGTGGTTCCGAAACGTTGCTTCAGCCAGTCCGCTGCATCGGCCAGACCGCTCATCAAGATGAAGTTCCGGTCCGCACCGATCAGTGGCTCTGCCTCTTTCACTTTGCGCAGCGCCAATCGCAGAGGCTTGTACGCATACGCTGGCTCGATATCAAACAGCTTGGGCAGAAGTGGCCCGAGATCATCGGACAGAGCCCGCACCGTGGCAAAGTGCGCAAACGCGAAGAACATCACCGCTTCAGACGAAGAGCGGCGCATCTGGCGATCCCAGGAAGAGAGCTGCGTAAACATCGCGAGCAGCTCCGGTCGGTTGCGGAACTGGGCGAGCTGCGGATCCGTCCCCAAATCGACAATCGCCTGCGCCAGCGCTGGAATCAAATCATCGGCCAGCGTGGAGCGAGCATCCCACTGTAGCTCTGTCATTTCCGCTGGAGTGATCTTGCCGCGCTTGGTCAACCGGGACAGCTCTGATTCAATCCGTGCCGCCCGATCTCCAGGATCATAGAAGTAACCGTAGTAGTACGGATCGTTATCGACTCGACCGTCGGCGGTAAAACCAAACGGTTCGTTGTTCGCTGTTGCGAGATAGCCGCGCTCGGGATCACGCGCCTGCGGCAGCTTGTCATCCGAAAGGAACTTGCCAGTCCATAACGTTCGCGGATCGGAACCACTCATCAGCTTCCACGGCTGGATTCCCATGGTGTGCGCGGTGCCACGATCGGGAACCTGCGCATGAACGCGATAACGAATGTTTTTTTGGTCGGCAGCAATGAGATTGACCGCTCCCACCTCGAGTCTCCTGGCCGCTCCTTCCCAGTCGTTCAGGGTCTTGCTGCGATCGAGTCCGATGTACATCGCCGCTTCATGCGTCGGCGCAAAACCCGTCCAGGCAAACAGAATCTGTTGCGGGGTTAGGATCGCACGCGGCACCGGCAGTAGCTCATCCGGCAGAAGGACTCCCACTCCAGGTACATCCGTAATCTGGTATTCGCGGACATCGCTCATGTCATCGCCAGTGGGAACCTTGCCCCCCACCGAACGCACGCGAATTTTTTCACTGCGGAGTGCCACGGTGCGGTCCGTCCCTCCCACAGAGAGCTTGTTCCCGGACGGAGCCGCAACCTCCCAAAGATCCATCACGTCCGCAAAGTTGGTCGTGGCCGCCCATGCCACGTTGCGGTTGTGTCCGAGCTGAACCCCCGGCGTTCCGGCAAAACCAAAGCCCACCACATCCAGCGATCCCCCCTTGTCCGCAGAGTTGATGTGCTGAACAAAGAAGCGGATCGGACTCCCATAGGGCTGGTGCGGATCACCGGCCAGAATCGGAGTTCCCTGCGCTGTCGCTTTGGCCGCGACCGCCCAGTTGTTACTGCCCAGCTCCGGTGCCAGTTTGCTCGACTCGCCGAGTGCTTGGAGCGCCTGCGCACGCTGGCTAGGAGTGATCGCTACCGACGAAGGCTGCCCCTGCGGAACCACAGGATTGCCCGCGATTCCTTGCGGCGATACGCCCGGCATCGTGAAGGCATTGCGGACCGGCATGCACAGCGGAAAGTTCGCGGGAAACTGTGGTGCCAGCGCCTTCATCACCGAGGCGAGCAGCTCACTGTCCAAGCTCGAGGACATACCGAAGCTCAGCATCTTGCCAACGATGTAGGGATCGTCATCGCTCCATGCCGTCGGAGCAAAGTCGAGCGCATCTTTGGACATCTCTGGCGGCAGCGAAGCCTCTCCGCGCTTGACGCGATCGATGTAGTGGTTGATGCCGCGCACAAACGCTTCGATAAGCTGTGCCTCGTCCGGATAGTCCTGCCGCATCGCCTCTCGGGACTTCTTCCCCCACTGCGCAAAGGCAAACGTCCGAGCCGCCAAGTCGCCCTTGAGTCCCTTTTCCCCGACGACCTCTGACTGCATACCGTGAGCCTGCCGTCGCACCATTTCAAGCTGGAACAAGCGCAGCTTGGCCATCACGTATCCCGACGCAAACATCGCATCACGATCGCTGTTGGCGTAGATGTGGGGGACTCCCATTTGGTCGATCAGCACCTCGGTATCGGCACCCAGCGGCAGATCAATCGTGGTGGGGCTGCACGCGGGAACACTGAGAGCCAGCGCCAGCGCGGGAGCGAGACGCCAAACGGACAAAAACTTGGTCTTCATGCGCGAAACATATCAGGAATTGTTGGCTCCTCGTCAACAGCGCCATGGCACAGCACTGCATGTATGGTAGGGTCCGGTTCGTGCAAGTGGTTCGCAAGCTCGCCTCGCCGATGGTTTCGTTGGTAGCGCTCGTCCTGTTGGTAACGGCGCTCCTGGGAGCCTCTTCATCATCCCTTGGCTCGTCGCTGATATCTGCCGGCGGTACGTCGGTCGGGCATCCTTCGCAGACTGCGCACGGAACGCCGATCACCGCGCCGGAAGCGCTCACGCAGTCGCCTACCGAGGAGCCCGCAGCCACGTTCTTGGGAATGGACGAAGAGCTGCTACTCGCCCGACTGCGCCACGCCGAGGTTCGCAGCGTTCACTTTAGTCACGGCGGTAGCTCACTGGTGCTTCGCATCGAGTTTGTCGACGGCAGCCGCGCAGCCTTTAAGCCCCAGCAGATCCATCCCCAATCGGTTCCGCGCAAGGAAGCAGCGGCCTATCAGCTAGCCCGTAAGCTCGGCATCACAGCGGTTCCACCGACGGTGATGCGAGCACTGTCGCGGGACGAACTGCTGCGCAAGCTCGACGCGGAGTCGCAGTGGCTGCGGCCTCGACTGCTGCGCGAGGCGATCTTCGATTCCCAGGGAGTCACCGTCGGCTCGATGATGTACTGGGTGCCGAGTCTGTCGGATCTGCGACTCGACAGCGATGCGGCAATCCGAGCCTGGACCACCGAGCTATCCCAAAGCGGCGAGCTGACCGAGGAACGCAGCCAAATCCTGGGCCAGCTCTCGACGCTGCTCGCTTTTGATGTGATCCAAAATAACTCGGACCGCTTCTCGGGAGGCAACATCCTCGGCTCCCGCGATGGTCAAACGATGTTCTTTATCGACAACGCATTCGGATTCCAAACCGATCGCCAGGGTCACCTTCGCGCCATCGGGTATCTGTCGCGCTGCCAAAAGTTTTCGCGCCACCTTTGGACGACACTCCAGGTTCTGACCGATGACCAGTTGGTGTTTACCGATCCACTCACCGGCCCACTGCTGTCCGCCGACGAAATCAGCGCGCTACGGAGCCGTCGTGATCGCGTCGTCCGCTATCTTGGCCAGCTCATCCAAAGCCACGGTCCCGAAGCCGTTCTCGCATTCCGTTAACAGACGGTCGGTCGTTTTAGCAGGCGAGTATCCGTTAAAACAGACGATTGTACGCTAAAGCAGACACTCGGACGCGAAGCTAGCTCATATCTGTTTGGAACAAGTCGGCAGCCTCATGCGTCCATCCTTCCCATCATCGGGCGATCAGGGGGATACTGCTTCTGATCGCTTTTTCCATAGGAGGATCTGTCCATGTCCAATGCCAGGCTTTGGATCGCGGTATGTGGTGGAGCGCTGCTCGGTCTTGTCGGAACGGGGTTTGGTCACTCCACCGGTCATGAGTTGCGCACGGTCGCGCAGTGTCAGCGGTTGCCACCTGGGGAACGGGGACACTGTACCCAGTGCCTGACGCGTCCCGTTAAGCACCACTTCCACCCCGACTACCCGGCGGGTGCCCGCTGCCGTCCTGACAACGGCAAGCCCTAACGACTTCTCAGTCTGAAGGCTTGGCTGTTCTGGAAATGGCGACGACCGCAAGGTCGTTTTCGACTTGGCCGGGGTACTTGCTGCGCAGCCAGGCGGCCACATCCTCCGGGTAAGCCAAGTCCCTCGCTGGTCGGTGATGGCGCGACAGAAACGTGGCCAGCGCTTCACCTTCACCGGATGAATCGGTGCGTCGGTCTTTTCCCAGCGTCGTACAAAGTAGAGTGGCACCGATCGCAAGCGCGCCGCGAACGCGAGACAGCGGCCCGATCACGCCGTCGGGAGTAGGGCCCGTCAGAGGCTCGCGAGTCGGCTGGGCCGAGGCGGGTTGGCCGAGTAGCTGAAGCAGCGTTGCGTCTCCGACGATGGCCTCGAACTCACCGCTCGATTCGATCCGAAGAAGCAGCAGTCCAATCGGCCGAGTCAGTGGGATGTCGTGGGTAGCAGCCCCCAGTGCAATCACTTCGTCGTCGAGACCAGGCAGCGCTGGCCTAGACGCGGTGGCACCAGGCTTTGGCTGCCGCAGTCCGCGAAACACCCGCAGGATGTGCAGACCAATCGCCGCCGCATCAATGCCGTCTCCGTCGGGATCGGCCACCAGCACATCGACTCGACCCTCGCGAGCGATGGCATCCCAGACCATTCCATCGACCGATTCCTTGGCTTGATCGATCAGGCCATGCGTGACCAGCTTGCCGTGCTCGATCAGCAGTTCAAGCGGTTCTGTGCGCATCGCCTCATGAATGGCTTGTTTGGCGGCTGCATAGCGACGCCCCACATCGAGGAGACGCAGCTTGTCGCGGCGGCCACTGATGTTTTGGACCACGATCAGGGCGACGAAAAAGACAATCATCCCAAGTCCCTTGAGGTACTTGGTCCGCACCGCGCCATTGATTCGGGTCATGTCGAAGGCCACCAGGACCGCACCGACCTGTCGACTGCCCAAGGGCGACTCTTTGGTCAGCGGGGCAATCGCCCAGGTTACGCTGTCGTCTCGACGGTGGTTTTCATCACGCAAGCGGTCTTGATAAACAATCTGGGCACGTAGCGGGGGCAGTGGCGTCGGCGTTGTAAACCGCGCCAGGAGCCGAACCATTGCATCGTTGTACATCTGCGGAACATCGCGATAGCGACTGCTGGCGAGTCGCTTCTTAAAGCCATCGGGGTCAAACAGCACGCCGTGAAGGTCGCGATCGAGCCAGTGTCCGTAGTGAACGCGAAAGGCACCTTTGCCGCGCCGAAGGTAGGCTTGCTCGAAGGTTCGATCGAGGCTGTCGTAGACCACTTGGCCGCTGTGATCGACGATGCGGACATAGATGGCATCCTCGTCATCAATCAGGCCGCTGGTGAGCCGATCGAGCGTGACGCGATCACCGCCAAGTAGCGGATCAACGACGGCTTTTTCAAGGATCCCAGCGTAGTTTAGGCCTTTTTGGCGAACCTGGTCGCGGAGGACGTTGACCTCGAACAGAGTCTGGTTCCAGTCGACAAGAACCTCGACTCCGCAGGCAATCACCAGTCCCAACAAAAAGACGTGGCTGCTCTGCGCCAATCGATCGGCCAGTCGGTTCCGCCATTCCGCAAACCGAGACCGCCGCCGCATCCTACCGAGCACCAATCTTGAGCAGCACCACCTTCACGGTATCGATCAGAATCGACAGATCGAACGCCAGCGACATGTTCTTTTGATAGTACAGGTCGTACTTGAGTCGCTCGCGGGCTTCGCTCAAGGTGGTGGCGGCACCAAAGCGAACCTGACCGAGGCTGGTGATACCGGGGCGAATCGCGTGTCGCTGATCATAGAACGGTAGCGAGACGCGCAGTTCTTTGACGGAGCTTTCGACCTCGGGCCGGGGACCGACCAGGCTCATGTCTCCCAAAAGGACGTTGAAAAACTGTGGTAGCTCGTCGATGCGATGGAGGCGAATGAAGCGACCCACCCGGGTCACCCGATCGTCATTGTGAGACGTCAGCCGCATCGGTTCGCCGGGGTTGGACACCTTCATCGAGCGAAACTTATAGATCGTGAACAGTCTGCCGCGCAGTCCGACCCGAGGCTGCTTATACAGCGCCGGTCCAGAACTATCGAGACGGATCAAGATCGCC
>WBZP01004679.1_pt1 | contig 14165 bp, 20 predicted proteins | sample 5204301 | NCBI WGS metagenome assembly WBZP01 (sample SAMN12412401, study PRJNA552823) | activated sludge metagenome | isolation source: activated sludge from nitrification reactor of wastewater treatment plant... | place: USA: Pennsylvania | collected 2017 | reverse complement strand
ATGGAGATCACACACGTGCTGCGCGGAGAGGACCTGCTGTCCAGCACCCCTCGCCAGATTGCCCTTTACGAAGCGCTCAAAGAGGTCGGCATTGCCACCTCGACTCCGCTGTTCGGGCACCTGCCTTACGTGATGGGTCAAGGCAACAAGAAGCTGTCTAAGCGTGACCCTGAGGCGCACTTGTTGCACTACCGCACTGACGGGTTCTTGCCCGAAGGGTTGTTGAACTACCTGGCACTACTGGGTTGGGCGATTGCTCCCGACAACGACATCTTCTCGATGGAGGAGATGTGTGCCGCGTTCAACATCAAGGACGTCAACCCCAACCCGGCCCGCTTTGACCTCAAGAAGGCAGAGGCAATCAACGCCTCGCACATGCGCAAACTGTCGGTTGATGAGATGGCGCGCCGCATCACGCCGTACCTCCAAGAAGCAGGCGTCGTCAGCACCCCCATGAGTGACGCCCAGGCCGACACGTTGGCCAAGGCGACCCCGTTGGTGCACGAGCGGATGAACACCTTGGCCGAGTCGGTCAAGATGCTCGGCTTCTTGTTTGCCGAGGAGGTCACTTTCGACGAAACCGATCGAGCAAACCTCCTCAACGACGAAGGTCTCTCGATTGTCGCTGCCTCCCGCGACGCGTTGGCGGCTGTTTCGCAGTGGTCCACGGAGTCAATCGAGGCCGCGCTTCGTGGCAAGTTGCTCGAAGAGATGGCACTCAAACCTCGGGTGGCGTTCGGCCCGGTGCGCGTAGCTATCACTGGCAGCCGCATCTCTCCGCCGCTGTTTGAGTCGATGGAAATTCTTGGCCGTGAGCAATCTTTGGCACGACTCGAGCGGGCCCTGGGGTGAGTGAAGTGCAGGGGCAGGTGCCACCACGCAAGCAGGTGCTTGCCCTCACCGAGCCTCACCCGGAGTCAGAGACCTACCCCCACATCCTGCGCACCTTTGATTGGCAGATGTGGCCAGGTCGCTTCGCGTGGCGACCACTGGTGGGTTCGGCGCTTTTGCTGCTGACGATGTTCTTCATCGCGCCGCTGATCTTGACGCCTCTGGTGTTGTTGCCCGGTGCCCTCATTGAAAACGGCACCAAGGGGCTTGGGGGATACCTCACCAAACAGATGAGTCTGGAGGTGCTCTCGCCTTCAGCGTTCTTGTTCCTCAACTTGACCTTGGCCTCAGCCATCGTGGCTAGTGGGCTGCTCTTGAGGTACCTCCACCGACTGCGCTTTGGCTGGTTGTGGTCAGTCGTCGCCCGTTTCCGCTGGCGCTACTTCTGGGCATGCATTGGTTTGTCGGTGGTCGCCCTATCCATCTCGTTGGCTCTGAGCTACGCACTCGATTCTTCGGGTATGTCGGGCACACCGGCCCCCTTCGACAAGACCATGCTCGCGCTGAGCATCGTGTTGGTGTTGACGACTCCCTTGCAGGCGATGGGGGAGGAGTTCGCGTTTCGTGGCTACCTGATGCTGGCCACCGGCTCGATGCTTGGCTCACTGTCCCAGCGCTTCGGCCTCACGGCTGAGCGCGCGCGCAAAGTTGGCACCGTGTTGGCTGTCCTCACCACCGCCCTCATCTTCGCTGCCTTTCATGGGGTGCAGAACTTCCCGCTGTTCTTTGATCGGTTTGCGTTCGGTTTGATCGCAGGCATCTTGGTGGTCCGCACGGGTGGTCTTGAGGCTGGCATCGCCTTGCACATCATCAACAACTGGGTGGCCTTTGCCTTCTCGATTGCCTTCGGCGATGTGCTTGCCTCGCTCCAGATCACCGAAATCCCGTGGAGCAATATTTGGGTGACGCTGGCCCAGAGCCTGACCTATTTAGCTTTGGCTGATTGGGTCGCTCGCAGGATGCAGTTGGTGCGCCGTACTGCGGCGTGGCGAGGGTCTCAGTAGCCACTGCCCCCTCGATTGGTGAAGGGCTCCTGAAGGCGTGTATTCTCGCCTGTCGGTCCCCATTCAGCGCGAGTTCAGTGGGTACCCCGTGGGGTATGGTGTAATTGGCAGCACGGCTGATTCTGGTTCAGTTAGTCTAGGTTCGAGTCCTAGTACCCCAGCGATTTGGTAGGCATTAGCCCTCGCGGCTAAAGTTCTCCACCTCAGGCCCCCGTTGTGTAGTGGCCTAGCACGCCGCCCTCTCAAGGCGGTAGCGCGGGTTCGAATCCCGTCGGGGGTACCAAAGTAGTTACTTTCAAACCCGCGCTACCAAGTAGCGCGGGTTTGTTGGTGTCTGACCCCTGTCGGTTGGCTGCTTCGCGCTTGGCTCCGGCTGTCGCACGCGGCGCTCGGGCTTCTCCCGTGAGCGGCAGGCTCATGAGCTCGCGGAACGGGCTGGCGAGACTCATGGTGGCTGTGTCATCGGTCACCCAGATGTCGGAGAACAGTCCGAGGTTGAGTAGGCGTCGTTCGGCTTCGGTGGCCTTCCGGTACGCCTCGCTGCATCGTGTGAGCAGCCTGAGGGCCTGGTCGAGGCCGTTGGAACCACACCTACCAACACTGCGGGAGCCAGCTCTGGAATCGGCTACGGATGGCTCGGAACCCACGAAAGAGCCCTGACCGCAGCCGGACTCACCCTCATGGGCGCCAGGTGTACAACGCCGCGAGCGGACAATTCACCAGCCCCGACCCATTATTCGGAGGAAATTCGACAGCGTTTACCTATCCGCAAGATCCCATCAATTTCTCAGACGCTTCAGGCAATCTGTTCGGATGGGTTAAGTCCGCAGTCCGCAAAACCATCGAAATGTTCCGAGCAGTGTCGTACGCGATTAGGCAGGGGGCACAGGTCCTGTGGTCCGTGCTAGGCAAAGTTGCCCGCTTCCTAACCACCTCAAGGATCGCGAAGGGGGTGTTCTGGGTATGTGGATATCTGTCCACGTACCCAGCGGCCTTGTGTGGAGGATTCATTCCCTAGCCTTCATGCGTCTATCCCAATGGAGAAGCGCGGCCATAACGCTCCTCGACACAGTCATCTCAATAGGAGTGGGCCCCGCGTTGGAACCCCTCGCCAAGTCAGTGAAAAGTCATATTGCTGACGTCGGGAAGAACGAGCGGCTATGGGTTAACGTTGGAAAGCTGATGGGTCACTACGTGTCCTTCGTACATGAGTTTACTTTCGACAAAATCTGGGAGCGCTTCAAAGAAGAGTTCTTCTAGTTAGAGAAGGGTTGACAAACCGGTGTCTGTCAAGTCGTTCGACGAGGACCGTAGGGCAATGCTCCTGCGCACTGTCCCGATCCTCATCGTCGGCACCTCTTTCGTGCTAGTAGTCGCGTTCAACGTCTTCGACACAGGCCAGCCTCTGAGCGGATTCAGGCCACGAGTTTGGTTGATGACCTTGGGGTTCAGCGTTGTTGCGACTCTCTTGCGGTTTGACGTTTGGTTACTGGTTCTGAGGCGGCCAGTTCGCTACGAAATCGAGGATTCAGAGTTCCGCGCCTACCGGGGCGAGCAACTGGTCACCAGAGTGTCTTTGCTTGGTCTGGAACGTTGGTCGGCGCCCGATAGTTTCAACCGCAAATGGCTCTACTTTGGCTTTGTGTACAGCCAAAACTTCGGGATGCCCTATGAAGAAGGTCCCATCTTCTACCTTTATCGCAAGGGCGCCGTTGCCGACGAAGTAACTGCCCCCTTTATGTTCCGGTGGAAACATCTCGGCGGAGCTGATGACGTGACCGCAGCACTGAAGGAGGCAATCGGATGGGGACCAGGGTGGAGAAACTAGGTCAACTCACGCCAGCTTCATAGGTCTTTGGTGTCCCCTACGAGGCTCGTGATTCGCATCGGCCTCGTGGCCGGGATCTCGCATGGCGCTGTATCCATGAGTTCACGATCTTCGGCAAGCGGCAGCAGGGTCTGGATGGGCTTGTCCTGCGGTATGGGAGTCAAGAGGCTGTGGTCGAGCGGATGTACAGAAGGTCTCGCTGTGGTCATTCCGCGAGACGGACTGTTCCCAGTCACCCGAACAATCGGTGGTCAAACCGTGACGATTGATGGCCGTACGGTCAACGGGATCGATCCCTCGCGTCGAGACGTGGAGAACTCTGGTTCGAGTACCGGATAACTAGGTCCACCATGAGGTTCTTATTCGGATTTTGGCGTTTTGGATATCGGCGCTGGGTGTTTGTGGCCGCGGGAGTGCTTCCTCGATCATGGAGCGCTTTTCTGTTTGGCCTGGCTGGGCGCTTGTTTGGGTCGCTGTTGGATCTTGGATTTGTTGCCAGTGCCGGTGGTTGGTGTGGATTTCGTCGAATGGTGGATTGGCGTCGGTTTCTGTGACATGTCCATGTTCGTCGACGTAGATGGCCTGGTAGAGAGCGTGGTTGAGCCTCTCGCGGGACCATCGAAGGCAAGGCGGCCGCTGCTGTCGGGTTTGGCCGGGGCCCCTGCTACCCACGTGGAGAGCGCTGCCACCGCCCGGTTGCAGGAGCTGCTCGACGGACAGACCGTCGAGTTCGGTCAGGTCGTCTACTTCGTCCTCCTCAGTGTCGCGGATATCCGTTGCGGCATGTCCGCACAGGCCAAGGGTGTCCAGGGCGTCAGCGTAGCGAGGACCAACGACAGCGAGCACCGTTCAGAGTCTGGCGCTGCAACTGGCGGTTGGCGTTGAAGGCACTCGAGAAGCGGGATTGACGCCGAGAAGCTGAGCCCTTGCGCTGATCGCCACCTTGATCAACAAGGCGTGGATTCTGCCGTGATCAAGATAGGGGGTGTGAGCTAGCCCGGGCGGGAACGTGCACACCGTGGTAGATGAGAATCCTTCTCGCGGTTTGCGGGTTGGTCCCGACCGCCCTGCCAGCAGCACTCATGGTGGAGCCAGTGATATAGAGCGCAACCAGCTTCCGTTGAGCTACTGGGTCGAGCGTCGGTAGGTATGCAGTCCGCCGGCCGGTTCTCACTTACGCCTGGTCGACGGATCGCGGGCGGCAGCCCGCGCGCTGCGCCGAGCCAGCGCTGGTCCCAGAGCCTGGCACGCTCGCTCAACGGGACCCGTCGTGTTCGACAGGGCTTCAGAGAGGTGTACCACGTTTCAAAGGGACCTTGATCAGCGAAGCTGACCAGGGTCCCTTCGTCGTTTCCCAGACCTTGTGGTGGTCTTGCGTAGTTGGTCGCTCATCTCGACCAACACGTGTTTGTTACCCAGTGGACGGCTAGTTCCCCGCGGCGAGCCAGTCGCGGGCATGCTCACCTGCGCTTGAGTATTCGGAAGGCATATCGGAGAGCCGCGCGACAATGAGCTCAAGGTCAACTAGGCGCGCATCGATCAGCGCCCGGACGAAGTCGCGATCTTTCTCTCGGAAAGCGATCAGCTTGGCAACGCACAGGTCTTCCTTGTTGAGGCAGAGACCAACGTACGGTGGGTCGCCGTTCGGGCCTGCTGTGTTGGAGTTCTGAACCGTGACCAGTCGCTCTTGCCAACCATCAGGGAGTGCAGCGGTCGTCAAGTCAACGCCGTCGATACTGAAACCGTGCAACTCCTCGAAAGGTGAGAGTTCACCAGCGACCCCTTCGATGAGATCCGCCAACCGTGCGACCTCTTCATTAGTTCCCGCGATCGGCAAAATGTCCACCTCAACCGACATCGTCGCTGCCGGAGGAAGTTGGGACTCGTCGTAGGTGCCAAGGATTGCTTGCGAGCCCACCACGATCACGGCGGGTTGCTGGACTATCTGGCACGCAGTCCGGATCGCGTGCTCCAGTTGGGCGCGCCGCATCAGCCAACCCTGTTGAGAACCATCTGGCGCTCGTCCTCAGTAAGCAGCCCCGACATGGGGGAGACCTCGCGCATCTCGATCGACTCGCGGTCAAGACCTGTCAGGGCACGGTGCAATCCCAGAATGTCGTGACGATCAACCAAGTCGCGCCATCTCTGCAGGTTGCGTTCGTGTGGCTGCCCGGTAATCACCTGGCTCAGGCGTACAAGGTTTCCCTCGATTCGCGGCTGCCACTCCTGAAGGCGGCCACGGTCGAGGTTCATGGAGAGCCTGCTGTGGAGTTGCCACGAGCGTCGTTCGGAGCGAGTGAGGTGGGGGACGATTGGCCGACGTACAACTTCGAGCCGACGGCCCATGCATGAAAGCAGTCGATCGAGTTGCTCGTCGCTGAGTTGAACGCGCCCGGAGAGGAAGCCGCTAATGCTTGGCTGGCGCACGCCGCTGAGCCGGGACAGGTCAGATTGCGTGGTGCCTGTCTCAAGCATCACCTCGCGCAACACATCGCCACGGTTCGTCATGGAGGAAGTATAGCAAAAGGTGCTATGGCAGTGCGTGTTAACTGGAGCCGGTCGGTGATACGGGCTGGAGTGCGGCTTCGCTGCCGCACGGCAACTGCTAGGGAGTCCCGGACTCGGAACTTACGACGAGTTCATCCGCGGCAACATTGCAAGCGACATCTACTGGCCGGCCGCGATCCTGCCCGACGCCTGTGACACGCCAGCCGCCTTTGTCGTACCTCGTTTGACCACTCCAAACGATGTCAATGATTTGGGCTTTTTCTTGCATGTCGGCACAGAGTTCTTGTGCCCGGTCGACGCTCAGCTCCTGACTCCCGCAGCCGGTCAACATAAGGAGCATGCTGAAGCCAAGGCCTATCGATTTCTTGTGCATGGCATTCCTTTCACTAAGCGATCTAGAGCGTGGGCGAGTTTGAGGAGTGGAACAGCGATGCGATCCGGGCCGCAAGCATCGCGGTCGCGACGTAGGCCGCGATCAGAGGTAGCGATCCAGTGAACACGTTACCTTGGGCAACCGGGCCTTCGGGGTTACGCATCGCATCGATCACGCCGGGTACGGCGAATATGGTCGCTGCCGTGATGAAGGTCGTGATCGACCAGATCACTGCGGCGGGTTTCCAGCCGAGGCGGAAGCCATCGATTGCCGCGCCGATGGCGGTCAACAGGCCAAGAATCAACATCATGGTGAGGCCAAGTCCCAACGGGTCGGGGTTGGTGTAGAGCCGTTCGATGGCGTAGCTGCTGAGTTGCCACAGGCCCGCCATGATGGCGATTCGGATCAGTGCGTGCAGTAGTAACTTCATATCCCGCAGCTTGGCAACTTCAGGGGCTGCGTCGCATGAGTAGAACTACTCAACCTCGTCCGGGGCGGTCCTGGACGCCGTGTCCGAATTCCGCTAGTGATTTCGGTAGTTGAGGCGGCATTGTGTGGGTGTGGACTCCTTCGACGCGCGCTATCGCGCAGTGCAGAGTCGTGATCCGCGTTTTGATGGGGTCTTCTACACAGGCGTGCGTACGACGGGCATCTACTGTCGCCCCTCGTGTCCAGCAATGACACCCAAACCAGGCAACGTGAGCTTCTATCCAAGCCCCGCAGCGGCGCAGGCTGCCGGGTTGAGGGCGTGTCGCCGTTGCTTGCCCGATGCCACTCCAGGATCGCCCGAATGGGACGTGCGAGCCGATGTTGCCGATCGGGCAATGCGACTGATTGCTGACGGGGTCGTTGAGCGCGAGGGCGTGGAAGGGCTGGCAACGCGCCTGGGCTATTCGGTCCGACAACTCAATCGACTGGTGACCCATCGCTTCGGAGCCGGGCCGCTAGCGTTGGCGCGATCACGGCGGGCACAGACCGCCAGGGTGCTCATCGATTCCACCTCGATGCCGCTAACCGACGTGGCATTCGCGGCAGGGTTCTCCAGCGTGCGGCAGTTCAACCACACCATGCAGGAGGTGTACGCCGCTTCGCCCTCGCAGTTGCGTCAACGTCGACCTTCCCGATTCGCCGCGCCGGGGCGGGTGAGTGCTCGAATCGCGGTGCGCGAACCGTTCGCCCGCCAGGAGTTGTTGGCCTTTCTCGAACGAAGGGCGCTGGCCGGGGTGGAGTCCGTTGACGGGCTCACCTATCAGCGCACCTTGGCGCTGCCACACGGTGCAGGTCGCATCGTCCTCGACTTCAGCCCCGCCAAACACGTGGGGGCCCGCTTCGAACTCACCGACGTGCGAGACCTGGCACCGGCCCTCGAGCGGTGCCGTCGCCTGCTCGACGCCGATTGCGACCCCCAGGCAGTCGATGAGGTGTTGGGCAAAGGCCCACTTCGTGCTGCTGTTCGGGCCACGCCCGGGCTCAGGGTTCCAGGGCACGTCGACGGGTTTGAACTCGCGGTGCGAGCAATCGTGGGACAGCAGGTGAGCGTGGTGGCTGCACGCCGGCTCGCCGAGCACCTGGTGGATCAGTGGGGGACCGACTCAGGATTCGGGCGACTCTTTCCCTCCGCAGACTCTTTGGCGGGCGCCGACCTCACGATCATGCCGATGCCCAAGGCACGCGCTCGCACCATCAGTGCGCTCGCCCAGGCAGTGGCCAGTGGTGAAGTCGCCCTGGATCGAAGCGCTGATCGCAATGAACTCAGGGAGCGGTTGTTGGCAGTCCCAGGCATCGGGCCGTGGACATGTGACTACATCGCGATGCGTGCGCTCGGCGACCCAGATGTGTTGCTGGTCGGCGATGCTGGAACGCGACACGGAGCACTCGCTTTGGGCGTCGACGTACTCCACATGCAGGAGGCGTGGCGGCCCTGGCGCTCCTATGCGCAGATGCATGTGTGGGAGGCGGCGTGAGTCGTGCGTAGAGTTCGAGTTCAGGAGGCTCTTGTGTGGACCATCGTTCCCTCACCGATTGGGGATTTGCGAGTTGTCGCACGCCTAGGTCAACACGGCACTGAGATCACGGCTATTGAGTTCTCCCCATTCGTGTCGACCTCGGGGCGTCCGATGGGTGATCGGGACGACGATGAACCGGTGCTAGTTGAAGCGCGCCGGCAGTTGCAGGGGTACTTCGATCGCACCCTGACCACCTTCGACTTGCCATTGGCTCCCGAGGGCACCGAGTTTCAGCAGCGTGTGTGGGCGCGGTTGCTGGAGATTTCGTACGGCGAAACTGCGTCGTACGGCGAAATCGCCCACCGACTCGGCATGACCAACGCTGCCTCTCGCGCCGTGGGCCTGGCCAATGGTCGCAATCCGATCCCGATCGTGATCCCGTGTCACCGGGTCATCGGGGCAAACGGGTCGCTCACGGGCTATGCCGGGGGAGTCGAGCGCAAGCAGATCCTGCTTGATATCGAAACTGCGGCCCTGTTTTAGCCACAACTTCACCCAGGAATTTGTCACCTAACCCAGGTTGCAACGTGGGTTAAGTGACAAGTTGGGTACTTAACCTGGGATTTCGACACCCGCAGCGTTAGTCGGCAGCAGCCGCCCGCCGAAGGGCTTCGGAGAGGCGTTCGGCGGCGGCCAAAACGGCCGGGGCGTGCATGCGGCCGGGTTGGCGGGAGAGGCGCTCGAGGGGGCCTGAGACCGACACCGCCGCAATGACTTTGCCCGAGGGGGCACGCACTGGGGCGGAGACTGAGGCCACGCCTTGCTCGCGTTCGCCCACTGACTGGGCCCAGCCGCGGCGGCGGATGCCCGAGAGTGCGGTGGCGGAATAGGCGGCGTTATTGAGTCCGCGCTGCATGCGCTCGGGGTCTTCCCAGGCGAGCAGCACTTGGGCGGCCGATCCGGCGCGCATGGTGAGTTGTGAGCCGACGGGGATGGTGTCGCGCAAACCCGAGGGTCGCTCGGCGGCCGCCACACAGATTCGGTGGTCGCCTTGGCGACGCCACAACTGGGCCGACTCGCCGGTGATGTCACGCAGTCGCGCCAAGACAGGGCCTGCGGTGGCCAGCAGGCGGTCTTCGCCAGCTGCCGAAGCGAGTTCGCCGCAGCGTGGGCCAAGAACAAATCGACCCTGCATGTCGCGGGCAACCAGTCGGTGGTGCTCGAGCGCGACAGCCAGACGATGCGCCGTGGGTCGAGCAAGCCCGGTGGCGGTGACGAGGCCCGCAAGCGTCGCCGGGCCGCTCTCTAAAGCGGTGAGCACGAGGGCGGCTTTGTCGAGTACGCCGACTCCGCTACTGTTGTCCATATGGCAATACTGCCGTCTCAAACTATGGGATTGCAAGTCGAGACGCTAGTCAACGTTGGAGGGATCGTTATGGGCAAGACACTGTCGGAGAAGATCTGGGACGAGCATGTGGTTCGTTCCACCGAGGGTGAGCCTGACCTGCTTTACATCGATTTGCACCTCATCCACGAAGTGACCTCACCGCAGGCATTCGATGGGCTTCGGTTGACCAACCGCCGAGTACGTCGACCAGATCTCACCATTGCCACCGAAGACCACAACGTGCCGACGATCGACTGGGACAAGCCCATTGCCGATCCGGTGAGCCGCACTCAGGTTGAGACTCTGCGCCGCAATGCAGCCGAGTTCGGCGTGCGCTTGCACCCGCTAGGCGACATCGAGCAGGGGATCGTGCACGTGGTGGGCCCGCAGTTGGGGCTGACCCAACCTGGCATGACCATCGTGTGCGGCGACTCCCACACCTCAACGCACGGCGCCTTCGGCGCGATCGCGTTTGGCATCGGCACCTCCGAGGTTGAGCATGTCTTGGCCACCCAGACGCTGACTCAAGCCAAGCCCAAGACCATGGCAGTCACCGTTAACGGCACCTTGCCTGAGGGGGTCACGGCTAAAGACCTCGTGCTGACCTTGATCACCCACACCGGCACCGGCGGGGGACAGGGCTATGTCGTGGAATATCGCGGCGAAGCCATTGAGTCCTTGTCGATGGAGGCACGCATGACTGTGTGCAACATGAGCATCGAGTGGGGCGCCAAGGCGGGCCTGATCGCACCTGACCAGACCACCTTCGACTACATCGAGGGCCGTCCCGAAGCACCCAAGGGTGCCGACTGGGACGCGGCGGTGGAGCACTGGAAGTCGCTCACCACCGACCCCGACGCCACCTTCGACAAAGAGATCGTGCTCGACGCGAGCACGATGACCCCCTTCGTGACCTGGGGTACCAACCCTGGCCAGGGTGCGCCGTTGGGCGCCGACGTACCTAACCCGTCGGACTTCGCAGATCCCAGTGACGCATTGGCCTGCGAGAAGGCCTTGGAATACATGGGCCTGACCGCTGGCACCCCGCTGCGCGAGGTCAAGGTCGACACGGTGTTCGTGGGCTCGTGCACCAACGGCCGCATCGAAGACCTGCGGCTAGCTGCCGACATCATCAAGGGACACACCGTCGCGGACAACACGCGGATGCTGGTGGTCCCGGGTTCAGTGCGAGTGCGCATGCAAGCCGAGGCCGAGGGTCTCCACGAGGTGTTCATTGCAGCCGGAGCCGAATGGCGTGGCGCCGGTTGCTCGATGTGCCTGGGCATGAACCCGGACCAACTGGCACCAGGCGAGCGCAGTGCCTCGACCTCAAACCGAAACTTTGAAGGCCGCCAAGGCAAGGGCGGGCGCACTCACTTGGTGTCGGTGCCCGTCGCCACTGCCACCGCGGTGCGCGGCACGTTGTCATCGCCGGCCGACCTAACTCCCGTCGCAGGCTGAGAAGGAGAAACTGACATGGACAAGTTCACCCACCACACTGGCGTTGGCGTCCCTCTGCGACGCAGCAATGTCGACACCGACCAGATCATCCCTGCGGTCTATCTCAAGCGAGTGACTCGCAGCGGGTTCGAAGACGGCCTCTTCGCGGCCTGGCGCAATGACGAATCGTTCGTGCTCAACAATCCGGCGTACTCCGCTGGCAGTGTCTTGGTGGCCGGGCCAGACTTCGGCACCGGCTCCTCGCGTGAGCACGCGGTCTGGGCGTTGCAGAATTACGGCTTCAAAGTGGTGTTGAGCAGCCGATTCGCCGACATCTTCCGAGGAAACTCTGGCAAGGCCGGGCTCTTGACCGCGCAGGTCGACCAAAAGGTCATCGACAGGCTGTGGGCCCTCATCGAGGAAAGCCCGGGCACCGAAATTTCGGTCGACCTGGAGTCCAAGACGGTCAGTGCGGGCGAAGGCCCCGATGCCATCAACGACAGTTTCGACATCGACGACTACACCCGTTATCGCCTGCTTGAGGGTCTCGACGACATCGGGATCACCTTGGGATACGCCGATGACATCGCCGCTTTTGAGGCGACACGCCCCTCGTGGAAGCCGGTCACCCAGTAGGGACAAATCGGACAGTGTCCTAAGCTTGGGTGTTGATGAACAGGAAACAATTCGTCGCAGCCCTCGCAGCCCTCTACGAAGGGGACAAAGCGGCGGCCTCGCACGCAGTAGATGCCGTGACCCACGTCTTGGCAAAGTCGCTCGCCGACGGCGAAAAAGTCTCGATCATGGGGTTCGGTGCCTTTGATCGACGGATCGTGAAGGCTCGGTGGGTGCGCAACCCACGCACGGGTGAGCGCATCCAGGCTCAAGCCACTGCAGTCGCCAGGTTCCGGCCAGGCGTCCAACTCAAAGCGATTGTCTCGGGCAAGCGCGACGTACCTGAGCCACCAGCCCTTCCTAAGCCTGCGAAGCCCAAGGCCAAGAAGAGCGTGGCGAAGAAGCCTGCGCCCCCTAAGCCCGTGGCTGAGAAGGTTGTCGTCAAGAAGCCCGTGCCCAAGAAGGTTGTCCCTAAGAAGGTTGTGGCCGAGAAGGATGTGGTGGCGAAGACCCCACCCGCGGAAGCCGCTCCTGCGAAGGCGTCACCCAAGAAGAGCGCGGTCAAGACCCCTGCGGACAAGAGCACTGCGGACAAGAGCACTGTGGACAAGAGCACTGTGGACAAGACTTCTGTGAACAAGAAGTCTCCTGACAAGAAGAAGTCCGCTAAGCCTTCTTAAGCACCGACTCGGTGTATGGGCCGACCCCAAGATAGAGCGCTGTCGCTAGATCTGCGGCGGTGTCGACGTCTCGTCGTAAGCGGGCACACTCGCGGGCAATTTCGTGAGCGCCAACGCGCAGGTGGGCCGCTCGCGAGCCGACCCCGAACTGTGGACTGAAGGCGGCCACGTCGTGGGTCGCCAGCAATGTGGTGCCCGTGTCGTCGGCATCGGGCACGAAACCTTGGCCATGTGCTGGCACTTGAGCTAGCGCCTGATCAAGTTCCTCGGCCGTCAAACAAGGCAGATCGGCGCACATCGCGGCCACATGCGAGCCATGCGGCAACCTCCCGGCTGCTGCGCGCAGGACTTCGTTCAGGTCGCCGTCCCCTTCATCGGGGAGTACGACGGCGCCACCAGTTCGGGCCGCCGCTGACAGGGTCGGATCAGCAGTGACCACAAAAACCTGGCGCACCCGCTTGGCATTCAGAGCCGCTGCTAAGGCGTCTTGGGCAAAGGCCAGTGCTAGCGCGTGCCGATCCGTGCCGACCTCGAGGCGTGACTTGGCCACATCCAATGACTTCACCGGAACGACCAACGTGAACTTCTGCACGCACGCATCCTGCCTGCTCCCGGGCTCCAATGGGCACTAGGGTGATCTCCACTACACAGGAGGAGACTTGGTGCTCAAGAACAGGGACGTGACCGAACCCCGCGGATGGGCGTTCGCCACGGTGGTCGGGGTGGTCAAGCCGGTCTTTCGTGCCTTCACCAAATGTGAATGGATCGACGGGCATAAAGTCCCAGCTAGCGGTGGCTGCGTCGTGGTCGCCAACCACATTTCCCACAGTGATCCACTGGTGTTCGGGTTGTTCCTCTACGACCAGGGTCGACTCGTGCGCTACCTCGCCAAAGATGAGGTCTTCCACACCCCGATTCTCAAAACGCTGGTCAAAGGTGCCGGTCAGATCCCGGTCAAGCGGCTGACTACCGACGCCGCCAGCGCATTCTCGGCAGCCGTGGAAGGCATCGGTCACGGTGAACTCATCGGGATTTACCCCGAAGGCACTCTGACTCGCGACCCGAATCTGTGGCCCATGACTGGTAAGACCGGTGCGGCTCGCATCGCGCTCACGACCGGATGCCCGGTGATCCCGGTAGCTCAATGGGGTCCGCAGGAGTTGTTGGCGCCGTACTCCTCGAAGCTGAAGCTGTTTCCGCGCAAGCGCCTCGTGGCTAAGGCCGGCGACCCGGTTGACCTCAGTGACCTCAGCGGGCAGCCGATGACTGCCCAGGTGCTGACGGAGGCAACCAACCGCATCATGGATGCGATCACTGAAATTCTTGTCGACCTGCGAGGCGAGCCAGCGCCTGCGACGCGTTTTGATCCGCGCAAAGCCGGGGTACGCCAAACGGGCAATCCGAAGAAGGCGCCTAAGGGGGGCTCTAAATGAGCAAAGTAGCCGTTTTTGGAGCAGGGTCGTGGGGCACCGCGTTCTCTCTGGTGCTCGCTG
>WBZP01004677.1_pt1 | contig 14170 bp, 9 predicted proteins | sample 5204301 | NCBI WGS metagenome assembly WBZP01 (sample SAMN12412401, study PRJNA552823) | activated sludge metagenome | isolation source: activated sludge from nitrification reactor of wastewater treatment plant... | place: USA: Pennsylvania | collected 2017 | reverse complement strand
GCGGGAGAGGGGAGTTGGTTTTGGTCAGGAAGGGTGTTGAAGGTCGCTGATGTGGCTTTGGATTCGTTCGATGGCGCGCGTGAGGTCGTTCTCGACGAGGGCGGCGGGGATGCGGACAAAGCGGATGCCCGTTGCTTCGAGTTCACCCTGGCGGGCTGCATCGGAGGCCTGGTGTTCGGGCGAATCGTGGATGGAGCCATCGACTTCGACCGCTAACCGCAGTTCGTGGCAGTAGAAGTCCAGGACGAATCGGCCGACGGCGTGTTGGCGGCGGAATTTCAATCCGGCGAAGCGACGATCGCGGAGCGACTCCCAGAGGCGAGCCTCGGTTGGGGTCTGGGGCCGGCGCAGGTCGCGCGCGGCGGGGATGTTGTGCAGGTACCGCTTCCGGCGATCTTCCACGCGGTGATTCTAGCGATGCGTTCGCTCCCTCTCCCGCGACGCAGGAGTCGGGAGCGGGTCGGGGTGAGGGCCCGCCAGCAACATCCCACCGGCGCTCCGGGTCCAGCGGAGACGGCTTTCCTCTGTTGTCTTGTCACTGCTTTCGCTTCGTCCGGTCCAGCAACGCCTGGTGCCAGGTGCCCGGTGCCCGGTGCCCGGTGCCTGGTGCCTTGGAACTCGGAACTTGGAGCTCTTTTTCGAGTACCATCCGTTTCGTGATCGAACTTACCAAGCGCCTGCTCACCGCCGCCGAGGGCGGCGAACCGGTGTTCCTTGCTTCTGTACTCGAACCGGGCCCGGCGCAACTGGAAGCCGGCGCCCGGATGCTTGTCGAACGGTCGGGCCAGCGTATTGGGTCGCTCGGCGATGCGACGCTTGATAACGCCGTCGCGGCGCTCGCTCCCGATGCCTTCCCGAAGCACGTGACCCAGACGCTCTACGTCACCCCCGACGGCCTGAGCGAGCGCACCGTCCAGGGCGCCACCGCTATCTATGTCGAGGTGGTCGAGGCCAAACCGGTCTTCCTCGTCGTTGGTGGCGGCCACATCGGGCGTTCGCTGGCCAAACTCGCCGACTTCATCGACTTCCACGTCGTGGTCCTCGATGACCGCGAGGAGTTCGCGAACTCAGAGCGCATCCCCTGGGCCGACGAAATCCTCTGCGAGGATTACGAGGCCGCGCTCGACCGCTACCCAATCAACTCCGGCACGTACATCACGCTCGTGACCCGGGGCCACAAGCAGGACGAGCTTTCGCTGCGGCACTGCCTCGGCCGGGGCGCGGCGTACCTGGGCATGATCGGCTCGAAGCGCCGCACCGGCGCCGTCCTCCAACACCTCGCGGACGAAGGCTTCGACCGCGCCGAGCTGGGGAAGGTGCGTACGCCCATCGGCCTCAACATCGGCGCCGAAACTCCGGAAGAGATCGCCATCAGCATCATGGCCGAGGTCATCATGTTCCGCCGCGGCGGAGACGGCTCGGTGATGTACCACCGGTAAAAGTTCGACCAGATGAGCTGCCCTCGTTGACAGTCGGGCCTGTGCCATTTCTCGCGTCGGGGCTACTCCAGCGCGCCGGCTACCGCGTGCCGTTCCAGCAGTTCCTGGCGCAAGTCCAGCATCGCCGTGTAGGTGGGGATGACGAAGATATCGTCGCCGGGTGCTGAGCCGGCGAGGATCGCGTCGAGGAGGGCAGCCGGGGAATGATCCACGACGGCGGGTTGTGGCCAGCCCGCGTACTTCAGGCGCACGACAAGGTCTTCTGCGCGGTCCCCACCGGCCCACCAGGCGGCTACCGCGCTGCTCAACAGTTCGTGGTCCACGTCCCAGATCCAGCTCACGTCCTGGCCGTCGGCGAACCGGTCATTGAGCAGCAATGCGACCTTCAACGGGCCCCGTCGGCGCGCCAGCTCCCGCAGCAAGAGCGACACCTGGTTGGCGCCCGCGGGGTTCTTCGCCAGGAAAAGCCGCAGCTTCCGGCCATCGAGGTCGACCACTTCCTGCCGTCCAAACGCCGGCCGGACGGCGCCAAGCCCTTCGCGAATCGCGTCGTCCGGGATGCCGAAGGCCCGGCAAGCGGCCACCGCCGCGAGCGCGTTGTACACGTTGTAGAGCCCGGTCAGCGGCATTTCGACGCGTCCCAGCCCGTTGACGTCGAACGAGGCATGGTCGAGATCCAGCGCCAGTCCACTGGCTGAGGTGACCGGATCCGGCCGCTTCCGTTCGCAGTTCGTGCAGCGCCACCAGCCCACATGCGCGAAGTAGCGGCGGTCGTAGCGGTAGTCGCCGCCGCAGGCGCACCAGCGCGCATCGAACGCCCCCGCCGTTTCCGTGGCGAACGCCGGGTCATCCAGGCCGAACCAGTGCACCGGCCCGCCCCAGCCTACCGCTAGCTCCGCCACCGAGGGGTCGTCGGCGTTGAGCACGAGGGTGGCATCGCGCGGCGCTCCGGCGAGCGCCCGCTTCCAGAGCGTGGCGACCGTGTCGACCTCGCCGTAGCGGTCCAACTGGTCACGGAAGAGGTTCGTAGACGCGATGACGCGCGGCTGGAGCGCGGGCACGGCCGCCGGCATGGTTGCTTCGTCCGCTTCGAAGAGCCCGGCCTTCGCCGCCGCGCCCGGGATGCTCCCGAACGGCCCGGCCTGAGCGAGGAGCGTGCTGGCCATCCCGCGCATGAGGTTGCTGCCCTCGCGGTTGTGCACGTAGGGGAGCCCGGCAGCATCGAATGCCGCGGCGATGATGCGGCTGGTGGTGGTCTTCCCGTTGGTCCCCGTGACCGTGACGCGCCCGCGGCCCAGCGAGCGCCCGAGGTTCTCTACCAGGCGGGGGTCCACTCGTTGAGCGACCAGTCCGGGCAACGCCGTGCCGCCACCGCGGCGCGCTAGGCGCGTGGCGATCCCCGCGGATTTCCCGGCGAAGACGGCTGCAGCCGTGCGGATGCGAGTCACGCGAGCATCGTCGCGTGGGGCGGCGGCTGGGGCAAAGCGCCGCTTACTGGGCGCGCGCCGGAAGCAGTCCCGCCTGGCGCAACAGGCCGAGGATGCGGTCCCGCGCGACGATGCCGACCACGCGGCCGTTCTCGACCACCGGCATGTGGAGCAGTTCCTCGGTCTCCATCTCCAGGAGCACGTCGGAGATGAGGAGTTCTCGTGTTGCGGCGTGCAGGGCGGAGCGGGGCACCATCGCCTGGCTTGCTGTGACGGTGTCCCACTGTTCGGCGGGCACTTCGCGCATCTGGTAGCCGCTGAGGATGCCCGCGAGCGAGCCCCTGTCCTGCACCATGTAGACAACGCGCGGGTTCAGATCGAGCACGCCCCTGGCCAGGGACCCGACGGTCTGGCCGCCATCGACAACGGGCGGGTCGCGATGCATGAGGTCTTCGGCCCGGTAGAGCCGAAGCTCGCGGACGAGCCGGTTCTGTTCGAGGCTCTTGCGTGCCGCGTTCTCGAGAAAGAGGCCGAGGAAGATGAGCCAGCCGCCGCTCATGGGGTCTGAGGCAATCCACACGTCCTTGCCAACGATGGCCGCAAACCCGAGCGCAATCCCGGCGAACGCGAAGCCGCGGCCGGTCCACGCGGCGATGGCCGTCGCGCGGTCGTAGTTGCGCGTGACCATCCAGACGAGGGAGCGGAACACGCGTCCGCCGTCCATTGGGAAGGCGGGCAGCAGGTTGAAGACGCCGAGGATGGTGTTCATGAGCGCCAGCCAGACGAGCACGTAGTCCACCGGCCGTGTGTCCTGCGCGCCGAGCGCGAACCAGACGCCGGCAAAGAGCGCCGCCAGGCCAAAACTGGTGAACGGGCCGGCAGCCGCCATCAGGAGCTCGTGCAGGGGCTTGGCTGCTTCCCGCGTGATCTGCGCGACCCCGCCGAGGAGGAAGAGCGTGATGCTGCGCACCGGGATGCGGTAGGCCTTCGCCACCAGCGAGTGGGCCAGCTCATGCAGGATGATCGAGACAAAGAAGAGCACGACGCTGGCGATCGCCATCGCGTAGTGGGTCGGGCGGCTGGCCGTTTCGAGAGCGTCGGGATAGAACTGCGTGGCAAGGAGCCAGGTGGTCAGGCCGAACAGCAGAAACCAGCTCGGGTTGATGAGGATGGGAATCCCTGCGAGGGAGCCGATGCGGAACGTGCGAAGCCTCATGGCGCTACCTTACTCGCGCGTTGGTTAGCACGGGGTCTTCCTGAACCTTAGCCGTGATTCTTGCTGGCCGGTGGCGCGGGCGGCGCGTCCTCCTCGTCCTCGACCACCGCTTCCCAGCAGAGGTAGAAGTAGAACAGACCGATCAGGATCGGCACGAGGAAGGCCGGGTGGTGGCTGTGGACGAGACCGATGAACCCGCCGAGCACGACGAGGATCAACGCGACGACGTAGACGAAGAAGGCCCCCCAGCTGAAACCCAACGGCAACATGGCTCGCTCCTTATGCCGCGATCCTACAGCCCGAGTTCGGCCGGGATAACCCGTGGAACAGGGAGAAAACCGTTAGAACTGACCAGGCAAAAGACAAAAGGTGAAAGGCAAAAGTGGGCCACCCCGCAAGTCGCGGACACTCGAACTGGCGGAGCGGCACCCATGCCGGAACCCCAATCAGAGGCGAGGACGGAAGACCTCGCTTGGCCACGCGCGAGCGATCCAACAGCCGAAACCCGAGAAGGCAAAAGGCGAAAAGCAAAAGTGGGCCACCCCGCAAGTCGCGGACACTTGAACTGGCGGAGCGGCACCCATGCCGGAACGACCAGTCAGAGGCGAGGGCGGAAGACCTCGCTCGGCCACGCCCCAGCGATCAATTAGCCAGAAGGCCACTCGCCCGCGAACCAAGGCGCTCAGGTACTGAACGGCACCGGAGCGGGCTGGCACCGAGGGGAAAAACCGTGCGCGAATCCAACGCCGGGCCCGGGCACGCACCGCCCCGTTCGCCGTCGAAACGCCGCGTTAAACCGCGGCGAGCTCCGGGGCCGCGCCAGCCGGCACCATGCCCTCCAGCACTCGCGCCAAGGCCATCGTGTGGCTGCACGTGCTCCAGTCCAAGAAGAAGTCGCAGTTACAGCGCCACTTGCCTTCGTGGAGGACTACTTCGTGATCACTGTTTTCGCCGTGGAAGGCGACGTGGAGGTCGTCGATCTGCATGCGGTGACGTTCGCCGGCGTACACCTTTGCCTTCTCAACCTTGCCGATCAAGCTCGACTGCATGACTGGCTGCTCCTTTCGCAGAAAACACGAACGGCGGCCCCGGTGAGGCCGCCGTTAACAGCGATGGATGCCAACAAACACACCCATAACACGGGCAACGTACGCCCGGCGTCATGGCCTGTCAACCGCATTTTTTCGGCTCTCTCGGTTCAGTCCCGGTCCGGCGCCGTTGAGACGAGGACGGTGTTGCCGCGGACGCTCAGGCAGGCACGGTGCTCGGGAACAACCCCGAGCGGCGCGATTCGAACGCGCTGATGTCGCCCTCTTCCTGCATCGTCAGCCCGATTTCGTCCAGGCCGTTCAGCAGGCAGTGCTTCACGAACGGGTCGATTTCGAACCTGCGCGTCCACTTGCCGTCGGCTGTCGTGACCGTCTGCGTCTGGAGGTCCACGACGACTTCCGAGGAGGGCAGCTCTTCAGACCGCGCGATGAGGTACTCGCAATCCGCCTGGGGCAGAACCACCGTGAGCAGACCGATTTTCGCGCAGTTGTTGCGGAAGATGTCGGCGAACGAGGGCGCGATTATCGCCTTGAGGCCCAGGTCTTCGAGGGCCCAGGGCGCATGCTCACGCGAGGACCCGCAGCCGAAGTTCGGGCCAGTCACCATCAGGGGGGCGCCTTTGAACGCCGGGTTGTTGAGGACGAAGTCCGGGTCCTGCTTCCAGTCATCGAAGGCGAACGGCCCGAAGCCCGTGCGCTCGATCCGCTTGAGGAACTCCTTCGAAATGATCTGGTCGGTGTCGACGTCGGCGCGGTTCATCGGGATGGACCGGCCCTGGACGGGTTCGAACTTCTTCATGGCTTACTTCCACTCCCGGATATCGACGAAGTGACCGGCGATGGCGGCGGCGGCGGCCATCTGGGGGCTGACCAGGTGGGTGCGGCCGCCGCGGCCCTGGCGCCCCTCGAAGTTGCGGTTGGAGGTGCTGGCGCAACGTTCGCCAGGCATGAGGATGTCCGGGTTCATGCCCAGGCACATCGAGCAGCCCGCCTCGCGCCACTCGAAGCCCGCGTCCTTGAAGACCTGGTCCAGCCCTTCCTGTTCCGCCTGCAGTTTCACCAGCCCGGAACCGGGGACAACCAGCGCGTTCAGCGTGGAGGCGACCTTGCGGCCTTTCACGATGGCGGCCGCGGCGCGGAGGTCCTCAATGCGGCTGTTCGTGCATGAGCCGAGGAAGACCTTGTCCAGCTTGATCTCCTGGATGGGCGTGCCCGCTTCGAGGCCCATGTAAACCAGCGAGCGCTCGGCGAGTTCTTTCGCGCCCGCGTTGGCCGCTTCGTCCGGCGAGGGCACGGCGCCCGTGACCGGCACGCTCTGCGCGGGGGTGGTGCCCCAGGTCACGCAGGGCTCGATGTCCTCCCCGCGCAACGTCACGTAGGTGTCGAACGTGGCGCCTTCGTCGGTCGGGAGTTGCTTCCAGGCTTCGACCGCTGCGTCCCAGTCGTCACCGGTGGGGGCATGCTTGCGGCCCTTCACGTAGGCGAAGGTGGTCTCGTCCGGGGCGACCAGCCCCGCCCGCGCGCCGCCTTCGATCGACATGTTGCAGATGGTCATCCGGCCTTCCATCGAAAGGTTGCGGATGACATCGCCGCGGTACTCGATGACGTGGCCGACGCCGCCCGCGACGCCAATCTCGCGGATGACGGCGAGGATCACGTCCTTGGCGGTGACGCCGGGATGCAGCTCGCCGGTGACCTCGACGGACATGGTTTTCGGCGGCCCCTGCGGGAGCGTCTGCGTCGCGAGGACGTGCTCGACTTCGCTCGTGCCGATGCCGAAGGCGAGCGCGCCGAACGCGCCGTGGGTGGCGGTGTGGCTATCGCCGCAGACGATGGTCATTCCCGGCTGGGTCAGTCCCTGCTCCGGCCCGATGACGTGGACGATGCCCTGCCGGATGTCGCCGACGCCGAAGAGGGGCACGCCGAATTCGTCGCAGTTCTTCCGCAACGTCTCAACCTGCTGCACCGAAAGCGGGTCGGTCCACGGCTTGTCGCGGTCGATGGTTGGCACGTTGTGGTCGACGGTTGCGAGCGTGAGGTCAGGCCGGCGCACCTTTCGCCCGGCGATCCGGAGCCCTTCGAACGCTTGCGGCGACGTTACCTCGTGGACGAGGTGCAAATCGATGTAAAGAAGGTCTGGCTTGCCTTCTTCGTGATGCACGACGTGGTTGTCCCAGATCTTCTGGATGATGGTGCGCGGTTGGGTCATGCGAAGCGGCTCCGTGCGGACACGAACGTCATAAGGTGGAGGGAAATCGTACCAGAGCGGCGGGTCTGCGGCTCAGCGAAGCATCTTGCGGCGCTGGCCCGCCTTCGTCGTTCCCGGACCGGCCAGCGGCGGCGCCGAATCGGCGAGCGCTTCCCGCGTAATGGAGAGCAGCGCGCCCAGGCCGCGCGAGTTGTGGTAGGCGATCTTCAGTTCGCCGGTCTGCTGCGCGCGTTCGACTTCCGCGCGTACGCGGCCGCTGGCGGCATGGCTGATGCAGGCGGTGTTGATGACCACCAGGTCGGCCGCCCCTGAAGCCAGCGCCTTGGCCTGCGCCCCGTTCTTGGCGTCATCCGGCGAGAGCCAGGTTGTCTTCACACCCCATGCGTCGAAGGCGGGCATCGCGTGCTTTCGCAGCCACTCGTGCCCTCCGACGACGACGACTCTCCGGCCGCTGAGGTCGGGTTCGCCGGCAGCGAGCGTTTCGCCCGCGGGGAGGTGCGAATCCAGGTACTCGCGGAACCTGGGGAACGCTATCCCGAGGCCCTTCAGCTCGTGCGTGCCTTCGTCCGCCGGCACCCGGGGGTTGCAGTTGCGAAGCACCAGTTCCGCCGCCGGCTCGAAGTCCTCGCCGGACTCGAGTTGCAGCGAGAGCAGCGCCTGCCCGACCGGCAACTGGAGCGGTTTGAACCCCGTGGGGACCGTGAGGCAGAACCTGCGCAGCTTCTCGAACTCGCCGTGTTGCAACAGCTCCCGGACGACCCGGTCGAAGGCCGTGACCGAGTCGTGGTCGTGCCCGGCCTGCAGCGCCACGCGGAACGTGCGCTCGAACAGCTCCAAGCGCTGCTCATGGGAGACCGATGCGCTGCCCGGGATGTCGCCATCGTCGATGTGCTCGCTCACGGCGTTCAACAGGTTGTCGGCCTTCGGGCTCTCCGCCAGCATGTCGACGAGGTCGAGCACTTCGGAACGCGGGTCGCGGATGCCGCGCGCGATGAGTGCCGGGATGTACACGTCCTCCGCGATTCGGCGTGTGGTGCTGTCCGGCCCCCCGCTGTCATTGACGAAGACGTTGAGGAGGTGGGGCGCGGACTGCGAGAGCGGCCAGTTGGCCAGCACCTGGAGGTACCCGGGGAAGTTCTGGGCGACTTTTCTCGCGCCGGTCTGGGCTGGCTGGAACGCGGCCAGGAACTCGGCGTAACGCCGTTCGCCGGCGCGCGGTGGCACCAGCCGCACAAGCTGGCGGCGTTCGTCGCTGGACGCGGCCTCAATTCGAGCGCCGGATGCCAGCGCCAGGGCCGAGAGCGCGGCGGCCGAGGCGATGGCCGGGTCGATCGCCTTGAGCCGCGTCACGGCTGCTTCCACCACCGCGCGAAGGTCATCGAAGCCGAGCTCGCTCGCTTCCGGTGGCCAGCGTCCGATCCATTCGTCCATGCAGGGCTGTTCGAACACGGTGTTCGCCAGAACGATCAGCCCGAGCGCGAAGCCGGCATCGGTCAGGTCGCGGTGGCGCAACATCTCGATTACCCGCTCGGCGGCCATCCACCTGCCCCCGCGCGCGACGCAAACCAGGTGGAGGACCCGGCAGTAGTCGGTCAGCACCGGGTCGATCCGCCGGAGCAGCTGGTCATCCATCAGGAGGCTGAGCAGGTCACGCGAGTCTTTCGAACCCAGACCCTCGTCAACGAACCCCGAGTCGTGCACGAGCTCGGCGAGGACGAGTTCTTCGATCCCCGCGCGGTCCGCGACGGGCCGCTCCGGGCTGGTTGTGCCGCCAACAAGCGCCACAACCGAATCAAGGTAGGCCGACGCCATGCGTTGGTGGAGTTCCGCATCCAGCGAGGCGCCGGCGAATTCCTGTGCGCGGCGGAACCAGGTCAGCGCCTCGCGGTGGTCAGCCTGGATGGAACAGGCAATCCCGGCCACCGCCCGGAGCGTCGGGAGCTCATCCTGGCTGGCCATCTGCAGCGGCGTCCTGATGCGCTGGAGCGCCTCCGCCGGGTCGTTCGCGGCCAGGGCGAGGAGTTCTCGCCAGGCGCCGTCCACCGGCATGGCGAGGCCTTCAGGCTCAACGTTCGTCAGGGCCCCGGTAGCCTCGGCGCGGACCGCCGCCGCCGGCATGCCCTCCCGCAACAGGGCCACGAGTTCCTCGACCGCGCCGGCCAGGCGGTCCAGCCGTTCGAGCAGCGGTTCCGCTGCATTGGACGCGGCGGCCGTGGGTGCTGGCGCCACTTCCGGAGCCACGGCTGAGCCGGTCTCCTCGAAAACGGGAGCCGCCTCCAGCACCGCGGCCGGGAGTGAGGCCGCGCGTTCGAGCTGCGCGTCTTCGTCTATCCGCTTGAGGTCGAGCAGCCGCCGCGCCGGTTCGTCCACCTCCAGGTGGTCGGCGAAGTACACGTCGAGGAGCTCGATAGACATGGGGTATGCCGGGAGGAACCACTTTCGCTGCGGCGCCGACCAGCGATAGCCCGGGACCAGCTTCACCAGCTCCTTGTCCGCGAACGCGCACTCCACGGCGAGTTCGTTACCGACGAGGCTCACGACGGCCCGTTGCTGCGCGGGCGTTACCTGCCGGCTGCGTGACTCGACGACTTCCTGCGCGAGGTCCGGCGTGTGCTCCCACTGCGTGGCGCCGAAGAGATGGTCCAGGGCGAGCACTGAGCCCGGCTGGCGGGCGAGCTGGTAGGCCCGCGCTGATGCGACATAACGACAACCAGGGACTCGCTGAAGCAGCGCCTCGTCGCGGCCTGTTGCCGTCACCAGGTAGCGGTGCTCATCCGCGCGCAGCGAAACCATCGCAACGGACTCTAACAAACGGTGTGACGCGCCGAACTCGGGGAATGCCCGGTGGCTGCGACGTGGACGGCCGGAGTACGAAGTGTGGCCGTGCGGTGACGTTCTTACGGCGCTCATATGGCGCGGGCTTGACGGGCTGCGGTATTGTCACGGTGCGTTCACTTACGTGGTCGAGTAGTGGACAGCCAGAAGCAATGAGGTTGCCGGGTTTGGGAACAGCGCCAGGGGGTGGCGCCGAGGTCCAGACCAGCGCGCCTTGCCCGGATGTCATGCGTTTCGCTGTTCGACTCTCCCCGTTGCCTTTCCTGGTTCTCCTGACGGTGCTCGCGTTGGCCGCGAGCGCCGTCTCGGCGCGGGCAGCCGAGCCTTATACCGTCAGCGTTTCGCCCGCATCCGAGCCGGTCGCCCCGGGCGCGACGGCGGTCTTCCGCATCCGTGTCGAGGGCCAGATTGCCGCGCTCCCCAGCTTCCAGTACGACGTCCAGGGCGGGACCCTGACCGGCGTCGCTTCGCTCGATCCAACGGCCGCAAACGTGGCTGAAGGCGCCGTCTTCGTTACTCGCGAGTCCGCCGGCACCGCTACGCTCAGCATCCGTCTCGGTTCGACCGTCCTCGCGACGGGTTCGGCCCGCTTCGGCGCGACCGGCAGCGTCAATGTGAATGTGACCCTCCAGGCCGGCCCCGAGGCCGCCGCCCGCACCTGGCGCTACGAAGTGCTCTCTGCTTCCGGCCAGGTTGTCGCCACGCTTACGGCGAACACCAGCGGCGACGCCCCCGCGCAGGTGGTTAGCGCCACGAACCTGCCCTATGGCTTCTACACGGTCCGCCAGGTGCTTGGCGGCGATACGCGGACGTCCTGCTCGGGCGGCTCGTTCTACGAAGTGCAGGAGCCCGTTTCGGCCGAAACCACGATCGAGCTCGCCTCCGCCACGGCGTCTGTCCGGTTCACCATCGCGCCCTGCCCGGAGCTGCCCGACATCGATGTCTCCATCCCAATCGACACCATCGCGACGCCCGGCACCGTGGGCGACGCTGACGTCGAACCCGGCGTGACGCCGGTTAGCGAAGTCCGCGGCACGCGCCAGGAAGGTCCTGGCAACCCGCTCCCTCCGGTGGCCGGCAACGCCGCCCCGGTGGCCGGTCCAGCCGCTTCGAACACAACGTTCATCCTGCTTCTCGGCGCGTTTGGTCTGATGGCGCCGGGCGCCGGGATGCTCGCCGTGGCCCACCGAAACCGCCGCCGGCGGTAGTTCTCCTCCTCAGTCGTTGGTCAGGAGGTTTGACCCCGGTGCGCGAACTGGCCCGCGCACCGGGGTTAACTCTTTGGCGTCCCGGCACGTTTGTTTTTACATACCGGAGCTTGACCGGGAGTATTGCTTCGGCAATAACTGGCTGAGCCTACGGCCGGCGACGACGGGTCGAGACGTTGTCGCCGTGCCACGTTACACACGCCCGGCGGGGTGCGTTGCATAGTCCCAGGGGGACTTCATGGCGCGTCACCACCGGCGGATCCTCCTTTCAACCGCCTTTGTTCTGTTCATCATGCTGATTTCGGCAGGCCGCAGCGCCGTGCCCGGCGTGAAGGCGGTGTTCGATCCGAACGGCCCCGCGTTTGACCTCCTCTCGGCCTACGATGTCTCGCCGAATCCCGTCGAAGTGAAAGAGCCCCCGGCGCTGCTCGCCGGCACCGTTTCGCACCGATTGCCCGCGAGCGCCGCGACCAGGAACGGCTACTGCGTCGATGCGAACATCGACGGGGTACTGCCGGTCACGGGACTCGGCGCTGACCTCGGTTTCCGCGTGACCGCCACGAACCCGATTAACCCCGCCAATCCGGCCACGATCCAGGTGCCGCTCCCGGCCGGCGCCACGTACGTCGATGGGTTTGTCACGGCCGCCCCGGTTTCGTCGCTGAACGATGGCGTCGGCAGTACCGCCGACGACGTGTATTGCGCCGTCGTCTTCGCCCCGCAGGGCTATAAGACCCTGCATATCACCTGGGCCTACACCGTGAGCGGCGGCCCGGAACAGACCATCACCCTTCCGGACATCCCGATCCGCACCGTCACGCTGACGAAGATCGGCAACGGCCTGGTCGGCGCGCCCGCCGAAGTCTGCACGGCCGGGTGGGACGGCGAGTTCATGACGGGACGTGCCTCGAACGTCGGCGTCCTCTCCGGGATCGACCCGGACCCCGTCAATGAAGTGAATGTCTCGGACTTCGTCCCCAGCGGCACGTTCGTCGGCACGGTCACTGTGGACTACGTCCGCCAGGTTGGGCCGGAATGGTGCGCCGGCATCGCATCAACCACCAACGAGAACGACATCCAGGTCACGTTCAATTTCGACGCTGTCTACAACCGCGTGACGACCACCACGCGGGACAACGACGAAGACGACCAGCAGGTCCCGGTCAGCCCTCAGCTACCGCCGGACAGGCTCGTTGACATCCGCGACATCGTTGAGCTGCGCCACGTGACGATGGACGGGCAGGTCCCCCCGCGCCAGAGCTCTGGGGCGCTCGTGGTCAACTCCCCGCACTACATCTGCCTTATCGGCACCAACAGTACGTTCGATTCGCTGGCCGCAAACCAGATCCACTTCAGCCCAGCCTCGCCGCCTGACGCGCCCGGCGCCGGCAACATCCAGGTCTTCACCAAGACGGCGGCTGACGAACCGCGCCTCAGCGGTGTCGCGGACAACACGCTCTGCTTCGTCTACACCTCCTCCGCACCCGGCGAACAGACCGTCTACGTGAACTTCACCAACAACGGCTTCCCGGCTGAGGCCTTCTTCGATTCCGATTCCGACGGCAACGGCGTGACCTCGGCCGATGGCATAGCGGCGGGGCCGCTGACCACCGAGTGGAACACGATCGACCGCACGGTGTTGAGCAACGGCCCGTCGTTCGTGGATAACGCGATCACGTTCGGGGTCATCAACGTCCCGCTGCAGTTCAACCTCGCCGACGGCACGTTCCTCGGCTCGGCCAGCGTTACCGAATGGGTGCTGGGCAAGCACCGCACGGCCGGCAAGGACAAGACCGACCAGCTACTCGACGGTGTGCTGATTCGCGCTGAGATCCTCGGCACGTGCGGTTATTTCGTCGTCCCGAATTCGCAGTCGCCGATTTTCGCGAAGCCGAAAGTCATCACCGGCATCAGCGTTGGCGGCTTGCTGGAGTTGAACAACTTCGACTCGAACCCGTATTCGCCGTTCATGGGCGATACCGACGCTTCCATCGACAGCCTTCAGATCAGCACGCTCAACGCCGGTGGATGCGGTAACGGTGAAGTCGCCCGCGTGCGCGTCAACGTCTATTACCCGAACGCGACCACGACGCCGGCCGCGCCGGAAGAGTGGGTTGACCTCTCCTTCAGCTTCAACCCGGCCATGAAGGTGCCGACCATCGCCTGGGCCGGCCAGATCGTCACGATTACGTACGCGGTCTCCAGCAACACGTCCTGCGAAGGTCAGCCGGTGCACTTCGTGCGGTCCAAGGGCCAGCCGGGGACCTTCCTGGCGGGGCCGGGCATCAGCCTCCGCGGCCCTGACCACGCCACGATTGACTTCGGCGAGAGCTGTTCGGCCTCGATTCGTTACGAAAGCGAAGACCCGGGCGAAGTCGATGTCGAGATGTTCGTTGAAGGCAACGACTTCACGAAGGTCGCCAAGCCGATCTTCTACCTCGCCTTCGAGGACGTGTCGGTCGAAGCCACGCCGGACCAGTTCGTCTCGACATTCGGCGACGTTACGGCCACCGTCCGGGGCTACTTCGTCGGGACGAACCCGTCCGGCCGCCCGGAGGAGAAGAAGGCCGACGGGCGAACGGTACCGAAGGATCGCTGGATCCTGCCCACGGACTGGGAGCTGCTGAAGGGCGAATCGAACCTCCGCAACGCCTGGGGATCGGCCATCATGCCGGCCGCCATCATCAGCTTCTTCATGCAGGACGAGTCCGTCCTCAACAACTACAAGGCGGGCGTGAAGAACGGTGCATCCGGGTTCTTCATTCCGGATTCCGAGGACGATTACTC
>WBZP01003073.1_pt1 | contig 14172 bp, 11 predicted proteins | sample 5204301 | NCBI WGS metagenome assembly WBZP01 (sample SAMN12412401, study PRJNA552823) | activated sludge metagenome | isolation source: activated sludge from nitrification reactor of wastewater treatment plant... | place: USA: Pennsylvania | collected 2017 | reverse complement strand
ATTCGTGTTGCAAAAGAGTTCTATAAAATAAAATATGTTGTGATTTTGAAGAAATAGTATCAATGCGATTGAATAATTCTTCTGCACTTTTCAAAATACTTAATAATTCTCTTACTCCATCATACATAAGTACATCATCTGTATTATGAATATCTACTTTCATTTGTTCCAAATCATTTAAGAAACATTTTATGGCTCTTTTTCCATACAACAGTTGTTTTCCATTTGCATCAGAAAACTCATAACTGAAATTTTTTATTGTTTCTTGAAAGAAAGAATAAAAAGTCCGTATTTGTTCTGTATTGTGTTGTTGTTCTTCCTTTATATTGTCTTTTTCTATTTGATTTTGCACTATGCCATTTGCTGAAAGTTGAGCTTTTAACGCTAAATATAGAAGTATAGAGCCAATGAGTTGAGAAATAGGATTTGTTATACCGCCAATCGCATCGCCAACAACGCCAAAATTACCAATGCCTGTTTTATTGAGCAATGGAAGTAGTAATGGAAATAAAAATGTTAATAAAATACCAAAAAGCAAGAGCCATTTTGCATTTTTATCAAGACTATTTTTCATTCTTTATTTTTTAAATTGCTTCATTAAAAATTTATGTCTTCGTCCATTATTTCTTTAGTTTATCCTGATAAAGCGATTTTAATTTTGCTAATTTTGGATTTATTACTGCCATACAATAACCAGTTTCGCTATTGCGATTGTAATAGTCTTGGTGATTGGCTTCTGCCTTATGGAAATGTTCAAACATTTTCACTTCTGTTACTATCATATCATCGTAGGCAGATTGAACATCTTCAATGACCTTTAATGCTTGCATTTTTTCATCGTCTGTTCTGTAAAAAATAATGCTACGATATTGTGTTCCTCTATCAGCACCTTGTTTATTTATAGTCGTAGGATTGTGAGTAGTTAAATGGATTTTCACTAAATCTTCAAAGCTAATTTCAGAAGGTAAATAAGTAATTTCAATTACTTCAGCGTGACCAGTAGTTCCAGAACAGACTTCTCTATATGTAGGATTTATAATTTCACCACCACTATAACCACTCTCTACATTTACAACTCCTTTTAATTGCTGAAACATAGCTTCTGTGCACCAAAAACAACCACCACCAAATGTAACTTTTTTCTCATCAGATTTTACTTTTTTCAGAGCAACAGCATTTATGCAAAATCTCAATCCACTTGGCATAGGACCATCTTGAAACACGTGACCTAAATGAGCATCACAAGTGCTACAAGTTGTCTCTATTCGATACATACCAAACGTAACATCTTTGATATAATTGATTGTATTCTCTTTTATCGGCTGTGTAAAACTAGGCCACCCAGTTCCACTTTGAAATTTTTCTTCGCTGTCAAAAAGTACAGTGTTACAACAAACACAGGCATATTTGCCGGGTTCAAACAAATTGCACATTTCGGAGCTATGAGCTCTTTCTGTTCCTTTTTTACGAGTTACGTAAAATTGTTCTTCGGTAAGAAGTGATTTCCATTCCTCTTCCGATTTTTCTATTCTTTGGTCTGGGTTAAGATTGCCATTATTGGCTAATCTTATTACATCTATCCATTTTTGCATATAAAATTTATTTAATTGTTTGTAAAAATTCAATTGCTTTTTCGGTATTCAAATGAAAATCATTGAATACTACTTTTCCTTCTTGGTTTATAAAAATAAACCAAGGAGTTCCTCCTGTTCTATAATGATACATTACTGTTGAAATATTTTGCGTGCTTTCATCTCCTTCATCTTGTCCAAAAGGAATTTCCAACTTATACTGCTTTTGTGTTTCTTTTAGCTTTTCAAAAGTATTTTGATTTTTACCTTCAAACACTGATTGAATAGCAAAGAATTTAATAGCTTGGTTGTTTTTTAATGCAGTGACCATTTGTTGTAACGAAGGCAAGCCTATTTTATGACAGCCAGGACACCAACTTTGAAAACAATACAAAACAATAAACTTTCCTTTAAAATTAGATAATTGTATAGGTTCAGTATCTTTTCCATTTGCATCAATCCATTTAAATTTTTCCAGTTCTGGGGCATCAAATCCCTCTATACCATATTTTTTATTATTCATTTACCATTTTTATTTATAAGTAATTTAAACACAGATTTCGCAAATCTAACATATTCATTTGCTTTTAAGTCAAATACTACCCATTTGTAAATGTTTCCATATGGACACAATGGAGCATTTGTTTCGCTTCCACTACGTAATTCGTATCTATTTGGATCTATATCATATTCTACTTTTCTTATCCTTTTCAATTCAGGTTTCATTGTTCCTTGTTTTGGCTTGGCATTGCCACTAACGGTTTGGGTATTGCCGCAGTGGGGGATTTTTAGCACTAATGTTCATTAGAAGCACTGCACTTCGGTTAAGCACAAAAGTTTCATAGAAGCACGTCAGCCCCCATTGCGGCAATACCTTGTTAGCGGCTGTATTTTTGTCAAAGTCCAACTGTCCGTTCTATGTTTATTTGCTCTAAAAATGTTTCATCGTGCGACACAACAATTAATGTTCCTTGATATTCATTTATGGCTGTCGTCAAAATTTCTACATTTTGAATATCTAAATTATTTGTCGGCTCGTCAAAAATAATAATATCGGGTGATTTACTGTTTATTGTCAAGCAACAAAGTAACAAACGCATTCTTTCGCCACCGCTCAACGCAACACAAGATTTGTCCCAATCTTCTTTTGTAAATAAAAAGCGGTTGAGCCGAATTTTTATTTCGTGTTCTTGTAATGCAGAAACATTGAATTGTTGGGCTTGTTCGTAAACTTTTAGTTTGTTGTCAAGCAAAGAATAGTCTTGGTCAATGTAAACCGATTTGTTGTCTGCTCGATAAATTGTTCCTGTTTGTGGTTCAATGTCGCCCAAAATGAGTTTTATCAAAGTCGTTTTTCCCGAACCATTTTGTCCTTTCAATGCAATGCGTTCGCCACTTGTAAATTGGAAATTCAAGTTTTCTGTCCAAAGTGATTGCGTGTTGTATGCGAAATTTATGTTCGTTGCTGTAAACAAAATTTTCCCTTTGTGTAATGCTGAATTGTCAAATCCAAATTTCATTTTGTCAGTGTCGGGCAATGAAGAACGAAGTTCTTGCAAGTCTTGTGAAATTCCACCGATTTTTTCAGCGTGAACACTTTTGAGTTTTGATGTACTGTTTTCGGCATTATTTCGCAAAGTGTTCATCATTATTCGGGCAACACCTGCTTTTTCTTGTTTGCCTTTTCCACGATTGTCTAACCTTTGTTGTCGTTCTAAAGTTTCCCGTTCTTTTTCTTTGGCTTTTCGCAATGCTTTTTCTTTGCTTTGAATGTCTTGACTCAAAGCGTTGTTTTCTATTTGCTTTTGTTCTTTGTAAAAGTCGTAATTACCGCCATAAACTTTAATTCCGTGTTTACTCAATTCGCAAACTGTGTCTAAAAGATTGAGTAATTTTCTGTCGTGACTTACAACAATCAAAGTGCTTTTTGTGGTTTGGATAAAGTCATACAAAAGTTGTCGGCTTACAATGTCTAAATGATTACTTGGCTCGTCCAGTAAAATCAATTCGGGTTGATGAATGGAAATTCCCGCTAAAAAAACTTTTGTTTTTTGTCCGCCACTCAATGCTTCCATTTTTTGCGATAAATCCAAATCGGTCAATTGCCAATGTTGTAAAGTGTCATTGCAACGGTTTTCAATTGTCCAATCGTCATTAAGCAAATTGAAATTTTCTTCGCTTGTAGTTCCGGCTAAAATTTCTTTCAGAGCGTTCAATTTTTTATCAATTTTCAATGCTTCTGCAATTGTCAAATGATTGAATTGTCCGAAAATTTGCGGAACAAAATACGGCTCGGTTTCAACGCTTACTTGTCCGTCTGATGCTTGTAATTCGCCTGCAATAATTTTGAGCAAAGTAGATTTTCCTACTCCGTTATTACCGATTAACGCTATTTTTTCGTGATTGTTTACCGTCAGATTGATGTCGCTAAACAGTAAATCCTTGTTTGGGTGTGTATATGAAATGTTTTGTAGAATAAGCATAAATTCTTTCGTTAAAGATGAAACAATACGACAACCGTTTTGCGGTTGTTGTTCTGATTTGTCTGAAAGAAATTACTTTTACATTTCGTCTTACTTAAATTTTTGTGTCTGCAAATATACGATTTTTTCTGTTTAGCACGGTCGGTCGTAATATAGCCGCTAACGGTTCTCAGCTATACGCAGGCAGGGATTTTAACCACTGAACTTCCTACGAAGAACTGAACATTAAATTTACCACTTTCCTGTCCTACGAAGCACGAAACTCCTGCTTGCGTATAGGTGATGTTACCACACGTACTTCTTGTTATTCCGTCCATTGTCGTTTTCGTTTTTCTCTATACCAAATTACAAGTCCGAGTAGGATTGTCAATAGAATTAAACTTGGTTCGCTCATTCTTTGCGTGTCTTCACCGAGGTCTAAAGATTTGTTTCCTGATAAAGCTTGTTCTTGTTTCTTTTGCAGCATTGCTTTTTGTGCTTCGTTCTCAACTACTAAATAAGATGTTACAGGTGCCATTACTTTAGAAATGAAACTGTACTTTACCATATTTAACCATTCTTTGTCTGAAATTTCGGGATGTAGAATTTGCGAAGTCCATTGCCCTTGCATTGTCAAGACAGATTGCCAATTTTTTTCTTTAATTTCTGATTCAGAAACTTCAAAAATGTCATTTTTCAAAATGATGCTTGGTTCATTGTTGTTTGGTAAATAGGCAACTGAATTGTCCGATAGCTTGTATTCCAATACAGTTTCACAAAACATACATTCTCGTTTAATTTCAGACAGTTCTTTTATTGGGTTTTCAGTCAAAGAGTGTTCTTTTAAATCTCCTATCTTGTCAAGATTAAAAAACAAGTCGCTTTCAGGAAAAGTAAATTTTAGGTCAGCAAAGTCTTTGTCTAAAATAGCATTTTGAATACTGTCAGTTACGACCACAATAACAGGATATGTTTTCGATTTATCTTGATAAGCATTAAACAAGGTTGTTCTAATTGCTCTGTCTAAATAAAAACCGCCTTCAAAAGTTTGATTTTTATATTGCTCTTTCCAATCTTTATCAATCGTAGTGGTAGTTAAATAGCTGTTTACAAAACTGATTTTTGCGTTTTCTGAAAGTGGTTTGTTTTCAGCTAATTTCTGTTCAATTCTTTTAATGAATTCGATTGAATTACTGTTTTGGTTTTTAGAAGCGTCAACTAAAAAGTGAAAATAGGGTTCACGTTTAATCGAGTTCAATTTTTGTTTTTCTTGGGCTGAAACGTAGGCTATATTTTCAGTTTCAATATTTTCGTAAATAGTTTCTTCTTTGTTTCCTAATTCAACTATATTGTTGTCAATGCTGAGGGTAATTGGCTCTTTATGTAAGAACTCTATCCCCGTTTTTCTCACTTCATCTTTTGCAAAAGGAAATACTCGAAATGCAACTTTATTTCCCGTTAAATAATATAGAATTCCTGGGTCTCTGTTTTCATTTCTGATTTGTGAAAATATCCACATTGCTGATTTTTTCTCTGCTAAAATACCCGGCTCTTTTACGTCACCAACATAAAGGTAGTAATCGCTAATCCAACATCCTTCGGGTAAATTTATCGTTGTGGCATATTCAGAAAACCAATTGTTCCCACTTTTGTTGGTTATTTCCAAGTCAACCCAACTTTTCCAAGCTTTTTGAGATTTATCGTAACTGCTAGTTGTGGAAATATTACTTATCTGAACATTGTCGTTTTGGATGTTTTCAGGTCGTAATTCAAAGGTGGTTTTGCCAAAAAATATTTTTTCAATTGTGTTAATTTTCGAGTCAGACAAAGTAAGATTGTCCATAACCAACCAATTAAAATACGAAGACAAATAAGGAATTCCATTGCCAAATATTCCGCCCCTGCTATCTCTGTGGTCTTTATGACTTTTTATAACATTGAGTGTTTTTTGAAGCGAAACTTTATCAATGTCGTATTGCTTTGAGTAATCAGGGCTGTATAAATAGGAAAGGGTTTCGTTTAAGACGATTTTGTCCTTTAAATATGTTGCCGTGATAAATGCTGGAATTATTAAAAAGCCTAATAATGAGATTGCGATGATAAGTTTTTGAGAAAACAGAGTTTTGAGGAATGTAAAATCCTTTGAAAGTTCGTTGATGTGAATAACGAAAAGCAGTAAAGGGGTCAGCATTAAAAATCCTGTCCCGATTGCAATAATTGCAATTACTGACAAAGGCAAAAAGGGAAGAAAAACTAAAAAGAAATAGAGCGTGTAGGCAAAAGTTATACTTTTTCCGATAAATACAATTAGTCGGTATAGTTTGTTTTCAAGGTTAGGTAAGCAAACCATTATGCCATTAAGAACAGCAAGAATATAAAACCAAGCATTATTGAAATCTCCAAAAATTCCTGAATCACTTGGTCCAAAATTATTAAATAAGTGACCATTGTTTACTGCTAATCCTATTAATGGAAGCACAATAGCAATTGGTATTTTCCAAGCTAATTGGTATTTCTGCCAAACATCTGCTTTTTTGGTCGCTAGTATATAAACGCCCCGAATTAAATAAAAGAGAAAGACCAAAGTAGCAGTAATAACAAGTATTACCATTGCGTGAACGCTAAAGTCCCTATTAAATGGCTGCCATAAAGGAAGAATTATTTGAGAAAACAAGTAACCTGCAATCGGAATACCAATCGCAATTAAAAAATTTATCCAAGCTTTGTGTTCTTTGTTTTCAGGTGTGAAATGAGAAACTAAAACAAATAACGAATAGGCTAGTGTCGGCATTAGAAATGTCCCAACATATAAAAAGATATTGCCCGAAACCATCCACTGAGGGATTGAAAATGGTATGATTTTGTCTAAATGGTATCCGTATAGGTAAATGAATGGTATGTAGCAAAGTAGAGCTATTAAGCCATACCATACAGAAACATCCTTTTTCTTTAAAGTCAAATAAACCCCATATGCAAAATTCATTACCCCAAGAATTCCTAATGAAAGACCAAATGACTTCCAAAGCTGAATACTGCTTTCTTCCAATAAAGTTTTAATAATATTGAACTGACCAAAGAATAAGAAAAACAGCACGACCAATGGCAGTGTGTTTATGACAAAAAGCCATTTCGGATTAAGCAAATTTCGCATTGTATCGTTTGTGAGTTAATAATTTTTCAATAAGGACGTAAGCCAAAATAAGGAATGTCAGATTTGTAGTTATGCCTATAGCTTCGTGTATAATATGTTGATGATTCAAAAAAACACTTTTTGTTTGAGACTGAACGACAATTGAAGCGAAAATCCTTGATGTATTTACAAAGATTGTTAGCACGTAAGCCACAAATAGAGAAGTCGGAAGCGTCAGGATTTTTTGTAAAGACTTGTCAAAGTGCTTTACCGTCAAATAAGCAAAAAGAAGGAAGCACAAAATCAAAAAATTATATCCCGAGCACGATTTGTCAATTATGATGTTTAGGTGTTTGTGAAAATATCCGCTGTCTGAAATATAAACAGATTGTGAACCTGTCAATAGTCCAACGAGTTTGTCGGTCGGTTTGAGAAGAAAGGTTAAGTCGTTATTGTCCGCAAGCGTAAACCCATATTTCAGTATGATAAAAAGTACTACTGCTGTCAAATAATATGGTATGTTCTTGTTTGTTTGCATTGTCTTTTTAGTATGTGTGGTAACGGTTTCGGGCTTTGCGTTCGGGCGGGTTTCGGAGCACAAAACTGTCAACCTGCACTACACTTGAATAGAAGCACAAAGCTCCAAGTTTGCACGTCACCCCGCCTGACGCAAAACCCGTGTTAGCAGCGGTTTTTCTTTGTTCCCGTTGGTTTTCAGTAGTCATGTTATTAAAAATTTAATTTCATTTGTGATTGGTCATCAGGTTTGTTATCGGTTGTTTTTTTTGACCGCCTTGATTTAGGTTTGCCTTCATTGTCGGCTTTTTTCTTTTTTGACCTTGGTTCTATGGGTTGAGCAAATCTTGTTTCTGTCAGTTCAGGATATTTTTTGTCGATAAACTTTTTAATTAGTGCAGCATGCGATAGCGGCTTCTTGGTGTTGTCAATTTCTGTGTTAGTTTCAAAGTCAAGTAAAACTAAATCTTGTCGTAACGCAATTTGAGTTAATTGTTCAACTTCACTTGTTGTTTTATTTTGCAGTAACCAAGCGTAACTTGGAAGATAAATTTGTTTTCTCGCTGTTAGGTAGTCTAGCAATTCTGTTCCATTTATTCCTTTCCTGTGTCCGAGGGGTTTTCCGAACTTTCTAGCTGTCCGTTTTATTCCTTTCATATTCTTAACTTCAAATTTAGAAGTGTCAATGTCGGATTGTTCGAAAACCTTTAATCCTTGCCAAATTCCTTCTACTGAGTATGAATATGTGTTAGGTGAAAATGGGACTGGAATGTTACCATGAGGATAAAAGGGACTCAACCGAACAAAAGGTTCAATACCTTTTGATGTTACGTCAATTATTTCAGCATTTGGATAAAGTTTTGCCAAAGTTTTTGAACCTTTTTTCTTGCTCTCAATGAATATCATCCTATTAAATTAACTCGTTCAAATTTCTAATATATTTTGCCGGGATTTTTGTTGGAATTAAAACTTCACCTTGAAAGAAAGGTCGGTCAAAATCTGATAAGCGAAAATGATTTGGGAGTTTAAATAAATCAAAACGCAATTGCATAAAGTCATGAAGGGATGAACCAACATTAACATCATTCCTTGTAGCATTCTTATCTGCATATCGGGTTCCATTCCAATAAATAATTTCGGGGTCAATTTCTAAAATCACATTATTTCTATTTCTGATTGGCTGAACAAACATCATAGGATGACTTCTTGTAAAACATACTCTAACATAATCCTGCAATCCTTTTCTAGTATCTAGGTCTCTTGAAAGCTGATTACCACCTGGAACAGGAATATCAATATTGTTTGTAACACAATAATGCCATGAATATAATGCACCATGCTTCTTAATTGATTTGAGATTTGCTCTGTCTGTAAAGTGATAAAGAGTATGGATTTTATTTTCTGTTAAAACTGATTTGAAGTCTTCCCAGTCAGGCTTAAAATTTTGTGTCCGCTTTTTCTGTTCTTGATACTTTCTTTCTTGTTCCTTTTCTAACTTCTCTTGGAACTCAGCATAAGCAGAGTGTTGATTGAAAACTTCAACAGGTGGTGCGGAAATCCTAGCTGTCTTTTTAGAACCCCCTTTTACATAAAATCCAACTGGCGATTTTTTAGAAGTTGTCCAGTGGTAAGGAGAAATATAAATGAATGCGATTGTTTCACCTTGAAAGTTGAAAATCTCATATTCGTCAACTCGCTTATTGATATTCTCAACTTCAATGCTTCCAGTTCTTCTGTATCTAAGAACTTCGCCATTCAAAGTTCTTAGACTTTGGAGATATATCTCGTTTTCCGGAATGCCATAGGTGGGTATGGGATTTGTCTTTTCTAATCCGAACTCTCCTATGCCTTGTGGTATTTCGTCTGTCTTACATGCTTGGGGATTGCCTTTGATTTCATTCAATAGTCCGTCAACCATTTCCTTTGGAAAAATGGTCGTCCAGTCTTCTTTTGGAGGCTCTGGCTTTTTTGATTTGAAGAAGTCGAAGAAACCCATTTGGTTATTTTGGTATTACCCATGAATCGCCTTCACGAACAAGTTCAGATGGAGTCTTTCTAAACATCATGTCAGCAACAATTAAAAATGCAAGGTAGCCATGAAATGTTTCAATCTGTTTGTCATTAAAATGCTGCAAACAATAGCCAGCAAGATGTTGTTTTAATCTTTCCTTGCTAAATTCTTTTGAAATTCGGCTAATTGCTACAGATTTGACAGCAATGTTTGCTGCTTCGCTTCTGCTGATTTTGTTGTTTAGAATGTAGAGCAACGCGTCTGTAACAGCATCCATGTCCTTTTGTCCTTTAGGGAAGAACTTAGCATGCATCTGTGCAAGCATGTCATTCATTTCATTTTTTTTCGGTTTTAGGAAGTCAAAAAATCCCATTGTTTTGTTTTTATTAAGTTCATCGCTTACTCTAGTCGGTTTTCAGCTACCCCGTTTTTGTGCAAGTTTTATTTGGGTTGCACAGTCCCATAAAATCGCTGCTAACTATTTAATCAGCGAAACAAATTTATGTATTTTTCTTAAAAACAATCAGTTTTGTATTCTTTTATTCAAATAAAATATAGCAAGCCCACACAAATCATTGATTTGCAACTTGGATGGTGACCTTAATGGTTTTATACTTGGACTCTTATACCGATATTGGTGCCGGCATCTATGCCGTATGACCTATGCCACGCATACCACTTGGGGCTTGATAGGATGCAAAAAGTGTAGACGACATGGTACTGCCTGGTCTTTTTGCGTTTCGGTATTGTGTAGTCTTACTCTGCTTTCAGAGTAGCGGTGCAGATGATGGCAATCTGTCCAAAGGGCTCATTACATGTGTTAAACTTTGAGTGGTCACATGTGTGTAAATCATAGTGGTTTTGACATCTTTATGCCCCAGCAAAGCCTGAATGTATGGCAACTGTACGCCAGAGTCGAGCAAATGAGTTGCAAAGCAATGTCGCAGTGTATGTGGTGACACTTTTTTTGTGATACCTGCTTTATTTACTGCATTTTTTACTACCTTTTGTACACTACGTTCTGAGTACTGAGTCATCCTGTCTTGTCCCTCAAATAGCCACTGCTGTGGCATATACTCATCAAAATATTTTCTGAGTAGCTGTTTAAGAGTTTGACTGAGCATCACAATCCTATCTTTGTTGCCTTTGCCGCCACGTACTATCAATTGATTTCTGTCCCACCACATATCTTCCACACGGACAGAGAGCGACTCATTGAGTCTGAGTCCACTACCATATAAGACATAAAGCAAGACGATATGTTTTGTATTAGAAATGCTTTCCAATAGGCCATTCGTTTCTTGTGCACTTAGGATAGCAGGCAGATGAAATCCTTTTTTAGGTCTTACCAGTTGATCTATTTTTAAGTCCTGACGAAAAATTACTTTTTGGTAGTAATACTTAATGGCATTTATCGCTGTATGGATAGTACTTATAGCTATTTTTTTTCCTGATAATTGGCTTAAATATTGATTGATGGCAACTTCATCCGCTTTTGCGATGTCTTCTAGTCCTAGTGCTTCGGCAAATTTCACCATTTCAGGTGTGTACGTATAGATCGTACTCCAGCTATTGTTTCTTCGGATCATAGCATCAGTATATTGTTTTAGTAAGGTGGAGTATATTTCCGGATATTTTGCCATCAGATATGATTGTTTTTCCTGATTGCTAAAATCCTTTTTAATATATTGTTCACCTTTTTGATATAGACGATTGATCACCTTTACACCTGAATTGCTATAATGGCTTTGTATCGACGAGATGAGTAATTCAGTATTTGGCAATAACCATCTTTTAAATTCCGGATCATAGCTTGCATCTGGTATTTGAGTAATAAAATGAGTATCATTGTTATAACCCTTCAACTTTACACATATTTTATCTTTGAATTCCGGAGTGCTGTATATTTCAATAACCTTGGGTTCAGATGTGGTCATAATAAGTTCATAGATATATGCATAAGTTTCAGGTTTCCAATAGTTAAAGTAAATTTGTAACTTACTCAGATTTTCAGTATTCCCTCCTACACACCACAATTTTTGATTTTTGTTCCAATATGCACCAGAAAGAGATTTTACCAATGTTACATCAGCAATTTGATAGCGCATTTTGATCCAAAATCGTTGATTGTTATAGCTGATATCAAGATGATTGACAGATAAAGATTCATTTTTTTCGGCTACTTTAGAATTTTGATAATTGGAAGAAGAAGTTGCTTGTTTGGTTATATCCAGATCTACTTGGTTTCTTTCAGTACATATCCTTTGTGGTATACCACTGGATTTTAAAGCCGTGAAAGCTTCTTTGGTATAGTCGATATACCAGCATCCGTGTGTTTTAGTATACTTTACTTCAGACAATTTGCGAATGGCAGCATATGCCCCACTATTGCGCTCAAAATCTATACGTATTTTTTTTTCGCCCCGATGTATGAATGGTGACAACATGATCATATCAATGTCAAATTTCGGGCAAAAGTCTGTAGGAAATAACTACTTATCCGTATAATAAACGGGTATATACGTTTGTAGATTAATATATAATGTCGCTTAGATACCTGAAATTTCTGAGTTTGTATTTAAGGCGGTAAATTATTTCTTTTTCATTGGAAGAATACCCGGGGCCGCATCAGATTGGCCTTTTCATTTTTAGTCAAAACTTTGCAAAATAGCGTTAAGAACAGAAAACTGTGTGAGCCAAAACGGGTAATTAATTCGAGCGTAAATGAACCAAGTTCCTCAAATATCCAGAACGGTGAGTGAATACTAGAGGCGAGCCCGCCTGTCTAAGAAGTCGGACAGGTTTTTTATGTTTAGTTATTTTGTGAAGTTTTGACGTTAAGAAAATGAAAAAGCCCTGCCCGCGTCGGAGCAGGCGGGCTTGACTTTTTGTTTCTTATGTGTTAAGACAAAAGAAAAAGAAAGTTAGATCAAGCTAACAAGAATTATTTACCGCGAAAATATTAAAATGAAGAACGATATTTAAATTTTGGCGTTGAAAATTTAGATCCGAAACTTTAGTTAGATAAGAAACTTTAAGTAGTGTTTACCCATCCTAAATCCTTTCCTTGAAAGGGAAAGACTTCAACAAGTGACCTTAACTAAACGACATTGGATTATTATATTAAAAAAGTCATGATCAAAAATGACTTTTACAAAGACTTTACCCATAATCTATATATTGGGATTGTCCCAAAATAATTAAAATCAAATGCTTTCACTGTACCTTGTTTTTTTTCAAAATATCATGAGTCAGCATAAAGACTTATCACCTTCAATAAGTGATAATTTCTTCTTAAAAACAATTAAACATCCAACAACCAAAAAATTAATTAGCAAAAACGTAAAATAATTCGCATTTTTGCCGCCGAACTAAGGAGCATGTTATGGCTAAGTATATACACAGAGATGTAAGTTGGTTATCGTTCAACTATCGGGTGCTGCAGGAAGCCAAAGATCCTTCCGTACCTTTGCTGGAAAAACTGAAATTTTTGGCCATCTATTCTTCCAATCTGGATGAGTTTTTCAGAATACGGGTCGCCAATCACCGCAATCTGGCCCGTGCAGACAAATCTACCCTCAAAAACATAGATTATTCTCCGGAGATAGTATTGCGTGAAATACTCAATATTGCCAACAGTCAGCAAAAAGAATTCAGTACCATCTTTGAAAAAAACATCCTTCCCGAACTTAAAAAAAATGGTGTCCAGATCGTTTCATGGCGCCACTTGAATAAAGAACAGGTAGAATATGTGGATACTTATTTTAATGAATATTTGCTGCCATTCGTACAACCCGTCATCCTTGCCGGTAAAAAGATCAAACCTTTCCTCAATAACGGTGCACTTTACCTGGCTTTGCATATGCACAGCAAAGAAAGTTCAAAACCTATATCGGAGTATGCCATCGTAAAAATACCATCAGATCACCTGTCCAGATTTGTCGAGTTGCCGTGTAAAATCACAGGAGTAAAACAAGTACTGATGCTGGATGATGCGGTAAGACACAGTGTGAGACTGATATTTCCGGGTTACAATATACAGGACTCTTACTCTATAAAACTGACCAGAGATGCAGAATTGTATATCGATGATGAATATTCCGGTGATCTGATATCAAAAATAAAAAAAAGTCTCAATAAAAGAAGTATCGGAATAGCTTCCAGAATGGTGTATGACCGCAATATGCCCAAACACTTCCTCCAGTATCTGATGAATGTATTTGAAATCGACGAGCTTGATCTTTTGCCGGAAGGCAGATATCACAATAATTCTGACTTTTTCAAATTTCCATCGTTTAATCTTGCCCATCTCAAAGATCCTACGCTTACTCCTATTAAAATAGAAGACATGGAAGAAGCGGACTCCATCTTTGACCGAATAAAAGAAAAAGATCAGTTAATACACATCCCTTATCACAGCTATGAGTCCGTTGTAAAGTTTTTTGAAGATGCTGCCGCAGACCCTGACGTGACCCACATTAA
>WBZP01003451.1_pt1 | contig 14176 bp, 5 predicted proteins | sample 5204301 | NCBI WGS metagenome assembly WBZP01 (sample SAMN12412401, study PRJNA552823) | activated sludge metagenome | isolation source: activated sludge from nitrification reactor of wastewater treatment plant... | place: USA: Pennsylvania | collected 2017 | reverse complement strand
TCTCAGCCAGCTCATCCTGCGTTAACCCGGTTTCTTTAATCCAATATTGAACTATGGCATGATCGAGATCATCGCCTCCGAGATAGGTATCGCCATTGGTTGACAGTACTTCAAAAACCCCACCTGCAATTCTTAATATGGAAATATCAAATGTTCCTCCGCCGAGGTCATACACAGCAATCAGTTTTGATTCATGCTTGTCGAGCCCGATCCCATACGCAAGACTGGCAGCTGTTGGTTCATTGATGATACGAAGCACATCAATTCCTGCCAGTCTCCCGGCATCCCTGGTTGCCTGGCGCTGGGCATCGTTAAAATATGCCGGCACGGTAATTACCGCTTTGCTGACTGGCGTTTTAAGTATATGCTCCGCTCTTTGTTTTAATTCTTTCAGGATATAAGAGGAGAGTTCTATTGGTGAATAGAATTTATCTCCTACCTGCACTTTAACCAGGCTATCTGTATTATCATCGATAATTTTATAGGAAAAGAAAGCTGCATGGTCCCTGATGTCATTGTAACTTTTACCCATCAGCCTTTTTGCTGAAAATATTGTTTGCTGTGGAGCTGTCACCAGCAAATCCCTGGCGCTATCTCCTACAGTTACATTTCCGAGATCGTCAAAATGAATCACCGATGGTACGAGAGAACTACTGTTATGCTCTTTTAATACAACGGCTTCCTTTGTTCCCGGATGTATGATTGCAACGAGACTATTGGTAGTACCCAGGTCTATTCCTACGATCATCTCTTCCTGTTGTAAACTGCCGGTTGCTATATTGATTCCTATCTTGGCCATTGAATTTGTTATTGAAGGGCAAAATTAGAGAATTTGAAGTAGTAGTTATTTTGAGATAAGGAAATATGAAAATTTAAAATTGAGATCTTAATACAGCAGACTATATTGAGATCTTAATACAGCAGACTATTCAATTAAAAAAGGCCGCCCGTTTGGAGCAGCCTTTTATTGTTTCAAATATTGTTATCGCATGAGGTACATCTTTCCATATCCTTTAACGAAGAACTTGTGTTTTCCGTTACCGGATATTTTGTTGTTCAGTTCATCGTATTTGTCAACTTTCTGCCCGTTCAGGTTCGTAAGTACCCTGTACAGGTAAACTCCGTTTGCAAGTTTTTGTCCGTACATATCTGTACCATCCCACTTGTATTCCGTAATGTTTCTTCCAATATGTAATGGGCCGAGTTCACTCTTCGTAATTTCCTTAACTACTTTACCAGTAATGGTGAGGATCTGTATACGTATGTTTTGCGGCACTTCATTACCGGTTATGGTAAATACAAACGCAGTAGAAGTTGTGAACGGATTCGGATAATTAAGCATATCCGATATCATTGGTTTTGTTTCTACCGTAAACAGCACGTGAAATTCTATGTTGCCGGCTTTGTTGCCTACTACATCTTTCCCGGTAACGATCAGTTCATATTCTCCGCTCTCATCAAAATACGGGCGGAAGTCAATGCTCGCCGTATTATCACCGGATGAAAGATTTGCCGGTATAAACTGCATCAGGTCGCCAAAATGGTAGGTTATAAGCGGCGGATTGCCGGTTCCTGCAAAGTCGGGATACCTTACCTGTACTTTTAAGAGTGATGTATCTTTCAAAGCCATGAACCTGTTCTCATCTTTCAGTTTAATGAGAATAGAAGGTCTTGATGAAACAATATCCCTGCTGAGGATGTGCACTCCGTCAAAAGTTACATCGAGCAGTGGGTTGTATTTATCTTCTTTTACATACAAACCTTTATAAAGAATGTTGTTGAAATGATACTGCTCCTGTTGATCATTGTCTGGGTTGAACTCCACAAACACGGTATTATTTCCCGGGTAATTGCGGGTATCAATAGGCGCTTTTAAAGTGAGGGTATCGCCGGCCACCAGTATTTTTCCTTTAGGAATATCTATAGAACTTGTTACATTATCCCTGTTGGTAACCGTCATCTTGATCTTCATCATACTATCAAATTTCACCTGGCTTATATTTTTGAAAGCCACGGCAAAATCAACATTTTCGCCCTGTTCTACAGAATCCTTCATTGAATAGAAAATATTCGGCGCCAGCGCTCCTTCCGGAACATAATCTGCATTTACCCTCAGGTAACGCAACTGGTAAGGTGTTCCTTTTTCGTCGTCGGTATTATGCATTCTTAACTTCAGTTTAGGATATACCACTGCATCTACAAAGGCCAGGCTGGTATCCTGTGCCGGCGCAACTGTAGCCAGCAGGGTTGACGTACCATCATTTTTAACGCCCCATACTTCCACATCCACTTTATCGGTAAGCGGTAATGGATCTACCGTATTTCCTCTCCAGTGCATGGATGTCCATTTCTTTGCCGGGCCATAAACGGCTGATTCAATGGTTCCGGTAGTGAAACTTGTATTGATCGGGAATGACTGATCTATATAAGAGGAATCTTTCGGCCCGATAATCTGTACAGGTGTAAAACTGGTACTACCTTTCTTAAAGAAATAGAGGAATGGCAGGTGATGATAGAAACTATCGATCTGTGTAAAGCCAATCGACTTTAATTTATGATAAAGGCTTTTTCCTGATCCGAGTGTTAAAGTATCATCTTTCCATTTGTTTATGAAGTCTGCGTTTGCCAGCGAGTTTCCGATATTGGTGATAGCCACGTACATGCCATCAGGAATTGAATCAACAAAATTCATCGCATTTTTCCTGTAGGTGGCATTTGAATAAGGGAATTCAAAGAAACGCCTGGTTGTATCTGTGATCGCACTATTCTGGCAAACCGGGTAACTTCCGAAGCGGGCACCGGTGGGCGTAGACCCACTGAATGTAACGTTCCGGTTATCCCATGGTTTTAATGTCGTTGTATCGAATACATAGAACTGGATCGCATTGTAAACACAACCATACAGTTCAAGTTTGTCAAAATCAAGATTCACATCTATTTTATCATAATCATAGAAAGGATATAATCCTGTTCGTATGGTTAAACTCCTCGGGAGTATCTCAAACCTGAATTTACGGTCTGCATCAAGTCTTATCTGGTCGTACTTACTGTCGAGATGCTGAAAATAATGCGACTGGTTAAATCCTGATGAACTGTTTGGCAGGTAAACGAAGGAATAACTGTTCCAGATATAATCTGCGGTACCGGAAGGAACGATCGCTACCCTCCAGTAATACACCGTGCTGTCGGTAAACGTGATGTTATTTGGAGTAAATTCAACAATACCTCCAATACCGTTTTTATTAAATGTCTTTTTAAAAGGAGAATTGAACAATTGTGTGGTATCTACTTCCATTACATACTGACGTTCTCCCGCCAATGGATTGGCAGTACTTGCCACATAAGTAATATTCTGCTGGTTTACGATAGAATAGTTATAGGGATAAGCAGGTCTCAGCTCATCTTCGAAAATGTAAAAATCTTTGGTTACGGTGTTGTTTGTTTCAAAGAGTTCATCAACCCTGTTGGTTACATCGAGGGTAACAATGATCTGGTTAAGTCCTTTATCTGTAACCGGGTTAATAGGAACTGTAAAGCTGAGTGAATCCTCATAACGGGTTGCGGGTATCAACTGGCTGTATATTACACGTATGGTATCGTTTGGTAGTTTGCGTTTTACGGTAACTATTATTGAATCGCCTGTTGCTTTCCCTATATTACTCATATGCACACTCAGGTTGAAGTTGTTATCAGCAACAGAAATAATATTGGGGCTCACTTTCACCTGTTGTGGTTCTACTACATAATCAGGTTTGGCAAAACTGTTGATCTTGATCGCCGGATCTCCATGCAATGTTATTTCTTCCAGGTGCATACGGGTATAGATGTCAACATTCGGGTTTAAACCACCGAGGCTCTCAAGTACATGTCTTATCTGGTAACCGATGCTGTTCCCGTACATGGTTTTGGAAACATCATAATACAGGTTCGTGTTATAATTATGCAGGAAGGTTGGAATACCAAAATGGGTGTCTGCCAGGAAGCCGATGCTGCCTCTTTGTTTTGCCAGCACGTATTTTTCAGAAAGACTCAGGTCTCCTGTTAAACGAAGTGGGTTATATACAAAGAAGTTACCGGCATTACATCCGCTCACATTAAAGAAAGGATATTTCCCTGCATTCGTATAAAGTTGCGGATCGCTCAGGTTGAACTCAAAAGTACTGGCTGATGAGTGTCCGAAATAGCCAATCCATCCAAGGCCTTTGTCGAACATTTCTTCTATACGCTGACTATTGGCCTGCTGAACATAACCAGTACCTGTTTTGGTAAAGGTTTCTACATAAGCCCCCATCAGTGTATCACGGGCAATGCCCTCATAAATGCCCATGTAATATTTGAACTCAGCATTCTCGAGGCTGTCTTTACCTCCAACTACATGAATATAATTTTTCATCCATGCCCTGCTGTCAATGGTGGGGCTTGGTGTTTGCTGGATGAGTTCATATTCTTTCACCTTATCCAGGTAATTACTGATTTCTGTTCCGTTTACAACACTTAATCTTCCGATTGGACATAAAGGATATTCTGTGCCTGGATCTGATGCCAGTAAAATGTCAGATGCAGGATGGCCAAAAGTGGGAACAAAATTAAGTTTTGGGATCAGCGTGCTTCCTTCATGATCTTTCAATTCTATATAGTTCATACCCCTTCCTATGAGCAGCGTATATTTTGGCGCAATTCCAAAATTGTAATGGGCATAACGTAGAAAATCTCTCACAGCCCCCGGATGATTTTGTATTCCGAAACCAAACTGGTCGGTAAGCTCTGCGATATCATAAACCTTTGCATTAAAACTACCGCCCTGAACTGAAGAACGATATTGACGATATTGATCTACATAGTTATTTCCATTCCCATCATCATACAATGCGTTATTGCTGATGATAACATAATCGCCCTGTTTGTCGGTACTGCTGTAATCAACAAAATTCCTTGTGGTCATCGAACCAATTACACAGATACTTGGTGTTTCCTGGTTGATGAGCATGCACTTTCTTACCGGCTCGGCAGAAGGCGGGAGTACAAACTTTACTTTACCGGGTGTTGAAATGATGTCACCGATATAACGGGCACCCGTGGTCATGTCATATAATATCGGTGCCACCGCACCATAGTTTACATTATTTATTACAAGGTTATTACCCGTTACTGATGGCTCCAGTTCGAAATAAAAATTCTTTTCATTATTGAAATCAAAGGTAGCAGGGTAAGTGATACCGATTCTCGCCACCACGAGCCTGTCATTTACGCTGCTTGAATTGTTGCTTACATAAACAGGCACATAAGCATCATTCAGCAAATGGGATAAAGGAAGGTTGGTTAGATTCACATCTATGGTATCGAAATAAGGGCGTTGTGCTTTGTAAAGTGTATCTGTACCAAACATCTTCACTACGATCTCTCTTGTAAAATATGCATTTCCGGCAGCTGCCACACGTACAGATAAACTGTTTTGCGGCCCTGCCCGGTATACATTCAACTTAAATATTTCCTGTGTAAAATCGCAGCATTTGGCAACATCATAAGAAGCCCATCCTTCGCCAACGTCATACGCTGAAGAAAAAAGATACTGAACTACCGGCTCAGCTTTTCCCCTGTTTATCTGCTGGCGATAGAAGTAATCAATCTTTCGCATGAAATAAGCATCGGGTGTAGCTGCGCTGGGTGATGGATTATTCGCCGCAGTATAACGCAGGTTTCCACCAGCAGGATTTATTGTCAGAAAATAAGCCACCGTATCTGTTTCCAGGCTATACCTGTCGGCAAGTTGAAAGCCTTCATTTCTGTAAAGCTGTTTATCCGGTTTTCCGTCATTCATCTCTCCCCAGAATTCAATGTAATCAGATGCCCCCAATGGGCCACTGGCAACGCTTGTGTAAATGCGTACCTGTTTACCGTTTCTCCACAACTGGAAACCTGAAGCATCGGCTGATCCAATGCCTGCCGCTGCAAGTGTTGACTGCGGAATACGGCAAAGCGTATCTTTCCACACCCGGAATTTGTAGTAAGTTTTGCTATAATCAATCCAGCTGTTGTTCAACTGGGCATGTACCGTTGAAGTTAACAGCAGGAATAACGGTATGAGTAATTTCTTCATCATAGCGAAATGGTTATTCGTTAATCGTCTTTTCTTCCCCCGAAATTCACACGAAGGGAAAATATATGAGTATATAATGGATTGTCCTGGTTGGCGAGGTTGGTAAAAGCATAATCGAGCATTACGCTTTTAATCTTCACGCCGGCACCCACACTTGGCTGGTATATCCACACTTTCTTTTGGTTAAGTGTATCGCCGTCTTTCAACGCACGCTGGAAGTTTGTGATACCCCCTCTTATAAAAAAAATATCCTTGAAGGAACCTTCAAGGCCAATATGCGGATCAACACTTATAGTATTCCCGCTTAAGATCGTATTTCGTTTTCCGTCGAAAGTAATATCAGCGTTTAACTCGGCTCCCAACTTTACAGCTGATCCAATGTGAAAATCATACCCACCTCCAATCACAAGCCGGGGCGCTGTGAGTTCGTTTGACTTTACCGGGATATCATTTTTGGTCAGGTACAAGGCTTCTTTTTCTTTTTCAGAAAATTTGAAAGTCCATGCATTGAAAGTGGTAGTTAAATCCCTGGCAACAGCTCCTACATGCCAGTTCTCGCCATGCATCTGGAGGCCGGCATCAATACCAAAGCCCCATGCGGTAGCAAATGAACCCACTTTACGGTAAATCACTTTTGCATTCACTCCGAAACTCAGCCTTTTTTCCTCTGTTTCCCTGATGTTTTGTGCAAATGAAAGCAACAACGCATAATCTGCAGAAGAAAACGACTGGATATTGTTGTAATTGATGCTGCCATCGGGTTCTACAAGAAACAAGGTATTGGGAATATCATCCACGGCAAACCTCAGGATGGAAATACCCAGGGTCCGCCTGTTATCCTGTACAGGGAAAGCCGCAGAGAGATAATCATACTTTGCAATTCCTGCGAAATAGTTGGCATGCATAATACCAACATTGGGGTTATCCTTAACTCCTACCAGCCCGGCCGGGTTCCAGTAGCCTGCAGTAGCGTCGTCTGCGCTGGCCACCTGGGAGTTCCCCATAGCGAGACCGCGGGCACCAGCCCCAATGTTCAAAAATTCATTGGAATATTTTCTGAATTGTGAGAAAACAATAACAGGGAAACAAAATGTAAGCAGTAAGGATACTAATAGGTTTTGCCTCATAGACTTGAGATTAATAAGTACCTGGTTCCGGTAATTCTAACCCTTAACGAATTTTCGTCCTTTTAATTGTGGGTTCCAAAGCCTTAAAGTTACAGGTATTCCGGCAGATCCGGGCCAAATCAATCCCCGCATTTTCAATACCGCAACGCTGCCATAACAGCTTACTCCCGACTAAGACGCACTAAACATTGAAAAAGTTGCCCCGGAAGCTTTATTTACCGCTGATAAGCAGGCTGAAACCTGCCTTTATCAAAAGGCTTACTGCCGCATTGGCCGACAGGCTATGGCAGCTGGCATTACTGTTTACAACCGGGTACCTGGCCATTCCCGAACCGATGATCACATCTGTATTCACATCAGGTACGGAACCACAGGCCCAATTGGCTGCAGTTTCCCAGGCAGTGCTTACAGAACCGTTCCATACGGCTGTGTATTTGAGTACAAATTCATCACTGTAAGTGGTTGAATTAGCAGTTGTATACAGCAGCCTGTATTTATATCCCATCATATTGGAGGCCGCATTGAGAACCTGCAGCACATTGTTATTCGCCCCACTGTATTGTGCGCCGTTGCTCACATTCACATAACCCAGGCCGGTATTTACCTGCCATTGCATGGTTGCTGTTGAAGCAGCAGCTGTAAAACTTATTGTTGAACCGGCACAACCCGTATTGTTCACATAAACTGGTTTATACAGGATGTTGTTGAAATGAAACTGCTCCGGTTGATCAGCATCCGGGTTTACTTCCAGTTTCAGCAGGTTGCTACCCGCCAGCCCCGCCATTGGAATAACATAGCTGATAACCGCAGTATCGCCGGCAGGCAAAGGTTTGATACGTGCTCCCGACTGCAGATTTTCATACACGTGCATCAGGCCATCCGCACCGGTTAACGTGAGCCTTACCCTGATGCTGTCAAACGCCTCTTCGGAAATATTTTTGAAAGCAACTTTCAGTTTCAATGTATCTACGGTTGTAAGGGTATCTGCACAACTGTAATAAAGATTAGGCGACAATGCCCCTTCAGGATAATTGTCTGATGTAAGCATCCAGTATTTCAATTGCGCAGGCACGGCGTTTTGCGGATCGCTGTTGTGCATTACCAGTTTTAATTTCGGATAAACCTGTCCATTTACCGAGGTAAGCGCCGTATCCTTGAGGTTGTAAACAGAAGTAATAAGATCTTCTGATCCATCAGCCATCTGCCCCATCACATCAAAATAACTTTGGTTGGTTGCTGATAAATTTCTTGTATCCCACTTAAATCGTTTCCAGGATTTAGCCGGACCAAACCACGGAGAACTTACCGTTCCGCTAACGGTTTTACCTGCAAGCAGGAAAGTGTCTGTTATCTGTGAATTCACATTCGGACCGATATGTTGCCTTGTTGTAAAATTGATTGTATCTCCTTTTTTGAACAGGAACAGGAATGGAAGATTGGTGGTAAATGAATCAATCTTGTGCATACCCATTTGGTGAAATTTATGCCAAAGCGATTTACCACTACCGTACAAAGTTGTATCTGCTTTCCAGGCATCAATAAATGTGGTATTGCTGATATGATTGATGTTGGTAACCGAAACAAGATAGCCATTTGGAATACTGTCGATAAAATCCATTGCACTCTTCCTGCCGGCGCTGTTGCTGTAATAATATTCGAAGAAGATACGTGTGGTATCCGTTGTGGCAGAATTCTGGCAAACCCTGTTACTATGGTATCTTCCTTCTGTGGCGTTCACATTGTAATTACGCCACGGTGTTAATGTAAGCGGATTATAAACTACAAACTGGATGGAATAAGTACAGCCATAAAGATCAAGCTGGTCGTTATCTACATTCACATTGATCTGGTCCCAGCCATAATAAGGTGCAAGGCCTGTCCTGATAAACAGTTTCCTTGTTTTATTATCGAAGATGAAAGAACGGCTGCTGCTGTCCAGTGTGATGGATTCAAACTTATCATCGCTGTACTGATAATAATGTCCCTGTCCATATCCATCAGATCCGGCACCATTGATATACATAAAAGAACTTCCGGCCCATGACGAAGAACCAGTAACAGGTCCTGTTGTCAAACGCCAGTAATAAACAGTACTATCAATCAACGAAACGCCGGGTATAAATTTTATCACACCGCCCGAATCCGTAACATTACGGGTAACCTTGGCCGCAGAATTAAATTTACGGGTAGTATCCATTTCCATAACATACTGCTTCTTTGCAGCCAAAGGATTTGCTGTTGAGCCGTAGAGCGCCAGTGCAGCTGCATTTCCAACAACACTGTAATCATAAGGAAATACAGGCCTGATCTCATCTTCACGAATCGTAAATTCTTTTGTAACGGTATTATTTGTTTCAGACAACTCAGAAACCAGGTTTTGCGGATCAATGGTAACAATCACTTTGTTCAGCCCTTTGTGTTTGATCGGGTTGATGGGCATGATCACCTGTATGGTATCTGAATAAGCAGTGGCTTTGATACGCCTTGTGGCAAGCAATTCAATACTGTTATCCGGCAACTGGTGTTGCACCATAACAGTAAGTGAATCGTTGATCGCTTTACCAATATTCAATATCTCCGCAGTAATTGTAACCTGCTCATCGGCCACGCTGATTGCTGATGGATTGAAACTGATCAGTGAATCTTCAATGGTATAATCAGGCTTTGTGAAGGGATTCAGCTTCACCGCCGGATCTCCATGATAAGTTATTTCTTCAGCATGTATTCTCGAAGCATAATCATTCGAATAATTGGCAATCATGTATTGCATGGTGCTGCGCATAATATCCCCGATCGGCTGCCCATACATGTAATTGGAAAGGTTCAGGTCAAACTGATCGGTAAAGAAATTAAGCTGCTGCGGCAAACCAAAATGCGTATCAGCAATAAACCCGATTCCTCCCTTGTTGCCGGCGAAAATATATTTTTCACTCAGGGTTCCTTTGCTGACAGACCGCAACGTGTCAAAAAGAAAAAGGTTTCCGCTGTTACAGCCATTGATCATGATCAGCGGATACTTTCCCGTATTATTATAATTCTGCGGATTATCAAGATTGAATTCAAGTGTGTTGGGCGAAGAGTGACCGAAATATGTGAGATAACTCAATCCTTCAGCAAAAAGATCGTCGATGGTTTTATTGGATCCAACTGCGGTGTACTGACCTGAATTCTTACTGAAGGAATATACATTTCCTCCAAAAGCTGTATCAGTTAATGTCTGCTTATATCCACCCATGAAAAAATTGATGAGTGCTGAAAGAGAAACATCATCAATCGCTCCTGTAATCTGTGCCACATTCTTCATCCAGCCTTTATTGGCATTGGTTTGCGGACCGGTAACCTGGGCCAGTTCAAACTGCTTTACCTTGTTCAGGTAATCCCCTACTTCTGTACCACTGATAGCCGACAGTCGCCCCATACTTACCTGCGAGTAAGAGGAAGTTCTTTGGGCAAACAACAGGTTGTCGGAAGCAGGGTATCCAAAAGTTGGCACCAGGGCCAGTTTCGATGTATTTGGATCCGATTCATACTTTTTAAATTCCGGGTAGGAAAGCCCTTTCCCAATCAGGTAAAAATATTTAGGCTGGCTGCTGAAATTAGCAATGGCATAATTACCAAAATTGCGGATCGCCGACGGATGATGCTTTATACCAAATGCAAACTGGTCGATCAGTTGATTCACATCAACTACAATGGCATTATAACTTCCTCCTGCTGCACTGCTGCGGTAGGCACGATATGCTTCTACATTGTTATTGCCTGCACCATCGTCGAACAAAAGCGGGTGACTGATGATCACATAATTACCCTGGTTGATGGGCAATGCATAATTCACAAAATTCCGCTGCGTAAAATTCTGTACATAATTGATATTCGCCGCTTCATTGTTAAGCAAAATATAACTACGTGTTGCTGCTGCCGCAGGAATGGCAAATCTCACGGTTGAACCATTCAGGTTTCCAACAAAGCGAAGATTATTATTAAGATCTAATAATACCGGGGCAGATGTTCCAAAATTGAAATTGGTAATTTCTATGTATTTGGCTGCACCTGCAGGAATATCAAACCTGAACTGAGACAGGCCTTCAAAATTATAATTATGCGGATAGGTGAACTGGTAACCCGCCACTACAATTTTATCTGATCCCGAACCTGCATTCACGAATTCGATATTGGCATTCCCGGAACTGAGCAACGACAAGGGAATCCCGGTTATATGAAACCGTTTGATGTTAAAGCCATTGATAAGTGTATCTGCAATGGTTGTTCCGTTGAGTTTTACTTTTACCGAACGTAATACCGTAGCATTTCCAGCCACTACCGCATCCAGTACGCAAGTAGTACTGCTTGTATTATCAAGATAAAGCGTATTTCCTGCCGTTAAAGATCCCGGAAACTGGTCGAGGCTTGTCCATCCCTCTGCAGTTTCATAAGAACCGGAATACAATACTTCACCATAATCTACGCCGTAACCATTATTCTGTTTAATGCGGTAATATTTCTGAAGTGGATATGTAAATCCAGCCTCCAGCGGTAACAGGTTGCCGGCAACATCATTCACCGTATTGACAAGCCTCTTGTTTGTCCCTACATGGACTGTAAGAAAATAAGAGGCCGTATCTGTGTACAGGCTATACTTATCAGTCATCTGAAGGCTGTCATATTTATACAATGGCTTATCAGCTTTGCCGTCGTTCATCTCACCATAGAATTCGATATAATCTGACACACTGAACGTGCCGCTGGCTGCAGAAGTGTATATAGGAACTTCTGTTCCGTTTCTCCATAACTGGAAATTCTGGGCAGGCGTAGAACCAAGCCCGATGGAAGCCAGTGCAGGTTGGGTGATGCGGTACAGCCCATTTGCACCAACTTTGAATTTGTAATAAGTCTGGTTGAAATTGATCCATTCATTATTGTAAGTCTGGGCATTTGCGAGCAGCACAGCAAACAAAAAGACGATCAGCGAAGAAATTTTTCTCATCTGTTCAGTTTCAGTTACCAAATAGTTTACCTGTCGTTCCTGGGGGCAAACTTTTACTGAATATTGGAAAAGCTAATTATAACAAAGGATAATTGTGGCCGGTTAAGCGTAAAGAGCTGACAAATATAACTTTTAAAGTGAAAATATTTGAGCATTTTTTAGATAATTTTGGCCTCAATTTCAAAAAAACATATTCATGCTCAACATTATAGAGGAATTAAGGTGGCGGGGAATGGTGCAGGATATTATGCCGGGTACCGAGGAACAGCTTTTAAAGGAAATGACTTCGGCCTATATTGGCTTTGATCCTACTGCCGACAGTCTTCACATCGGTAGCCTGGTACAGATACTCCTTCTGCTGCATTTTCAAAAAGCCGGGCATAAGCCCATTGCACTTGTAGGTGGCGCAACAGGTATGGTAGGCGACCCCAGCGGCAAAAGCGAAGAGCGCAATCTCCTCAGCGAAGATGTATTGCAGAAAAATGTGGATGGCATCAGGGGGCAACTTCAGAAATACCTCGACTTTGATGCTTCCAAACCCAATGCTGCAGAACTGGTGAATAATTACGATTGGTTCAAAGACATGAACTTTCTGCATTTCATCCGCGACATCGGCAAGCATATCACCGTAAATTATATGATGGCAAAAGACAGTGTGAAGAACCGCATCACCGGTGATTCGGGCATGTCGTTCACCGAATTCACGTACCAACTGATCCAGGGTTATGATTACCTGTGGTTATACCAACACAAAAACTGCAGGCTTCAGATGGGCGGCAGCGATCAGTGGGGAAATATCGTAACCGGAACAGAGTTGATCAGGAGAAAGATCGGCGGTGAAGCTTTTGCATTTACCTGCCCGCTCATTAAAAAAGCCGATGGCGGTAAGTTCGGAAAAACAGAAAAGGGAAATATGTGGCTGGATGCTGAAAAAACAACGCCTTACCAATTCTACCAGTTCTGGCTCAATGCAACAGATTCAGATGCTGAAGGCTGGATCAAAATATTTACTTTCCTCAGCAAAGAAACAATTGCTGCACTGGTGGAAGAACATGCGAAAGATCCATCAAAAAGAATTCTCCAAAAGAAACTGGCAGAAGAAGTGACCAGTTTTGTGCATGGGAAAGAAGAGTTTGAAAAAGCAGTGGAAACAACTCAGAAATTATTTTCCAATGCCAATGCCCCGGCCGATAGCCTGAGTGAAGAAGACCTCGAATCCATTGAAGGAATCATTCGACAGGATTATGAACGCAGTAAACTGGAGGAAGGTGCAGATATATTGAACCTGCTCAGCGAAACCGGTATTTTTAAAAGCAAGGGGGAAGCCAGGAAAATGATTCAGAATGGTGGTGTAAGCGTAAACCGCAATAAGGTTACCGATCCTCAACACAAGGTAAATGCGTCAGAACTGCTGCACAGTAAATTTCTATTGATACAGGTTGGGAAGAAAAATTACTACCTGGTGAAAGCTGTTTAATGTGAAAATATGAAGATGTAAAAATTATTTCGAACAAGTGATAAATTACTCATCTATTCACTTTCACATTTACACAGCTTCACATGAATATTATTTATTCAACCCTCACCTGCTTCTTAACCAAAGCGTTTTCTTTAACCTCCATTACAAAGGTTCTTTCCTTCACCATATAGCCGTTGCCTTTTTCGCAGAAATGAACTTTGAGGTTTTCGATGCTGATGGGATTGCCATCGGGTATATCTGCAATATTGCTGTGCCTTATATCATGACCATCAATGATCATTACCAGGCCACTGCCGATTGCTTCCATTTTATTTCCTTCCGTGATGAGCATGCCGGTATCTTCACCCAAACCAACACCAATACAGGATGGATTTGCTGCTATTGCCTGGGCAAGCCTTCCAAAACGCCCTCTTTTTTCAAAATGAGAGTCGATGATCACATCATCAACAAATCCAAGCCCGGTTGTTATTTTAACCTCACCTTTTAAG
>WBZP01004673.1_pt1 | contig 14179 bp, 11 predicted proteins | sample 5204301 | NCBI WGS metagenome assembly WBZP01 (sample SAMN12412401, study PRJNA552823) | activated sludge metagenome | isolation source: activated sludge from nitrification reactor of wastewater treatment plant... | place: USA: Pennsylvania | collected 2017 | reverse complement strand
CTCGAAATGAACCACGGCAAGCGCTTCTGGGCCGTGGTCGGCTCGATCTACCCTGACTGGAACGCCGCCCGCGCCGAGCTGAAGCAGCGCGCCACAGGGCTGCCGATACTGTGAAGCCGAATGACATTTGGCCAGCGCGGACACCGAGACCAAGCATGGCCCCGTCGATCAGCATCCCGCCCACTGGCGACAATCCGGATGCCGACGAGGCCGTGAGTGTTGTCTGTGACCTCTGTGGCCTGAATTTTTTAGCTTGAAGGAAACACCATGCGAATCCTGCACACCATGCTGCGCGTCGGCGACCTCGACAAGTCGCTGGCGTTTTATACCGATGTGCTCGGCATGCGCCTCTTGCGGCGCAACGATTACCCCGCAGGAAAGTTCACCCTGGCTTTCGTCGGCTTCCAGGATGAAAAGGACGGCGCCGTGATCGAACTGACCTACAACTGGGGCGTCGATCGCTACGAGATCGGTACGGGCTACGGCCACATCGCGCTGGCGGTCGAGGACGCCCATGCGGCCTGCGACGCGATTCGCCAGCGCGGCGGCAAGGTTACGCGCGAAGCCGGCCCGATGAAAGGTGGCAGCACCGTGATCGCTTTCGTCGAGGACCCGGACGGGTACAAGATCGAGCTGATCGAGAAAAAGCGCTAGCTCGCCGGCGGCCGACGCTGCCGCGCGTTTGGCTCCATTTTCCAGGCGTCCGGCCGAACGCGGCCGGCTACGGCAATGCGCCATGGCTCGCGCTGGCCGAAGGAAACCGGCGGCAAGACAGGTTCGGCTGGCAGCCGGGGAACGGTGTCGGAAAGCTGCCATCGGGCGCGACATCGGCGGGCAGCGTGGCGAAAGAATGGCCAAAACTGCGCGATCCATAGCAAAATCTCCCTCCCGCGCCCCGCCGGCTGCGGATGCAACGGAGCAGCGATGAATGAGCCGCATGGCAGCCATGCCGATGAAATGGGAGAGCACTACATTCATGACGAAGAGTTGGCTGCGCTGCTGCGCGAGCGGCTCGGGCGCTTGCAGGGCCTGCTGACGTGCCTGGTCGACGCGCAGGCCGATCCGGCGGTCCTGACGCGACGGCTGATCGGTCGCTTGCTGCTCGAAGCCAGCCAGACGGAGGCCGTGCTCGACGAGTACGGTGCCGCGCTGAATCGGCGTTGGCGCCGCTTTCGCGAGCTGATGGCGGCCCTCAAGAGTTTCGCCGGCATCGCCCAGGGACTCGCCCATCTCGACCGCAGGCTTCCGGCTTACCGCCTGCTTGCCGCCGAAAACGATTTTCCGGCCGCGACCAAACGCTACTCGATGCTGGTCGGGCAGGTTCTGCTGCAAATCGCCATGGCCTCGCAATCGGAGGCGCAGGCGCTGGACATCGTCGCGCCGGCGTGCAGCGTGTCCGCGGCGGACTACGTCGAGCGTTTTCCACCCGGCCGCCTGCCGCGCGACATCGAGGACCGCTATCCGGGCGACGCCGCGGCGACAAATACCCATCTCGCCACCGAATTCCTCAATCTAGAAGCCTGTGGAAAATTCCTGCATGACGCCGCGCGCGTGGCGCCGTCGGATTATGCCGGCTGCTTTCCGCGGCCGATCAGCGAGGAAGCGCTGCGCGCCCTGACCTTCCGCTTTCACAACCTGCAGTCCCTCTACGACACCCATGTCGCCGGGACGTCGATCGAGCGCCTGGACCATAACCTGGGCTTCCTGCGCGGCCATGTCAGTGCGATCCTCCACCTGCTGCGGATCGCCACGGACCTCGCGCATTACTACGAGCGGCACGTCCGCCCGGGCAGTGGCCGCACGGCGCGGGATGCCCCGGACGCACCGGAGGCAGTCCCGGGGCTGAAGACGGACCTGGTCATGGGCACCCTGTTCAGCTATGCGGCGGTGTTTGCCAGCGCCTATCTCGTGGCCGGCCAGCGGCTTTGCCACGACATTCTGCGTCGCTATGCCGCAATCGGACGCACGGAAGTCCCGCTGCCCGCCTATCGCGGTTTCCACGTCCGCCCGTCGAATCTGGTTGCGCGCATCGTCCACCACTACGGCAGCGAGGTGAGCATGGAGCTCGACGGCCAGGTCTTCGATGCCGCTTCGCCGCTCGACCTGTTTCGCGCCAACGAGGGCATCAACGCGCGCAAGCGGCGCTGGCTGGCGGCCGAGCTTGCCCATGCGGCGCCGGCACAGGTCGGCACGGATGACCCCGCGGCCACCGCCGCGGCCGTTGCGACCCTCATCAACCGGCTGGCCGGCGAGGGCAAGGTCGTCATTTATCGCCAGCCGCTGGAATTTTCCGAAGAAGCCGGGCGGCGCGACGGCGGCGTACTCGGCAACGCGGTGGCGGAAATCGCCCATTTGCAAGCGAGTGGACAGATCGATATCCGCACCGATCTGACGGTCGCCTTCGTTGGCGACAAGCGCGTGCTTGACGACGTCGACCTTCTCGCCCGCCACGGCTACGGCGAGGACGCCTTCGGCAACAACGTGGTGCTGCCGCCCGCCCTTGCCTACCTGCGCCGCTGAGGCGCCGCGGGGAACATGCCATATCGGTCGTCGGCGCCTGTCTTGGCGCGGTCCCGCCGAACCTGACGCGCCGCCCGGCTGCGCGACCGCAGCGCACGGCGGCAATCCGCCTCAGACAATTCCGCGGTTCTGCGGCACGGTACAGGGGCATATGTCATAGGCGCAGGGCAGCGGGCCATCGTTGAGCTTCAGCGTGCCCGCATAGATGTTGCCGAGGTGACCTTCGTCGTGGCGCTTTGCCGGGTAGCAGGCGTAGGCGTCGCCCTTGGGATGGATGATGAAATAACGCGACCCCGCGTGGCATGGCTTGCCGGTATGCGAGTAGCCGCGGTTCATGCCGCCGGGGCCGGCGAGGTCGGCAAACGCACGCTGCAGCTTCCACCGATCGATCGGGCCGTAGTCGGCTGGTCGCCCATCCACGCGCATCAGTTGCGGATAGAACTTGATGCCCTCGTTCTCGAAGCGCCGCCGCAGATCCGCCGCTTGGCCGATCTGTCCCGGCTGCACCACATGATTGACGACGAAGCTGGCCTTCGGCCGGGCAAGCAGTTTCGCTTTCACCGCCTGCGCCTTGAGCAGAAATTCGTCAATGGCGGTTCCTTCGAGATGCAACGAACAGGAAAAGGTGCGCAGGCCGTCGCCGGCCGCATCGATGAAGCGCTCGATCACCGGCAAGGGCACCGACAGGTTGGTGAGCAGCGACACCCGGTGCCTGGCGCCGACGAGGCGCTCTGCGACTTCCGGCAGACGCTTGAGCAGGAAGGGCTCGCCGCCGGAGATCTTGAACTCCCAGACGCCGGGCAGCGCCGCGAGCGTTTCCAGTCCCCTCTCCAGCGCCGCGTCATCCGGACCGCCAATACCCACGGCATGTTTCTGCACGCAATAGCTGCAGCGGTAGTTGCAGCCACCTACGATGTTCCAGTTGACCACCGGCCGCGGGCTCATTGCTGCGCCGCTTCGGCCTGCAGGCGGGCGTATTGGCGGGCCGCGGTGAAGTTCATGTCGTGCTTGCCGCAACGCGCGCAGCCGGGATAGCCACGGCCTGCATCCAGGCGGCGGCGCACGGCCTCGTAGGGCTCGGCGCTCCAGAGTTCGCCAAAGCTCGCGTCCTTGATATGCCCGACTTCGATGTGCTCGCAGCAGAAGAACACGCGGCCATCGACGAACACGCGGCTGTAGAGATAGCCGGCAAAGCAAGCCGGCGGAGCCGGGTCGATCTTCCGCGGAGTTGTTCGCGCAAGTTGTTCGGCGAAGGCGTCGAGATTATGGCGTACGTTCAGTTGCCGGGCGCGTTCAATCGCCGCCGGCGTCGCGATGCCGAGCAGGGCCCGTCGCTGCGCGTCGTCGAGGGCGCAGACTTCGGTACCCGGCGGCGTAGCGCCAAGCTTGAACGACGCGCGGGCGCCAAGACGGGCGGCCAGTTCGACCATGGCGATGATCTCATGGGCGTTCAGCGCGTTGATCACCTGCACCAGGTTGATGCCGATACGGCCGCGCACCGAGGCCACGCCCGCGATCAGCCGCTCGAACGCGTCCTCCGTTTGGTTCGGATGATAGGCGACGTAGCTTTCGGCGCTCGCCGATGACATGTTGATCAGCATCTGGTCCACGCCCTGTTCAGCGAGCGCCGCGAACTCGCACAGTGTGCCGTTGCTGATGATCGTGAGCACGAGTCCGCGGGCCTTTACGGCGGCGATGAATTGGTGGATCTGCGGGTGCATGAACGGCTCGCCACCGCCGGAAATGATTATGCGCTCGGCGCCGCTCGCGGCGACTTCGCCAAGCACGCGAACAAAGGTTGCGGCTTCCATGCGCTGTTGCTTCCAGGCTTCCCTCTTTGGCGCCGCAAGACCAGGAGCATAGTTCCAGCAGGTCACGCAATCGAGGTTGCAGGCATTGATGATGTCGATATGAACCGTTTCCGGCCCAAGGCGGGGGCGCCGTTCGACGAAGCCGAGCAGGCGCTGGCGCTGGGCGGCTGAAAGCGCGCCGCCTTTCATGCGATTTCCAGGATGGCTCTGGCCGCGGCACCGGCGCCATTCTTTGGCACCAGGCTGCGTGCGCGGCGGGCAATGGCCCGCCGCGTCTCGTCGTCCGCCAGCCGGCCTACCGACTCGGCGAGACTGGTGTCGGTCAGCGGTTCGCAGAGCAGGCAGGCGCCGGCCGCCGCCAGATCGCGGGCGCGTCGTTCCTGATCGTCGAGCACGCGACCGAAGGGAATCAGCGTCGATGCAACGCCGGCGAACATTAGCTCGTGGACGGTGTTGTAGCCGGCGGCGACGATCGCGCAGTCAAACGCCGGCAATACATCGAGCATCGGGTAGCGACCGGCGAGCACGGTGACTCCCGGCTGCGCCGGGGGGAGGGCGCGCAGCAGCGGACCGGCGCCAACCACCAGGTGCGCGTTGCCCAGCGAGCCAACGGCACGGGCGGTGAGTTCGAGTGCGCGGGTCGCTTGCGGATCGCCGCCACCGCCGAAACTGCCGTAGAACAGCAAGGCCTTGTCCGCGATGCCGACGGGCAGGCCGAGGGCAACGCGGGCACGCAGGCGGTCGAGGAGTTCGCTGCGTTCGCGGATCAGGATTGGCCCGACGGCCAGCGCCTTGTGCGGTTCAGGCAGGTCGCCGACCTGTTCGACGGCGTCATGGGGCACGATCAGCAGGTCGTACAGCGGCAGCGTGGCAGCCAGAAGTTCGGACTGAAACGTTTCACGGCGCTGCTCGCGAAAAACGAACACGTTCCGCTGCCGCCAGCGCAGCACCGGGATCAGTTCCTCGAAACTGCCCGACGGATAGGTGTCGACCACCAGAACGTCGGGATCGAAGCTGGCGATGGTGTTCCAGGTCACCGACTGCGCCATCCTCAGGTAGGTGCCCTTCCTCAGTCCGCAGGTCTCGCGGATGGTCTTCGAGGGCAGCTTCACCGCGGCGAAGCCTTCGCGGAAAATCACGCCGTCGGCCTCGGAAGACGTGATGAAAAGGATCTCGGCGGCGGGTTGGCGGCGTTTCACCGCGCGGGCAATGGCCAGCAGGCGCGTGACGTGACCGAGGCCGAGGCCATTGACGGCGTAGAAGAGGATGCGGGCAGCGGACATTTACGAGTGGTCCGATCGTTCGTCGCGCTGCGCGCGAGCGCTCCTGGCGGAGGCGCGCGCGGCTTCCTGGGCGAGCCCGGATTCCTGCGCGGCATCGAGGTCGAGCAGCGGCTCATCGGCTTGCGCCTGACCTGAACGCAGCAGTGCCGCGATGGCCCCGCCGGCGAGCGCGGCGCCGCCCGCCAGCAAGGCCAGTTCGCCGACCGAACGTAGCGGCGCGAAGCGCCAGGCCGGCAGGCGCTGAACGCCATCGGCCGCCGCATGACGCGCCGCGTAGGGATCGAAGTCCGGGATCTCGCTCCAGTGGGTCTTGCCGTCAGCGGAGACCAGGATGGAAGGCGCCTGGCCCTGCGCCGAAGCCTTGGCGCAATCAGGACAAGAAACCACCTCGTCGCGTGCATTGCCACGTTTCAAGGCGACCAATCGACGGTAATCCGGGTTGGCCAGCGGCCGCGCGCAGAAGTAGCAGGCGATCCTTTCGCCTTGCTCGGCGAAGGCCGGTGCGCCAAACGCCTGCTGCGCCAGGGCCGCGGCGCGCGCGGCCGAGTCTTCTAGCGCTGCGATAGCCCGCCCGGCCTTGCGGAAGGCGGCTGCGTCGCCCGCTTTCGCCGCGGCAAGCTCCAGGCGCAGGCCCTGTTCCAGTTGCGTGGCGTGATCGAGCTGCCGGCGCAGGTCCGCGTGCTCGGCGAGGCGGAGGGAATGTTCGACCTGGACGAGCTTTGGCGCAGCCGTGTCGAGTCGCCGACCGATGGCCGCGACCGCGGCCGCGTCGGGCGGAGGTTCCCTGCGTGACGACTTGTTCCCGCCGCCGATCGCGCGCTTGATGCGGCGAATTCGCTTGACAACAATAGCCACAATACCGCCGGCCAGGACCGCCACGCCGGCAAACATCCAAATGTCGGGTGAGGTGTCGCCGTGTTTGACGGAGGCGATTGATGGCACCGGCCTGTCGGCATCATTGCCGGCCGGATCGAACCCCATGCTGGCGAGCTTCGCGCTGATCTCCTCGCGCTTGTAGTCGGGGTCCAGTTGCCGCGCCTTGAGCAGCGCCTCGCGGGCTGCCTGGAAGTTCTCCAACTGGCGATGCGCCAGTCCGAGGTTGTAATGCCAGCGGGCCTTGCCGGGCTCGAGTTGTATCGCATCGATGAATTTCGAGCGCGCGCCGCGGAAGTCACCGGCGTCGTAAAGCGCCTTGCCTTGCTGATAGACCGCCTCCGCACGGTCGACCGGCGATGGCGTTTGCGCCGGCGCCCGCGGCAACGCGAAGATGAAGCAGAACGCGGCCAGCAGCCCGGCCAAGCAGCGATGCGCCATTCGCATGTTGAATCCTCCCCCGCGCGGAGCGAGGAGTTTAGCGCGGAAGGTCGCCGTGGCGAGGCCGCCCAATTTCGACACGGAAATCCCGATTGACGGCGACCGCGATTGGCGGGGATACTCTTGGACGGGCCGCGGATTTTCCGCAACCTTGACAGTTCGCGATCGGCTTCCGGCGACAGGTGTCCAATCGCGAAATTTCCCGAACTCCCGGATTCCGATCCCGCGCCGGAACAGCGAAATAGCGTCACCCGCGGACCATCCGCCTGAAGAACCCGCACAACACCCTTCGAGACTTACTCCACCCATGACCTACTGCATTGGCATTCGCCTCAACGCCGGCCTCGTCTTCCTGTCCGATTCACGCACCAACGCCGGTATCGACCAGATCAGCACCTTTCGCAAGATGATCGTCTACGAGAAGCCTGACGACCGTTTCATGGTGCTGCTTTCGAGCGGCAATCTGAGCATCAGCCAGTCGGTGCGCGAGACCCTGCAGCTCGAGAAGATCGACCGTGGGCCCGACCAACCGGGGCTGACCATCTGGAACGCCGAGAGCATGTTCGACGCGGCGCGCGTACTGGGTGCGACGGTGCGTCGCGTCTGCCAGCAGGATGGCCCCTCGCTGCGAGCCGCGGGCATCGATTTCAACGCCACGATGATCTTCGGCGGCCAGATCAAGGGCGAGGCGATGCGTTTGTTCCTGGTCTATTCCGAAGGCAACTTCATCGAGGCGACGCGCGAAACCTGCTTCTTCCAGGGCGGCGAGAGCAAGTACGGAAAGCCCATCCTCGACCGCGTGCTTACGCCCGACACACCTCTCGACCAGGCCGCCAAGAGCGCCCTGGTGTCCATGGATTCAACGCTGAAATCCAACTTGAGTGCGGGCCTGCCGCTGGATCTGCTGGTCTACCGGGAAGGTGAGTTTCGCAGCGAGCGGATCGTCTGCATTGACGACCAGAACCCTTACTTCCAGATGATCCGCAATACCTGGGGCCAACGCTTGCGCGAGGTGTTCGAGGCCATTGCCGATCCGGTGTGGGATGACGCTGTCACCGAGCATCCGCTACGCACGCCCAGCCAGCGCTACGAGCCGATGCGCAAGATCACACGCCCGGAAGACCGCATCGTCTGAAACGCCGCACGCCGCCGGGACCTGTCGGGCCCGACCACAACGTCGCTCACGGCGCCGGCGCGTTTGGCGCGGGGACCGCGCAAGGTTGTCGGGGCCGACTCGTCCGGCGCGCCGCGCAGCGCATTCGCCGCGTTAGACTGCCGCAATGAATTTCATTCCTCCGATCTTCATTTCCCACGGCTCGCCGATGCTGCTGCTGGAGCCGGGGCGCGCCGGGCCGGCCTGGCGGGCGCTGGCAAAGAGTCTGCCGCGACCGCGGGCGATTCTCGCTGTCTCGGCGCACTGGACCGCCGCCACGCCCGCCGTGAGCGCCACCCCGCGACCGGCAACGATCCACGACTTCCACGGCTTTCCCAAAGCGCTTTACGAACTCTCCTACCCGGCACCCGGCGCGCCCGATCTGGCCGCGGAGGTTGCCGAATTGCTGCCCGCCATCCATATCGACCTCGAACGCGGACTGGACCACGGCGCCTGGTCGCCGCTGCGCGCGATGTATCCTGCCGCCGACATTCCGGTCATCCAGTTCGCCGTGATGCCCGGAACCGGCGCTGCGGAGCACTACCGACTGGGGCAGGTACTGCAGCCGCTCACGGGACGCGGCGTGTTGATCCTCGCTTCGGGCGGGCTTACGCACAATCTGCGCGACATCGTCGCCGACGCGGCCGACGGCGAGGCTTTGCCCTACGTCAGGGAGTTCCGCGACTGGTTCGCCGACGCACTGCGGCGACGCGACCTGCCGGCGCTGCTGGATTACCGCCGCCAGGCGCCGTCCGCGGCGCGGGCGCATCCGTCCAGCGAACATCTGTTGCCGATCTACGTCGCACTGGGCGCCGCCGGCGCGGATGCCGCCGCGCACAATGTGTACCGCGACTGCCAACTGGCCGCTTTGGCGCTGGACGCCTACGTCTTTGCCGCCCAAGACGCCTGAGGTGGAATTTCTCGCGACGCGAGACCGCGAGGCCTACCAGGCGCAGTCAGGGGTCGGGCAGAGTTCGATCTTGCGCTCGGTTCCGGCCGAGGCGCGCACCAGACTGCGGCGCGATGCCCTGATACGGTGCAAGACGCTCCGGCGATCATCGCCATCCCATTGATTGACAGATAAAAAATTTTGGCATGGTTTCTGCTCATCCTGGTTTGATCGCTTACCAGAGCCCGCACCGACATGAAGCCTGCCTACGACGAAATGCTCGATGCCTCCGGCGCGGTACGTCCCAGCTATCGGGTTTTCGCCGACTGGCTCGAATCGACGCCGCCGGAGCTTATCGAGCGCAAGCGCGCCGAGGCCGACCTGGCGTTTCATCGCGTCGGCATCACCTTCGCCGTGTACGGCGAGGACTCCGGACAGGAACGCCTGATCCCCTTCGACATCGTGCCGCGCATCATTCCCGCGCAGGAGTGGAAGGTCCTGGCCGACGGGCTGCGGCAGCGGGTCCGGGCGCTGAATGCCTTCCTGCATGATGTCTATCACGATCAGGAAATCATCAAGTCCGGGCGCATTCCCGCCGCGCAGGTCCTGCTGAATTCCCAGTTTCGCCAGGAGATGGTCGGCGTCGATGTGCCGGAGCAGATCTATTGCCACATTGCCGGCGTCGATCTGGTGCGTGCCGGCGCAGGCGAATACTATGTGCTCGAGGACAACCTGCGCACCCCGTCGGGCGTGTCCTACATGCTGGAAAACCGCCGGATGATGATGCGCCTGTTCCCGGAGCTGTTCGCGCGCCAGGCGATTGCAGCGGTCGAGCACTATCCGGACTTGCTGTTGAACAACCTGCGATCGGTGGCGCCCAGAGGCATCGCCAATCCGAATGTGGTGGTGCTGACGCCGGGACAATTCAACAGTGCCTATTTCGAGCATGCGTTCCTGGCGCAACAGATGGGCATCGAGCTGGTCGATGGCAATGACCTGTTCGTGCGCGGCGACACGGTGTATATGCGCACCACCCAGGGGCCGCTGCGCGTCGATGTGATCTATCGGCGGATCGACGACGATTTTCTCGATCCGCAAGCCTTCCGCAAGGATTCGATGCTGGGCGTGCCCGGCCTGTTCTCGGCCTACCGCGCCGGCAATGTCACGCTGGCCAACGCCGTCGGCACCGGCATCGCCGACGACAAGGCAATTTATGTTCATGTGCCCGAAATGGTCCGCTTTTATTGCGGCGAGGAACCCATCCTGTCCAATGTCCCGACCTGGGAGCTGGCCAAGCCCAAGGATCGCGACCATGTGCTGGCGCATCTGGCGGAGCTGGTGGTCAAGGAGGTCCACGGTTCCGGCGGCTACGGCATGCTGGTCGGCCCCACCGCGAGCCGGGAAGAGATCGAACTGTTCCGCGAGAAGATCGTCGCCGCGCCGCAAAAGTACATCGCGCAGCCGACGCTGTCGCTGTCCACCTGCCCGACCTATGTCGACAGCGGGGTTGCACCGCGCCATGTGGACCTGCGTCCCTACGTCCTCTCCGGCAAAGAGATTTCCATGGTGCCTGGCGGACTCACGCGCGTCGCGTTGAAGGAAGGCTCGTTGGTCGTCAATTCGTCGCAGGGCGGCGGCACCAAGGACACCTGGGTCCTGGAGCAATGAAGGCCTGTCCCCCAACCCCTTTCCCCAGGAAAGGGGTGACCACGGTTCAGTCGCTGCGCGACTTCCATGTTCCTCTACGCATGCCCCCTTGGGGCGGCCCTGCGGAGGCCTGACATGCTCTCATCCACCGCCGATCACTTGTACTGGATGGCCCGCAGCATGGAGCGGGCCGAGAACACCGCGCGCATGCTGGACGTAACCTACCGCATGTCGCTGCTCAAGCACGGCGTGGTTGAGCCGCACAACGAGTGGCGCGCGATGCTGTCGATCAGCGGCCTGCACGAGGACTTCGAGGCGCGTTATCCGGAACCCAGCGCCGACAACGTGATGCACTTCATGGCGCTCGACGAGAAGAATCCCGGCAGCATTTACAGCAGTCTGTTCGCGGCGCGCGAGAATGCCCGCGCCATTCGCGGCTCGATCTCCTCGGAAATGTGGGAAGCGCTTAACCACACCTGGCTGGAAATGCGCCGCATCCAGGGCGAAGGCAGCGTCGAGCCCGACGTTTCGGTGTTCTTCGACTGGGTCAAGGATCGCTCGCACCTGTCGCGCGGCATCGCGCACAGCACCTTGCTGCGCGACGACACATTCCGCTTCCTGCGCCTGGGGACCTTTTTTGAACGTGCCGACAATACGGCGCGCATCCTGGATGTGAAATACCACATCCTGCTGCCCAGCTTGAGCGAGATCGGCGGCGCCGCCGACTACTATCAGTGGAGCGCGCTGCTGCGCTCGGTTTCGGCCTTCGTCGCCTACCGCAAGGTGTATCACGACTTGATCACGCCCAAGCGCGTCGCCGAACTGTTGATCCTGCGCCCCGACATGCCGCGCTCGTTGACCACCTGCATCAACGAGGTCAACCGGCTGTTGCAGGAGATCAACGGCGCGCGCGCCTATGAACTGCTGCGTCGCTGCGGCCTGCTGCATGGCGAGCTGCGCTTCGGCAGCATCGACGACATCGTCGCGCGCGGCCTGCACGAGTACCTTTCCGAGTTCCTCGAACGCATCTACGATCTGGGGGATCTGATCAACAAGACCTACTTCTGGTCGACGGATGAATGACGCCTGTCCGCGATCCGCTGCTCGCGACCTTGCCCCGGCGCGAGCATTCCGTTAAGGTTTCAGCCTGTTGCCAGCGATCGGCCCTACGGAACCTGAGTGGACTAGCCCATGACCTACTGCGTCGCCGCGATGATTGATGCCGGCATTGTGTTCGCGTCGGACTCACGCACCAATGCCGGCGTGGACAATATGTCGACCTTCCGCAAGATGAAGACCTTCGAACGCGCCGGCGAACGGGCACTGGTGATCGTCAACTCGGGCAATCTGGCGGTCACCCAGGCGACGATCAATCATCTGGAGCAGGCCATCCGGCAAAATGCCGAGCCGAATCTGATGAGCGTCTATTCGATGTACGACGTGGCGGAACTGGTCGGCGCCGCGCTGCGCGAAGTGCGTCACCGCGACGGGCCCTTCCTGATGGAAAACAACGTCGACGGCAGCGCCAACTTCATTGTCGGCGGACAGATTGCGGGCGAGCACCAGCGCCTCTTCCTGGTCTATGCCGAAGGCAATTTCATCGAGGCTACCGCCGAGACGCCCTATTTCCAGATCGGCGAGTGCAAGTACGGCAAACCCATCATCGACCGCGTAATCAGGGCCGACACCAGCATGGACGATGCCATCAAGTGCGTGCTGGTCTCCTTCGATTCGACCATGCGCTCGAACCTGACGGTGGGCATGCCGATCGACATGACCTGCTACAGCCGCGAATCCCTGAATCTCGGGCGCAGCCATCGCTTCGACGAGCTCGACCCCTATATGCTGAGCCTGCGCCAGAGTTGGGGCGAAGGCGTGCGCCGCGCGTTCGCCCAACTGCCGAAACCTGAATGGTAGCCTGTGGTCGCGGCGCGGCGCCCCTGCGGATCTTCGCGGATCGTTTCTAGTCTCATCTTCCAGCTCATCTTCCCGATCGGTTCCCGATGACCATCCGCGTTGCGCTCAATCACCAGACCCGCTACAGCTTCGAGCGGGCCGTCACCCTCTGGCCGCACGAGGTGCGCTTGCGTCCGGCGGCGCACGCCCGCACGCCGATTCTCGGCTATTCGCTGAAGGTCGAGCCCGCCGGTCATTTCCTCAACTGGCAGCAGGACCCCTTCGGCAACTGGGTGGCCCGCCTGGTGTTCCCGGAGAAGGCCGAAGCGCTGGCGATCACCGTCGACCTGGTGGCCGACATGACGGTGATCAACCCCTTCGACTTCTTCATCGACGAGGCGTCCGAGAACTTTCCGTTCGCCTACCCGGACGCCTTGAAGCGTGAACTCGGCCCCTACCTCGATGCCGATCCCACCGGGCCGCTGCTGACGGGCTGGCTCGAACGAACGCGAAAGGAACTGCTCGGCAAGAATCTGCGCACCATCGACATGCTGGTTGGCATCAACCAGCGCGTGCAAGGCGACGTCGGTTACATCGTGCGCCTCGAAGCAGGCGTGCAGACACCCGAGGAAACCCTGGACCTCAAACGCGGTTCCTGCCGCGATTCGGCCTGGCTGCTGGTGCAGGCACTGCGCCACCTGGGCCTCGCCGCGCGCTTTGCGTCGGGCTACCTGATCCAGTTGAAAGCCGACGTCAAGGCCCTCGACGGCCCCTCCGGCACCGATCACGATTTCACCGACCTGCATGCCTGGACCGAGGTGTACATACCCGGAGCCGGCTGGATCGGCCTCGATCCGACCTCGGGCCTGTTGGCCGGCGAGGGCCACATTCCGCTGGCCTGCACGGCAATGCCGTCCTCGGCCGCGCCGGTGATCGGCGGCACCGAGGTGTGCAAGACGCACTTCGATTTTGCGATGCGCGTGACGCGCATCCATGAAGACCCGCGCGTCACCCAGCCCTATACCGAAGCGCAATGGCAGGCGGTGCTCGATCTCGGCCACCAGGTCGACGCCGAGTTGGCGGCCAATGACGTGCGCCTGACCATGGGTGGCGAGCCGACGTTCGTTTCGATCGACGACATGGAAGGCGAGGAATGGAATTTCACTGCCTTGTCGGAGAAAAAGCGCGAGCTCGCCGGCGACTTGCTGATCCGCCTGCAAGGCCATTTCGCGCCGGGCGCGATGTTGCACTACGGCCAGGGCAAGTGGTATCCGGGCGAGCCGCTGCCGCGCTGGGCCCTGGGTTGTTACTGGCGCACCGACGGCAAGCCCCTGTGGCACGAGCCGAAGCTGCTGGCGGCCGGCGACGGCAAAGGGGCGCAGGAGACCAAGCATGCCCTGCACTTCATCCGCCGCCTCGCCCGCGAGCTGGGACTGAGCGAGGGCTTCGTCATTCCGGCCTTCGAAGACGTGACCCGGATCATCGACGAGGAACAGCGCTGGCCGGAGAATTTCGATCCGCTCACACTCGATCTGAAGAAGCCGGACGAAAGGCTGCGCGCGGCGAAGCTGATCGAACGCGGTCTGGGCGAGTCGGCAGGCTACGTGCTGCCATTGAAGCCCTTGCCGCCTGTTGCAAAGCACCCCGCGCCGGGCAACACCTCGGC
>WBZP01004672.1_pt1 | contig 14182 bp, 9 predicted proteins | sample 5204301 | NCBI WGS metagenome assembly WBZP01 (sample SAMN12412401, study PRJNA552823) | activated sludge metagenome | isolation source: activated sludge from nitrification reactor of wastewater treatment plant... | place: USA: Pennsylvania | collected 2017 | reverse complement strand
CCTCAGGACTGTTCGTGTCCGGGCCCACCCTTGCCCACGGCCCTTGGCCACCCCGGCGCGGGCACGATTCATATCTTCACAAGCTCTGAGGGCAACCCCGCTTGACCGATGGGCGGCGCCGGGTGACTCTCGCAGCCCCGTTGTTCATCACTCAATCAGGAGCAAGAAACCATGACTCAAAGGCTGGCTTATGTGACCGGCGGCATGGGTGGCATCGGCACCGGCATCTGCCAGCGCCTGCACCGCGAAGGATTCAAGGTCATCGCCGGTTGTGGCCCGAGCCGCGACTTCGCCAAGTGGCTGGACGAACAGAAGGCGCAGGGCTTCAGCTTCTACGCCTCGGTTGGCAACGTCGCAGACTGGGACTCCACCGTGCAGGCCTTCTCGAAGGCGGTGGCCGAACATGGCCCGATCGACGTGCTGGTCAACAACGCCGGCATCACGCGCGACCGCATGTTCCTGAAGATGACGCCCGAGGACTGGAAGGCCGTCATCGACACCAACCTCAACAGCATGTTCAATGTCACCAAGCAGGTGGTGCCGGGCATGGTGGAGAAGGGCTGGGGCCGCATCATCCAGATCAGCTCAGTCAACGGTGCCAAGGGTCAGGCCGGCCAGACCAACTACTCGGCGGCCAAGGCCGGCATGCACGGCTTTTCGATGGCGCTGGCGCAGGAGCTGGCAGCCAAAGGCGTCACCGTCAACACGGTCAGCCCGGGGTACATCGGCACCGAGATGGTTCGCGCGATCAAGCCCGAGGTGCTGGAAAAGATCGTGGCCACCATCCCGGTCAAGCGACTGGGTACGCCGGAAGAAATCGCCTCGATCGTGGCCTGGCTGGCAGGTCCCGACTCGGGTTTCACCACCGGCGCCGAACTGGCCATCAACGGCGGTCTGCATATGGGCTAGGGCAGAACCGAGCGGCCACCTGCATGGCCGCCTACTCGACGCCGGCAAGGAAGTACTTGATCACCGACTTCGCAGCAAAACCCACGAGCCCGAAGCCCAGGGCCAGGAACAGCACGAAGGTGCCGAAGCGGCCAGCCTTGGACTCGCGTGCCAACTGGAAGATGATAAACACCATGTACAGCATGAACGCGCTGACCCCGAAGGTCAGCCCGAACTGCGCAATCTGTTCTTCGGTGTAGCCGAACATCAGGACTCGCCAGCACCTTTCGGAGGCTGGACCAGATCACGATAGGCATGCCAGCTGGAGTGGGCCAGCCAGGGCACGGCCACCACCAGGCCCACCATCAGCGTGGCCATGCCCAGCACACTGATGACGAGGATCAGTGTGGCCCACAAGGCCATCGCCGGGGGGCTGGCCAGGACCGCCGTGACGCTGATGGAGACTGCCTTCCAGACGCCCACCGGCTGGTCCAGCAGCATGGGAATGGCCACCACGCTGGACGCGAACATCGGTGCCGCCAGCACGCTGCCCATCACGAGCCAGGCTTCGAACAGGTGTGAGCTGGGGTGCACAACCACCACGCGCAGGAAGTCGGCCGGCCCCAGCACCGGAGCCGCCGCGAAGCGCGTGATGAGCGCCGCCGAGGTCAGAACCCAGCCCGTGCCAGCCAGCGCCAGCAACAGACCAAAGCGCACCAGGCGCGTGTCGCGCGGGTTCCAGACCGCCAGCGCCGTGCGCAGGGTCGGCTTGCCGCCGCGCGCCAGCTCACGACTGACCGCATAGAGCCCCGTGGCCACCAGTGGTGCGACGAGCAGGAAGCCGCTGAAGGTGCCGGCCAGGAACCAGAAGCGATCCCGCGCCAGCCAGAACAGCAGCATCCCGAACAGGGCGCTGACTACACCATGCACCAGCCCGGGCCAGGGGCAGCGCAGCAGGTCCGCCCAACCTCGGGCCAGCCACTGCAGGGGGCGCAGGAAAAGTACGCCGTGCACGGTGTCACGGCCGATGGGGAGGGGTTCGGTCATGCCGGGTTTGCTTCGGGCGTGGTGCAGGAGTTGCCGAGTGTAGCCAGCCGCGTTGCACCACCGCAGCCCAGGCCGTGGCTCAGGAGCGCGTTGTCAGGGCCTGAACCGCGCGTGCCACCGCATCGCGCGTCACCACCAGCGCCCGCCGTACCGAGTCCAGATGGAGCGAGATCCGATCGGCAGAGTGCCCGGCGCGCAGCGCAGACTCCAGCTGGTGCGCCGAATCGGCCAGCGCCTGGGCGCCCATCATCATGCCCACGCCCTTGATGTCATGTGCCACGATGGCGTCGCAGGTCTGCTGACGATCCACCAGCTGTGCGTGCCAGGCGTGCAGCGAAGGCATGGCCAAGCCCAGTGCGGTGCCGAAGGCGGCCTGATCGCCGCCCATGCGCTGCAGGGCGGCCTGCAGCTCGAAGCCGGGTTCGGATGCCAGCCGGGCCAGGACCGGGTCCAGATCGGGGGCGCGCTCAGGGGTGCGCTCGGGCCATGGCGCAGCCGTGGCACCTGGCAGGCCCTGCACGAGGCGCCCCAGCGCTGCCAGCAGTTCCGCCCTGGTCACCGGCTTGCTGAGGTGCGCATCGCAGCCGGTGTCCAGCGAGCGCTGCACGTCGATGTCGAAGGCGTGCGCGCTGATGGCGATGATGGGCGTGCGCTGTCGTCCTTCGGCGGTTTCGATGCGACGGATCTCGCGCGTCGCGCTGAGCCCGTCCAGCACAGGCATCTGCAGATCCATCAGAACCACGTCGTAGGGACGTTCACGCCACTGCTGCACAGCGAGCTGGCCGTTGGCTGCCACGTCAACGCGGTGGTTCGCAGGGCGGAGCATGGCTTGCAGCAGGTAGGCGTTGGCGGCTTGGTCCTCGGCCAGCAGAATGCGCAGACCGGCAGGTGCCGGTGGCGGGGCCAAGGCCGCCATCGCAGGGGGCATGCTGCTGGCGGGCATGCGGGCGGTGAAGGTGAAGATGGAGCCTTCGCCAAGCGCGCTAACCACTTCGATGTCGCCGCCCATCAGCTTCACCAGGCGCCGCGTGATGGTCAGGCCCAGGCCCGATCCCCCATGGTCGCGGGTCACGCTGCTGTCGGCCTGAGTGAAGGGTTCGAAGATGGACTCGCAGCGCTCGGGCGCGATGCCCATGCCGGTGTCGCGAACCTGGAAGCGCAGCACCTCGGGCTGTCCCGGCTCGCGCCGCACGGCCAGCGTGACGCTGCCCTGCGGCGTGAACTTCACGGCGTTGCCCAGCAGGTTCAACAGGGCCTGGGCCAGCCGCTTGCGGTCGCCCAGCACGCAGGCGGGCACCTCGGGTGCGACGTCCAGGTGCAGTTGCAGCCCCTTGCTGATGGCGCCGAAGAAGACCACGGCCAGCTGCTGGTCGAGGAAGGGGCGCAGCTCGAAGGGCGCCGGGTCCAGTTCGAAGCGCCCGGCGTCGATGCGCGCCAGGTCCAGCAGGTCGTTGATGAGGCCCGAGAGGTTTTCGCCGGCGCGCCGCAGCACCGCCAGATGTGCCCGCTGTTCGTCGTTCAGTGGTGTGTCCGCCAGCAGTTCGCCGATGCCGAGCACGGCATTGATGGGTGTGCGGATCTCGTGGCTGACGGTGGCCAGGAATTCGCTCTTGGCCCGATTGGACGCCTCGGCCACGGCACGATCCACGAACAGTCTGCGCTGGCTGGTCTGCACCCATCGTGCATGGACAAGAGCAGACAGCGCGAAGGTAGAGGCAAGCAAGGCGCCGGCCGATGCGAGCGGAACTTCCTGACGCCACCAGGCGCTGGCGGCGCAGGCCAGCGCCAATAGAAGGGCGGCCATGCCCAGGGTCAGCAGCAGGGGCTCGCGCAACACCGGCGTGGGCCGACGCATACCCAGCAAGGCCGGCAACAGCGCCAGGCCCAGCACGAGTGCGCCCAGCGCCCGGCCGGCGGGGCGCTGAACCGTGCCCGCCTTCAGCTGCGCAAAGGCCAGGGCCTGCAGTTCGGTGCCCGACACCAGCCCCCACGCCGTGGCCACGCTGTAGCCGCTGAGGGCGCTGCTGCCCACGAAGACCGCGCGGCCGCGGATCAGCTGATCCAGTTCGTCGTCCTGGACGGCACCTGATGCGGCCCGGTGCGCCCGGGCGTAGCGGACCACGGTCATCCGGCCCCGCTCTGGTACGGGCAGGCGGAAACTCCCGTTGTCGTCCACCGCCCACCGGTGCGGGCCCACGGCAAACCTGGCTTGCGCGGCGTCGTAGCGCAATGGGGATCCGGGCTCGCTGGCTAGCAACGCGGCCACCGGCAATGCCGGCAGGATTCGGGTGTCTTCGCTGTGCAGCACGGGCAGGCGGCGCAGGCGGTCGTCGTTGTCCAGCGGCGCGGACATCACGCCCAGGGCGCCGGCCCCCCGCGCGGCGGCGCGAAGGACATCGCTGGGCCAGGCCAGCGCCGGCCAACGGAAGGCTGGTGCCGCTGCCAGGCTGGCGTCGGCCGGCTCCGGCGCAGGCCCCGGCTGAGCAGCGTCGGTTGTGGCGTCGACAGCTGAGCGCAGACCCGCCACTCCCAACACGACGCGGGAAGGCGGGACCAGCAGGGCAGCGAAGTCCTCGTCGCCAGGCCGGGCGTCGCTGAACAGCATGTTGAAGGCCACCACCTCGGCGCCGGCGCGCTGCAGGTACTCCACCAGGGGCACGTAGGCATCGCGCATGTAAGGCCAGCTACCCAGGCTGCCGCGCAGCTGCTGGATGGAAGATTCGTCCAGGTCCAGCACCAGCACCTTGTCCAGCGCGACAGGTGGTGGCGCCAGCAGGAGGACGGCGTCGGACAGCAGGGTGACCAGTCGAGCCTGCCATGGCGTCAGTGCCAACAGCAAGGTGGCGGCAAGCGCAACGAGGGGCACCGTGGCCCGCTGCAGGCCACGCCGCCAAGGAGCCCCCGGTGGCTGGCTCACGGCACCGTGTCGGCCGCGGCCGGCACCGTGGCTCCGCCTTGCACGCGCACCACCGATGGCGTGGTCGGTTCGCTGCGCATCCTCTGCACCTGGTTGCGGAACAAGGAGTCTGGCGCGATCACGTCAACATTGCGCACCCCGGTGTGCCGCTGCAGGCTGCGCCAACGCAGGGGTTCGCGCAAAAAGCGCCTGGAGATGCCGGTGAGGGTGTCGCCGCTCTCGACAGGCTCGGACCATTCGACTTGCGGCTGGGCCATCGCGCTGCCGAGGGCCATAGGGGTGACCACGCAGCACAGCACACCGACCATCGTGTTCACGCCACTCCAGGCAGGCCTGTTGCTCACACTCTCCCGCCATGCGCCTGGGTGGCAGAGCAGGACAAGCGGCGATGCTACCAGCGCTGGTCAAGCACCAGGCTGAGGCTAAGGGATGGGGCAGGGCTGCGTGCTTGTCATCGCGATGATGCGGCGCGCCGCGTCGGCCAGGCTGGCCGGGTCGGCTGCCACCAGCGGCAACGGCAGGGCGGCGGCATAACCCGGATAGTTGTGCGGCAGCGACCGTTCGTAGATCGGGTCATAGTGCTGTACCAGCAGCTCCTGGACGACGCTGCGCCACTGCCCTGCGCGTGCCAGGTCCTGCCAGGCCTGCACCAGCGCGCCGCCGCGCAGCTCGCGCAGGGCCTGCAGGCGTTCACAGAAGCCGTCGACGTCCCTCAGGAAGTGGGCGTAGTCCTGCAGCAGCAAGTCCACCCGGGCCTGCAGACCCAGGTCCGGCCGGATGCAGCGGGCCGCGCGCAGCTGCCGCAGCAGCGCTTCGGGTACCCGCAAGCGACCCATGGTTCGGCTCTCACTTTCGGCAAAGACAGGCCGTGCGGGATCCAGCCCACGCAGCGCGTGCCACAGCCGGGTCTCGAAGGCCTTCTGGCCAGGTTGAGCTTGGCCCGGCTCGGGTCCCAGCACCGAACCCCGGTGGCAGGCCAGCGCCTCCAGGTCCAGCACCTGGGCGCCCTGGGCGCCGAGAACCTGCAGCAAGCGGCTTTTGGCCGAGCCGGTGCGGCCGCACAGTACCTGCAGGTCCAGCGTCGGCGGCAGCGTCTCCAGCTCGGCCAGCAGTGCGCGGCGAAACGCCACATAACCACCGTCGATGACCTGCACCGCAAAGCCGATCTCGCTGAGCACCAGCGCCAGGGCACCCGATCGCTGGCCACCGCGCCAGCAGTAGACCAGTGGCTGCCAGTCACGCGGCAGCCCCATCACGTGGTCCCGCACGTGCTGCGCGATGTTGCGCGCCGCCAGCATCGCGCCGTGCTTGCGGGCTTCGAATGGCGAGATATTCTTGAACTCGGTGCCGACGGCACGCCGCTCTTCGTCGTGGAGGGTGGGCCAGTTCAACGCGCCCGGCAGGTGGTCGAGGACGAACTCGCAAGGACTGCGCGCATCGATGATGGCGTCAAACGCACGCAGCTGGCGGGCCGCCTGGGCGCCGCTGATGCGTGTCAGCGACATCAGGCAGCCGGCGCCGCGACGGCGTCCAGCAGTTCGGACTCGATGCGCAGCTGCGCCTTGGGTCGTTGCAGCTCGGGTCCGTCGACCAAGAAGGTGTCCTCGACACGTTCGCCCAGCGTGCTGATTTTGGCCAGTTGCAGATTGATGCGGTTGCGCGCCAGCACGCGCGCGATGCCGTACAGCAGGCCCGTGCGGTCGCTGGCCGAAACGGTGAGCAACCAGCGCTGCGCCCGCTCGTCGGGGGTCAGCGAGACACGCGGCGTGACGGGGAAGCTGCGCACCCGGCGCGAAACGCGGCCCTTGCGGGGTTCGGGCAGGGGGCCATTGGAGTCCAGTGCCAGCACGGCCTGCGTCTCGACCAGCGAGATCAGGTCGCGGTACTGCACCTCGGAGCCGACATCGCCGCTCTCGCCCAGCTGCGTGGAGACGACCTGGAAGGTATCCAGCGCGAAGCCGGCGCGCGTGGTGTGGATCTTGGCGTCCTGGATGCTGAAGCCTGCGCTGTCGAAGTAGCCGCAGATGCGCGCGAACAGGTCGCGCCGGTCGGGGCTGTAGACCAGCACCTGCAGGCCGTCACCGACCGAAGACGGCCGGGCACGCACCACCGGCAGCGTGGTGAAGACGTGCCGCCACAGTGACCGCGCGTGCCAGGCGATGTCCGCCGCGTCGTGGCGCGCGAAGTAGCTGACGTCCAGCGTCCGCCACAGCGGCGCTTCGGTACCGGGCAGGGCCGAGTGCAGCGCCAGGTTCTGCTGCGCCTCCTGCTTGCGGGCCTCGATCTCGGCGGTCAGGTTGGGTCGATCGCCGCCCAGGGCGCGCATGGTCAGGCGGTACAGGTCCTCCAGCAGCTTGCCCTTCCAGGCATTCCACACCTTGGGGCTGGTGCCACGGATGTCGGCCACCGTCAGCAGGTACAGCGCCGTCAGCCGGCGCGGAGTGCCCACCAGCCGGGCGAACCTGCCGATGACGTCGGCGTCGGAGAGGTCTTCCTTCTGCGCAACGCGGCTCATCGTCAGGTGATAGCGCACCAGGAACTCGATCAGCTGCGCATCCTCGTCGTCCACCTCATGGGCGCGGCAGAAGCGCCGGGCATCGATGGCGCCGCGTTCGGAGTGGTCGCCTCCGCGACCCTTGGCGACATCATGGAAGATCGACGCCACGTACAGCACCCAGGGCTTGTCCCATTGGCCGGCCAGCTGGCTGCAGAACGGGTACTCGTGCGCATGTTCCGGAATGAAGAAGCGACGCATGTTGCGCACCACCATCAGGATGTGCTGGTCCACCGTGTAGACATGGAACAGATCGTGCTGCATGCGCCCGACGATGCGTCGGAAGACCCACAGGTAGCGGCCCAGCACGCTGGTCTGGTTCATCAGGCGCAGGGCGTGCGTGAGCCCGCGCGGCTGGCGCAGGATCTCCATGAACAGCGAGCGATTCACCGGGTCGTGCCGGAAGTCGACCCGCATCACCTGACGCGCGTTGTACAGGGCCCGCAGCGTGCGCACCGAAAGGCCCTGGATGCCGGGCGTCTGGGCGTAGACCAGGAAGGTCTCCAGGACGGCGTGCGGCTGCTCCAGGTAGAGATCATCGCGGGCCACTTCCAGCACGCCGGCGCGGTCCAGAAAGCGTTCGTTGATCGGCCGCATCGGTACGGCCTCCGAGCGATTGATGCGCTCTTCGATGTTCAGCAGCAGGATCTGGTTGAGCTGCGTCACGGCCTTGGCGGCCCAGTAGTAGCGGTGCATCAGCACTTCGGAGCTTTGCTGCCCGCTGGCCGGCGTGGGCTTGTAGCCGAAGCTTTCGGCCACCGCAGTCTGCAGATCAAAGACCAACCGGTCCTCGCGCCGACCGGCCACGATGTGCAGTCGCGCGCGGATCAGCTTGAGGGCAGCTTCGTGCTTGATGAGCTGGCTGACCTCGAACGAGGTCAGAAGGCCGTTGGCGGCCAGTTCACGCCAGGTGCTGCCCAGCCCGGCGGCGCGTGCCACCCAGATCAGCATCTGCAAGTCACGCAGGCCGCCGGGGCTCTCCTTGCAGTTGGGCTCCAGCGCATAGGGCGTGCCTTCGTGCTTGACATGGCGCTGCTGAAGTTCCAGTTGCTTGGCGCGGAAGAAGGCCTGCGGGTCCATCACCGCATCGAGTGCGGCATGCAGCTGCTGGTACAGCTTGCGGGAACCGCAGACGAGTCGGGACTCCATCAGCGAGGTCTGTACCGTCACGTCGCGCGCCGACTCGGCCAGGCACTCCGGTTCCGTGCGCACCGAGGAGCCGACCTCCAGCCCGATGTCCCAGCAGGCCGTGACGAAGGCTTCGACGGCCGCTTGCAGCGCAGCGTCCGCTTCGGCCGGCAGCAGCACCAGCACATCCACGTCGCTATACGGGAAGAGTTCGCCCCGGCCATAGCCGCCTACCGCGACCAGCGCGGCCTGTGCCGGCAGTTCGCAGCGCCGCCACAGCGCGCGCAGCGTGCCATCGACATGACGGGTCAGCGAACGGGTCAGCTGGTGCGTGGTGTCGGCGGTTGCGCGGGACTCGCGGAAATGCTGCAACAGCGTGGCCTTGCCGTCGCGAAAGCCGGCGCGCAGGGCGGCCAGGCTGATGGGGGGCGCCAGGAGTTCCGGTACGAGCATCGGCCTGCGGCTTCAGGTCGTGGACGCCAGCGCACGGGCCTGTCCGAACCCTGCGGTGGCGAAGGCCGGCGGTGGCGGGCTGCCGCTGCTCACGGTCAGCACCTCGTAGCCTGTCTCGGTGACCAGCACCGTGTGTTCCCACTGCGCCGACAGCGATCGGTCCCGCGTGACGATGGTCCAGCCGTCGTAGGGGCGGTTGCCCTTGCGGTCTTCCTTGATGTCGCGTCTGCCGGCGTTGATCATCGGTTCGATCGTGAAGATCATGCCCGGCGCCAGCGTCTCCAGCGTGCCGGGGCGGCCGTAGTGCAGCACCTGCGGTTCTTCATGGAAACGCGCACCCACGCCGTGGCCGCAGAATTCGCGCACCACGCTGTAGCCGGCATGCTCGGCAAAGCTCTGGATGGCGTGGCCGACATCGCCCAGCCGCGCACCGGGCGCGACCTTGACGATGCCCCGCCACATCGCTTCGAAGGTGATCTGGCACAGGCGCCGCGCCGCGATCGAGGGCTCGCCGACGAGATACATGCGGCTGTTGTCGCCGTGCCAGCCATCCTTGATGATGGTGACGTCGATGTTGACGATGTCGCCGTCCTTCAGTGGCCGGTGGTCGGGAATGCCATGGCAGACGACGTCGTTGACCGATGTGCATAGCGAAGCCGGATAGGCCGGATAGCCCGGGGGCTGGTAACCCAGCGTGGCCGGCACGCCGCCATGCACGTGAACCATGTGGTGGTGGGCGAGCCGGTCGATTTCAAGCGTGGTCACCCCGGCGCGGACGTGGGGCGTCAGCATGTCCAGGACTTCCGATGCCAGGCGGCCGGCAACGCGCATGCCTTCGATCTCGGCGGCGGACTTGATGTGGATGGGCATCGTGGGATTATCCCACCGCACCCTAAAATGCCGGGCTGTCCTTGGCCCTGACGGGATCGCATGAGCGCCACGCCCCTCCATCTGATGCACTTCGAGGGCGGCGATGCGCTCTCGGCCTTTCGCGCCCAGGCCCTGCTGGCGCGGCTGCAAGGGGCTTGTGCACGCATCATCGGGGTCGCGGCGCGCCACGTTCACTGGGTGGCCTTCGACGAGCCGCCCCACAACACGGACAAGATCGCGGCGCTGCTGGACTACGCCCCCGCGTACACCGGCCCCATATCGGGTGAACGCGTGCTGGTGATGCCCCGGTTGGGCACGGTCAGCCCCTGGGCCAGCAAGGCCACCGACATTGCCCGCAACTGCGGCGTGGCCTTGCACCGGGTGGAACGCGTCACCGAGTACTGCCTGACGCTCAAGCCGGGTCTGCTGGGGGCCGTCAAGTCCCTGTCGGGCGATGAGCGCCGGGCCATTGCCGCGCTGCTGCACGACCGCATGACCGAACACGTCGCCTTCGAGCGTGACGCAGCCCGACAGCTGTTCGAAGCCGCGCCGGCCGAACCGCTGGCCCATGTCGATGTGCTGGGCGCCGGCCGCCAGGCGCTCGTGCTGGCCAACGCCCGGTTTGGCCTGGCGCTGTCGGACGACGAAATCGACTACCTGGTGGCGGCTTTTGGCCGTCTGCAGCGCAACCCCAGCGATGTCGAGCTGATGATGTTTGCGCAGGCCAACAGCGAACACTGCCGGCACAAGATCTTCAACGCACGCTTCACGATCGACGGCGAGCCCCAGCCGCATACGCTGTTCGACATGATCCGCCACACCGAGCAGGTCTCGCCGCAGCACACGGTGGTGGCCTACGACGACAACGCGGCGGTGATGCAGGGCCAGCGCGTGCAGCGCTGGCTGCCGCAGGGCTTCACGAATGCGCCGCTGTACGGCCCGCGCGATGAGGTCGCCCATGTGCTGATGAAGGTGGAGACCCACAACCACCCCACCGCCATCAGCCCGTTTCCAGGCGCCGCCACTGGAGCCGGGGGCGAGATCCGCGACGAGGGTGCCACCGGCCGCGGCGCGCGGCCCAAGGCCGGCCTGACCGGCTTTTCCGTCAGCAACCTGCACCTGGGCAGCGCGCCCGAGCCCTGGGAACGCGACCCCATCGGCAAACCCCGGCACATTGCCAGCGCGCTGCAGATCATGATCGAGGGGCCATTGGGCGGCGCGGCCTTCAACAACGAATTCGGCCGCCCCAACCTGGGTGGCTACTTCCGCGTCTGGGAGCAGGAGGTTGCCGGTGTGCGGCGGGGATACCACAAGCCCATCATGATCGCTGGCGGGCTGGGTTCGATCAGCGAGTCGCAGGTCGGGAAGCTGCCCTTCGGCGCGGGGACGCTGCTGGTGCAACTGGGCGGACCCGGCATGCGCATCGGCATGGGCGGCGGTGCGGCCAGCAGCATGGCCGCCGGCACCAATACGGCGGCGCTGGACTTCGACAGCGTGCAGCGTGGCAACCCCGAGATCCAGCGGCGTGCCCAGGAGGTCATCAACCACTGCTGGGCACTGGGCGATCTGAACCCGGTGCTGGCCATCCACGACGTGGGTGCGGGCGGCATCAGCAATGCCTTCCCGGAACTGGTGCACGGTGCCGGCAAGGGTGCCCGCTTCGACCTGCAGCGCGTGCCGCTGGAAGAAAGCGGCCTGGCACCCAAGGAGATCTGGTGCAACGAGAGCCAGGAACGTTACGTGCTGGCGGTGGACCCGGATCGGATGCCGCTGTTGGTGCAGATGTGCGAGCGCGAGCGCTGCCCGCATGCGGTGGTGGGCGTGGCTACCGATGAACGGCAACTGGTGCTGGAAGATGGGTCCCAGGGCCCGCGCGTGATCGACATGCCGATGGACGTGCTGTTGGGCAAGCCGCCGAAGTCACACCGGGATGTGACGCACGTGCACCGCGAAGGGAAGGCGCTGGATCTGACGGCGGTCCGGCTCGAGGCGGTGGCGCTGGACGTGCTGCGCCACCCCACGGTGGCCAGCAAGCGCTTTCTTGTGACCATCGGCGACCGTACGGTGGGAGGCCTGAGCCACCGTGACCCTATGGTCGGCCCGTGGCAGGTGCCGGTGGCCGACTGTGCCGTCACCCTGGCTGACTTCTCTGGGCTGGCCGGCGAAGCGATGGCGATGGGCGAACGCACGCCACTGGCCGCCCTGGATGCCCCGGCCAGCGGCCGCATGGCGGTGGGCGAGGCCATCACCAATCTGCTGGCTGCGCCCATCGAGCTGGCCCGCGTCAAGCTCAGCGCCAACTGGATGGCCGCCTGCGGCGAGCCAGGCGAAGACGCGGCGCTGTACGACACCGTGCGCGCCGTCGCTCTGCAGCTGTGCCCGGCCTTGGGTATTGGCATCCCGGTGGGCAAGGACTCCTTGTCGATGCGCACGCGCTGGCAGGATGATGCCGGGCCGCGCCAGGTGACGGCGCCCGTATCGCTGATCGTTACCGCCTTCGCTGCGCTGGCCGACGTCCGCGGCACGCTGACTCCGCAGCTGCGGCCCGATGACAGCGTGCTGCTGCTGATCGATCTTGGCCAGGGCCGGCAGCGCATGGGCGGCAGCATGCTGGCCCAGGTGCTGGGCCAGTATGGCGACACGGTGCCGGATCTGGACGAAGCGGTGCTTCTGCGGCAGTTGGTGGCCGCCATCAACGCGCTGCGTTCGCAGGACCGGATTCTGGCCTACCACGACCGCAGCGACGGGGGCTTGTGGGCAACCGTGTGCGAGATGGCATTTGCCGGGCAAACAGGCGTGAGCCTGAACGTGGACATCCTGGTCACCGAAGGCGATGGCATCGGCGACAGCCGGGCCGAGTACGGCGATACCAAGAACTGGGCCAGCCAGGTGAGCCAGAGGCGCAATGAACTCACGCTCAAGGCCTTGTTCAACGAAGAGCTGGGCGTGGTGATCCAGGTGCGCGCGGCCGAGCGTGACGGCGTGATGGCCACGCTGCGCGCGCATGGCCTGAGCCGGTATGCCCATGTCATCGGCAAACCCAATTCACGGCGGGTAGTCGAGGTCTGGCGCGACGCGGGCTGCCAGTACAGCGCGCCCTTGCAGGCCTTGCAGCAGCAGTGGGACGAGGTCAGCTGGCGCATCGCCCGCGCGCGTGACAACCCAGCCTGCGCCGATGCCGAACACGCCGTGGCGGGCCAGCCCGGCGACCCCGGCCTGCACCTGCATCTGAGTTTCGACCCGGCGCAGGACCTGGCGGCACCTTTCCTGAACCGCACGCGCCCCAAGGTGGCCATCCTGCGCGAGCAGGGTGTCAACTCGCAGCTCGAGATGAGCCATGCGATGGCCCTGGCCGGTTTCGACAGCCACGACGTGCACATGTCCGACTTGCAGGCCGGTCGGGCGCGGCTGAGCGATTTCCAGGGACTGGTGGCCTGCGGAGGCTTCAGCTATGGCGACACCCTGGGCGCCGGTGAAGGCTGGGCGCGCAGCGTGCTGTTCAATCCCACGTTGGCCGAGCAGTTTGCGGCCTTCTTCCTGCGCAGCCAGACCTTCGGCCTGGGCGTGTGCAACGGTTGCCAGATGTTTGCGGCCCTGGCCAGCATCATCCCCGGTGCTGCGGCCTGGCCACGCTTCACCCGCAACCAGAGCGAGCAGTTCGAAGCCCGCCTGTCGCTGGTGGAGGTGCTGGACTCGCCGAGCCTGTTCTTCGACGGCATGGCGGGCAGTCGATTGCCGATCGCCGTGGCCCATGGCGAGGGCTTTGCCGACTTCAGCCAGCGCGGCGACGCCACTGCGGTGCGCCGGGCGATGTGTTTCGTCGACCACCAGGGAGCGCCGACCGAAACCTACCCTTTCAATCCGAACGGCAGCCCGGGCGGCCTGACCGGCGTGACCACCGCCGACGGCCGCTTCACCGCGCTGATGCCTCACCCCGAGCGGGTGTGCCGCAATCTGCAGATGAGCTGGACTTCAGGTCCCCCTGGGCATCGCAGCCCCTGGCAGCGCATGTTCGCCAACGCCCGGCGCTGGGTTGGGTGACCGTAGCCCGCGGCCCTGCTTCAGTAGAGGCCGGACCGGGTAGTCGAGAAGCGCTGCGCGACCCTCAGGAATGCACCTTGCCCGGTTTCCCGGGGTGCTACGAAGCCTCCGTCGTAACCGGCTTCCTGCAGCATGCGCAAGGCCGTGTCCAGGTCGGCAAGCAGTCCGTGAGCCAGGGCGTGGCCAGGCGCAGACTCTGGCAAGGGCACTGCGCTCAGCTCCGCCGCCATCGTGGCGCCTTCCTCGATGGTCAGCAGTTCGTGCAAGGGCGTGGTGCCGGCAGC
>WBZP01004671.1_pt1 | contig 14183 bp, 10 predicted proteins | sample 5204301 | NCBI WGS metagenome assembly WBZP01 (sample SAMN12412401, study PRJNA552823) | activated sludge metagenome | isolation source: activated sludge from nitrification reactor of wastewater treatment plant... | place: USA: Pennsylvania | collected 2017 | reverse complement strand
TGGTGCGTCGCCCCAGGCGGCCTCGGCCGGTGCCTCGGGCCGCGTCGAGCTCCAGCTCGCGATCTGAAGTTTCGAGGAAATTACTCCGAATATTCGAAGCAACTCACCGCCGGGCGCTCGGGCGGATCGTGAGGACCTTCCTCGCCGACTACCCGGTCCAGCTCGGCCGCATCCGCGAGGCGGTCGAGGCCGGCGACCCTCCCGCCCTGCGGCGCGCCGCCCACGCGCTGAAGGGCGCGGTGTCGAACTTCGCCGCCGCCTCCGCGACCCGGGCCGCGCTGCGCCTCCAGGAGATGGGCGACCGCGGCGAGCTCGCGCGGGCGGCGGCCGGCCTCGCCCGCCTCGAGCGCGAGCTCGGGGCCGTCGCGGCCGAGCTCACCCGCCTCGCCGGCCGCGGGGCAGAGAAGGCCCGCGCCCCGCGCCGGCCTAGCGCGCCCGCCCGCCGGCGCTGAGCCGCGCCTCGGCCGGGCTCAGTCGAGGTACTTCACGAAGACGACCTCGTTGTGCGCCTCGTTGAAGATGAGCTCGTCGACGATCTGGCGGGTCATCAGGAGGCCGAAGCCGCCCGGACGCAGGCCGCGCTCCTCGCGCACGAGGGCATGGGTGAGCGGCGAGTCGGGGGCGTTGCTGACGGCCGCGTGCGGCAGGGAGGCGAAGTTGAAGCCCTTGCCGGGGTCGGCGATGCGGAAGAGCAGCATGCGCTTCGCCCTCAGGCACGCGATCCGCACGGTCTGGCGCGGGTCGAGGCCGCCGCCCCACTCGATGGCGTTCATCAGCATCTCGCGGAACGCCTGGCCGACGCTCGTGCGCACGTCCTCCGGCAGGTCGGACTCCAGGTGCGCGACGAATCCCTGGATCCGCTCGGCGACCGCACGGTCGCACGGCACGAGCAGCTCGACCCAGTCCGGCTTGGCCGAGATGACCTCGATCGACGGAGTCTCGGGCGGCGCGGCGAGGGCGTCGGAGACGAGGGTCGCGAGGTCCTTCGGCTCGATCGGCTTCGTCACGAAGCGATGGGCGCGATGCCGGATCGCCGCGAGGAGGGTCTGCGGCGCGTCGTCCGCGGTCATCACCACGACGCGGGGCGAACGGGGGGTCGACCGCATCCGCGCGAGGACCTCGAGGCCGTCGAGGCCCGGCATCCAGACGTCGAGGAGGACGAGGTCGAACTTCCGGCGCGCGAGCTTGGCGAGGCCGGCCTCGCCGTCGCCGGCGACATCGACCGCGTAGCCGAGCGAGCGCAGCTGGAGCCGGAGCAGGTCGCGGGTCGTCCGGTCGTCGTCGACCACGAGGATCCTGGGCATGCGACGCGCTCCGCCGGACGGGTGAGTGCGTCGATCGTAGGCCCGGCCGAGCGCGAGCGTCAAGGGTCGATCGTCCGGGATGGGTCATTCGGCTCTTGACGGGGCGACACCGCGGGGCGGAGGCTCCCCCGGTCGGTCCGCGCAGGAGGTTCGCCCATGCCGAGCGACGAGACGCCGCGGTTCCCGGGACGCACGCAGGAGATCCTGCTCGTCCTCCTCAGGATGGGCCTCGGCTGGCACCTGCTCTACGAGGGCCTGGTCAAGGTCGCGAGCCCCGGCTGGACGTCGGCGGCGTATCTCGCCGAGTCCCGCTGGCTCCTGTCCGACCTCTTCCACTGGATCGCCGTCCACCCCGGCGTCCTGCAGGGCGTCGACTTCCTGAACGTCTGGGGCCTCGTCCTCGGCGGCCTCGCCCTCCTCACGGGCGCCTTCGCCCGTCCGGCCGCGGTGGCGGGCGCCTTCCTCCTGGGCCTCTATTACGTGGCGAGCCCGCCGCTCGAGGGCTTCCCGCGGAACGGCTCGGAGGGCAGCTACCTCGTCGTCAACAAGAACCTGGTGGAGGCGATCGCCCTCCTCGTCGTCGCGGCGTTCCCGGTCCAGGGGTTCTTCGGCCTCGAACGCACGCTCGGCCGGCTGTGGTCGCGCCTGCGCCGGCCGGCGACGGGCCCGCTCGCGGGCGTGCCCCCGACGGCCCCGTCCCGCCGCGAGATGATCCGCGCCGCGCTGAGCCTGCCGGTCGTCGGCGGCTTCGCCTACGCCTTCTTCCACAAGCGGCAGTTCGACAGCTACGAGGAGCGGATCCTGAAGGCGACGGGCGACGTGGACGCCGTCAGCAGCGCGACGCTCAAGACGTTCCGCTACGCGAGCCTCAAGGAGCTGAAGGGCCCGGTCCCCCACGCGAAGATCGGCCCGCTCGACGTGAGCCGCGTGATCATGGGCGGCAACCTCATCGGCGGCTGGGCCCACGCGCGCGACCTCCTCTACGTCTCGCAGCTCGTGAAGACCTACCACACCGACCAGAAGGTCTTCGAGACGCTCCGGCTCGGCGAGCGCTGCGGGATCAACACGCTCCTCACGAACCCCCAGCTCGCCCGCGTCATCAACGCCTACTGGCGACACGAGGGCGGGAAGATCCAGTTCATCTCGGACTGCGGCCACAAGGACGGCGTCCTCGCCGGCATCCCCCTCTCGATCGACGCCGGGGCCCACGCGTGCTACGTGCACGGCGGGATCGCCGACCAGCTCGTCAAGGACGGGAAGGTCGACGTCATCGGGAAGGCGCTCGACCTCATCCGGAGAAACGGCGTGCCGGCCGGCATCGGCGGGCACCGGCTCGAGACCGTCCAGGCGTGCATCGACGCGTCCCTGTCCCCCGACTTCTGGGTGAAGACGATCCACCACTGCAACTACTGGTCGGCGCGCAAGGACGTCGAGAACGACAACATCTGGTGCGTGAACCCCGAGGAGACGATCGCCTACATGAGCGCGCTGCCGCAGCCGTGGATCGGCTACAAGGTCCTCGCCGCCGGCGCCATCCCGCCGCTCGAGGGCTTCCGCTTCGCGTTCGGCAACGGCGCCGACTTCGTCTGCGTCGGCATGTACGACTTCCAGGTGGTCGAGGACGTGAACCACGCCCTCGTGGCCCTCGGCGAGGCCCGCGAACGGCCGCGGCGGTGGGTCGTCTAGCGGCGAACTTCTCCGCGCCGATCCTCGTCAATGACGGTGGCGGCGGCCCCCGAAGGGCCGGGCCGCTCCGGGCGCGGCCGCGCGCGCCCGCATCCGGGAGCCTCGCGAATGAACATCCTGAGCGACTCGGCCCGCGCGCTGCGGCGCGTGATCGCGCACCGTGGCCTCACGGCCGTCGTCGTCCTCACGCTGGCGGCCGGCATCGGGGCGAACGCGACCGTCTGGTCGTGGATGCAGGCGCTCCTCTCCCGGCCGCTGCCCGGCGTCGCGCGGCAGGACGAGATCGCGGTCCTCGTCTCGAACCAGGGCGGCGGCAACGTCTCGGAGCTCGACTACCGGGACTTCGCCTCCCTCGACGACGTCTTCGCGGGCAGCCTGATCTTCCAGATGTCGTTCGCCGCGCTCGAGGTCGACGGGCGACCCGAGTGGGTGAACGCGGAGGTCGTCTCGGCCGGGTTCTTCGACGCCCTCGGGGTCCGCCCGCGCCTCGGCCGCTTCTTCCGGCCCGACGAGGACCGCTCGCCCGGCGGCGACGCGGTCCTCGTCCTGAGCGAGCGGCTGTGGCGTTCCCGCTTCGGGGCCGACCCCTCGGTGATCGGCCGCGAGGTGTCGCTGAACCGCCGCGCGTTCACGGTCATAGGCGTCGCGCCGGCTCCCTTCCGCGGCTCGGTGCCGGCGATGGCCTTCGACGCGTGGGTGCCGTCCTCCATGCTCGAGGCGGTCCGCAACCAGCGGCTCGAGGGCCGCTCCGCGCGGGGCTGGCACAACCTCTTCCGGCTGCGGCCGGGGGTGAGCGTCGCGCAGGCGGCCGCGGCGGTCGAGCTCCGCAACGCGCAGCTCGCGATGGCGTACCCGGCCACGAACCGGGCGAGCCGGCACCGCCTCGTCGCGCTCCCCGACTGCCCCTACGGCGCCCAGGCGATCATGGGCCCGGTCCTCCGCCTGCTGCAGGCGGTCAGCCTCGGCGTCCTCATGATCGTGGCCGTCAACGTCGCGAGCCTCTCGCTGGCCGGCGCGTCGGCCCGCCGCAAGGAGCTCGCGATCCAGCTCGCCCTCGGCGCGAGCCGCGCGCGCCTCGTGCGCGGGCTCGTGCTGGAGAGCCTCGTCCGCGCCATCTTCGGCGGCGCGCTCGGCCTCGCCCTCGCTGCGCAGCTGCGCGCCGCGATCGCGCTCTTCGTGCCGGCCGCCCCGCCCGGCGTCGAGCTCGACGTGCCGCTCGACGGCTCGACGGTCGTGTTCACCGCCGGCCTGACGATCGTCACCGGCCTAGCGATCGGCCTGCTCACCGCGGTCGCCGCGACCCGCATCCCGGTCGAGGAGACCCTGCGCTCCGGCGGCCGCTCGTCCGCCGCAGCCGGGCCGCCGCGCCTGCGCAACGCCCTCGTCGCCGCCGAGATGGCGCTCTCGGTCGTGCTCCTCGTGGGCGCCGGCCTGTGCCTGCAGGGCCTGCGGAAGGCGCGGGAGATCGACCTCGGCCTCGACCCCGGCCGCGTCCTCACCGCCTCGCTGCAGATCGGCTCGGCCGGCTACACGCCCGAGACCGGGCTCGCCTTCTACCGCGAGCTGCGGCGGCGCCTCGCCGAGCGGCCCGGCGTCGAGGAGGTGGCTCTCGCGAGCTGGCTCCCGCTGGGACTCGCCGGCTGCAAGGGCTCGGGAGTGGTGGTGGAGGGCTACACGCCTCCCGCCACCGAGGACACGAGCTACGAGTTCGCGATCGTGTCGCCCCGGTACTTCGCCGCCCTGCGGATCCCCCTCGTGGCCGGCCGCGACTTCGACGAGAAGGACGACCTCCGGGCGCCGCGGGTGGCCGTCGTCAACCAGGCCTTCGCCGAGCGGTTCTGGCCCGGCCGGGACGCGCTCGGCCGCCGCTTCCGCACGCGCGGCGAGTGGCGGACGATCGTCGGCGTCGCCCGGACCGGGAAGTACAACCGCCTCGACGAGAGCGCGTGGCCGTTCTACTGGCTGCCCGACCAGCAGGGCGTGCCCGACCTCGACCTCGGGATCGCGGTGCGCGCGAAGGGCGATCCCGACGCGCTCGCGGCGGCCGTGCGCGACACGGTCCGGGGCCTCGACCCCGGCGTCGACCTCCTCGGCACCCTGCCGCTAGAAGGGCACGTGGCCCGCGTCTTCTTCCCCCAGCGGATGGCCTCGGAGCTTCTGCTCCTGCTCGGCGCCGTGTCGCTCGGGCTCGCCGGGCTCGGCGTGTACGGCGTGATGGCCCACGTCGTCGCCCAGCGCACGCGCGAGTTCGGCGTGCGGGCCGCCCTCGGCGCGACCCGCGGCGACGTGCTGTGGCTCGTCCTGCGCCAGAGCCTCGTCCTGTCCGCAGCCGGCATCGCCGTCGGCCTCGGGCTGAGCTTCGGCCTCACGCGGCTCGTGGCCGGCTTCCTCCACGGCGTGAGCCCGTTCGACCCGGTGACCTACGCGGCGGTGCCGGCCTTCCTCGCCGCGGTCGGCGTGCTGGCGAGCGGGCTGCCCGCGCGTCGCGCCACGCGGGTCGACCCGATCGTCGCCCTGCGCTGCGAGTGAGGCGCGGCTTTCGCTCTACCGGGACGAGGGACCGGGCCCCGGCTCGCGCGGCTCGGTGCGGAAGCCGCTCGTGCGGTGCTCGACGAGGCGGCCGTCCCGGGCCGCGACGATCACCAGCCCCTCGACGTCGTCGAGCCGCTCGAGGAGCGGCACGCCCGCCTCGGCCCCCATCACCATGACCGCGGTGGCGAGGCCGTCCGCGAGAGTGCAGTCGGGGGCGCGGACCGACACGCTCACGACGCCGTTCGTCACCGGCCGGCCCGTCCGCGGGTCGAGGACGTGCGAGTAGCGGACGCCGCCGCTCTCGAAGTAGTTGCGGTAGTCGCCGCTCGTGGCGAAGGCCTGGTCGCGGAGGGGCGCCACCTCCAGCACGTCGTCCGGCGCGGCGTCGGCCCGCGGCCGGTTGACTCCGACCCGCCACGGCCGGCCGTCGCGGCGCGAGCCGGAGGCGTACACCTCGCCGCCGATCTCGACGATGAAGTCGCGCAGGCCCTCGGCGCGGAGGACCGCCGCCACCTGGTCGACGCCGTAGCCCTTGGCGATCGACGAGAGGTCGAGGGTCACCGCGGGGTCCTTCTTGGCGAGCCCGTCCTTCCTCACCTCGATCCGGTCGAAGCCGACGTGAGCGAGGAGCTCCTTGACCGCGGCGTCTGCCGGCGGCTCGTCGACGGGGCCCGCGGGGCCGAAGCCCCAGAGGTTCACGAGCGGCATCACGGTCCCGTCCCAGGCCCCGGCGGAGAGCTCGTGGACGCGCGCGCACGCGCGGAGGACGGCCATCAGGTCCGTCGACGCCGGGAACGTCTCGCCCGCCCGCGCGAGACGGTTGAAGCGGCTGAGCTCGCTCTGCGGCCGGTAGGTCGACATGCTGTCGTTCACCTGCTCGAGCCGCGCGTCGATCCTCGGCTGGACGGCGCGGGCCCGCGCCTCGTCCACGCCGACGATCGTGACGTGGTAGGTCGTGCCCATCGTGCGGCCCTCGAGCTTCCCCTCCGGCCGCGGGCCGCACGCGGCGGCGAGGAGGGCGAGGACGATCGGGAGGTGCGGATGGCGCATCGGTCGCTCCAGGCCCGCCGATTCTATTGCGGCGGGCCTACAATCGCGCGGAGGCCTCGCCCATGCTCCCTCGACTGCTCGCCGCCGCCCTCCTCGCCGCCGCGACCGCCGCCGCGGCGCCGCCGCCGACACGGGCCGTCCCCGCTCCGGCCGGACCGTCTCTCGCGGGCCGCGCCGTCTGGTCGCACCCGCGCGACGCGGGCACCACCGAGGCTTCGGTCGCGGCCTTCGCCGAGAAGCTGGCGAAGGCCCACGTCAACACGGTGGTCATGGAGGTGAAGACCTCGGCCGGCCTCTTCTGGCCGAGCGAGCGCTTCGCCCCGGCCGTGGTCCCCGAGTACCGCAGCTTCGACTTCCCCGCCGTGCTGGTCCGCGAGTGCCACTCGCGGAAGATCGCCGTGCACGCCTGGTTCTTCGACTTCGCGGAGGGCGCCAGCTCCTACGTCGCGCAGCAGCACCCGGAGTGGCTGGCGCGCTCGCCGGCGGGGCTACCGACCTCGGCCGAGGTCCTCCGCGGCCGGCCCTACGCCATGGCCTGGATGTGCCCGGCCCGACGGCCCGGCTACACCGACCAGTGGCTCGTGCCGATGATCCGGGAGTTCGTGGGGCGGTACGACGTCGACGCCGTCCACCACGACTACGTCCGATACCCGGGCGACCTCGCGCCCGACACCTACTGCTTCTGCGACTACTGCCTGGCGGAGATCCCGCGCTACGCCGCCCTCTACTCCGAGGCCCTCCCCGACGACCCGGCCCTCGGCCGCTTCGACCGGCCGCACCTCGAGGCGCACTGGGAGAAGAGCCCGCGGGTGCTGCCGCCGAACTGGGACGACTGGTCGCGCGAGATGAAGAGCCGCTTCCTCCTCGAGGGCAGCGTCTTCCCCGGCGGCCACCGCGACCTCGACTACTTCTTCTACGAGTACCGCGCGCACCAGGTGGCCGAGTTCACGCGGCTCGTGGCCGAGGAGGCGCGCAAGGCGCGGCCGAAGGTCGAGTTCTCGGCCGCGGTGTTCAAGAGCCCCGTGCAGAGCGGCCGCTTCATCGGCCAGGACTGGCGGCGCTTCTCGCCGTGGGTGCAGTACCTCATGCCCATGGACTACCGCAGCCACTACGGCGGCGCGACCTTCGAGGAGCACCTGGAGCTCCTCTCCGAGAGCATCCGGCAGCAGCGGCTGTGGGCCCGCGACTTCCCGCACTACTGGCCGGGCGTCGCCGCCTACCAGATCTACGAGCCCGAGCGCGAGCCGCTCGTCCGCCTGCGCGGGCTCGTCCGCGCGAACGGGGAGAGGGCGCCGATGCGGGAGGCCTTCGACGCGGTCGCGCCCCGCCTGAAGGCGCACGCGCCGGACCTGCACGACGCTCTCGAGGCGTTCCTCGCCCGGGGCGCGGAGCCGACGCCCGGGGCGCGCGACGCCCTCGGGGCCCGCCTCGACGCCTTCCTCGCGAGCCCGCCCGCGGGCTACTACCCGCCCGAGCGGCTCGCCCGCCTCCTCGAGCGCGTGCGCGCCGAGGGTGTCGAGGGGGTCGTGCTGTTCTCGACCGCGGGCCTCACCCAGGCCGGGCTCTGGGGGGCGGTCGAGGAGTTCTTCGCGAAGTAGCCGGCGCGCCGCGACGGCCGTCTCCGCCTAAGGCGCGCTCGCGAGATCGAGCACCGCGTAGGCGCCGAGAGCCGAGAGCGACACCTCGGTCGCGTCGGCGTCGAGCGCGTAGTCCTCCGCCAGGGCCGCCTCGCCGAGAGCCCGGACGACGGGTGGCGCCCAGCGACCGCGCAGGCGCACGCGCACGCCCTCGAGCGGGCGCCCCGAGTAGTTGAGCAGGTGAACGCGCCGGCGCGTCGCGTCCCCGAGGAGCCGCGCGATCACGCCCTCGGTGCCGAAGAGCCGAACCGAGCGGCGCTCGTCGCCGATCGCGCGGCGCACCTTCAAGGCGAACGCCTCGGGGTCCCGGGCGTCGCCTCGCCGGAACGGCTTCTTCCCGAGGCGGACGACGAGCCCTCCGTCTCCCTTCGGCGCCTTCGCCGCCACCCGGTAGAGGACGTTCCTCCGGGCCAGGAGGTTCAGGACCTCCGGGATCTCGGGCGAGCCGTCGTCGACCACCGTCGCGTCGGCGACGGGCGGCAGGTCTTCCGCGGGAACGTCGGCGAGGAAGGCGAGCGCGCGGCCCGCATCGACCAGGTCGGCCGGCGCGACGGCCACGACCGCGTCCGCGCCGTAGGCGAACGCCTCGGCGAGCGCGAGCGCGGCCCGGCCCGCCGGCGGCTCGTACCAGTATCGGTCGGCCGGCCGCCGCAGCACCCGCCAGCCGTTCGCGAAGATCCAGGGCCGCTGCGACGCCGAGGCCACCTCGGCGCGCGCGGCGAGGCCGAGGGCGGTCAGCCGCTCGCGGCCCGCCGCCTCGCAGACCGCCGCCTCGACGCCGGCCGCCCGCCACGCCTCGATGGCGTCGGGCGGGACGCACGGCCGGGCGATGCCGGCCGACTTCAGGCTCGGCGCGGTGTCGACCGGCTGCGCCCAGTACACCGCCGGCGCCGCGGCGAGGAGGAGCGTCGCGATCATGGGGCCTCCACGGTGACGAACGCCCGCCCGCGCGCGGGCAGGCTCACTCTCACGGTCGCCGCGAAGGCGCGGTCGAGCCTCGCGCGGCGCGGCGGCCCTCCGTCCACGCGCACGACGGCGGCGTCCGTGAGGCCGGCGTAGTAGAGGGGCAGGCGGACCTCGCGCTCGATCGGGGTCGCGAGGGGGTTGTGGAGCGCGGCGAGGGCCCGGGTGCGCGACCGCGGGTCGGGGTCGACGTGCATCAGGCCGTCCCAGTCGCGCCCGTCGGGCCGCCGCAGGTGGACGACGTCCGCGTCGAGGATCCTCCGGTTCGCGCGGTAGAAGGACACCCACCGCTTCACCACCGCTCGCGTCGCCTCGGTGTCGTAGAGCCGCGGGCCGCGGTAGCAGGCCTGGACGCCGGCCCCGAAGAGGTTCGCGAGGCGGGCCTCGTAGTGGTCGAGGTGCTCGGAGAGGGGCTCGATCGTGGCCGCGGCGCCCCCGCCGTGGTACTCGGTGAGGGGCACGAACATCCAGCCCATGCTCGGCGTCTTCTCCCAGGTGCCGTCGTAGACGTTCTGGCGCTCGACGATCTCCTGCTGCTCGCGCGGCAGCGACCAGTTCGTCTCGCGGTAGCCCATCCCCGTCTTCGAGGAGCCGGAGAGGAAGTACCAGTCGGGCACGTTCAGGTAGATCCCGCGCGCGCGGCACCAGCGGTAGAAGTCGCGGATCGTCGTCCACTGCGACCACTGCGAGTCGTCGTAGCCGAGGTGGCCGGGGTGAACGGCCGACGCGCAGGCGTCGCCCGGGTACGAGCCGTCGTGCTCGAGCACACCGGCGCCGGTCGCCTCGAAGAAGCCGCGGAGCTTCCGGAAGTAGCCCTCGCCCCAGCGGCTGCCCAGGCAGGGCGAGCTGCCGAAGACGGCGAAGCCGCCCGGCTTCCCCGTCTGCGGGTTCACGACGTCGTCCTCGTCCGAGATCCGCCGGCTCGCGAGGAGCGAGTAGGCGCCGAGGACGACGCCCCGGCCCCGGGCGTAGTCGACGAGCTCCTTCAGGCCGGCGAGCGTCGCGGCGTCGTCCTTCTCGAGGTCGACGCCGCTGCCGAAGGTGAGGATCACCATCTCGAAGCCGACGTCCGCCGCCTGGTCGACGGCGAGCCGCACCGCGGCCGGCGCGGCGCTGCGGACGTGCATGAGGACCGGGTTCTCCTGGGACCACGGGGCGAGCGCCCGGTAGAAGCGGCGCAGGGCGAGGCCGCGGCGCTCCCGCTCGGTCGAGTCGTGCAGGAGGACGAACGTCCGGAAGGACTCGAACGTCGCGCCCGGCGCGATCTCCTGATCGGGGCCGATCGGGGGGTGGGTCTCGAGGAGGCACGGCGTCGCCTTCTGGTAGTTGACCTGCGTCGTGTAGAGCGGGTCCGGCTTCCAGTGGACGCCGGCCGCCGCCACGTGCGCCGTCATGCCGTCGCCGAACGAGTAGTCCGTCTCGACGTGGAGCGAGCGCGGGTCGACCACGAACTCGGCGGGATCGCGCACGCCGACGAAGCTGCTCGGCTCCACCGTGGCGAGGATCTCTCCCGTGAAACGGTTCAGGCGCACGGGCGCGGGGCCCCGGTTCTCGACCGTGATCCACTTCGAGAAGGCGGGAAGGCCGTCGTAGAGCTCGTAGTGGACGGAGACGACGAGGCCCTTCGCGGCGGTGGGCGCGTCCGGCGCGGCGAAGTCGAGCTGGAGCGACACACCGGGCGGCGGCCACGACGCCTCCCGCGAGAGCCAGGCCGCGTTCCGCCGCCACGGGAAGCGCTCGACGGTGCGCCCCTTCACCGCCCGCACGAGCCGGAACGCCCCGGGGTCGGCCCGCAGCGAGTCCACCCACTCGGGCCGGAGGTAGTTGTGGACCTCCTGCCCGACGAGGCCGCCGACGTCGTAGCTCCGCCCGTCGATCTCGACCCGTGCCTCGGGCCGCACGGAGCGGATCTCGCTCGCGCCCGTCGTCAGGTTGTCGAGCGCGACGGTGGCGGCGTTCGGCCCGAGGCGGATCGTGCGGCGGAGGAGGCCGTTCTGGAGGGCCACCTCGCGGCCGTCCGACGAGAACACAACCTCGGCGCGGAAGGGCGCGGGCTCGAGCAGCCAGTCGGGCTGCCGCACGCCGCCCGGCGCCTTGGCCGCGGCCGGGGGGCCCGCCGCGAATGCCGCCGGCCCCGCCGCCACGAGGGCGACGAGGAGGAGGAGGGGCGCGGCGGCGCTCACACCGTGATCTCGTCGACGCGGATCCGCGACAGGTCGTGCTCGCCGAGGCCTAGGCGTCCCGCGTACTCCACGTGCCCCGGCTCCCGGATGAGGATGTTGACGTTCGGGTCGGAGTCGCGCGAGCCGGTGTCGTTGAACTGGAGCGTCTTCTCGGAACGGTCCCAGATCGAGACCGCACCCTCGGCCCTGCGCTTCTCGTCGATCACGTCGAGGAGGAGCCGGTCGATCGCCACCGGGTCCGTGCCGACGAGGATCCGCCGCGGCTCGAACACGTAGCGGGTCGTCTTCGCGAAGGGGCCGCCGTGCCACACCGCCCGGAGGCCGTCCATCACCTGCAGGACGGTCTTCGAGCGCAGCGGCTCGACCGCGGCGAACGTCCCGACCGACGTGCGCGTGTGGGTGCGGCCGCGCGCGTGGCTGCGCGCCACGTTCGAGAAGCAGCCGTAGGCGACGTTCTTCAGGCAGCCGGTCGCCCCGACCGCGCCGTGGTCCTTCATGTTCGGCACGTTGACGATCTTCGTCAGCCGCTGCGTGACGAGCCGCATCATGTTCGAGCGCGTGTCGTCCTCGCCGAAGAAGTCGACCTCGACGTACGTCCCGGGGTCGTACGCGCGGTTCTGCGAGCGGCGGTTGCCCGCCTCGGCGGCGAAGAGCTCGACGCCGGGCGGCAGGTGCGGCCCGTAGCCGACGGCCTCGAGCTGGTTCCAGAAGCGCTCGAAGACGACGATCCGCGTCGGCTCGACGCCGACCGCCATCAGCTGTCGGCAGATCTCGGCCACGAGGGCGGGCGACGAGACGACGTGCGGCACGCCGCCCGCGTTCACCTTGATCCCGACGACGTCGTCGGGCGCGAAGAAGCGCCGCCACGCGGCGAGGGTGGACGCCTCGCCGGTCAGCCCGCGCATCCCGCGGTCGAGCATCTCGCGCACGACGGCGTCGACGATCGCGCCCTGGTCGTCGATCGATCCCGGCGCCCACACCGACACCACCCGCCCGGGGTACGGCCCGGGCATGCCGGGAAGGGCGAGCGGCGCGTGGCCCGTGACGACGCGGTAGGGCGGCGGCGGCAGCTCGGGGGCGAGGTCGGAGGCCGCTCGCGGTGCGGCGTCCGCGGCCGCCGCGAGCGGCGCGGCCGCCATCAGCTCGAGGAAGGCGCGACGGTCGAGGGTGGGCATGGCGATGCCGGCGATTGTATTCCGACCGCCGCCGGGATCGGGGTAACCTTCGGGCGCCCGGAGGAGTCCCGTGCCCGCGACGCCGCCTGCCCCCGAAGCCGCACCCGCTTCCGCCGCGGGACGGCCCGCGCGCATCGTTTCGATCGACCTCCTGCGCGGCGCCGACGTGCTCCTCATGCTCTTCGTCAACGAGGTCGCCGGCGTGCCCGACGCGCCGGCGTGGCTGAAGCACGTCTCGTCGGACGCCGACGGCATGACGATCACGGACGTCGTCTTCCCGGCGTTCCTCTTCATCGTCGGCCTCGCGATCCCCTTCGCCATCGGCGGCCGCCTGCGGCGGGGCGAGCCCGTCTTTCGCGTCGTCGCCCACGTCCTCGGGCGGACGGCCGCGCTCCTCGTCATGGGCGTCCTGATGGTGAACGCCGAGCACGGCGTGCACGGCCCGCTGCCCCCCGCCGTCTGGATGCTCGCGGCGACGGCCGGGGTCTTCCTGTGCTGGGGCGTCCCGGAGGCAGGCTGGGGCCGCCTGCGGCGCCCCTGGCTCCGCGCGCTCGGCGCCTTTCTCCTCATTCTCGCGGTGCTCTCCTACCGCTCGCCCGAGGCCGCCGGCCTCGTGCACCTGCGCCCGCACTGGTGGGGCATCCTCGGCCTCATCGGCTGGTCCTACCTCGGAGCGGCGCTCGCCTACGTCCTCGTCCGCGACCGCCCGGCCGGCCTTTCGGGGCTCACCGCGCTCCTCTTCTGCGTAGCGCTCGCCGACGCGGCCGGCCCCCTGCGGGGGGCGCTCCCGCGGCCGCTCCTCGGCCCCGTGCTCGGCACCCACACCGCGGTCGCGGTGGCCGGCGTCCTCCTCGGCGTCCTGCTGCACCGCCACCTCGACGCCGGCGGCCCGGCCCGGCGCATCGCCCTGGAGGCCGCGGCTCTCGCGGCGAGCCTCGGCGCCGCGGGTCTCCTTCTCCACGGCCTCGCCCCGGTCCACGCCGCGTTCCGCATCAGCAAGAACCACGCGACGGCGCCCTGGGGTCTTCTCTGCGCGGCCCTCACCGTGGCCGCGTGGCTCGCGTTCTTCCTGCTCGCCGACGTGCGCGGCTGGCGGCGATGGCCGAAGGCGCTCACCGTCACGGGCCAGAACCCGCTCGTGGCGTACCTGCTCGCGCCCGCGCTCCTCGCCGTCTTCGCGATGGCGTCGGCCGTCGCGGGGGCCGCGAACCCCTACGAGGCGCTGGCCTCGACCGCCGCCTTCGGCCTCGTCCGGTCCGCCGTGTTCGCCTGGATCGTGGCCCGACTCACCGGCGGCCTGCGCTCCGCCGGCCTCCGGATCCAGCTCTGACGGCGACGGGCTGCAGCGCCGCCACCGCGAGGAACTGCAGCGCCACGAGCCCGACCGCGAGGCGAAGCCCGTGCCGCGCGGCCAGCTGGCCGGTCAGGTACGGCAGCGTCATGCCGCCGGTGAGCGCCATCGTGAACAGGAGCCCGAAGACGGTCCCCGAGCGCGTCGGGTAGCGGGCCGCGGCCACGCCGAGCGCGGCCGGGAAGATCGGGGCGAGGGTCGCGCCGAGCGCCACCGCGGCCATGATCGAGACCGAGGGAGCGCGGGCCGTCACCATCGCGGCCACCGCCGTGGCCGACGCGAGCGCGCTGGCCGCGACGTGG
>WBZP01004670.1_pt1 | contig 14183 bp, 14 predicted proteins | sample 5204301 | NCBI WGS metagenome assembly WBZP01 (sample SAMN12412401, study PRJNA552823) | activated sludge metagenome | isolation source: activated sludge from nitrification reactor of wastewater treatment plant... | place: USA: Pennsylvania | collected 2017 | reverse complement strand
CCCACCGAGCAAGGATTGAAACTGCAACTTCTGGCGGTCGCGCTGATCGCGGCGCTGGTGCTTCTGCACTATTTGCTCTGGATTGACGAAGACGGCGTGCGCCAGACTCATACCCTGCGCATCAGCATTCGCGCCCAGACCGAGGAAAACGCGGAACTGGCCGAGCGCAACCGCGCACTGGCAGCCGAGGTCGAGGATCTGAAACTGGGGTTGATGGCTATCGAGGAACGGGCGCGTTCCGACATGGGCATGATCCGTCCGGACGAAACCTTCTACCGCCTGCTTGAGAAACCCTTGTTGCCAGTGGTGACACCGCACAAATCCACTCCACCCACCAAGCCCGCACCGTCAGCCAAACCCCCTGCGCTAGCGGCCAAGCCTCCAACGTCAGCAGCCAAGCCGGTGTTACCGACCAAACCGCCAGCGCCAGCTGCCAAACCTCCGACGCAGCCTCCCAAACCATCGGCGCCCACCGCCAAGCCTGCGTCGCCAGCCAAACCCCCGGCGCCCGCCGCCAAGCCCACCGCGCCATGACTAGCGTGCGCCACTGGGCGTTGGTCCCCGCCGCCGGCGTCGGCAAGCGCATGGGTTCAGCCATCCCCAAGCAATATTTACCCTTGATCGGCCGACCGGTCATCGCCCATGCCCTTGCAACCCTGCTGAATCATCCGTGTATTGACGGCGTGGTCGTTGCCATCAGCGCCGAGGATGAATGGTGGCCGATGGTCGCCGCCGAACTCAGCGCCGCCAAGCCACCGCAGGTGGTCACCGGCGGCGCGGAACGCTGCCATTCGGTATTGAATGGGTTGGAAGCGCTGCGGGAATGGGCCGCGCCGAGCGATTGGGTATTGGTCCACGACGCCGTCCGGCCCTGTCTGACCACCGAGGATTTGGACCGGTTGTTAGCCGAACTGGCGGACGACCCGGTGGGTGGGTTGCTCGCCGTGCCGGTTCGGGACACGTTGAAGCAAGCGGACACCGCCGGGCGGATCGCTGCGACGGTGGACCGTTCGCGGCTGTGGCACGCGCTGACTCCGCAGATGTTCCGATTAGGGATGCTACGCGATGCGCTATGCATGGCGCTGGACCATGGGTTGCTGGTGACGGATGAAGCGGCGGCGATGGAAGCGGCCGGTTTTGCCCCCCGGTTGGTCGAGGGGCGGGCGGACAATCTGAAAATTACTCGACCGGAGGATCTGGCGCTGGCGGAGTTTTATCTCGGTCGCCGGGTCGCCGCCGGCTGAACCTTGACGGGAGAGCGCCATGCGGATCGGTCACGGTTTTGACGTTCACGCTTTCGGCCCGGGCGAGTTCATCACCCTGGGCGGCGTTCGCATCCCGCATACCCACGGATTGATCGCCCATTCTGACGGTGACGTGCTGCTGCACGCGCTGTGCGACGCCTTGCTGGGCGCGGCCGGGCTGGGCGACATCGGCCAGCACTTTCCCGACAGCGGCGCGGAATTCAAGGGTATCGACAGCCGCGTTCTGCTGCGGCAAGTGGTGGCGCTACTGCGGGAACAGGGCCTGACGGTGGGTAACGCGGACGCCACGATCATCGCCCAAGCCCCGCATATGGCCCCGCACATCCCCGCCATGCGCGAACGCATCGCCGCCGATCTGGCCATCGCCCCGGACCGGGTCAACGTCAAAGCCACGACCACCGAACGGCTGGGTTACATTGGGCGCGGCGAGGGCATCGCTGTTCACGCCGTGGCGCTGCTGGTCTGACGAACGGGCGCTTCGCGGACTACGGTCGGCGCTCCGGCTCCCGCGATTCGGCGGCCAACGGTTCGCTCAAGTCCTCGTACAGCGTCTCCACCGGGCAGTCCAGTTCGACGCTGTCCAAGCGCAGCCGCCCGCCGGGACCGATGTTGTCCACCCACCATTGTCCGTCCCGCCTCCGGTAGATTTGGACCCGGATCCGCTCCTGATCCACCAGCATGTATTCCCGCAGGCTGTCCAGTTGCTGGTAGGCGGCGAACTTGTCGCCCAGGTCGTAGGCGGCGGTGCTGTCCGACAGCACCTCGACCACCAGCATCGGCGAGCGCTTGACGAGGCGGTCGGCGCGGTCGCTCTCGGCGCAGGTCACCTGCACATCGGGATAGAAACCGCAGTCCGCCGCTTCCACCCGCACCTTAACCTCGGCCATGAACACCCGGCAGGGCGTACCGCGCACATGCTGGCGTAGCAGCGTGTAGAAATTACCGGAGATTTCGTTGTGCCGGTCGGTGGTTCCGGCCATGGCGAACACCTCGCCGCGCACATACTCGTGGCGTTGCGGCTGGCGCTGTTCCCATTCCAGATAATCGTTGTAAGTGAAAGCGAGGCGTTGTGCGGGCTGGGACATGACCGAACTCCTACAAGATCAATAATGGCCAAAGCGTAGCACAGAGCGTTCCTCGGCCATGTGCTGTTCGAGACCACTGGGCAGCTCACTTCGATGCTGTCCAAGCATAGCCGCCCGCCAGAACCGATCCTCCACCACCGGCACCGGTAAGCGTTTGATCCGGGCGAGCTTATCGCGTCAATACTGGTGTGACAGTTTGCTGGAGTTTCCCCTATTCTCGAAAGGCATTGATTTTTATAAGCGTAAATTTTGCCTTGAGCATCAATGAACAAATTTAACTATTTGAATATAAAAGTTTTTTATGGGCTGGTACAAGGAGATGTGTGGTAGAATTCAGCAAGATCCCGTTTTGCTGGTCGGCGGCGCTAACCATCGCGCTTAATCTTTACCATTGAAAAGAGGTGATATCGTGCATAACCCCTCCAACCCATCCCTTCGCTTCTTTTATTCAGAGGAACTCCATGCAAAAACCCTCCAATTGCTTGATACGCTTGAGCAAGCCGAAGATCCCAAAAAACACCGGGGAGCGCTGGGAGAACTCGTTGTGGAATTGACCAATACCGGAATGGACTACTATTTTATCAAGCCGCTACAGTTGGCCGGGGTGGGCTTTATGGTGCAACAGTCCGCCAATCTCAGCATGGCAGCCGCGCTAAAGATCATAGGCTCAGTGATCCGCAACATTATCGGCCGCATGGATAAGGCCCAGTTAATCGTAGTGTGCGGTTATATTCGGCAACTCATGTTTTGACCGCGCCATGATTTCTCTCCCCCACGCTCACGGTCAACCGCATTCGAGCGGCCGGTTGCGCGCCGTCCCCGAGGATTTCCAGGTCCGTGAGGAGATTTCTTTTACCTTGGACGGCGCCGGTGAACATGTCTGGTTGTGGGTGCGCAAGCGTGACGCCAACACCGAATGGGTGGCGCGGCAACTGGCGCAACGGGCGGGTGTTCCGTCTGGCGCGGTGAGCTACGCCGGCCTCAAGGACCGTCACGCCGTCACCGAACAGTGGTTCTCGGTGCATCTGCCCGGCAAGACCGATCCCGACTGGAGCGCTGCTCCCCATCCCGATTTCACCGTGCTGAAAGCAGTGCGTCATTCCCGCAAGCTGCGGCGCGGCGCGCTGAGCGGCAACGCCTTCCACATCGTGATCCGCGAGCTGGACGGTGATCCGGCTGAACTGACGGCGCGGTTGAAACTGGTCGCCACGACCGGTGTGCCCAACTACTTCGGCGAACAGCGCTTCGGCCACGAGGGCGGCAATCTGGAACGCGCCGAGGTGATGTTGCGCGGTGAGTTGAAGGTGCGCGACCGGCATCAACGCGGGTTATATTTATCCGCCGCGCGCTCGGCGCTATTCAATGCGGTGCTGGCGCGGCGGGTGACCGAGGGGACATGGAATCAGGCATTGCCGGGTGAGGTGTTGATGCTGGCCGGAAGTCACAGCATCTTCGCAGTCGACGAAGTGGACGAAACGATCCGCCAGCGGATCGCCACTTTCGACCTGCATCCCACCGGGCCGCTGTGGGGCGCTGGGGAGCTACGCGGCGGCGGCCCGGGTCGGGAACTGGAGGAAGCAGTGGCGGCGACGCTGCCGGTATTCCGCGACGGGCTGACGGCGGCGGGGCTGACGCAGGAACGCCGGGCGCTGCGGCTGGCGGTGCGCGACGCGACGCTGGAATTGCTCGATGCGCGAACCGCCGTGCTGAACTTCAAGCTCCCGGCCGGCGCTTACGCCACCACGGTATTGCGCGAACTGGCGCGGTTGGCGACTTGAAAGCGCGCCGCCGGGTCGGCCCAATCCTCGGGCAAGGTATCCCCGACGGCTGATTTCAGGCTACCATGACGCATTCATCCGACCGGAATTTCCACATGGCCAAACGTACTCCCCTGTATGCCCGCCACGCTGCCCTGGGGGCGAAGCTGGTGGATTTCGGCGGCTGGGACATGCCGCTGCATTACGGCTCGCAGATTGACGAACATCACCGGACGCGCCGCGCCGCCGGCTTGTTCGACGTGTCGCACATGACCATTGTGGACTTCGCCGAACCTACATCCACCCGCGCCCTGTTGCGCTACCTACTGGCCAATGATGTCGCCCGCTTGTATCCCAGCAAGGCGCTGTACACTTGCATGTTGAATGAAGCCGGCGGGGTCATCGACGATCTGATCGTCTACGACCGGGGAGAGATTGGCTACCGGCTGGTGCTGAACGCCGCTACCCGCGATAAGGATCTGGCCTGGATCTGGCCTATCGCCGAACGTTTCGGCGTGGTTTGGCGCGAACGCAAAGATTTGGCGATGCTGGCGGTGCAGGGACCGGAGGCGTTGGCGAAGCTGGAAACCACTCTCGGCGCGGACACGGTAGCCGCGGTTCGCGCGCTCAAGCCGTTTCACGCGCTGGAAGCCGGCGGCCTGTTTGTCGCCCGCACCGGCTACACCGGCGAGGACGGGGTGGAAATCATGCCGCCCGCCACCGAAGCGCCCGAACTCTGGGACCGGATTCTCGCCACCGGCGTCGCGCCCTGCGGACTGGGCGCCCGCGACACCCTGCGGCTGGAAGCCGGCATGAGCCTGTACGGCGGCGATATGGACGAAACCACCACCCCGCTGGTGTCCGGGCTGGGCTGGACCGTGGCCTGGGAACCGGCGGAGCGCGACTTCATCGGTCGCGCCGCGCTGGAACGGCAACGGGCCGCCGGCGTACCACAAACCTTCGTCGGTCTGGTGCTGGAGGGGCGCGGCGTGCTGCGCGGCCACCAGCACGTTTACGCCGGTGACCGCGAAATCGGCCAGATCACCAGCGGTACCTTTTCCCCCACCCTGAGCCGCGCCATCGCCCTGGCGCGAGTCGAGGCCGGCGTGGGCGAGCGCTGTCAGGTGGACATCCGCGGCAAGCGCCTGCCGGCACGAGTGGTCAAGCCGCCGTTCGTCCGCCATGGACGCGCCCTGATCGACTAAACCCTATCTTTCCCCGAAGCGTTGTTGTGAGGATCCGAGCATGAGCAGCATGATTCCCGCCGAACTGCGTTACACCGAGTCCCACGAATGGGTGCGCGCCAACGACGATGGCACCATCACCGTGGGCATCACCGATCACGCCCAGCACCTACTCGGCGATCTGGTTTTCGTGGAAATCCCGGAAACGGGCCGCGCCGTGGCCGCCGCCGAAAGCTGCGCGGTGGTCGAGTCGGTCAAGGCCGCCTCGGACGTCTACAGCCCGCTGGATGGCATCGTCGTGGAAGTGAACGAGGCGCTGGCCGACAGCCCGGAACTGATCAATCAGGATCCATATGGCGAGGGCTGGATTTTCCGGCTCAAGACCGCCGCCGTGCTGGACGGACTACTGGACGCCAGGGCTTATGAAACCATCGCCATAGCCGACGACGAGGACGAAGACGCCAGTTCGCTGGCTAATCCCAAACTGGTCGATTGACCGGGGGCGCATCGCTCATGCCGTTCATTCCCCACACCCCAGCCGATGTCCAGGCGATGCTGGCCGCCATCGGCGCGCCGAACCTGGAGGCGCTGTTCGACGAAATCCCCCCGGCGCTGCGGATCGGTCAACTGCCGGCCCTGCCGGAAGCCTTGAACGAGTTGCGGGTCAGCCGGTTGATGGATGCGCGGGCGGCGGACTATCCGCGGCCCTTGTGCTTTCTCGGCGCCGGCGCTTACGAGCATCACATCCCGGCGGCGGTTTGGGAGATCGTCGGGCGTGGCGAGTTCTACAGCGCCTACACGCCCTACCAACCGGAAGCCAGTCAGGGTACTTTGCAGGTGCTGTACGAGTACCAGAGCATGATGGCCGGCTTGACTGCTTTGGCCGTTTCCAACGCCTCGCTATACGACGGCGGTTCGGCGCTGGCCGAGGCGTTGTTGATGGCGGTGCGCGCCAACCGCAAGTCCAAGTCCAAACGGATTCTAGTCCCGCGCACTCTGCATCCGCTCTACCGGCGGGCTGCTCATGCCATCGTCCATAATCAGGGCATCGAACTGGTGGAGTTGCCTTACGATCCGGCCGGCGGCCATACTCCGGAGGATGCGCTGGCTCCCCATACCGGGCAGGATTTCGCGGCGCTGGTGATCCCGCAGCCCAACTTTTTTGGGGTGCTGGAAGAGGTGGACGCCCTGACCGATTGGGCGCACCGGCAAAACGCGCTTGTCATCGCGGTGGTCAATCCCACCGCGCTGGCGGTGCTCAAGCCGCCGGGCGAGTGGGGCGCGACCGGCGTGGATATCGCCTGCGGCGACGGTCAGCCCTTGGGATCGCCGCTGTCTTCCGGCGGACCCTACTTCGGCTTCCTGTGCTGCCGGCAGGATCTGGTGCGACAAATGCCGGGCCGGTTGGTGGGCTGCACCGTGGATCTGGATGGCAAGCCCGGTTTTACCCTGACGCTACAGGCTCGCGAGCAGCACATCCGCCGTTCCAAGGCCACGTCCAACATTTGCACCAATCAGGGCTTGATGGTCACCGCCGCCACGCTGTACCTGTCCCTGCTCGGGCCGCACGGGTTGGAGCAGGTCGCCGCAACCTGTCATGCGAATACGCGGACGTTGCTGGAGCAGTTGACGCGGATTCCCGGCGTGAGCCGGGTTTTCGACCGGCCCGTATTCCACGAAGCGGTGTTGAAATTGCCGCGCCCGGCGGGCGAAGTGCTGGACGGCTTGCTGGCGCGGAACGTTCTCGGCGGCTTCGATCTGAGCGGCGAATATCCCGAACTGGGCAATGCTCTTCTGGTTTGCGCCACTGAAACCAAAGATGAAAGCGATTTACAGCGGTATGCGGAAGCGTTGGCGAAAGCGCTGTAAGCAGGAGATTTCAAGGGTAGGTCAAAGATAGAAATACAGGGTCAATTTTCATCGCAGTCGGCACTGTGTTCTAATCGCTGCTGGAACGAAGCGGGGGTGCTCCCATCCGGGAGCTGAGACATACCCTTGGAACCTGATCCGGTTAGCACCGGCGTAGGAAAGCTTCAGCGCCCGCACTAGCGCCTCTGTTTCGTCCTCACTTATCACCGCTACTGAGGACGCCCTGCATGAACGCCATCTCCCACGATTTCCTTCGCGCCGCCGCGCAACTGGGCGAAAACGTCACTCGCCCCTACCCTAATTCCCGCAAAGTCCATGTCCAGGGTTCGCGCCCGGATTTGCGGGTTCCGATGCGCGAAATCAGCCAGTACGCGACTCCGACCGAACTCGGCGCTGAAGACAATCCACCCATCCCGGTTTACGACTGTTCCGGTCCTTACACCGATCCAAACCCACAGATTGACCTGCTCAAGGGGCTGCCGTCGGTTCGAGCCGCCTGGATCGATGAGCGCGGCGACACGGAGCTGCTGACCGGCCCCTCCTCCGAGTACGGTTGCGCCCGCGCCGCTGATCCAGCCACCGCCCACCTACGTTTTGAGCACATCCGCCCACCGCGCCGCGCCAAGGCTGGCGGCTGCGTCACCCAGATGCACTATGCCCGGCGCGGCATCGTCACGCCGGAAATGGAATACGTCGCCCTGCGTGAATCCCTGCGCTTGCAGGAACTGCGCGACGATCCACGTTATGCGCGTTTGTTGCGTCAGCATCGCGGCGAACCTTTCGGCGCGATGCTTCCCGACACGTTCACGCCGGAGTTCGTGCGCGATGAGATCGCTCGTGGTCGCGCCATTTTGCCGGCCAACATCAATCATCCCGAACTGGAACCGATGATCATTGGCCGCAACTTCCGGGTGAAAATCAACGGCAATCTCGGCAATTCGGCGCTGGGATCCTCGGTGGTGGAAGAGGTGGAAAAGATGGTCTGGTCGCTGCGCTGGGGCGCGGACACCATCATGGATTTATCCACCGGCAAGCACATTCACGAAACCCGCGAATGGCTGATTCGCAATGCGCCGGTTCCAATTGGCACAGTCCCCATCTATCAGGCGCTGGAAAAAGTGAACGGCAAACCGGAGGCGCTGACTTGGAACCTCTTCCGCGATACCTTGATCGAGCAAGCGGAACAGGGGGTGGATTACTTCACCATTCATGCCGGGGTGCTGCTGCGCCATGTTCCGCTGACCGCCGACCGCGTCACCGGCATCGTTTCGCGCGGCGGTTCAATTCTCGCCAAATGGTGCCTCGCTCATCATCAGGAAAATTTTCTCTACACCCACTTCGACGAAATCTGCGAGATCATGCGCGCCTACGATGTCAGCTTCTCGCTCGGCGACGGACTGCGCCCCGGCTCGCTGGCCGACGCCAATGACGCCGCCCAGTTCGCCGAACTGGAGACGCTGGGCGAACTGACGAAAAAAGCCTGGGCGCATGAGGTGCAGGTAATGATCGAAGGTCCCGGCCATGTGCCGATGCAGATGATCAAGGCCAACATGGACAAAGAGCTGGACGATTGCTTTGAAGCGCCGTTCTACACCCTCGGTCCCCTGACGACCGACATTGCCCCCGGCTACGACCACATCACCTCGGCCATCGGCGCCGCGCAGATCGGCTGGTACGGGACCGCAATGCTGTGTTATGTGACGCCGAAGGAGCATCTCGGCCTGCCGAACAAGCAGGATGTGCGCGAGGGCATCATCGCTTACCGCATTGCCGCCCACGCCGCTGATCTCGCCAAAGGCCATCCGGGCGCGCAACTCCGCGATAACGCTCTTTCCAAGGCGCGCTTCGAGTTCCGCTGGGACGACCAGTTCAATATCGGTCTCGACCCGGAGCGCGCCCGCGAGTATCACGACGAAACTTTGCCCAAGGAATCCGCCAAGGTCGCGCATTTCTGTTCGATGTGCGGCCCGCACTTCTGCTCAATGCAAATTACCCAGGAGGTGCGCGAGTATGCGACGCGGCAGGGACTCGAAGAACAAGCGGCGCTCGCTGCCGGCTTGGCGGCCAAGGCCGATGAGTTCGTCAGCGGCGGCGCGGAGATTTATCGCCGGGCTTAAGCCGATGGTTCGACTGGCCCGGTCTCCGTGCAAGACTTTTAAGGGAGGGGCAAGACAGCATGGCGGGGCGGAATGGCGGATTCAACCGGACAGCCCGCGCCGCGTTCGGGCAGCAATTCTCATTTTGAAATCGTGGTGGGATTTCTTCTCTATAAAAAGCGCTAGAAGAGGAATCTTGACCCATAAATTGAGCTGTTTTGGTTTGTTTGTGGGAATCGACTCACTCCATCAGGCCAAAATGAGAATTGCTGGCGTTCGGGAACAACGCTAGGCGTTGTTGAGGCAATAGCGCTAGACTGACCCTTCAATCGGCCAGCTCCGAATGCGAGTTTTCGTCAAACCGAACCGAGGAACAACAACCATGGCAACCGTCACCCTCAAAGGCAACCCGATTAATACCAGCGGCGATCTGCCCGCCGTCGGCGATCTGGCGCCTGATTTTAAACTGGTCACCGCCGACCTGAAGGATGTCACGCTGGCCGATTTCGCCGGCAAGAAGAAGTTGCTGAACATCGTACCCAGCCTTGACACCTCGGTGTGCGCGCTGTCCACCCGAAAGTTCAACGAGCACGCCAAGGCTCATCCCGACACCGTGATCCTGGTTATCTCCGCCGATTTGCCGTTCGCCCAGAAACGGTTCTGCGGCGCCGAGGGACTGAGCAATGTCGTCACCCTGTCGCTGATGCGTTCGCGCAAGTTCGCCAAGGACTACGGCATATTGCTGGAAACCGGACCGCTGGCCGGCCTGACCGCCCGCGCCATCGTGGTGCTGGACGAGAATAATGTCGTGCGCCACACCGAACTGGTGCCGGAAATCGCCCAGGAACCGGATTACGGAGCGGCGCTGGCGGCATTAGGGTAAATTATTAATAGGGTGCAACTCTGGCGGAGAGCATGACGATGGATTGGAACCAGGTCTGCGATGATCTCACCCTCAAGGATTTGCCCTATAAAATCGAACTCAACGAATGGGGCCAAATCGTCATGAGTCCCGCCAGCATCCGGCACGTGATTTTTCAGGACCACATTGCCGTTGTTCTTAAATCCCTGTTAAAAAACGGCCGGGTCCTACAGGAATTTCCCGTGACGACTTCGGAAAACGTCAAAGCGCCCGATGTAGTCTGGATTTCCGATGGCCTGCTCGCGCAAGTGCGGGAGCAAACCGCCAGTCCCACCGCCCCGGAACTTTGCATCGAAGTCATGTCGCCCGGCAATACCAAAGCGCAACAATTACGCAAAAAGACGCTGTATCTGGAAGCTGGCGCCAAGGAAGTCTGGATTTGCAGCGAACAGGGAAACATCGAGTTTTACGATGCCAGCGGCAAGCTACAGCAGTCCGTCATTGCTCCATCGTTCCCCAGTCGAATCGAGCCTGACTGAATAACGCCCATGATAGCCAAGCTCCGGATACTTCACCCATGCTGATCTTTGACCAATCCCGTCCTGGCCGGCAGGCTGTCCGTCCCGCCGCCGCGCCCGACCACGCTCTATCCGACCTGCCCGATAAGCTGCGCCGCCGCAACGCCGCGCCGCTGCCGGAAGTCTCGGAACTTCAGGCGGTGCGCCATTACACCCGGCTGTCGCAGAAGAACTTTTCCATCGACACCCATTTTTACCCGCTCGGCTCCTGCACCATGAAGTACAACCCGCGGGTCTGTCACCGGTTGGCCTCGCTGCCTGGCTTCCTGGCCCGCCATCCGCTGGCGCCCGAGAATATCAGCCAAGGTTTTCTCGCCTGCCTGTATGATCTGCAGGAGATGCTGCGGGAAGTGACCGGGATGCAGGCGGTGTCGCTGACGCCGATGGCGGGCGCGCAGGGCGAATTCGCCGGCATGGCGATGATCCGCGCCTATCATGTCGCCCAGGGCGATCATGCTCGCCGCGAAGTGCTGGTTCCCGACGCCGCCCACGGCACCAATCCCGCCACCGCCATCATGTGCGGCTTCACGGTGCGGGAAATCCCCACCGACGCCCATGGCGACGTGGATCTGGCCGCTCTGCGCCAGGCAGTCGGGCCGCAAACCGCCGGACTGATGCTGACCAATCCTTCGACCCTGGGCGTGTTTGAGCGCCACATCACCGAAATCGCCGCCATCGTTCACAACGCCGGCGGCCTGCTCTATTACGATGGCGCCAACCTCAATGCCATTCTCGGCAAGGCGCGACCCGGCGACATGGGTTTCGACGTGATCCACATGAACCTGCACAAGACCTTTGCTACCCCGCACGGCGGCGGCGGACCCGGCGCCGGGCCGGTGGCGGTCAATGCCCGGCTGGAACCGTTCCTGCCGATTCCTATCGTCGGCAAGGATGGCGAGCGTTACCGCTGGTTGAGCGAGGCCGACCGGCCCCAGAGCATCGGCCGGCTGTCGGCGTTCATGGGCAACGCCGGCGTCATCCTGCGCGCCTATATCTACGCCCGGATGCTGGGCCGCGCCGGCATGGGCCGGGTCGCTGAATACGCGACTCTAAATGCCAATTACCTGCTGGCGGAACTGGCCAGGGCCGGTTTCGATCCCGCTTTTCCGCAGCGGCGGGCCAGCCACGAGTTCATCATCACCCTGAAGCGTCAGGCCAAAACCCTGGGCGTCACCGCGATGGATTTCGCCAAGCGGCTGCTCGATCTCGGTTTCCATGCCCCGACCACCTACTTCCCGCTGCTGGTGCCGGAATGCCTGCTGATCGAACCGACCGAAACCGAATGCAAGGAAGAGCTGGATGCCTTCGTCGCCGCCATGGCGCAAATCCAGCAGGAAGCCGAAGCCGACCCCGACTGGCTTAAGGGTGCGCCCCATCACCGGCCAGTACGGCGGCTGGATGAGGTGCGGGCCGCCCGCGACATGGATCTGGCCTGGCGGCCGGCCGAGTCCTGACGCGCGATGGCGTTCCAAAACCATAAGGGCTGGCGCCGGCTGGTCAACGCCACCGGCTATTCCTGGGCCGGGTTGAAGGCGGCCTGGCGCAACGAGGAAGCGTTCCGGCAGGAGGCGCTGCTGTGCGCCGCGCTTGCGCCGCTGGCGTTGTGGCTGGGCCATAATGCGGTGGAGCGGTCGCTGTTGATCGGCAGCCTGTTGCTGATCGTGATCGTCGAACTGCTCAACACTGGCATTGAGGCGGCCATTGACCGCATCGGCCCGGAACGGCATGAACTGTCGGGTCGGGCCAAGGACATCGGCTCGGCGGCGGTGTTTGTGGCGTTGCTCAACGCTGCCGTGGTGTGGCTGCTGATTTTGTTAATCTGAAAAATGTTTTTGCTCGGTCTGAATCCACGTACCTGTGAGGACCCTCATGGCTATCGACGAAAGACGGCGACAGAAGAAACTCGCCAAGAAAGCTGCGGAACGCAAAGTCAGGCAAGCTGAAAGGAAATCGCTATCAACCGGCAGTTCCGCCACGCTGGCCGCCCGGTTTCCCATCGGCGATTGCCTGACGCCCACCAGCCTGTTTGAAGAGGGCATCGGCCATGTGGTGCTAACCCGCTTGCTACCCAGCGGCGAGATCGCGGTGGCGGGCTTCCTGGTGGATTCCTACTGCCTCGGGGTCAAAAACGCCCTGTATCGCGTCCTCTCCCCAACGGAGTACGACTATTACCGGCAGCAGATCGAAGCGCAGACGCCCCTGGAACGCGTCCATCCCAGTTGCCTGCGCAAACTGGTCGAGGGAGCGGTCCAGTATGCACGGGATCTCGGCTTTCCACCGCACTCGGACTACGCCCGGGCCGCCCAGTTGTTTGGAGACATCGACGCCGCTGCCTGTCCGGTCCGCTATACCTACGGCAAGGACGGCAAGCCATTTTACATGAGCGGTCCTCACGAAAGCGCCGCGCAATCGCGCAAGATCATCGACACCCTGGCACGGCGGCTCGGCCCGGACGGCTTTCATTACATGACCGCACTCGGCGGACGCGAACCGGTTGCCGCCGCGCGGATGACGGATCAAGCCGTTCAACTGACCAGTTACGAAATCACTGACGAACCCTTGGGAGATACCGCCTACGACCGACTGCCCCAGTCGGTCAAGGATGAACTGAAAAAGCTCTATTATCTGCTGCGCCAAAAACCGGGGGAGGCGGTCTCCCTGCTGTTGCCGCTGATCGAGCGGTACTCCCATGTGCCCCAGATCTACAACTACCTGCACTCCGCCTATCAACTGCTCCACGATCAGGCGAACGCGCAACGGGTCCTCGATGAAATGCTGGATCGTTTCCCCGACTACCTGTTCGGCCGGATCGCTTATGCCAGGAATTGCCTGGAACGGGGCGATCTCGACAAAGTATCGGAAATCTTCGAGGGCAAGTTCGACCTCAAGCTGCTTTATCCCGAGCGCGAGCGTTTTCACACTTCCGAGGTGTTGAATTTTGGCGCCATCATGGCCCGGTACTTCCATGACCGGGGGGAGCACGACCGCGCCGAGATGTACTACAACGTTCTCCAGCAAATCGATCCCAAACACGAAACGACCCGGGTAACCGACTGGTTGCTCCACCCTTCGCCGATTGCAGCTTGGCTGCGCAAACTGTCACAAAAAAGTTGAATTTTCCCCGGGCGGTGAAATCGGTCTCTGGCTGGTTCAAACCGGCGGGATGCTGGCTCTACGCTTTGGGAAATGGTGTTGGCCAACCGGTCAACCGCTCCAGACATAGCGTCCGCGCGGCCTGCTCGGGGCTGACGCCATAAGGCGCAACGCCCAGCAGCGGCGCGTTCAGGCGGGATTCCAGGGTTGCCAGATTGGCGGCGAAGCGGGCCATAGCCGGGTTGATCCGGTTGGCGACCCAGCCGGCCAGGGTCAAACCGCGATGGTCAATCGCTTCGGCGGTGAGCAGGGCATGATTGAGACAACCCAGCCGCATCCCCACCACCAGCACCACCGGCAAGGCCAGGGCTTGCGCCAAATCCGCTGCGTCATG
>WBZP01004669.1_pt1 | contig 14193 bp, 9 predicted proteins | sample 5204301 | NCBI WGS metagenome assembly WBZP01 (sample SAMN12412401, study PRJNA552823) | activated sludge metagenome | isolation source: activated sludge from nitrification reactor of wastewater treatment plant... | place: USA: Pennsylvania | collected 2017 | reverse complement strand
CAGAACTCACCCGCCCCATTGCCAGCGCGAACGACTTCAAAACCGTCATCGGTGTGACGAAGGAAAAAGGGACCTGCATCGAAGGCGCCCAGTCGCCGTTCATGCATGACGATTTGGCCAACGGCACTTGCTATCACTACGTCGTGACGGTTGTGACGCAGAAGGGGGAAAGTCCCGAGTCTCAGGAAGTCATGGCGATCCCGGCGCCCTACTTAATCGCCAAAGTGATCGGGCAGGAAGGCGTGGACGAAGGGGAGTTCAGCTCTCCGACCGGCATCGCTGTGGACAAGGACGGCAATCTCTACGTGGCAGATACGGACAATCATTCCATTCAAAAATTCGACAAAGAAGGAAAGTTTCTCGGACGTTGGGGCGGAGAAGCCGGCAGCGCCGAAGGCAACTACTACTATCCTCGCGGACTCACCACCAACAACGACGGCCAGGTTTATGTCGCCGATACCGGTAATAACCGCGTGCAGCGGCTCGATACCGACGGCAATCCCATGAAGGCCTGGGGAAAGTTCGGATTCGCCTGGCGCGGGGCCGATATGAACAAGTTCGACGCGCCCTGGGGTGTGACCACCGACCAGGAGGGCAACATCTACGTCACCGACACCAACAACGCCCGCATTCAAAAGTTTAAGGGCGATGGCACGCCGTTGTTGAAGTGGGGACGCGACGGAAGCTTCGATGGCGCGTTTTTCTTTCCCCGCGGAGTAGCGGTGGATTTCGTCGGCAATACGTATGTGGCCGACGAAGGCAACAACCGCATTCAAAAATTCGATACGCGCGGTAGTTTTCTGACCAAGTGGGGACGTGAGGGCAGCGGACCGGGGCAGTTCAAGGCACCCTGGGGCGTCACCTGCGATGCGTTAGGCAATGTATATGTCGTCGATCAGGGCAATCACCGCATTCAGAAGTTCGACGGGAACGGCACCTTCCTTTGTTCCTGGGGAAATCGCGGCAAAACCGAGGGCCAGTTGAACTTCCCGTCAGGCGTCGCGGTCGACAAGGAGGGCGCGGTCTATGTCGTGGACAGCGGCAATCACCGCGTCATCAAGTATGTGCCGACCGATGAAGAATTGAACCGGGGAAAAGAAGAGCGTGAGCGGGCGCAGGTCGTCAGCGAATACCCTGCTCCGGGCAACCTGGCGATCAAGCCTGGTGATACGGAAACGTTCCTGAGTTGGATGGATGTGCCGAAAGCCACCTCCTACAATCTCTACTTCCATACCTCCCCCAACCTGACCGTGGAAGGCGGGACGAAGATTGAAGGCGTGACCAGTCCCTACAATCATACCGGGTTGACCAACGACCAGGCCTACTTCTATGCGCTGACGGCGGTCTACGAAGATGGCACGGAGAGTAAGTTGTCGGAGGAGGTCTCGGCTACACCGGTGCTGATCGATATTACAGCCCCGCAAACACCATATGCCGTCATCAACCACGGCGCCTTCATGACGAACTCCCCGGAAATTGTCGTGACTATTTCCGCTACCGACCTGGATACGGGAGTTGCAGCCTACTATATCTCTGAGAACCCCATGACTCCGATGGCGGGAACGCCAGGCTGGGTCGAGGTTCCGCCGACTATCAAGTTCGGCGCGACGATCCCATTTATTCTGTCTCCGGGCGACGGGCAGAAAACCGTCATTGTCTGGTTTAAGGATCTGGGGAACAATATTTCGACGCCGGCGAGCGCGACCATCCTCGTCAACACGTCCGGCTACCTCTGTGTCTCCAAGTGGGGCAAGCCGGGTCGCGGCGCCTCCTTGTTGCACGGCGGCGAGTTCATGGCGCCGATGTACGGTCTGGCCATCGATCAGCAGGGGGCTATCTTCGTTGTCGACAACGGAAACAATCGTATTCAGAAGTTCGACCGTAACGGAAATTTCATCATTCTCTGGGGAAATTTCGGGGCGGCCAACGCGAACTTCCACAATCCGACCGGTATTGCTTGCGACGCCAAGGGCGACGTGTACGTGGTCGATACCAACAATCACCGTGTGCAGAAATTCGACGGCAAGTTGGGTGGCTACATCATGAAGTTTGGTTCGCGTGGAAACGGCGAAGGCCAGTTCAATGCGCCATGGGGCATCGCCATCGATCGGGTGCGTGGCTATATCTATGTGGTCGATAGCGCCAACTTCAGGGTGCAGAAGTTCGACATGAGCGGCGAGTTCATCATGTCATGGGGCAGCTTCGGCAACGGCGACGGTCAATTCTACTTCCCGCGCGGCATTGCCGTCGATCAGGCCGACGGCACCGTCTATGTTGTCGATATGGGCAATCATCGCGTGCAGAAGTTCGACACCAGCACGAACGTGTTGCCGCAGTTGCTGACCAAGTGGGGCGGCAGTTCCGAGGCCGGCCATGCCAGCAGCCCGTTGGCGCAGGAAGCCGGACAATTACGCTCCCCGTGGGGTATTGCCGTTGATGGCCAGGGTGATGTGTATGTCACGGACACCGGGAACCATCGCCTTGAAAAGTTCGACCGCGAGGGTAATTTTATTTCTCAGTGGGGCGGATTCGGCGGCGGCGACGGACAATTCAATTTTCCCTACGGCATCGTGGTGGATTCCCGTGGCAGTGTATTCGCCGTCGATAGCGGCAACACCCGGGTACAGCAGTTTATGCCGGCGGAAGAAGGCAGCGAGCGGTTACAGGAAGAAGCGGATGCCGCAGCGGAGCTGGGGCAGATCGATAAAACCACGAGAGTCTAAGGGGAACGGGCAGGAAGCCCGGGAGAGGGTGGCGACTGATGTTAGAGAAGGAGATTCGGCTCGGGTTGACCTATGACGACGTCGTCTTGGTTCCGGCTAAATCGCAGGTCCTCCCGACTGAGGTCGACACCCGTACCCGTTTGTCTCGCAACATTCATCTGAACATTCCTATCGTCAGTGCCGCCATGGATACGGTGACCGAAGCCCGTCTGGCCATCGCCATGGCGCAAGAAGGTGGCATCGGCATCGTGCATCGGGTGTTGTCCCCGACGGATCAGGCGGCTGAAATCGACCGGGTCAAGAAATCAGAAAGCGGGATGATTCTTGATCCGATCACCATCTCGCCGGATCAAACCATCCGTGATGCGCACGACCTGATGGCCAGATACCGGATCTCCGGCATTCCTGTCACCAAGGGCGGTAAACTGGTCGGCATCCTGACGAATCGCGATTTGCGGTTTGAAACGAGAATGGATCTGAAGGTCTCGCAGGTGATGAAGCGAGATAAGCTCATCACGGCACCGGAAGGGACCAGCCTGGAAAAAGCCCGCGAGATCCTGCACGAACACCGGATTGAGAAATTGCCGGTCGTGAATAAGCAATTCGAGCTCAAAGGTCTCATCACCATCAAGGACATTGAAAAGCGGATCAAATATCCCAATGCCTGCAAGGACGCCCACGGGCGTTTGCGAGTTGGAGCGGCGTTAGGCGTTGGTCCTGATACCAGGGACCGGGTGGATTTGCTCGTGAAGGCCGGGGTGGATGTCGTCGTCGTTGATACTGCGCACGGGCATTCCCAGGCGGTGCTTGATACCGTCAAAATGGTTAGAAAAGCCCATCCGAAGCTGGACATCATTGCGGGCAACATTGCGACTGCGCAGGCAGCCAAGGATTTGGTGAAGGCCGGCGTCGACGCGGTGAAAGTCGGGGTGGGCCCGGGCTCGATTTGCACCACGCGAATGGTATCCGGTGCCGGCATGCCGCAATTGACGGCTATTGCCGACTGCGCCAGAGCATTGGCCGGGTCAGGCATTCCGGTGATCGCGGACGGCGGCATTAAATATTCCGGTGATATTACGAAAGCCCTCGCGGCCGGTGCCTCCGTGGTCATGCTCGGAAGTTTGTTGGCGGGTACGGAGGAAGCGCCAGGCGAAACGGTGTTGTTTCAGGCGCGAACCTATAAGGTCTATCGCGGAATGGGCTCGATCGGAGCCATGGAACGCGGCGGCGGCGATCGATACGGACAGGGCGGGCGCCCGACGCCGAAGCTGGTTCCCGAAGGGATCGAGGGCCGGGTCCCGTATAAGGGCCTCTTAGCACCGCACATCTACCAGATGGTTGGCGGAGTGAAATCCGGCATGGGGTATTGCGGGTGCAAGACCATTCCGGATCTACAACAGAAGGCGACCTTCATCCGCCAGACATTGGCCGGTCTCCGCGAGGGGCATGTGCATGACGTCATCATCACGAAGGAAGCCCCCAACTATCGCACTGATTGGGAATAGCACTCATAGGACGGGAGCGGTGAGCCATCCGTTCCCCCGTTCGTCATCCCCCGCATTGAACCTCTAACGTGGTACATCTCACACGCTCATGGAACTTTGGCACGATAGAATCCTCGTCCTCGATTTCGGCTCCCAATACACGCAACTGATTGCACGACGGATCCGCGAAGCGCAGGTCTACTCGCAGATCCTGCCGTGCACGGTGCCGCTCTCCACGGTGTTGGCCTATCGGCCGAAAGGCATCGTGCTGTCCGGCGGTCCATCGAGTGTGTATGACAAGAAGGCCCCCACGGTATCCAAGCAGCTATTCGAGCAGGGAATTCCCATTCTCGGAATCTGTTATGGCATGCAGTTGGTGACGCATCTGCAGGGCGGCGAGGTGGAGAAGGCTCCGCACCGCGAATTTGGTCGAGCTGATCTCAGACTCGACGACCGGTCGGATTTGTTCAAGGGCATCGGCACCGGTGGATCTACCGTGGTGTGGATGTCGCATGGCGACCGCATCGAGCGCATGCCGCCGGGCTTCCGCTCAATCGCTCACACGGATAATTCTCCTGTTGCGGCGATGAAGCGGCATGATGCCAAGCAGCGCATCTACTGTTTGCAGTTCCATCCTGAGGTGGCCCACACCGTCGAGGGCGCCACGATTTTGAAAAACTTCGTCTACGACATTTGCGGCTGCAAGCCGACGTGGACCATGCGCTCCTACGTCGAGACGGCTGTGGAGCAGATCCGACAGCAGGTCGGGACGGAGCGGGTGATCTGTGCGTTGAGCGGAGGCGTGGATTCGTCGGTGGCGGCGGCCCTCACGCATCGAGCGGTCGGAGACCAATTGACCTGTATCTTCGTCGACAACGGAGTGTTACGGTCTGGTGAGCGCGAGCAGGTGGAGAAGACTTTCGCGTCGCAACTGCACTTGAACATGCGGATCCTCGATCGCACGAGTCAATTTCTGACCGGGTTGAAGAACGTCACCGATCCGGAGCGAAAGCGAAAAATTATCGGCCGCCTATTTATCAAGAATTTTGAAGTCGAGTCCAAGAAGCTCAAGGGCATCAAATACCTCGTGCAAGGGACGCTGTATCCAGATGTGATTGAAAGCGTCAGCTTCAAAGGCCCTTCGGCGACCATCAAGACACACCACAACGTCGGTGGATTGCCGACAAAAATGAAACTGAAATTGGTCGAACCCCTGCGCGAGTTGTTCAAGGACGAAGTGCGGGTGTTGGGGCAGGAGCTTGGGTTGCCGGACGAGATCATTTGGCGGCAGCCGTTTCCCGGCCCGGGTTTGGCGATTCGGGTGCTTGGTGCGGTCACCAAGGAACGTCTTGTCATCCTGCGCGGGGCGGAAACGATCGTCGATCAGGAAATTCGCGCAGCCGGATTGTACCGGGAGATTTGGCAGGCCTTTGCCGTGTTATTGCCGATTCGAACGGTGGGTGTGATGGGCGATCAGCGGACGTATGAGTATGTGATAGCGATTCGCGCCGTCACGAGCCTCGACGGCATGACTGCCGACTGGGCCAAGATTCCGAACGACGTACTGGGAAAGATGTCGAGCCGGATCATCAATGAAGTGAAGGGCGTCAACCGGGTCGTGTATGACATCAGCTCCAAGCCACCCTCAACCATCGAATGGGAATAAACCGCCTGGCGTGAAGCAGAATCGATGAGGCGACCGGAATCCTCTCATTGCTCACGGTGCACGGTTCACACACTATGGAAGTTCGTCTCCAAAAACTGATTGCCGGTACCGGACTGGCCTCGCGCCGCAAGGCCGAGGAATTGATTACGTCCGGACGTGTGACCATCAACGGCAACGTGGTGAAGGAGCTTGGCACCAAGGTTGACCCGGACCGGGACCACGTCAAGGTCGACGGCAAACATCTCCGGGCCGCGCAGCCCTATGTCTACGTGATTCTCAACAAACCGAAGAACGTCATGTCCACGCTCGACGATCCTGAGGGTCGCCCGACCGTGAAGGATTTTTTGCGCGGGGTTTCGGTGCGTGTGTTCCCCGTCGGGCGGCTGGATTTCGATAGTGAAGGGCTCATGCTGCTGACAAATCATGGGGACCTGGCCCAGGCGCTGCTCCATCCCCGTTATCACGTGCCCAAGACATATCTCATCAAGGTCAAGGGCGTACTCGACGATGCCAAGATCGACGCGCTCGAACGCGGCGTCAAACTGGAAGACGGCTTCACTGCCCCGGCCAAGGTCAATAAGGTCAGCAGGGCAGAGAGCAATTCCTGGCTTGAAGTCACGATCCATGAGGGACGTAAGCATCAAGTGAAGCGGATGATCGAGGCCGTCGGCCATGCAGTCATCAAGCTGACGCGTGTCAGGATGGGGCCGTTGCAGTTGGGCGACTTAGCCTCGGGCGAGTATCGATTCTTGACCGATCGCGAGGCAAACCGGTTACGTGAAGTGGTCGAGGATCGCGTGGCCAGGGCGGAACGTCCGGAATTGGATGCGTCGGGGAAACCGGTACGCTGGACGCCGCCGACGGAGCCGGCTCCACCTCGGCCTCCTAAACCTGAGCGATCCGGGCGAGGCCCAAAATCTCAACGTTCCGAACGGGGCCCGCGGTTTCAGCAGGCCCAGTCAGGGAAGCAGTCACCTCGCTCTGGTTCCGGTGCCGGCAGAAGACCGCTCAGTCTCGGTGCGAAGTTCCGCCGTCCCGTAAAAGGAGCAGCAGTGAGACGGTCTCAGCCAGGTTTGAGGCCACAAGGTGAAGATCGAAGCCCTATGGCCGGCCCTTCCGGTTCGGCCCAGAAGCCACCGCGGACTCAGCCGGGGACAGGATTCCAACGGCCCAGGTCAGGTGGAAGACCTCAAGGCCCGGGACGGGGTATTAGCGCAGGCCGTTCGGGTTCGAGCCAGAAATTTCAACAGAACCGGCGTAGCGGCCCCTCGGCTTCGCGCCCGGGGCAACGGGGCCCTGCGAGGAAGTCGCGGAACTCAACGCGGAGAAGAGCATGAAGATCAGGACCCATCGGTGCGGGGAGTTGACCAAGGCGCAGGTTGGTCAGCAGGTCGTGTTGAACGGTTGGGTACAACGCCGCCGGGATCATGGCATGGTGCTGTTTATCGACTTGCGCGATCGGACCGGGCTGACGCAAGTCGTGTTCAACGCCGAGCGGAATGCCGCCGTCCATCAGGCCGCGCACACGCTCCGGAGTGAATGCGTCGTGTCGGTCACCGGCCAGGTGATGGCGCGTCCTGAGGAGTCTCGCAATCCGCATCTGCCGACGGGTGACATTGAAATCTTCGTCGATGCGGTGGAGATTCTGAACGAGGCGAAGACGCCCCCCTTCATGATCGAGGACGACATTGAGATCACCGAATCACTCCGCTTGAAGTACCGCTATCTCGATCTGAGGCGGCCGCGGATGCAGCGCTTGTTGGGATTGCGGCACGGAATCATGCAGGCCGTGCGTGCGTTTTTGAATGCCGAACAGTTTCTCGAAGTGGAAACACCGGTGCTGACGAAAAGTACGCCGGAAGGAGCGCGGGATTATCTGGTGCCAAGCCGTGTCAATCCGGGCATGTTCTATGCGCTTCCGCAGTCGCCCCAGCTGTTCAAGCAGGTGCTGATGGTCAGCGGTGTCGATCGGTATTATCAAATTGCCCGCTGCTTCCGTGACGAAGATCTGCGCAACGACCGCCAACCGGAATTTACCCAGATCGACCTCGAAATGTCGTTTGTGGATCGCGAGCAGGTCATGTCCCTCATGGAGCGGATGATCGTCTCCGTATTCAAGGATGCCGGCGGCGTGCAGTTGCCCGTGCCGTTCCCGCGGATGACCTATGCCGAGGCCATGGGGCGATATGGCTCTGACAAGCCGGATCTTCGCTTCGGCATGCCGTTGCATGATGTGACCGCATTTGCGGCAAAGAGCGACTTCAAAGTGTTCAAAGATGCCGCAACCAAAGGCGGGCTCGTCAAGGCCTTGATCGTCTCTGGCGGTGCCACTATTGCGCGAAGCCGTATCGATGCGCTCGGGGAAACGGCGAAGAGCTTTGGCGCCAAAGGGTTGGCCTGGCTGAAGATTACGGCGGAAGGCCAGTTAGAATCCGTGATCGCCAAGTTTCTCGATGCCCAGGCTTTCGCAGCGGCGTTGCCGGAGGCGAAGCCCGGTGACCTCGTGCTCTTTGGCGCGGATAAGCCGGCCATCGTACACGACGTGTTGGGGCGGATCCGCTTGTTGCTTGGCGAAGAACTGAACTTGATCGACAAAACCGCCTGGAAGCCGCTCTGGGTGACCGAGTTCCCCCTACTGGACTACTCGCCGGAAGAAAAACGGTATGTCTTTATGCACAATCCCTTTGCGGCACCGATGGATGAGGATGTGCCGTTCCTGGATACGGAGCCGTTGAAGGCCAGGGCCAAGGCCTACGATATGGTGCTCAACGGGAGTGAAATCGGCGGCGGCAGCATTCGCAACCACAGAAGCGACATTCAATTTCGGATTCTTGATCTGCTCGGGATCGGCAAGGATCAGGCGCAGGCAAAGTTCGGCTTCCTGCTGGAGGCCTTGGAGTATGGCGCGCCTCCGCACGGTGGAATCGCCTTTGGTCTGGATCGGTTGATTATGCTCCTGGGAGGCGCCGATTCCATCCGCGATGTCATCGCATTTCCCAAGACGCAACGCGCGCAATGTCCACTCACGGAAGCTCCATCCGCCGTGGGCGCCGATCAGTTGAAAGAACTCCGCATCAAGCTGGATCTCGTCGAATAGGGAGAGTCTCCGCGTCATGGCCGGCAATACGTTGGGCCGAGTGTTCACCGTCACATCATTCGGCGAGAGCCACGGGCCGGCGATCGGCTGCGTGGTGGATGGATGTCCGCCCGGCCTTGCCCTATCCGCCGAAGACATTCAGCAGGACCTCGACCGCCGCAAGCCCGGTACGTCTCGCCATGTCACCCAACGGCAGGAATCCGATACCGTTGAGATTATTTCCGGGGTGTTCGAGGGCAAGACGACCGGTACGCCCATCGCCCTCCTGATCCGGAACGAAGATCAGCGCAGCCGGGACTACGGCAACCTCATCGACACCTTCCGCCCGGGCCATGCAGACTATACCTATTGGCAGAAGTACGGCATTCGCGATCATCGCGGCGGGGGACGCTCTTCGGCGCGTGAAACCGCAGTGCGCGTGGCAGCGGCTGCGATTGCCAGGAAGTGGTTGCGCGAGACACAGGGCATCGTCATTCGCGGCTATCTGAGTCAGCTTGGGTCCATCGAAGTGCCGTTTCAGAGCTGGGATATAGTTCGAACAAACCCCTTCTTTGCCGCTGATGCTTCGGTCGTGGGCAAACTCGAATCCTTCATGGATGATCTGCGGAAAGCCGGAGATTCCGTCGGTGCGAAGATTACAACCGTGGCTGAGCATGTGCCGGTCGGGTGGGGTGCCCCGGTCTATGCAAAGCTGGATGCCGATCTGGCCGGCGCCATGATGAGCATCAATGCGGTGAAAGCGGTTGAAATCGGTTCTGGCTTTGCCTCCGTCGCGCAGCGGGGTTCTGAACATGGCGACGAACTGACGCCCGAGGGTTTTGTCACCAATCACGCGGGTGGCATTCTCGGCGGCATCTCTACCGGGCAGGATGTGGTGGTGACCATCGCCATCAAGCCGACATCGAGCATTCGAGTCCCGCGTCGTTCGATTGATAAGGCCGGCAATGCCGTCACGGTAGAGACCAACGGCCGCCATGATCCCTGCGTCGGCATCCGCGCGACGCCCATTGCAGAAGCCATGATGGCCCTTGTGCTCATGGATCATGCCCTCCTACATCGTGCCCAGAACGCTGATGTGAAGACGGCGACTCCGAGGATTTCCGGCTCGATAAAAAAGGCCGCTCCTTCTGCGGACAAGCAATCATCCTCGAAGACCAATTCAGATCCAGCCGAAGCGTAGGCCTTCTACGCGTGACGAATCTTTCCGATTCCCTGCTCATGACGAAGCGAGGCAGTAATCTGCGATGACGTGGCATGAGCGGTTGGCGAGTATCGGGCAGTATATGATTGAATGTTCCGAACGGGCGGGTTTGTTCGGGGAATGATCGGCTGAGCAAATATCTTGGGCAGTCAAGAGGGACGCAGTCGAATGATCGAAATCTATACGGATGGTGCTTGTAGCGGAAATCCCGGGCCCGGCGGCTGGGGAGTGTTGCTGCGTATTGGTGATGCGGAAACGGAGCTCTGTGGCGGGGAACCGGCGACGACGAACAACCGCATGGAGTTGCTCGCAGTCATCGAGGCGCTGCAGTCGCTTGCCCAACCCGTGAAGGCACGGGTCTATACCGATTCGCAGTATGTGCAAAAGGGCATCAGCGAATGGATTCATAGCTGGAAGCGCCGGGGTTGGAAAACGGCCGGCAAAGAACCGGTGAAGAATGAAGATTTGTGGCGTCGCCTGGACTCCCTAGCCTCCGGCCACACGATTGAATGGCATTGGGTCAGAGGCCACAACGGTCATCCGGAAAATGAACGGGTAGATGCATTGGCTCGTGCCGGGCTGGAGCAGTCGCGTCGTCTTGGAAAGCCGGTCAACCGGCCTACCTCCGTCCCGGTCCCGGCTGCGGTGACGCAGACCCGTCCTGCGGTCGCCTCCCGTCCGATCCTCGATATCCAACATGCGACTGTCTATCGGGGAGACAACCGTGTTTTCTCGGATTTTTCCTTTGCTCTCCAGCAAGGTGAGCATGCGGCGATCGTCGGTCCCAACGGGGCTGGCAAGTCCACGCTGCTCAAATTGTTGTCTGGGGAAGTCCACCCCTTGGCATTGGATGACACCAAGGTCAGTTTGTTCGGCGAAGAGCGGTGGAATGTATGGGAAGTTCGCAAGCAGCTGGGGATGGTATCGCACGACCTGCAGCGGGACTATCTGATTTGTGCGGAAGGGCTGAACGTCATTTTGTCAGGCTTCTATGCCAGCAACGACACCTATGACCATCAAACATTCAGCCAGGAGCAAATTGTTCGCGCCCAGGAGGTCATGCGTGAACTGGGGATTGCGTCGTTGGCCGGCCGTACCTTTGGGCATCTTTCGACCGGTGAGCAACGGCGGTTTCTTCTCGGGCGCGCGCTGGTGCATGATCCCTCCGTGCTCGTGCTGGATGAACCGACGAGCGGCCTCGACCTGAAGGCCTGTTTCCAGTATCTCGATCTCCTGCGCGCACAAATCCGCAAGGGAAAGACGATCCTGCTGGTGACGCATCATCTCCACGAGATTCCGCCCGAGATTGAGCGAGTGGTATTGCTCAAGGGAGGCGAAATAGTCGCCGATGGAGCAAAAGCCAATCTCCTCACGGATGTGAACCTTAGCCGCCTGTTTGACCAGCCAGTGACTCTGGTGCGAGCCAATGGCTGGTATCAGGCAGTGCCTGCCTAGCAGTATGGCGGAAACCGCCGGCAGCTGGTCGATTATCCCCCGCCTAACGTCACCGTAAATGTCAGGTTCGTATCGATACGGCGGACCTTGACGCTGACTTGTTGCCCGGGGGTGGTTCGTTCGATCAAGTAGTTCTTCAAATGCGCCGCATCCTGAATGTCGGTGTCATCCACGGCGATAATAATGTCGTGCTTCTGAATACCGGCGGACTTGGCCGGTTCCATCACGTCCTTGACGGCCATCCGCCACCGGGTGCCGTCCTTCACCGCGACCATGTGAATACCCATCTTTGAGAAGGTCAACGGTTTGCCGTCCAGCGCAGCGGTCACGATTCGTTCAGCCAGCAAGGCCGGAATCGCGAAGGCCATACGGCTGCAGTGGGCGGTGGAATCGTCGCGCTCCGTTTGAATGATGGCGTGCATGATGCCGACCACCTCGCCCTTGGCATTGAAGAGGCCGCCGCCGGAGTTGCCGCTGCAGGCGGCCACGTCGGCTTGAATGAGTCTCGTATCCACGGTTTGGAGGAACGTGTTGGTATTGCCGAGGTGTCCGAAGGACATGGTCGGGCCCCAGCCCATCGGATACCCCACGGTAAAGACCTCCTGGCCCGGCTGCACATCGCCGGCGGCAAACGGGACCGTGGCGCGCAACTTGGCGCGATGCGCTTCGGCGACGCGATAGACGACGACGTCCATGAACGCGCTGTCGCCGACGAGGTCGGCCGGAATCTCATGAAGGTCGGTCGTCAGAATATGAATCTGCTTCTGAATGACGGTGCCGGTGGTGACATCCTGCTTTTCGGCCGCATGGCGGGCGGTGACAATGTAACCGTCGCGCAGGTGAAAGCCTGTGCCACGCACCAGAATTTTCCCCGGTTTGTCCGGGGTGCGCTGGTCCTGCGTATCTTCCAGGACACCGATGGTAGCCAGTTTGGCCTGATCCAGAGCCGTCGCATCAAAAGCCGCGGCCCGGGTGGTGAAGAGCCCTGCCATGAACGAAATGGAGGCGATCGTCAGAACTGCGTAACGTACGAGCTGCTGTGAGTAGTGGAGTGGGGAGGGTGACATACAGACTCTTCCTTTCGTGTGGATGCCATCAGGTCTGTGCAGTATAAACTAGCGCCGGGGCCGGATGAAATGTGGTTGTGACGATGCGCGATGGTATCAGGGGTTGAGCTGGGCTATACTGATCAAATGATGAAAATACTCCAGTGTCTGATGGTCGGGATTGCGGTTGTGGTCTCCGGTTGCGCGACGTCGGTGATCCCGGAGTCGCTGGAACCGCAGGTCGATAAGACGGTGACGTTCAGTCAAATCGTGGAGTCACCCGACACCTATCGAGGAAAAGTCATCGCCGTGGGCGGTGAAATTTTGAAGGCGAAGGCATTGAAGGGTGGTACACAACTGGAAGTGTTGCAGCTTCCTTTGGATGACGATCAGGAACCGGTGACCGACCGGATGGAATCCAAAGGCCGGTTCCTCGCGCTCCAGAAGGAGTTTCTCGATCCGGCAACGATTGCCGAGGGAACGAGAGTCACGATCGTCGGGGAGGTCACGGGGGCGTCGGTCGAAAAAATGGATGAGGCCGACTATCGATTTCCTACGCTGGACGTCAAACATCTCCATCGCTGGGATGCCAGGCGGGTGGATGATCGCCGTTCGCCCGGGCCCTGGTGGAACGTGTTCGGTGGCGTCGGGTTCGGCGGTGGGGGCAGCCACAGCGGCGGCGGCATCAGCATCGGGTTTTAACTTCCTCCAGGCTACTTTTTTCTGAATCCCAAGAACGTTCCGGCTGCGGCAGCACCGGCCGACGGTAGGTAACCGGTCAAGAAGTGTTTCACGCCTTCGGCGCCATGTTGGAGCGCCGTGATGTTGTGGCTCACCTGCCGTTCGAGCGCGCTCCAGTCGGTTGTCCACCAGCCTGCATTTTTTAACAATGCGATGCCGGCAATGGCCAGTGCTCCCATCACCACCACCAGTTTCACAAAACGACGAAACGCCCAGCCGATAAAAAATCCTGCAATATAACTGCCGCCGAATCGTGCCACCGCGGGAGAGGCCATGTCGGAAATCCAGCCTGCCGTGCCGGCCAGGGTTGCCATGCCGGCGGCCATGACTGTTTTGGCTTTCCATGGCGGGTCGCTGATCAAGGTAGCCGGCGCATCATCAGAGGGCTTGGTGGTAAACAGGTCGAAGAGGCTCATGGTCGTCATTCCCGGGAACGTTGAGGGTTAAGAGCGTCCGCCGGCAAAGGTGTCGCAGACATTGGGATCGCCGGATTGCAGGCCGCGTCGCAACCAAGTGACCCGTTGCTCCGATGACCCGTGCGTCCAGCTCTCCGGTTGCACATGGCCCTGTCCCATGTTCTGAAGCCGATCGTCGCCGATGGCCGCAGCGGCGTGGAGGCCTTCCTCGAAATCACCCGCCTCAATGAGATTCCGGTTGCGCTGGGCATGGTACCCCCACACGCCTGCAAAACAATCGGCCTGCAGTTCCATGCGGACCGACAGCGCATTGCGCTCGGCGGTTGACCCTCGTTGTTGGAGCCGTGTGACCTTGTCGGCGATG
>WBZP01000583.1_pt1 | contig 14193 bp, 12 predicted proteins | sample 5204301 | NCBI WGS metagenome assembly WBZP01 (sample SAMN12412401, study PRJNA552823) | activated sludge metagenome | isolation source: activated sludge from nitrification reactor of wastewater treatment plant... | place: USA: Pennsylvania | collected 2017 | reverse complement strand
CCACCGGTACCGGAGATGCCGACGGTGACCTTGATCGCATTCTTCTTGGCTTTCTGGAATTCCTCGGCCACGGCTTCGGTGATCGGGTAGACGGTCGAGGAACCGTCGATCTTGATGACCTGGGCGTGGGCAGCACCGCCGGCCAGCAGCGAGAGGCCCAGTGCAGCGGCAAGATGGGTTTTCTTCAGCATGGTGATCGCTCCTGTAAGGGTCTTTGAGACAACGGAGCGCAGTTTGATCGCCGATTGTTACAGCCCGATGACACGTTGTAACAATCCGCAACGCAGTAAAATAGGCGCTTCCCAGCAAAGGATCTCGCCATGACCCAGGATCAACTCAAGGAAGCCGTTGCCCGCGCTGCCATCGCCCATGTCGTGCCGGATGCCATCGTCGGCGTCGGTACCGGTTCGACCGCCAACTTCTTCATCGACGCACTGGCCGAGATGAAGGATCGCATTCCCGGCGCCGTGGCCAGCTCGGAGGCGACGAAGAAACGCCTTGAGGGGCATGGCATCAAGGTGCTCGACCTCAACGACGTGAGCGAGATCCCCGTTTACGTTGATGGCGCCGACGAAGTGAATGCTCGCCTGCACATGATCAAGGGCGGCGGCGGGGCGCTGACGCGCGAGAAGATCGTCGCCGCCGTGGCGACGAAGTTCGTCTGCATTGCCGACGCCTCGAAGAAGGTCGAGGTGATGGGCCGCTTTCCGCTACCTGTCGAGGTGATCCCGATGGCGCGCGAACACGTCGCCCGCCAGTTGGCAAGGCTGGGCGGCACGCCGAAGCTGCGCGCGGGCTTCGTCACCGACAACGGCAACGTGATCCTCGACGTGCATGGCCTCGCCATCACCGAGCCGGACCAGCTCGAAGCCGAGATCAACCAGATCGTCGGCGTCGTCACCAACGGCCTGTTTGCGCTGCGCGGTGCCGACGTGCTGCTGCTCGGCGCCGCGGAAGGGGTCCAGACCTTCACCAAGCGCTGAGGAGTGTCGTCATGGGGTTCGCCAAGACAATCGCCCTGCTGGCGCTGTGCGTGACGTTCACGGCGAGCGCCGAAGGTCCGCCGCTGGTCATCAGCACGAACAACACCCCGCAGGACCGGAAGGCGCTGGAGCTCCTCTCGCGGGAGGCGTTCCACCGGGCCGGGCTGGAATTCAGGCTGGTCGGCAATCCCTCGGAGCGTTCGCTGCACATGGCCAATCAGGGCGAGGTCGATGGCGAGGGACTGCGGGTCGCCGGGCTGGATGCCCAGTATCCCAACCTGATCCAGGTGCCGGAACGCTTCATCGGGATCAGCTTCGTCGCCTTCGCCAAGGACGCGATGATCAACCTCGATCGCAGCTGGGAGAGCCTCAAGCCGTATCGGGTGGCCTTCATCACCGGCTGGAAGATGTTCGAGGCCAATACCAGCGGCGCCAGGAGCGTGACCAAGGTCGACAAGCCGGAGCAATTGTTCCGCATGCTGGACAGCGGCCGGGTGGACCTCGCGCTCTACACGAAAGCCGACGGCATCGCTTTCATCCGCAGCCAGGGCCTGTCATCGATCGCGCCGATCTCGCCATCGCTCAAGGATGTCGACATGTACCTCTATCTGAACAGGAAACATGAAGCCGCCGTGCCGCGCATCGCCCAGGCCCTGCGCAGCATGAAGGCCGACGGCACGTACAACAGGATCATGTTCGACCTGATGGCCGAGTAAAGGAATCGCGGTGAACCAGTCTTCTTCGGGGAAGCCGTTCGACTTCCTGGGCACGCACAGCAGGCTTACCCGGCATCTCCTGAAGCGCGGATTGCAGATCGGCCTGCTCGCTGCGCTGATCATTTCTGCCGGCGAGGCCTTCCTCGGCTATCGGGAACGCCTTGAGTCGCTCGACCGGCATTTCATGTCGATCGGCGAGTACGTCAGCCCGCCGCTGGCACTCAGTCTCTGGTCCTTCGATTTCGATCAGACGGAGGTCCAGCTCAAGGGCTTCGTCCGCATGGCGGACATCTCCGCCGTCCGCCTGGAGCAGAAAGGAATGCCTGCGCTGCGCTTCGGCACGAATCCCACCGGGGAGACCTTCGAGCGCAGCTTTCCGCTGACACATCACGAGGATGGCAAGCAGCACCTGCTGGGCACGCTGACGTTGATCAGGGACATGCAGCAGGAACAGGCATCGATGATGCAGCATCTGCTGGTCAATTTCATCGGCAACACCCTGGCCATCCTCGTCGTCATCCTGATAGTCCTCTACGCCTACCACGCACAGGTGCGGCGCCGCCTCGAAGAAGTCGTCAGGGAACTGAGCGCCACGGCGCCGGACGATTTGCGCAGGTTTGCCGATGCAGGGGCGGCACCGGCGGCCAGCCGCGATGAAATCGACGAGCTGGTGGCCGCCATCGTCAGCCTGAAATCGGCGGGAGGGCGGGCGCTCAATGCGCTCGACGCGAGGAACGGGGAACTCGAGAAGCTCCTGACCGACCTGGCGGACTCGAAATCGCTGCTGCAATCGGTCATCGACAACGCACCGGTACGCGTCTTCTGGAAGGACCGGGATCTCCGCTATCTTGGCTGCAACCCCGCTTTCGCCCGGGATGCCGGCAAGCAGTCGCCGTCGGAACTGATCGGGTGCGACGATTTCGCGATGGGATGGGCTGCGCAAGCCGATGGTTACCGGGCGGATGACCGGGAAGTCATGGCATCCGGGCTGCCGCATATCGGCTATGAGGAGCCCCAGCACACGCCGGACGGGCAGACGATCTGGCTGCGCACCTCGAAGGTGCCGATGAGGAACCGGGCCAACGAGGTGATCGGCGTCCTCGGTCTTTACGAAGACATTACCGAGCGCAAGCTGGCGAACGAGAAGCTGATGGAAAGCGAAGTACGCTTCCGGGAACTCGTCGAAAGCATTCCGGGATTCACCTATCGCTGCCGGCTCGATGCCGACTGGACGATGGAGTATTTCAGCCCCGGATTCGCGGAACTCACCGGCTTCGTGATCGAGGATTTCATCCTCAACAAGGTGCGCAGCTACGCGAGCATCATTCACCCCGACGATATCGCGATGGTCGACCGGATCGTGCGGGAGGGTGTCGCCAACCATCGCCCGTACGAACTCGAATACCGCATCTGCGATGCCGCAGGGAACGAGCTCTGGGTTGGCGAACGCGGCCGCGGCCACTACGGGCCCGGCGGGGAGACCGATCACCTGATCGGGGTGATCTTCAACATCACGGCGCGCAAGCGCAACGAATTCGAACTGGAGCGGCATCGTCATCACCTGCAGGATCTTGTCGACGACCAGACCCGCGATCTCCGCATCGCCAAGGAGGCAGCCGAGACGGCGAACGTCGCCAAGAGCGCCTTCCTGGCGAACATGAGCCACGAGATCAGGACGCCGCTCAATGCCATCACCGGCATGGCCCATATCCTCCGGCGCTCGGGGCTGACTCCGCTGCAGGCCGACAAGCTCGACAAGATCGAGGCGGCAGGCAACCACCTGCTGGAGATCATCAACGCCATCCTCGACCTCTCGAAGATCGAGGCCGGCAAGTTCGCCCTCGAGGATGTCCCCGTCCATATCGAGACGCTGCTCGGCAGGATCGCCTCCATGCTCGCCCAGAAGGCCTGGGACAAGGGGCTCAGTTTCAACATCGAGACCGCCTCGCTGCCGTACCTCCTCCGTGGCGATGCCACGCGCCTGCAGCAGGCGCTGCTCAACTACGCCGCCAATGCCCTCAAGTTCACCGAACGCGGCGGCATCACCCTGAGGGCAAGGGAGATCGCGCAGGGCAACGATAGCGTCACCGTCCGCTTCGAGGTCGAGGACACCGGCATCGGCATCCCCGCGCACGCGATTCCCCGTCTTTTTGGCGCCTTCGAACAGGCCGACAACTCGACGACCCGCAAATATGGCGGCACAGGGCTGGGACTGGCCATTACCAGGAAAATCGCCGAAATCATGGGCGGCACGGTCGGCGTCAGCAGTACCGAAGGTTCCGGCAGCGTGTTCTGGTTTACGGCAGTGCTCAGAAAGGCCGGAAGCGACGTCGTGGAAGCCGAGGAAGTGCCCGGCGAAGCCCCCGCCCGGATGCTCGAGCGCTGCCACGCCGGAAAGCGCATCCTGCTGGTGGAAGACGAACCGATCAACCGGGAAATTGCGCAGATGCTGCTGGAGGAAGTCGGGCTCGCGGCAGACGTCGCCGAGGATGGCCAGGAGGCGGTGGAGAAGGCGGCGTCAGGCGACTACGCCCTGATCCTGATGGACATGCAGATGCCGGTTCTGGATGGCCTCGAGGCGACAACCCGGATTCGCCGGCTGCCCGGTCATGCCGGCACCCCCATCGTGGCGATGACGGCAAACGCCTTTGCCGAAGACAAGGCACGATGCCTTGAGGCGGGAATGAACGATTTCATCGCGAAACCGGTGGTGCCCGAATTCCTCTACGAGACCCTGCTGCGCTGGCTGGACAGCTAAGCAACACGGCCACCGGTCACAGGAAATCGCAGGCGGGTGAACGGGCGAAAAAAAGCCCGCCGGAATCTTTCGCTCCGGCGGGCTGATCGTTTGCGCAGTAGCTGATCAGGCTTTCGGCGGCACGTAGCCCTGAACCTGGTCGGCCCCGGTGCCGAAGAAGTGCTTCTCGACCTGCTCGGCAAGATACTTGCGATGCGCGGCATCCGCGAGGTTGAGGCGGTTCTCGTTGATGATCATGGTCTGCATGCGGATCCACTGCGCCCAGGCCTCCTTCGAGACGCTCTCGAACAACTTCTTGCCGAGTTCGCCGGGCATCGGCGGGAAATCCAGGCCATCGGCCTCGCGGCCGAGCTTTACGCAATTGACGGTACGTGCCATTTCAGTGCTCCAAGAGTGCGGTCGTTGAGCGACGGATTATAGCCGAGGCGGCAAGGGCGAAGGCCCCACGAACCGTGGGGCTTTCCCCGGCTTTCAGATCGACTTGGCGAAGACTTTCGAGCGGCGCTGCAGGTTGTAGACCAGGCGCTTTTCATCCGGCAACGCGTCGACGCCCTGCTCGGAAAAGCCGCGCTCGATGAACCAGTGCGCGGTACGCGTCGTCAGCACGAAGAGGCGCTTGATCCGGGCCTCGCGGGCACGCGCCTCGATCCGCTTCATCAGTTGCTCGCCGTAGCCCCAGCGACGGTATTGCGGGTGCACGGCGAGGCAGGCCAGCTCCCCGTGCCCGTCACCATAGGGATAGAGGGCGGCGCAACCGACGATCAGGCCGTCGTGCTCGACCACCGAGAAGCGGGCGATCTCGCGTTCGAGCAGGTCGCGCTCGCGGCGGACGAGGACCCCCTCTTCCTCCAGCGGCTCGATCAGCGCGATCAGGCCGCCGATGTCGTCCGGCCGCGCATCGCGCAATTTTTCGAGCGACTCGCGGGTGACGACGGTGCCGATGCCATCGCGGGAAAACAACTCGCGCAGCAGGGTGCCGTCCTCGTCGTAGCCGATGACATGCACGCGGCCGACACCGGCGCGGCTGGCCCGCACGGCGCACGGCAGATAGCGCCTGAGGTCGGTCGACAGCCAGTCGCCGATGCCGGCGAGGCGCTCCGCGGCATCCGCCGTCAGTTCGTCGAGCAGCGCACCGTCGATGTCGGTGACGCCGCGGCTGTCGGACAGGAACACCAGCTTGTCGGCGTTGAGCGCCGTCGCGGTCGCCTCGGCGACCTCTTCCATCGCCAGGTTGAAGCTCTCGCCGGTAGGGCTGGTGCCCATGCAGGAGAGCAGCACGATGTTGCCCAGCCCGAGCTGGGCGCGGATGCCCTCGGCATCGACCTTACGCACGGCACCGGCGTACTGCAGGTCGACGCCGTCGATGACGCCGACCGGCCGTGCCGTGATGAAGTTGCCACCGATGACGCGGATCGTGCTGTTGGCCATCGGCGTGTCTGGCAGGCCCTGCGAGAGCATTGCCTCCAGTTCGAGGTAGACGCTGCCGACGGCATCGATCACGCAGTCGAGCGCCGCCGCGTCGGTGATCCGATAGCGGCCGTGATAGCGGGATTCGAGCCCCTTCTCGCGCAGCTCCTCCTCGATCTGCGGCCGCGCGCCGTGCACCAGCACCAGCCGGATGCCAAGCGCCGCCAGCAGGTTGACGTCATAGGCCAGCGTCCATGCCAGCGGCCCCATGATCGCCTTGCCGCCGAAGGCAATGACGAAGGTCTTGCCACGGAACATGTTGACGTAGGGCGCAACCGAGCGGAACCACGCGACGAAGTCGGCAGAATGTGCGGATTGTGCCGAATGCGCCGCCGAGGCTGCCGCCGGCGCAGATGCGTTGTCGTTCATTTCGCCTCCAGAACGCGTTCGATCTTTTCGCAGATGGTCCGCAGCACCTTTACCCGCGCATGGTTCTTGTCGTTGGCTTCGACCAGCGTCCACGGCGAGCGCCCCGTCGAGGTCCGTTCGACCATGTCGCAAACCGCCTGCGCATAGGCATCCCACTTCTTGCGGTTGCGCCAGTCTTCCTCGGTGATCTTGAAGCGCTTGAACTCGGTCTTCTCGCGTTCCTTGAAGCGCTTGAGCTGTTCCTCGTTGCTCACCTGCAGCCAGAACTTGACGACGATGGCCCCGGACTGCACCAGTGCGTGCTCGAAGTCGTTGATCTCGGCGTAGGCCCGCAGCCAGTCCGCTTCGGTACAGAAGCCCTCGACACGCTCGACCAGCACGCGGCCATACCAGGTGCGGTCGAAGATCGAGACCCGTCCGATGCGCGGCACGTGGCGCCAGAAACGCCACAGGTAGGGCTGCGCGCGCTCTTCGTCGGTCGGCGCCGCAACCGGGATGATCTGGTACTGGCGGGCATCCATCGCCTCGACGACGCGGCGGATGCTGCCCCCCTTGCCGGCGGCATCCGAGCCCTCGAAGGCGAGGATCAGCGAATGCTTCTCCTTGAAACGCGGGTCGCGCATCAGCTGCGAGAGCTTGCCCTGCCACTTCGCCAGTTCCTTCTCGTAGGTCTTCTTTTCCAGCACCTGCGTTAGGTCGAGTTCGGACAGCACCGTCCGCTTGTCGATCGCCGGCACCAGCGGCGGCGCCACCGGCACGCTGCCGCGCTTGCCCTGTGCAAGGTGCTTGCGGATCGAGTCGCGCACGATGTGGCCGACCGTCAGCGAACGATAGTTGTCGTCGGTACCCTCGATAATGGTCCACGGGGCATGGGCGGTATTGGTGACGCGCAGCACGTGGCCGGCAACCGTCTGCAGCTCGTCGTAGGTCTTCAGGCGGTCCCAGCTCGCCTTGGTCACCCGCCAGGCGGTGCGCGGATCCTTCTCCATCGCCTTCAGGCGAACCTTCTGCGCGTCCTTCGAGAGGTGGAACCAGAACTTGAGCACCAGCGCGCCTTCATTGACGAGCATGGCCTCGAAGCGGTTGATCTCGTCGAGCAGTTCCTCCATCTCGGCGCGCTTCATCTTCTTCTGGATGCGGTCGGCGATCGGCTGCGAATACCAGGAACCGGCGAAGATGCCGACCTTTCCCTTGGGTGGCAGCGCCCGCCAGTAGCGCCACATGAAGGGCCGCTCACGCTCCTCGTCGGTCGGCGTCGAGAAGGCCAGCGTCGAGATGTGGCGCGGGTCCATCCACGAGTAGAGGAGGTTGATCGTCTCGCTCTTGCCGCTGCCATCGACGCCGCTGACGAGGATGACCACCGGAAATTCGTGCTTCTCGAGCAGGTCGTACTGCACGTCGAGCAGTTCGGCGCGCAGCTTCGGCACCTCCTTCTGGAAGGTCTTGCGATCGATCTGATGCCCGAGTTCCGCAGATTCAAACATTGTCGTCTCCCTTGAAATCGCCCCAAAGTACCTGCATCGCGGCCAGAGCCGCCATGCCTGCCGTTTCCGTACGCAGCACGCGCGGACCGAGCCGCACGGCGACGAAGCCCGCCGCAGCCGCAGCCGCCATTTCCTGTGGATCGAGCCCGCCTTCGGCACCGATCAGCAGTATCACATGCGCCGGCGCCGGCAATGCAGTCAGCGCGCTGTCCGCGCCCGGCGCCATCATCAGCCGCAACTCGCCCGGCACCACGGGCCCCAGGCTCCCCAGCCAGCGTTCCAGTGGCTGGATCTCGCCGACGACCGGCACACGGTTGCGGCCGCACTGCTCGCAGGCCGATACGGCGACACCGCGCCAGTGTTCGACGCGCCGTGCGGCGCGCTCGCCGTCGAGGCGCACCACGCTGCGCCGGCTTGCCAGCGGCTGCACGACGGTAACGCCCAGTTCGACGGCCTTCTGCACCGTCAGGTCCATCTTGTCGGCAGCCTGCAGTGCCTGCGCCAGCGTCACGCGCAGCGGCGATTCGGCATCACGCAGGTGAGCGGCCAGCAACTCGGCCTCAACCGCTTCCTTACGCACGGCGACAATCCGCCCGGCATACTCGGTGCCACTGCCATCGAAAAGCACGACCCCGTCGCCTGGCACCAGCCGCAGGACGCGCGCCGCGTGCCGAGCTGCGCCTTCCGGCAAGCTGGCGACGGTACCGGCGACGAGCGGTCCCGGGCAGAAAAAGCGGGGCAAATTCATCGTGTTATTATAGGCCCGAATCAAAAATCGCCCCGTAAAGGGGCGCCAATTCTGGATTTTGCGATGGTTGCACTCAATCCGCCGGTCTGCGATTTCGGCTGGCCCGCCCCCGATTTTTCACTGCCCGGCACCGACGGCCGGCAGCACACGCTCACCTCCTGTCGTGGCAAGCACGGCCTGCTGGTCGCCTTCATCTGCAACCACTGCCCCTACGTTCAGGCCATTCTCGACCGCCTGATCCGCGACGCCCGCGAACTGCAGGCGCTCGGCATCGGCGTCGTCGCGATCTCGAGCAACGATGCCGCCGCCTATCCGCAGGATTCCTTCGACGAGATGGCGGCACTCGCCAGCGCCCGCGGCTTTCCGTTCCCCTATCTCTACGACGGGACACAGGCTGTCGCGCGCGCCTACGGCGCCATCTGCACGCCGGATTTTTTCGGCTTCAACGCCGACCTGCAGCTGCAGTACCGCGGCCGCCTGGATGCCAGCGGACGCGCCGCGGCGCCAGCCGACGCGCGGCGCGAACTTTTCGAAGCCATGCGGCAGGTAGCGGACAGCGGCCGCGGGCCCGCCGAGCAGACTGCGAGCATCGGCTGCTCGCTGAAATGGAAGGATTAAGAGTGCCTAACAGAATGAAATCGCGACCTGCGCCGGGTATTTTTCGGGATGCAGGGCAAGGCGCGGCGGCGAAGCTTGAGTCATTCTCAAGCGAGTCGTTGCAACGCCGCAATGCGCCCGAAAAATGCCCGGCCCTTCGGGTTGCTGCGCATAGCGGCGCCCACTTCGTTGCACGGCTAGCCGATGGAATGACCATCGGCTACGCCGCGCGCCTCGTGTCCATCCGCTCTGCGCAGCAACGCAGGCCGGTTTCATTCTGTTAGGCACTCTAAATGCCGATGAGCACCCAACTCAAGCGCATGCAGGACGCGGCCATCGTGCTGGTGCGCGAGGTCGCGCAGCAGGAGGTGATTCCGCGCTTCCTGCGCGTCCGTCATGCCGTCAAGGACGACGGCTCGCTATTTACCGAAGCGGATCTCGCCGCCCAGCATTATCTCGCCGAGCGCCTGCCGGACATTCATCGCAGCCCGATCATCGGCGAGGAAATGTCGCGCGACGCCCAGCGCAAGGGATGGGAGGACGGAGAGAACGGCCTCTGGTGCATCGATCCGATCGACGGCACGACCAACTTCATCAACGGCATTCCGTGGTTCGCGGTCTCGCTGGCCTGGCTGAAGGAAGGGCGTACGCGGCTGGCGGTCACCTACAACCCGATCACCGACGAGATGTTCTATGCCCGCGAAGGGCACGGCGCCTACCTCAACGGCCGCCGCCTGCCCCTGCGGCAGGTGACGACCGACCTCGCCCGCACCGTTGCCGACGTCGATTTCAAGCGCATCCCGAAAGGGCTGGCCGACCGCATCGCGGTCGATCCTCCGTACTTCTCGCAGCGCAACTTCGGCTGCTCGACGCTGGAATGGTGCAATCTCGCTGCCGGGCGCCTCGACCTCTACCTGCATGGCGGCCAGATGCTGTGGGACTACGCGGCGGGCAGCCTGATCCTGCGCGAGGCCGGCGGCCAGGTCTGCACGCTCGACAACGACGACTTCGATGCGGCCGAGGTCTGGCGCCGCCCGGTCGTCGCCGCGCTCGATCCGACCGTGTTCGCGTCCTGGAAGGACTGGTTGCGCGCCGGATAGGGCATTCCCCGCAACAGCGGGCCGGCGGGACCGTTACCCCGTTAACTATTCCGAATGTAATAGGCGTACCATCACCGCACGACCGCCTTGTGCGGCCGCTTCCCATACGACCATGGCCGCTGACAACGATGCCCGCCTGCAGATATCCCTGATCGGGGTATTCGCATTCCTGCTGCTCGGCATCGGGGCCGCCAACTATCTTTTCTATCATGCGGAATCGACGGCCTCGCGCGAGCGAGCGCAGGCCGAACTGGTCGCGATCGCCGACCTCAAGGCACATGAAATCGACAACTGGCGCCGGGAACGGCTCGGCGATGCCGCTACGGTTCGCGACAACATCGCGCTCGCACCGCTTGTCAGTCGCTGGCTGAACGCACGACCAGGCAGCGACGATGCGGCGGAAGCGCGTCGCTGGCTGCAGCTTTACGTCGGCAATTTTGACTATCAGGATGCCGCCCTGATCGATCGCCGCGGCCGCGTCATCGCGGCAACGAAGGCCGACCTGCCATTTCCGGACACATCCCGCGAACAGCGCGAACAGGCCCTTAGATCCGGGAACGCCATCCTCAGCGATCTCTGGGCACTACCCGACGGCAGCCAGGGGCTGGACCTGCTGACCCCCCTGCCGGCCCTGCCCGGACGCGAGAGCCCCGGGCTGCTGCTGCTGCGAGTCGCACCGTCCAAGGTGCTTTACCCGATGCTGCAGCACTGGCCGACGCCGACAGCCTCGGCGGAAATCCTGCTGGTCGAGCAACGCGGAACCCGCATCGTCTATCTCAACGAACTGCGTCATCAGGCAGGTGCCGCGCTGACGCTATCGCTGGATGCCGGCCTGACGACGCTGCCGGCGGTGTACGCCGCACGCGGCGACTCCCGGGTGATGGAGGGCATCGATTACCGCGGCCTCGTGGTGTACGCCGCGACGCAACCGGTTCCCGGTACGGATTGGGGCCTCGTCGCCAAGATCGACGAGAGCGAGATCCTGAAGCCGCTGCATGAACGCATCGGCCTGATGATCTTCGTCAGCACGCTCCTGGTCATCGTCGCCGGTGGTGTCACGCTGGTCCTTTGGCAGGCCCAGCGTGACCTGGTCCGCCAGCAGCGGCAGCGCGACGCGACCGCGCGCGAGCAGTTGCAGCGGGTGACCGACCGGCTGACGGAATCGCAGAAGATCGGCCGCATCGGCAGCTGGGAGCGCGATCTCGTGTCGAATCGCCTGTGGTGGTCGGAAGAGAGCTATCGCCTCTTCGACATCACGCCGGATCTCATGCCGGAGCCTGACTACGATTTCTTCCTGAAACGCATCCACCCCGAGGACCGGGTCGGCATGCGGCTGCTCGTGCAGAGCGCGGTCGCCAGCGGCGAACCTTATGCGATCGACTACCGTGTCTGCCTGCCCAACGGAGACGAGCGCATTTTCCAGAATACCGGCCAGGTGGTTCGGGATAGCCAGGGCACGCCGATCCGTACCGCCGGCACCGTCCAGGATGTCACCGAACTGCGGCGCCAGGAGCATGCGCTGCGTGAGCGCGGCGAACAGCTGCGCACGATCATCGAGAACATCCCGGGCGGGGTTTCGCTGATGGATGGCAATCTCGATTTCGTCGCCTTCAATGCCGAATTCGGTCGACTGCTCGACTTCCCGCCCGAGCTTGTCGGCAGGACGCCGCTGCCGATGATGGAACTGGCGCTGTTCAATGCCCGCCGCGGCGACTACGGCCCGGGCGACCCGCAGGCACTCGCGGAACAGGTGGTTGCACTCGCCCGCACGCCGGTCGCCCATCACTTCGAGCGCGCGCGGCCCGATGGCACGATCATCGAGGTCCACGGCGCGCCGCTGCCCGGCGGGGGGCTTCGTGACCATCTACACCGACGTGACCGAACGGCGCCGCAACGAGGAAAGCCTGGTGCTGGCGAAGAAGGTCTTCGACAACAGCCCGGAAGCGATCATGATCACCGACGAGAAGAACCGGATCGTTTCGGTGAACGAGGCCTTCACGCAGATCACCGGCTACGCCCCCGACGAGGTGATCGGCCAGGACCCGCGCATGCTGGCATCGGGGCGACATGACACGAGCTTCTACCGGCAGATGTGGGATGCGCTGCAGCGAAACGGCCATTGGGCCGGCGAAATCATCGACCGACGCAAGAGCGGCGATGTCTACCCGAAATGGATGTCGATCAATGCCGTCATGGAGTTCCCCGCAGGACGGGTAACGCACTACATCGCGATGTTCACCGACATCACCGAGCGCAAGCGCGCCGAAGAACGCATTCACTTCCTCGCGCATCACGACGCGCTGACCGAACTGCCGAACCGGCTGTCGCTCGAATTGCGCCTTGAACAGGCGCTGATCGATGCGCGCCGCCACGACTGGAACGTCGGTGTGCTGTTCATCGACCTCGACCGCTTCAAGGTCATCAATGACACGCTCGGGCACAACATCGGGGACAAGCTGCTGATCGAGGTGGCGCGTCGCTTTTCCGCCGCCGTCCGCGAATCGGACATGGTCGCGCGCCTCGGCGGCGACGAATTCGTGATCGTCCTGCCCGACCTCGAGAATCCCGATGCCGCAGCACACGTTGCGCTGAAGATCGTCTCCGCGCTGCTGACGCCGATCCGGATCGACTCGCACGAACTGCACACCAGCCCCTCGATCGGCATCAGCATCTATCCGATGGATGGCCGCAGCGTGGATGCAATCCTGAAGAACGCCGACACTGCGATGTATCACGCCAAGGCGCTGGGGCGGAACAACTATCAGTTCTTTGCCGAAGAGATGAACCGGATCGCCAACGAACGCCTGTCACTCGAAGGCCGCCTGCGCCAGGCACTGGCGCGCCAGGAGCTGTCACTGCACTACCAGCCCCAGATGGCGGCCGACGGCTCCCGCGTCATCGGCGTCGAGGCACTGCTGCGCTGGGAAGCGCCGAACGAGGGCATGATCGCGCCAGACCGTTTCATCGCGATCGCCGAGGAGACCGGCCTGATCGTGCCGATCGGTGAATGGGTGCTCAAGGAAGCCTGTCGCCAGCTGCGCACGTGGCTCGATGCCGGGGTGCCGCCCCTGCGCATGGCGGTCAACCTGTCGGCCCGCCAGCTTGGCAACGCCGAACTGCTGACGACCGTGAGCGAGGCCCTCGCCGAGTCCGGCATTCCGCCGCAACTGCTGGAACTGGAAATTACAGAAAGCGCGATCATGGAAAAACCGGAAGAGGCGATCAAGGTCCTGCAGGCGCTGAAGCAGCGTGGCATCAAGCTGGCCGTGGACGACTTCGGTACCGGCTATTCCTCGCTCGCCTACCTGAAGCTGTTCCCGATCGACCACCTGAAAATCGACCGTTCGTTCGTGCGCGACATCGAGCGTGACCCGGACGACGCCGCGATCGCCATTTCGACCATTGCGCTGGCCCACAGCCTCGGTCTCAAAGTGGTCGCCGAAGGCGTCGAAACGCGCGACCAGCTGATGCTGCTGCAACGCAACGGCTGCGACGAAGTACAGGGATTCCTGTTCAGTCGCCCGCTCCCCGCACCGGCCGCGCTCGCCTTCCTCAAGCGTGGCCGGGAAGACCGGCTGCGCCAACTGCATTAGAATTCCCACTTTCCCCGTCAGACATTCAACACGCCGCGCGCGGACGTCCGCGCCGGCCATGCCAGCCAAGGACTCGCCATGCGCCGCATCACCCTCTCCCGGTACCTGATCGAAGAACAGCGCCAAAAGGGCAAGATCAACGCCGATCTGCGCCTCCTGATCGAAGTCGTTGCGCGCGCCTGCAAGTCGATCGCGGTCGCCATCGGCAAGGGCGGACTGGGTGGGGTGCTGGGGGAAGCCGGTAGCGACAACGTCCAGGGCGAAGCACAGAAGAAGCTCGACGTCCTCTCCAACGAGATCTTCCTCGAAGCCAACGAATGGGGCGGCCACCTCGCCGGCATGGCTTCCGAGGAAATGGAGCTGCCGCACGCGATCCCG
>WBZP01004668.1_pt1 | contig 14194 bp, 10 predicted proteins | sample 5204301 | NCBI WGS metagenome assembly WBZP01 (sample SAMN12412401, study PRJNA552823) | activated sludge metagenome | isolation source: activated sludge from nitrification reactor of wastewater treatment plant... | place: USA: Pennsylvania | collected 2017 | reverse complement strand
GCTCAGCGGCGGGACCGCCGCCGCGGACCTGCCGAAGTACGCCTACCGGCCGGACGTGGTGATCGAGAACTTGGCGGAGTTGAACGAATAACCCCCGACCAGGAACAGTTCACGGATTTGCTCCAGTTGTTCGGGATTCATCGGCGTTTCATCGGGCAAAGGCGACGCCAGCAAAACGCAGAGCACTCGTTGACTGCGCTGGAGCGAAAGATTGAGGTTGTAAAGATAAGTACCGCGCTGGTCGGAGAACCCCTCGACCACGATGCGCTTAATCCAGCGTTTACCGAGATCATCCTGGGCGATGGCGAGCACCTCCGGTACAAAAACCCGCAGCAGTCTGGCTTGTTCAGGGCTGAGTTGGTGGCTGGCGGTGTCGAAGCGGGCGCGATCACCGAAGTCGATGACGTTGCGGCTTTTGTCGACGGTTACACCCGGATAACGGTCGGCGGCCTGCCTGACTTTTTCCAGCAAAGCGTCGATGTCGCGCTCGCGTTCTGCTTTCGCGCGCTCGGCCTCACTGACGGTTTTGGTCACGGATAGCAGCGCCACGCTCATCACCAATAGGAACAACACCATCAAGGCGGTCATCAAATCCGCGAAGGAAATCCAGAACGGCTTTTCCGCTTCGTCCTTCGTGCGTTTTTTGAGTACGGCGCGTGTGCCCAACATGATGGGTTATCTCCGGTTGGGTGGATGACTGCCAATCCCGCTCAGTGCGGCATCCAGTTCGCCGATGGATTCCCGGAGCAGTGACGTGGCATCGGTCAGGTGCTGGAAGAATTGTTGATTCGCTTCATTAAGGGTATTGCGCATACTGGAGGCGAACTCCTGGTGGGTTTGCTCCAGCACCTCGGTGACTTGGCCGAGATAGCGATCCGCCTGGTTTTGCGCCGCCGCCAGCTTTTGGGTGGCGCTGTCGATGCGGGCCAAAATATCGGCGGTGAGCGTGGCTTCCTTGCGGGCAGATGCGACGGTGCTCTTGAGCGCCTCGATCATCTCGTTCAATTGTTGGCGCACCATTCGATGGTCGTCAACGATGGTGCCCATCGCCCGGGTAGAGGTGGAAACTGCTTCGGCGGAGACTGAAAGTTCCTTCGCAACCCCGGCGGCCTGTTCGAAGACACCGGCGACACTCTGTCCGGCCCGGCCAAACTCGTTCGCGGCGGTGAGTACGGTTTCAGCGCCCTGATTGAGATCCGTCAACGCAGCGGTGGTGACTTCGCTCATGCGAGCAACAGCGGTGTGGATCGAGCGTACCGCTTCCGCTGCGGCCTGTTGGTGGTTTTCGACCAAACCCGTGAGTTGGGCAAGCAGATCGGCTGTCTGGGTTGAAACTTTGGTCACAGCTCGGTCCACGCTGGCGGTAAGGTTCTCGACCACGCGCTGGCTGTGCTCTGACGCCCGGCGTTGCTGCTCCTCATGGTGCGCGGCGGTGCTTTGGGTCTGCTGTCCCAGCTCGTCGAGCATCCCGGTCAATTGCCCCTGCATGGTCTGCAACGAAGTCTGGACCCCGCCAGACAGGGCGGTGATCGCGGCGATGTTGGCGTCGGCCAGTTGTTCTTGCCGGCCCTGATGATCGGCATTGGCCGCCCGGCTCTGCGTTTGCAGTTCGGCGACCATGCGGGTCATTTGCTGGCCAAGATCACCCAGGAGGGTTTGGAGTTTCTGCCCCGTTTCCTCTTGGCTTTTCTCGGCTGTGTTCCGAATTTGCCCAAGAAATTCCTCCATGCGCTCGTTCATCGCCTGTTGGCGAGATTCCATGGCTTTCATGGTCTCGGTCAAGGTCTGCGCCATGGCACCCGTCGTCTGGCGACCCGTTGCGTCGATGTTGCTGGCCATCTTCTGGAATTGTTGAACGGTGGATTGCAGCGCCTCGATAGTTTTCTTCTGCAATTCATGAATATCAGCAGTCTGACCACCAAATAAATCTTGCAATCGTTTGGTAAATGCGGCGAAGACATCATCAAGAGCACTGCTAAGATCGCGGCCTGTACTTTCACGCTGTTGATTGAACCCATCAGCAATTTTTTGCAGGGGTTGACTGATGCCAGTCTGGATGCTTTCCTTGAATTGTTCGCTGAGTTGCTGCTGACTTCTCAGGGTCGATTGAATTTGCTGGTGGGTGGCTTCACGCAAAATCTCCTTGAGTTCTCCAACCAGGGCATCTTTGATGATATTGGCCTGACTGGCAGATGATTCAGACGCCTTAACCAATCGTGCTAGATATTCCTCGCCAACGCCGGACTTGTAGAGGCTGTCGATGAGAAAGCAGAGTTCTTCTACTTGTCGATAAAGCCATGAAAGCAGCCATTTTTCAATAACTGTGATCAGCATGGCGAGTCCGATAGCTGTTCCAGAGACGAGGAATGCTTCGTAAACCCCTGCCAGTAGAGAATTGAGGCTCTGATGGACAACCTGAGTATTTTCAGAAATATGGAAGGCACGCAAGCCTTGGATCAGACCCAGAAACGTGCCAATGATACCCATGCCGGTGAGGATTCCCGGCAGATGTTTGAAGAATTCGGCATTTAGCTGGCCATCGACCATCACGTCCGGGCTAAAAAGCGTTTCTGCTGGCGTTGTGGAACGGATTGCCGCAAGCTCCTCGATACCAGTTTGTGGATTGAGTATCCGTTGTTCATGCAGAGTCTCTTTATATTCATTCCACAGATGGTTGAGTACTCTACCACGATTGAACAAGTCTGTAGGGTATCCTAATTGATTACTCTGATTGAATGCTTTGAGACTCTTCCGCAACCGCCACAGTCTGAACAACAATAAAAAGGCAGGTATAAGATACTTTCCGATGAACAAGAGAAACAAGATAAAAATTAGGATAGCAATAATAATTGCATGGACTGGAAGTGGAATGCCTAAAAAGGCATTAATCGATTCAAGGATTGGCACGAATCAAACTCCTTGTTTTAGTTCGTATCTTGGCGCAATAATTAACTTGGCGGTTAACCCACCAAGCGCTATGCTATTAACCCCATAGTCTATCATTATAGTCTGGTTCAGATCATAAAAAACAATTGAAAATCCATGAAGATAAGGCTTCGTAATGGATCGCAAGACCTCTTAAAGGGGATAGTTAATCCACAACCAGGGAGTACCCAACCATGACCCATCCGGAATCGCGTGCCACGACCGATCCCGCGTCCATCCGCCTCACAACGCTGACGCATGGCGGTGGCTGCGGCTGCAAGATTGCACCCAAGGTGTTGCGCGAGGCGCTGGCCGGCGTCTCGGGCGGCTTTCCCCATCCCGACCTGCTGGTGGGCAGCGCCACCGCCGACGACGCCGCCGTGTTCCGCCTGAACGACCAGCAGGCGCTGGTGGCCACCACCGACTTTTTCATGCCCATCGTGGACGATTCCCGCGATTTCGGCCGCATCGCCGCCACCAACGCCATCTCGGATGTGTACGCCATGGGCGCCACGCCGGTTTTAGCGCTGGCGATCCTGGGGATGCCCATCAACACGCTGCCGCTGGAGGTCATCCGCCGGATCATGGAAGGTGGGGCCGAGGTTTGCCGCGACGCCGGCGTCGCGCTGGCCGGCGGTCACTCCATCGACTCGCCCGAACCCATTTACGGCCTGGCGGTGATCGGCCTGGCCGAGTCCGGCCATATCAAGCGCAACGATACCGCTCGCCCCGGCGACATACTGGTGCTCGGCAAGCCGCTGGGTGTCGGTGTGCTCAGCGCGGCGCTGAAGAAGGGCCTGCTGGACGCAGCGGGCTACGCGGAGATGCTTGCCGTCACCACTCGCCTCAATACAGTAGGCCAGCGCCTTGGCGCGTTCGATGCGGTTCATGCCATGACCGACGTGACCGGTTTTGGCCTGCTGGGACACCTGCTGGAAATCTGCCGTGGTTCGGGTCTGGCGGCGCGGATTCGCTTCGACCGCCTGCCGATTCTGCCCACCGCCCTGGTCCTGATGCCCCAGGGCATCGGTCCCGGCGCCATCGAGCGCAACTGGGCAAGCTACGGGCACGAGGTCAGGCTGAGTCCGAAACTGCCTTCCTGGAGCCAGCGCCTGCTCTGCGATCCCCAGACCAGCGGCGGCCTGCTGGTAGCCTGCGCGCCGGACGCGGTGGCAGCGGTGTTGGAGCAATTCCACACCGCCGGTTTCCCGGAAGCCACGGCCATCGGCACCCTGGAATCCGGCGAATCCCAAGTCGTCGTCGAATGATCCAGTTCAGCGCACCTTGTCAGTGGGCTTGTACAAACGTAATCATTCAGTCCCCTCTCCCCCGCTCTCTCCCGCAAAGGGGAGGGCGCCTGCGCGGAACTGTCCGATCACGCGGCTACCTTGGCGGGAGAAGCGGACGCGGCATCGAGCGCACCGCCGCAACTGCTGCCCTGCCCAGCGGTGCAACCGTAACAATGCTCGGCGACCCGGATGCGGGCGCCGGTCAAATCCCGGTCCAGCAGTTGATTCAAGTGGGTGCCGCCCGGTCCATTGGCCCCCAGCGGCAGTTTCAGCATCTGGTTGAAGTCGCAATCGTAGACGTAGCCCTGCCAATCCACGGAAATCAGATTCCGGCACATCACCCCGTCCAGATTCTCGTCCCGGTGGGCGGATTTAAGCAGATCCATGTAGGGTTTGAATTGCCCTTTGGAGATCAGTTGACTGCCAAAGCGCTGGATCGGCATGTTGGCCAGCGCCAGCAGGTGGTTAAAAACGATGCCGTAACGGGCGGCCAGCTCGTGTTGGTAGGCAGCTTCCAAACCGGCCTGCTCGGGTGGCAGGATCGGGCCGAGCGGGTTGTAAACCAGATTCAGTGTTAATCCGCTGCCGGGCTGGCCGTAGCCTTGAGCATTCAGTTGCCGCAATCCGGCCAGACTGGACTCGAACACGCCCTTGCCGCGCTGCCGGTCGACGTTTTCCTCCAGGTAACAGGGCAGGGAGGCGGTGATCTCGACCCGGTGATTGGCTAGGAACGGGGCCAAATCCTGGTAGCCCGGTTCGTTGAGGATGGTCAGGTTGCAGCGGTCGATGACGCGAATCCCTTGACGGCGGGTGCGAGCGACCAGGGTGCGGAAGTACGGATTCATTTCAGGGGCGCCGCCGGTCAGGTCCAGGGTCGTCACCCGGCGCAACTCCAGGTAGCGCAGCAGCAGTTCCATCGTCTCCCAACTCATTTCCTCGGTACGCTGGGGACCGGCGGCGACATGGCAATGGGTGCAGGACTGGTTGCAGCGATAGCCCAGATTGGCTTGCAGGGTGTCGATGCGGTCGCGGTAAACCGTGGGAAAGTCGGTTTTCACCAGGAGTGGAAGCGTATCGCGCATAGTGATGCTCTCGCAGCGTTAGGGGAGTCTTTCCGATTCAGTCGGGCGAGGACGGCAAATTCTTACAGCCGGTGAGCAAAAAAGTGCCGATGCTGGCTGGGGCATTACGCGGTCCACTAATGTTCATCAGCACATCACCGTGGAACGTCAGGATTTTGGGCAGCGACCCAGCCAGCCAGCCAGCAATGGCCTATTGTTTTAGTCAGTTTTTTGGACTATATGTTTTGTCCAGCACTGCATACTTGGATAAAGGCCAAATACTGGAGCGCGCGCTCGGTGTGCCCCCAGGTCGAGGCCCAAGCGCCCAAGTTTGGGCTCCTCAGCACCAGGAACAGCGTAAATTCCGAGATATGATTTTATGAATCAAACAGTTGATTTTTATCCGGCACATAAAACGGCCAAGGTCGCATCGCCGCATGGGTCGCCAGGCACGATGGCGGATCGCCAGTCCAGATTGCGCGGGGTCGTCGCGTTGCTCTTGGTGGCTTGCGAGTTACCGGCTACAGCGCAGGAGACCAACCATTACCCGAATGGCACTTCCGGCATCCTGGCGGGCAGCGTGCCGGGTCCGGGCCTTTACTATCTGATGTACAACCTGTTCTACGAAACCGATCAACTGAAGGATAGCGCCGGACATACCGCGCTGACGCCCACCGGCAACTCCCTGGATTTCAGAGCCAAAGCGTTCGCCAATGTCCATCGGCTCATCCACGTCACCCACCTCAAGTTCCTGGGCGCCGAGTTCAGTTGGAATGTGGCCGTGCCACTGGTCTATCGCAACGTCCGGATCAACAACTTCGATATCGACGACTCCAACTTCGCGCTGGGCGATGTGAACCTGGAACCGCTGGTATTGGAATGGCGTGGCCCGCAGTGGGATTTCGGTATCGGCTACGGCCTGTTCGCTCCCACCGGCAACCGGGATGATCAGCATCCGGCGGAACCGGGCAAGGACTTCTGGACCCACTATCCCATTGTGGCAGGTACCTGGTTCTTTGATCCGGAGCGAACCTGGTCGGCCTCTTTTCTGTCCCGCTACGAGGTTCACAGCAAGCGCCAAGATGTGGATATCACACCAGGCAACGACGTCTCCGTGGAGTGGGGCGTGGGCAAGAGCTTCGGCACCCTGATTGTGGGCGTCTCCGGTTATGCCCAGTGGCAAGTCACCAACGATACGGGGGCGGATATCAACTACGATGCCAACGACCATGACCGGGTGTTCGGCGTTGGCCCGGAGATCCAATACTTCTTCCCCGAATATGGCTTCGGTTTCCAGTTGCGTCACTGGCGCGAGTTCGGTGCTAAAGACCGCTCCGAAGGGTCGATCACCACCTTGACCCTGGTCAAACCCTTCTGACCAGCGGACGCGCGCTCCCTGGGACCGGGACTGTAACGGCTTGCCGAGCAGACCGCCGGAACCGAGCATCCGGGCATTGTGAACAGCCCTCTCGCATCATCCATCTGCCCCGCTCGGTAGTTCAACCTCTAATCCCGTGTCTGTTTGTGGGCATGTCCAAACTCGGTCACAACCGATCTCGGAGATTTGGAGGATCCGCCTTGGATGCCGTATAAAAATCAAGCCTTTGATCTATATAGTAGTGGATCCGGCTCCACCTCAAATTTTGTATTGTAAATTTTCCGGTGACAGCGATCACCCGTGGCATGGGCTAGATCATCGACTTTAAGTTAACCCATTGATCTTACTGAGTGATACATGCTTTACTCGCTACGACCCGTAGTTCGGATCGCAGGAAAATTTACAGGAGGTCAAATTTTGCTGAAAATTAATGAGGGGTTTTTACACAATCTCTTAACATCAGGTCAATCCTGTCTTGAGAATGGGGTCCATTTCAGCCGGTAATCGTATTTGGGGGAGCGGGTGATGAAATTGAACCTTGGCAGCTTGATATCCAAAATCAACGATCAATTGGCGTTGGGTCAGCAGGCATCGGCGACCGTGTTGTTCGCCGATAGCGGCGGTGGTACCCGTTTGGTTGAGAAGTATGGCGCTCAGCGCGCGCGACAGATCGAGACACGGGTGCTGGATATACTCACAGCCAAGACCGATGCTTATGGTGGGGCGGTAGTCACCACGGTCGGCAATGAAATCATGATCTGCTTCCTGGACGCGGAGAGGGCGGTTCGCGCCGCCTGCGAGATGCATCGGACCCTCAAGGATGATCGAGAACTGGTAGGGTTAAACATCCCCGTCAGGATCGGCTTGCATCACGGCCAAGTGCTGGTGGAGGAGGACAAGGTGTTTGGCGATGAGGTGAATGTCGCCGCTCGAATGCTTGCCTTGGCCAAAGCTGATCAGATCATTACCACAAGGGAGACCATCGGGCTACTGCCGCCCGATCTTAAGCAAACGACCCGCGATCTCGGGCAATCCTGGGTGCCGGGCAAGCAGGATGAGATGGAAATCACCGAGATACTCTGGTGCGACTCTACAAGTCAGACCCAGTTTGTCAGCTATAAGGATGTATTGATGGATTTGCTGTTCGCGCGACTGTTTCTGGAATACCGCGGCAAGAACATCGAACTGGTGCCCGATCATCGGGTGTTCAAGATTGGTCGCGGCAATGGAAACGACTTGGTGGTGAGTCGAGAACAGGTATCCCGTAGCCATGCCACCATCGAGTTTCGTCAAGGCAAGTTTATCTTGGTGGATCAGAGTGTCAACGGCACTCATTTACTACTGAAGGATGGCGCGCGCATCTTCCTTCGGCGCGAGGAGTTCACCCTGCACGACCGGGGGATCATTTTTCTAGGTCCGATCATTTCCGAACAAGACCCTGATATTATTCATTATTCCGTCATTCAAAACGCTCAGGAGGTGTATGCCCGCGAGAATGAACTGAAGAAGCAGGTCGAACAAATGCACATCGAGATCGACAAAGATGAGATTGCCAAACAGGTTGGCGAAATCGTCGGATCTGAGTACTTCAAGCATATTAACGCAGTGGCTGGTCGATTGCGTGCCAAACGGTCCCAATAGGGAATCTGCTCAACGGATGAAGTCATTATTGGGTAAATTTTGATCGTGTTGAGTTGTAAAGTGACAGTCAGTCGGGCAGTGCCTAACAGGGGATAGCCCCATAAATTACTTGTATAGGTCAATGCTAATTTTCTCAATTCTAATTGTTCCAATTCATAATAACTGCCGGATTTGTAGTCTGTATCCTCATCTGGACCCTCATGTTCAGCGCTTTATTCTTAGCTTAAACCCCGGTTCGATTTTCGGAGTCCACTATAATTATAGCGTTAATCAAACTAAATCAGTGCCATCGGGCGCTGAGGAAGGGTAGATCCCCACTCTGCCGGAAGCCGCCATGTCCGAACTCCATCGCAGCAATCGCCTGATCCACGAAACCAGTCCCTACCTGCTCCAGCACGCCCACAACCCGGTGGATTGGTATCCCTGGGGCGAGGAAGCGCTGGACCAGGCCCGCCGCGCGGGTAAGCCGATCCTGTTGTCCATCGGCTACTCAGCCTGCCACTGGTGCCATGTCATGGCCCACGAATCCTTCGAGGACGAGGCCACCGCCCAGGTGATGAACGAACTGTTCATCAACATCAAGGTGGATCGCGAGGAGCGGCCCGATCTCGACAAGATCTATCAGACCGCGTTCCAGTTGCTGCAACGCCGGGCTGGCGGTTGGCCGCTGACGATGTTTCTGACCCACGACGACCATGTCCCCTTCGTCGGCGGCACCTATTTTCCCAAGACGCCCCGCCACGGCATGCCGGCTTTCACCGACGTCCTGCGCCGGGTCAGCGCCCATTACCGCCAGCACTCGCTGGAATTGCGCGAGCAGAACCAGCCGCTGCTGGATGCGCTGCGCGCCGGGATGGCGGCGCCGACCGCCACTGGCGCCGCTGCCCTGACCGCCGCGCCGCTCCAGGACGGGCGTGACCAGCTTGTGCGCGGCTTCGATCCGGTCCACGGCGGCTTTGGCAACGCCCCCAAGTTTCCCCATCCGCCCAGTTTGGAGCGATTACTGCGGCATTGGGTCGCCAGCGTCCAGGGCGGCGAGCCGGACCGACCGGCCGAAACCGCTACGCTGTTCACCCTGCGCCAGATGGCGCGTGGCGGGATTTACGACCATCTGGGTGGCGGGTTCTACCGCTACTCGGTGGACGCTAAATGGGCAATTCCGCACTTCGAGAAAATGTTGTACGACAACGGTCCGCTGCTGGCGCTCTACGGCCAGGCTTGGCGGACGACCGCCGATCCGCTGTTCCGCGCGGTGGCCGAGGAGACGGGCGAGTGGGCGATGCGGGAGATGCAGGCCCCGGACGGCGGCTATTACGCCACGCTCGACGCCGACTCCGAAGGCGAAGAAGGCAAGTTCTACCTGTGGACGCCCGACCAGGTCCGGGTGCTGCTCAACAGCACTGAGGAGTATGTGGCTTTCGCCGTCTGTTACGGGCTGGAACCACCGCCCAACTTCGAGGACCATGCCTGGCACTTGCGGGTGGCCGCCGAACCCGCCGAACTGGCCAGCCGGTTGGGCGTGGAACCCGCGCACGTCGCCGCCTGGCTGGCCAGCGCCCGGCGTGCCCTGTTCGAAGCCCGGTCGCGGCGGATCTGGCCCGGCCGCGACGAAAAGGTATTGACCGCATGGAACGGCTTGATGATCAAAGGCATGGCGGTCGCCGGCCGGCATCTGGGCCGGGCGGATTTCGTGGCGTCGGCGGAGCGCGCCCTGGATTTTATCCGCGACCACCTGTGGCGGGACGGTCGCCTGCGGGTGGTCTACAAGGATGGCCAGTCGCGGTTGAACGCCTATCTGGATGATTACGCCTTCCTGATCGACGGCATTCTGGAGTTGCTACAATGCCGCTGGCGGGAAGGCGACCTGGACTTTGCCCTGACTCTGGCCGATGTCGTGCTCGACCAATTCGAGGATCGCCAGGCGGGCGGCTTTTTCTTCACCGCCAACGATCACGAGTCGCTGATTCAGCGGCCCAAGCCGGCGCACGACGACGCCCTGCCGGCCGGCAACGGCATCGCCGCGCAAGTGCTGTTGCGGCTGGGACATCTCACCGGCCGGACCGCCTATCTGGACGCGGCGGAACGGACCCTGCGCTGGGCCTGGCCGACGCTCCAGCAAATGCCAACCGCCTGCAACGCCCTGTTGACGGCATTGGAGGAGTTTCTGGAACCCGCCCAGATCATCACGCTGCGCGGCGAAGGGGCGGCGCTGGAGGCGTGGCGGGAGCGGTGCGCCCAACCCTATGCGCCGCGCCGGCTGACGCTGGCCATTCCCGCGGCGGCGGCGTTACCCTCGGGATTGCTGGCTGGGCAGCCGGCTGGCGCCGCTCCAGTGACCGCTTACGTTTGTGATGGGCTACAATGCCTGCCGCCGATCGCGACGCTGGCCGAGTTGGAGCTCGAACTGGCCCGGACCGAGGCGATCATGCCCTGAACCTTTGGCGTTTTTGCCAAATTCTTTGACCCAAGTAGCGATTGCCCGCGAATTCTTTACCAGGTTCGCAAGTGAGCTACCATAATTACCTTGTTGTCGTCACTGCTCGCGGATCGCCGAAGCTTGGCCATCAGGGCGAGATGGATCGTTCCCAGCGGTGCGTCATGTCCAACCTGACGGCTTGGCGGAAAGCCGGTTCCTTCCGCCGATAGCCTGCAGCAAACTATTCCCATACCTCTGGAGAGGGCACACAACCATGACCATTCATCTGTATTTTTCGTTGATTCCCGAAGCGCTGATTGCTTCCAACCTCGGGCCGGAGCAGTTCGGGCAGTACTACGCCACCGGCCATAAGTACAAGTCCAAGGGGCAGGCGATCTTTTTCGAGGTGGATCCCGCGTTTCGTCACGACTTTTTCAATCTTGACGAAGGCTTGAATCGTTGCGCGCCACATCCGGACGGCACGCCCAAGAATTCGGTTTATATTTCGGTCTACCGGGTGTTGGAACATATTCCGGTAAGCGCGCTGGGCAAGCTCTATCTAAGCACCGCTTACGGTCACACCCTGGGTCTGGAAAAAGGAGCGATCACGCCGCGGGAGGCGCCAGGGCTGCACATGTACCAGGATCTGGTGCCGGTCAACAGTCTGGTCGTCAGCACCCAGGATCCGGTCACCTTCTACCAGAGTGTCACCAGTCAGCCGGCCAAATTCATCCGGTTCCCCGGCCTGTGCTTTGTCGAACTGGGCCTGGGCGCGCTGGCGACCGATCCCGAAAATGGGCCGGTGGGCGATCTGCCGTACTCGTTCATGCACCATTTGCGCGAGGCTTTGCTGGAGCTGAATCCAGCGGGCAAGGAGAGCAAGCTGGTGAATCGGGTGCATTCGCTGGAATTCCCGTACCGGATGATCAAGAGCGGTTTCTATGTCGGTAACGGCCCCGATTTGGCGTTCTATCCGATGCCTTCGCACGAGGCGCTGCGCCGGGAGCACAATCAGTGGTGGCGCTCGGCTAATCTCTGAAGCGTCCATTCTGGCAGGGCATCCCCACTGCTCCAGGCCGCCCTGCCCGCGGCTCCTGGACTGGCTCTCCCCGAACCGGTCTGACCATCGTTCGTGGCACCGGAGCGCCCTCGATAAGGTGCTGATACCCGAAGTGGCGCGGTTGGCCCCGCGCGAGCTCGACCGGGTGCGCGGCTTTGGCCATGACCCGGTGGAATTGATCGCGGCCCCGCCAGCCATGGCTGGCGGGGCCGCGCGTACCTCAATCTTGGCTATTCAGCGCCGCCGCCAGCAAGCGGGCGGTCACATCCACCACCGGAATCACCCGGTCGTAGGCCATCCGGGTCGGGCCAATGACGCCCAGCACTCCCAGCACCCGCCCTTCCACCGAATAGGGCGCGGTCACCACGCTGCAACCTTCCAGCGCCTCGAAACCGGATTCCTCGCCGATGAAAATCTGCACGCCGTCGGCATGCAGGCACTGGTCAAACAGGTGCAGCAAATCGCGCTTGTGGTTGAAGGCTTCGAACAATTGCCGTAGCTTGTCAAGATCGGACAGATCGGCGTACTGCATCAACTGGGTCTGACCGGCGACGACATAATCCTCGCCGCCTGGTTCCGCTTCGAAGGTCTGCTCGGCCATCTCGACCACGGTTTGCATCAACCGGTCAAGGCTGTCGCGCGTTTCGCGCAAGTCCCGCAGCAACGACGCCCTGACCTGCTGGATGTCCTGGCCGGTGAACTGCTGGTTCAGATAATTCGCCGCCCGCTGCAATTCCGCAGCGCTGTAGGGGCGCCGGGTCTGGATGATGCGGTTCTGCACCTCCTGGCTGTTGAACACCAGGATCACCAAGACCCGGTTCTCGGACAGGGACAGGAATTCGACCTGGCGCAGGGTCGCCACCTTGCGGCGCGGCAGCATGACGACACCGGCCAGATGAGTGGCGCCGGACAGCAGATCGGAAACCGAGCGCGCCAGTTCAGCCCCATCGCGGACCGGCTGGTCGATGCGCCGGCGCAGAATTTCGATCTCTTGATGTTCCAGGGGCTTAAGATGCAGCAGCGCGTCGATGAAAAGCCGGTACCCACGAGCGGTCGGCACCCGCCCGGCCGAGGTGTGCGGGGAATGCAGATAGCCCAGTTCCTCCAAATCCGCCATCACGTTGCGGATGGTGGCCGGACTGAGATCCAGCCCGGCGTCGCGCGCCAGTGTACGCGAGCCGACCGGTTGGCCATCGCGAATATAGCGCTCGACCAGTATGCGCAACAGATGCTGGGTGCGTTCGTTGAGGGCGGGATGGCCCGTCAGGGTAGATTCCGTGTTGTGCATGCCGAGGGTTTCCTGTTATTTGGCACTCTCGGCTTTAGAGTGCCAAATAACCGTAACAACTCCCCGAAAAGGTGTCAAGCAATCCGGCGCTTGGCGCGGTTTCCGGTAAAATGCTAAGTTGCAATGTGAGCAACCACCTAGTACGGAACAATGTCCACCCTGGCTTTTCACACTATCGGCCTCATCGGCAAGTTTGGCGATCCCAACGTCGCGGGGACGCTGAGCCAGATTGCCACCTACCTGCGCCAGCGCCAGTTGCGGGTGCTGCTCGACGAAAGCTCGGCCCGGTTGATTCCAGACAACGGCCTGGAAATCGCCAGTCGGGTGATGATCGGCGAGCAGTGCGACTTGGCGATTGTCATGGGCGGCGACGGCACCATGCTGAACGCGGCGCGCTCGCTGGTGGATTACGAAGTGCCGATCCTGGGCGTCAATCTGGGCCGGCTCGGTTTTCTGGCCGACGTTTCCCCCAGCGAAATCCCCCACCGGCTGGATGCGGTGCTGAACGGTCATTTCCGCGAGGCGCGCCGCTCGCTGCTGCACGCCCAGGTACTGCACGAGGACCGGGTGACCGGCGAGGCCGACGCGCTCAATGACGTGGTGGTCCACAAGCGCGAGGTGGCCCGGATGATCGAGGTGGACACTTTTCTGGACGGCCGCTTTCTCAACGCCTACCGCGCCGACGGGCTGATCATCTCCACCCCGACCGGTTCCACCGCCTACGCGCTGGCCGGCGGCGGACCGATCATCCATCCGGGGCTGGAAGCCGTGGTGCTGGTGCCGATCTGCCCACACACCCTGACTCACCGGCCGATCGTGGTCAAGGCCGACAGCGTCATCGAGGTGGTGCTGAACAGCGCCAACACCACTCAGACCCAGGTCACCTGCGATGGCCAGATCAGCCTGGCCATCGAGTCGGGTGACCGCATCCTGATTCGCAAGAAGGGACGCAAGGTACGGCTGGTCCATCCCCTCAACCACGATTACTTCGAGTTGCTGCGGGCCAAGCTGAGCTGGGGCCTGAGTCCGGAAGCCACGCCGTTCATCTGAGAGGCATTTTTATACAGCCTCTCGTGAGCTAACCCTTTGAAAAGAAACCCTCACCCCTGCCCCTCTCCCGCAAGCGGGCGAGGGGT
>WBZP01004666.1_pt1 | contig 14199 bp, 10 predicted proteins | sample 5204301 | NCBI WGS metagenome assembly WBZP01 (sample SAMN12412401, study PRJNA552823) | activated sludge metagenome | isolation source: activated sludge from nitrification reactor of wastewater treatment plant... | place: USA: Pennsylvania | collected 2017 | reverse complement strand
CACCGCGGGCATGATCGCCTCCGGGGTGATGATGTCGAGCTTCCAGTCGCTGGCGATCTCGATCGCGATGGAGCGCGACGACGGCACGCTCAAGCGGCTGCGCGGTACTCCCATGCCCCCGCTGGCCTACTTCCTCGGCAAGATCGGGCTGGTGCTGGTCACCGCGGTGGTGCAGACCGCGATCCTGCTCGGCATCGGCGTCGCGGTGTTCTCGCTCGATCTGCCCGCGACCGGCGCGCTCTGGGCACGGTTCGTCGGCATCTTCGCGATCGGCGCCGCCGCAGGTACCGTGCTCGGCATCGCGTTCTCGTCGGTGCCCCGCTCGGGGCGCGGCGCCTCGGCCGTGGTGAGCCCGGTGATGATCGTGCTGATGTTCGTCTCCGGGGTCTACTTCGTCTTCAGCGACCTGCCCGGGTGGATGCAGACCGCGGCGTCGATCTTCCCGCTCAAGTGGATGGCGCAGGGCATGCGTTCGGTGTTCCTTCCTGCCGAGTTCGCGACCCAGGAGCCGGGCGGGTCCTGGCAGGTCGGCTGGGCGTTCGCCGTGCTCGCGGCCTGGACGGTCGTCGGGCTGGTGCTCTCGGCACGCACGTTCCGCTGGCTGCGGTCGGACGCGGGATGAGCTCGCACGCGGACGGTCCCGACCTGGGGGACGTGTGGGTCCGGCTGATGCTCGGCTGGCACCTCGCCTTCGCGGCGATGGTGTCGGCGGCTGCCGTCTACACCGTCGCCGCAACAGGCCTGGACGCCGCGTCCCGCCGCCGCGCGGCCCTGCTGCTGGCGGTTCTGGTCGGCGTCTACGTCTTCGGCGTGGTCCGCGCCCGGTATCGGGAGCGGCGCAACTGGGTCTACCTCGTGATCGCCGTGGTCGTCGTCGGCCTGGCCTGTGCGATCGACCCGGCGTACACGATGTTGCTGTTCGTCGTCTATCCACAGATCTGGATGCTGACGCCGTCGATCCGCTGGGCGTTGGCGGCATGTGCCGCGCTGTCCGTGACGGCCATCCTCGGCATGGGATCGGCCACCGGGTGGAGCGAGGAACTGCGGCGTGACGTGCTGCCCCAGATGGCGGTGGCGCTGATCTTCAGCGTCCTGCTCGGCTGGTGGATCACCCGGGTGATCGAGCAGAGCCGGCAGCGCGCCGAACTGATCGAGGAGCTGCGGCGCACCCGCGACGAGCTGGCCGCCGCGCACCACGAGCAGGGGGTGACGGCCGAGCGCGAGCGGATGGCGCGGGAGATCCACGACACGCTGGCGCAGGGGTTCCTCAGCATCGTCACCCTCGCCCAGGCCGTGCAGGCGCGGATGGCGAAGTCGTTGGGGCAGAACGGAGTTGGGGTGGTCGGGTCGAGCAGCTCCTCGATCAGTTCGGCGGCGGGTGAGCTGGAGCGGATCGCCCTGATCGAGACCGTCGCGCGGGAGAACCTGGCCGACGCACGTGCCCTGGTCGCCGCGTTCGCCCCGGTCGATCTGGACGGCGTCCCGCTGGCCGACGCGGTGCGCCGGGTGGCGGAGCGGTTCGCCGAACTCACCGGCACCGCGGTCGACGTCGAGGTGTCGGGGTCGCTGACCGGGCTGGGCCGCACGGCCGAGGTGGTGGCGCTGCGCGCCGTCCAGGAGGCGTTGGCGAACGTGCGCCGGCACGCCCGGGCGAGCAGGGTGTCGGTCGCGGTGGTGGCGGACGGCCCGTCGGCGCGGGTCGAGGTGACCGACGACGGGGTCGGGTTCGCGCCGGCGGAGGCCGACGGGTTCGGGCTGGCCGGGATGCGTGACCGGGTCGCGGCGGTCGGCGGGCAGGTCGAGGTGGTGAGCGAACCGGGGCGTGGCACCCGGTTGGTGGTCAGGATTCCGGGAGAGGGTCGATGAGGATCACGGTGCTGGTGGTCGACGACCATCCGGTGGTGCGATCCGGGCTGGTCGGCATGCTCGACGTCGAGGACGACCTCGAGGTGGTCGGCGAGGCCGCGGACGGTGAGGAGGCGCTGGCGCAGGTGGCCGCGTTGGCGCCGGACGTCGTCCTGATGGATCTGCGGATGCCGAAGCTGGACGGCGCGGGCGCCACCGCGCGGATCGTCGCCGAGCACCCGGGCACGCGAGTGCTGGTGCTGACGACGTACGACACGGACGCCGACATCGTGCGCGCGGTCGAGGCCGGGGCGACCGGCTACCTGCTCAAGGACACCCCGCGGGTGCAGCTGGTCGAGGCGGTGAGGGCGGCGGCCCGGGGTGAGACGGTGCTGGCGCCCGGGGTGGCGGCGCGGCTGGTGTCGCGGCTGCGCGCCCCGGCGTCCGAGGCGCTGACCCCGCGCGAGGTCGAGGTGCTCGCGCAGGTGGCGCGCGGGTTGTCGAACGCCGAGATCGGGCGGGTGCTGTTCATCGGCGAGGCGACCGTGAAGACCCACCTGCTGCGGGTGTTCGCCAAGCTCGGGGTCGACGACCGCACCCGGGCGGTGACCGTCGCGATGGAGCGGGGGCTGCTGCCCTCGCCGTGACGGGGCGGTGGGTGATTCGGGACGGATTGGTTCGGGTCCGGACGACGTCCCAGCGGGGACGTCGAGGCGCTAGACCGTGGGGGTCGGCACGGGCGTGGGGGTCGGGGATCGCGTCGGTGATGGGGTCGGTGATGGGATCGGGGTAGGGGTCGGGGTCGGCGCGACCGCCCCGGTCGCGCGCGCCGTCACGAAACTGCCGACCAGCCGCAGCCCGGCCCAGCCGGGGCCGACCGCTCGGGACGCCGCGCCCCCGCCGGGATGCACGGTCAGTCGCCCGGTGGTGCTGAGGGCGACCAGATCGGCCCGGCCGTCACCGGTCAGGTCACCCGGGGCGGTCAGTGCGACGACTCCGTTCCAGCCGCTCGAGACCACCCGCGCCGCGCCGAGACCGCCGCGCCCGGTGCCGGGGTAGACCCGCAGCACGCCGTCGCGCCCTCGGGCGAGGACGTCGGCCTTCCGGTCGCCGGTCCAGTCGGTGACCGACAGCACCGCGGTGGCGCTCTGCCATCCCGAGCCGATCCGGCGGGCCGTCCCGAACGTGCCCTTCCCGGTTCCGGGGTGCAGCCACATCGTGGTGTCGGCGCGGATCGAGAGCAGGTCGGCCTTGCCGTCCCCGGTCCAGTCGGCGGGCCCGAGCAGGGCGCGGATCGTCGTCCAGTTCTTGCCGATGACGCGCGAGGAACTGATGCCGCCGCGCCCGTTGCCCACGTACAGCACGAGGTCGCCGCCGCGGCGGGCGATCAGGTCTGGCCGCCGGTCGCCGGTGACGTCGCCGACCTGGGTGAGCAGGGTGATCCGGCCCCAGCCGGTGGCGATCGCGCGGGCGGCGCCGAACGTGCCGCGGCCGGTGCCGGGATAGACCCTCAGTTGCCCGGCCGTGGTGACGGCGAGCAGGTCGGCCTTGCCGTCGCCGGTCCAGTCGGTGCGTGGGGTTGTCGGCGGCGGCGGGGTCGTCGGGCTCGGGCTCGGGGTGGGGGTGCCGCGGTGCGGGAGCGTCTCGCAGGCGATGCCGTCGTGGTCGGAGTCCAGGTTGTTCGGGTCGCTCCGGTCGCGGTCGAGCACCGCCTGCGCGTCCTCCTGGTAGGCGAAGTCCGAACAGTTCAGATCGGCCGCCCGCACCGGCGACAGCTGCCCGGTCAGGCCCAGGAGTGTCGCCAGGACGGCCCCGGTCAGGTAGGCCCCGCTCTTGCGCTGCATCATTCCCCCACATCAACGCTGTGTATTGGTCCAGCAGACCGAGCGTATTCATGCCTGGACGGCGCCGCGCCCGATTCGGTCACGAGGCGCCGATTCGTCTGCAGTGTCGGCCGACGGGCCCTCCGTAGGATGCGGCGCATGACCCACCCTGCTCCGGCGGATGCCGGCCCCTCACCGCACTCGGACGCGGCGAGCCGGCACGCCAGCAACCTCGAACTGTTCCTCGACCTGGTCTTCGTCTTCGCGATCACCCAGCTCACCGGCTACCTGGCCCACCACCTGACCCCGACGGGGGTGCTGCAGAGCCTGCTGATGGCCTGGCTCGCCTGGTGGTTGTGGTCGGCGTTCACCTGGGTGGGCACGGTGATCGACCTCGAGGGCAACGCGACCACCCGGGTACTCGTGCTGGCCATGATCCCCGCGGTGCTGCTGACGGCGGTGACGATCCCGGTGGCGCTGACCACGCACGCCCTCTGGTTCGGTCTCGCCTACGTGGTGGTGCAGCTGTGGGTGCTCGGGCTGCAGGGCCGCTCGTCCTGGGGTAACCCATTGACCCGCAAGAGTTTCCTGCGGTACCTGCCCGGGGCGATGGTCGCGCCGGTGCTCGTCGCGATCGGTGGCGCGGTTCCGTCGTCCGCCCGGCTCGTGCTCTGGACGCTGGCGGCCCTGCTCAACATCGCCAGCGCGGTGGTGGCGGCATCCGCCGGTGGCGAGTGGCAGATCGACCCGGTGCACTTCGCCGAACGGCACGCACTGTTCGTGATCATCAGTCTGGGTGAGGTGCTGGTCGCGGTCGGGGCGAACGCCTCGGCGATCGCCGAGGAGGGCGGGCTCGACCTGGCCACCCTGGCGGCCGTCGTGGCGGCGGTCGCGGTGGTGGCGTCGCTCTGGTGGGGCTACTTCGCGTACATCCCCCGGGTGTTCGAGCTGTCGCTCGAGGAGGCCGACTCCTCGCACCGCGGACAGGTCGCCCGCGACTTCGGCACCTTCGGTCACGTGCCGCTGGTGCTCGGCATCATCGCCTTCGCGGTGGTCGCGAAACACCTTGTGGTGCACCCGATGTCGCACCTGTACCTGGCGGACCGGCTGATGCTGGCGGCCTCGGTGGCGCTCTACGTCGGCGGTTTGATGGCGCTGCAGTGGCGAATCGGGCGCCGGGTCTCCCCCGAGCGGGCCGCGACGATCGTCGTGGTCGCGCTGCTGGCGCTCGCCGGTGGGGCGGTGCTGCCCGGGGTCGTCGTGGTCGCGTCGGTCGCCGTGATCCTGTCAGCGATGGCCACCCGCACCTGGTACACGTTCCGGCGCACCGAGATCGGCGCCAAGGTGTACGGCCAGGCGGGCTGAGAGCGGGAATCTGATCACTGAGTGGTCACGAGTGCAGGGTTCGTGGTCGGCAAACCCTGCATCGGTGACCACTGAGTGATCGACTCGGTGGGGCTGATCGCACCTGCGGACGACGCCGGGCCGGGCCTTCGGTGGAAGGCCCGGCCCGTCGTCCGGTTCAGCGGGTGATCAGACCCGTTGGGTCAGTGCCGCTGGGTGTGTGCGGTACTGGCGTTGGCGTCCTTGTTGGTCGGGTTGCGCGGGGACGATTCGGTGACCGCCACGCCGGCCGCCGCAGCGGTCAGCCCGTTGCTGATCGACATGGACTGGTTGAACACCGTTCCGGACGGCGCGCCCGCCACCGTGAACACGGGGATGGGGGTGCCGTTGACGAACGACGTCGAGATGTAGTCGCCCGCCATCCGGCCCTGGGTGGTGTTCGGCAGCCACGACAGCGACATCGAGCCGGTGAGCTGTTGGGGCGCCGTCCAGGTCGAGCCGCCGTTGGCCGAGCTGGTGTAGCCGACCCGCAGCTGGCAGGTGCTCGCCGAGCAGGAGGCCGCCGGGTAGTAGTAGTACGCCAGCGCCAGCCGCGCCGTCGCGCCCGAGCTGGCCGGGTCGACCGCGAGCCCCGGGATGAAGTGATCGACCCCGCTGGTGGTGGAGTCGATCGGCACCCGCTGGATGCTCGACCAGCTCACGCCGTCGGTGCTGGTCACGAACACGATGTCGTTGGCGGTGCAGCGCCGCCGGAAGCGGCAGTCCTGCCAGGCCACGTAGACCTTGCCCGAGGCGTCGATCTCGGCCGAGGGCAGCGGGCCGCTGCGCAGGCCGCCTGCCACCGTGTGCCGCTGGATCGCAGTGATCGAGGAGGTCGCGCTCCAGCTCGCCCCGCCGTTGGTCGAGCGGAAACTGAGCAGCGCCGTCTCGTTGGCGTTGTCGATCGGCACGATCACGGTGCCGTTGGGCTGCACGAGCGGCTGCCCGCCCAGACCGGTACCCGCGTTCGCTGTGCGCAGCGCCGGGCCCCAGGTCAGGCCGCCGTCGGTCGAGGTCGACATGTAGATCCGGTTGCCGTCACCGTTGTCGTCCCACTCGGTGTAGCAGTTGCCGTAGAACGGGCTGGTGGTGTGGTTGTCGCAGACGATCCAGTTCTTGTCCGGGCTGGCCGCGGCCGACGGATAGGAGCCGGTCACGTAGATCGGGCTGCCCCAGCTCAGCCCGCCGTCGGTGCTCCGGCTGGTGTAGACACCCTTCGCGACCGCGGTGGCCGAGCCCCGGCCGGCGAGCGGCAGCGTGGAGATCATCCACACGTTGTGCTTGGCGTCGTAGGCGACGACCGGGTCGCTGACCCGGTCGAAGGTGCCGCCGCCGACCGGGGCGTTGTTGGTCAGCCCAGGCAGGCCGCCCGTCGTCCAGGTCGCCCCGCCGTTGGTCGACGTCGACCAGTTGATGTTCGAGGAGCCCCCGTTGTTGAACCGGCCGGTCTGCACCGCGGTGACGATGGTCGAGCCCCAGGCGAAGGAGTCGGGCTCGACCTGGGTGGCGTGCTGGCTGTCGGTGTTCGTGTACTGGTCCGCGCTGATCGACACCACAGCGGCCGAGGCCGAGGTGGCGGTGAGCACGATCGCGCCGAGACTGGCCAGCAGGGCCGCTCGGGGTGTGGCACGTCCTGTGATTCGTCGCATGGGATCTCCAGGGTCGGGGGATCGGACGGGCGTGCGGGACCTCCCTGGTGGGGGGCCCTGAGGAACGGTAAGCGAAGCGTTATCGATTCGTAACCCCCCGGCAGCAGATAGTTAGCGATCGATCACCCGCAGCCGGACGGCGAGCGGGGCCCCGTCGTCCAGGCCCTCGGCCACCCGGACGGCGCGTTTGACCGGCAGCAGGAACGAGCCCGAACTGCTGTCGGGGAAGACCGAGGTGCGCCAGGTGCTCGCGCCGACCGCCACCTCGACCCGCACCGATCCGAACCCGCGGCGTGGGCCCGGGGTGAGGTCGCGGATCTCCTCGGCGATCTCGGGCGGCAACCGCGCGAAGTACCAGCCCGCGTCGCCGGGGTAGCGGAAGAGCTCGGTCGTGAACTGCAGGTCCATGGCTGCGAACGGTAGCGAAGGGGTCCGACAGCATCGCGGCGCGCGGAGGACCGGCCGCCGACTCCCCGGGGGAATCGGCAGGTTGTCGCCGGCAGTGTCACAGAGGCGGGCCGGACGGCACCTGTGCAGGGGTAGCGATCGATCCTCAGGAGGCCCCGATGACCCTTGCCCGCCTACTCGTCGACGGCGTTCCCGGGCTGCTGCCGCTGCTGCTCGGCGCCGCCTGCCTGACCCGTGCGGACGGCCCGACCCGTGCGGACGGCGCCGTGCCCCCAGGCGGGGGAGGGCGCCGTCCGGTCACCGTTCCGACGCAACGACGGGGTGAGCGGGGCTCGATCTCCGTCGAGCAGGTGCTGATCACCGCGGGGCTGGTCGCCGCGGCGTTCGTCGCCGTCGCCGTCGTGGCGGACGCCGTGCAGCGCTACGCCGCGGGCATCTGAGGGTCACCCCGCCCGGGCGACGAGCTGCCCGCCGCGGAGCGTCAGCATGGCCTGGTAACAGATCGGAGCGCATCCCTCACCGTTCGGTGCCAGCCGCTCGAGCGTGGTCGTCGTCGCGGCGCTGAGGACGGTGGCCCCGTTGCGGGTCAGCTGCAGGGTGACCCGCATCGGACGAGCGCCGTCGTCCGGCAGGGTCAGCGTGAGCTGCGGCCCGGGAGCGCCGGCGGTGAGGTCGTAGTTCCGGCAGGCGTCGTCGCCGCAGAGCCTGGCGGTCACGGCCCGCTGGCCGGGGGCGTCGGTGAACTCCGAGATGTCGACGTACAGGCCCGAGGAGCAGCCGATCAGGGTGCAGTTGCGTCCGACGCAGGCCGACAGCGTCATCGCCCCGGCGAGTGCCAGGGCGGCGGCCCGTCGCGCCGCCGACGGCCTCCCCGTCGACGTTCTCCCCGCCGACGTACTCTCCACCGACGGCCTTCTCGACGTCCGCGTGTGGTGGATGTGCGTCACGCCGTACCCCTCCCTGTGGTCAGCCTGCCGATCCCCGACGGCCGCGACTACCGAGCCCGGACGACGCGCGCCTCCTCCCAGACGGGGTCGTCGCTCGAGTACACCGCGCCGTCCGCCCCGAAGACCAGGAAACGGTCGAGCCGGCGGGCGAACCAGCGGTCGTGGGTGACCGCGAGCACGGTGCCCTCGTAGGTCTCCAACGCCGCCTCGAGCGCCTCGGCCGAGTGCAGGTCGAGGTTGTCGGTCGGCTCGTCGAGCAGCAGCAGCGTCGCGCCGGAGAGTTCCAGCAGCAGGATCTGCAACCGCGCCTGCTGCCCGCCGGAGAGCGTCTCGAACGTCTGCTCGCCCGCGCGGGCCAGCTCGTAGCGGTCGAGTGCGCGGGCCGCCTGCTCGCGCGCCATGCCGGGCCGGTGCGCGGTACCCCGGTGCAGGATCTCCAGCAGGGTGCGCCCGACCAGCTCGGGGTGGTCGTGGGTCTGCGCGAACCAGCCCGGCCGCACCCGCGCACCGAGCTTGGCCCGGCCGGTGTGGGCGACCGGGGCGATCGGGTGGTCGTCGACCGGGCGGTGCTCGACGTCCGGGTCGCTGCCGCCCGCGGCAAGCAGCCGCAGGAAGTGCGACTTGCCCGAGCCGTTCGACCCGAGCACCCCGACCCGTTCGCCGAACCAGATCTCGGCGTCGAACGGCCGCATCAGCCCGGTGAGCTCGAGCCCCTCGCAGACGACGGCCCGCTTGCCGGTGCGCCCGCCGCGCAGCCGCATCGTCACCTTCTGCTCAGTCGGCACCTGCAGCGGCGGCCCGGCGTCCTCGAACTTGCGCAGCCGGGTCTGCGCGGCCTGGTAGCGCGAGGCCATGCCGTCGTTGAACTCGGCCTTCGTCTTCAGGCTCAGCACGAGCGCCTTCAGCTTGGCGTGCTCCTCGTCCCAGCGGCGGCGCAGCTCGTCCAGGCGCGAGTTCCGCTCCTCCCGGGCGGTGTGGTAGCTCGCGAACGACCCACCGTGCACCCACGCGGTGGCGCCGACCGCGGTCGGTTCGAGGGTGACGACGTGGGTGGCGCTCTGCGACAGCAGCTCCCGGTCGTGCGAGACGAGGAGCACGGTCTTCTTCCCCTGCGGCCCGGTCGCGTCGCGCAACGCCTGTTCGAGCCAGCGCTTGCCGGGCACGTCGAGGTAGTTGTCGGGCTCGTCGAGCAGCAGCACCTCGTCCTCGCCGCGCAGGAGTGCTTCCAGCGCAAGGCGTTTCTGCTCCCCGCCGGAGAGGGTGGCGAGGTCGCGGTACTGGGCGCGGTGGAACTCCACCCCGAGCGCGGCCACGGTGCAGACGTCCCACAGGGTCTCGATCTCGTAGCCCCCGGCGTCGCCCCAGTCGGCCAGGGCCTGGGCGTAGCGCAGCTGGGTGGGCTCGTCGTCGGTGGTCATCATGGCCAGCTCGGCGGCGTCCAGTTCCGTTGCGGCGGAACGGATCCGGGGCGGGGCGAGCGAGACGAGCAGGGCCCGGACGTCGGCGCCCCGCTGGTCGTCCGGCTGGGCGTCTCGCGTGCCCTCCGGTTCGTCGGTCGCGTCGGTGACCTGGCCGTGCCCGATGAACTGGCGCATCACCGCCAGCCCGCCGCTGCGGGTGACGGCCCCGGCGTGGGCGGTCAGGTCACCGGCGATGATCCGCAGCAGGGTGGTCTTGCCGGTGCCGTTCGGCCCGACCAGCGCGGCGACGGCGCCCTCGCCCACCCGGAAGCTGACGTCGTCGAGCAGCGGCCGACCGTCGGGCAGCGCGTAGCCGATGCCGTTGACCTCGATGTGACCCACGCACCGAGTGTGGCCGATCTCGATGCCAGCGTGCTCGATCCGTGCTCAGGACGACCACGGATCGAGCACGGTTCGGGCGTGCCCACCACCCCCAGGTCGTTCGCGGACGTATCATGTGACCCCGGTCACGTCTCTGCACTGTTGTGGTTCTTCGAGCGCACCCCCTGGAGGGGGCCATGCCGATCGTGATCAGCCCGATTGTGGTCAGCCCACCGGTGGTCAGCCCGCTTGTGGTCACCCATGCCTGAACCCCTGGACGGTGGCCTGGCCCGGGTGCTCGCACGGGTTCTCGACGATGTCACCCGCCAGCTCGCCTCCGAGGCGGCCCTGCGGGACGCCCTGTCCGGGCTCGGGATCGAGGGCCCGGACGCCGACCAGGTGTGGGCCTTCGTCTCCTCCCAGTCCGCGGTGGTCACCCAGCTCACCGGCTCGTTGCCCGCGATCCTGAATCAGCTCGAATCGGCCAGCCCCGACCCGCTCCGGCTGATCAAACCCGTCGCCGACCTGTGGAAGGCTCTCGCGGCGCTGACCGACGCCGCCCCCACCATCGAGCTGCCCCACCTGCCCGACGCGGGGTCGGTGCTCGACGTCCTGCTCGGGTCGTCGATCGACACCACGCTGTGTCGGCTCAACCCCTCCGCCTGGGCGGCGCTGCGGCTGACCGGGCTGATCGGGCCGGGCCGGCCGCTCGTCGGCACGCTCACCGGGGTGCTCGACTCACCGACCGGCTTCATCTGGAACACGATCAAATCCCTGCGCCGCAGCGTCGACCTGCGGGTCGCCGGGGTGCTCACCGGTCCCCGGGTCACCTCGGTGGTCACCACCCCGATCGGGGAGACCGACCGCCTCGACCCGCTCGTCACCGCCGCCTTCCCCACCGCGACCACCCTGCTCGGCCAGCTCGCCCTGCACGTGGCCGCCGACACCTTCGACGACCCGGTCGCGATCACGATCGAGATCCTCGGGGACGCCGCGCAGCCGCCGCACTTCGTCGCCGCTCTGATCCGCATCCCGCCGGTGGAGCCGGTGCACCTCGGCCCGCACGTCACCGCCGCCCTCACCCCGGCCAACCAGGGGCTCGGCGTCGCCGTCACCGGCTGGGGGTCGCTCGAGGCGCTCACCGGCGGGTCCTCGTCGCTGGCGCTCACCTCGTCGTTCGCCTCCGCCGGCTTCTCCCTCGGGTCACCGGCGGGCCTGCACCTGGCCTTCGGCGAACCGGTGATCGGGCTCTCCCTCGGCAGCGACACCTGGTCGGCGCGGCTCGGCGTGGGCTCCTTCGAGCTCGCCGTCCCGGCGGACGTGGCCGGGCCGCTGCTCGCACTCCTGTTGCCCCGCAACGGGATCCGGCTGCGCGGCAAGCTGGTCGTGGTGATCGACGCGGCCGGCGTCCACCTCGAGGGCGGGGTCGGGCTGGCCGCCACCTGGCCCGACACGATCAAGCTCCCCGGGCTCGTCGTCCGCGACCTGACCACCGCGTTCACCGCCGGCGACGCGCTCTCGCTCGACGCCCACGGCGTCGCGGTGATCACCCTCGGCCCGATCACGGTGACCATCGAGGGGCTGGGCGTCGTCCAGCGCCTCGCCCTGGCCCCGCGCGGCGACGGCAACCTGGGCGTGGTCGACCTGCCACCACCCGACCTGCGCCCGCCGACCGGGTTCGGGATCGCCATCGACGCCGGCATCCTCAAGGGCAGCGGGTTCCTGCGGCACGAGGGCGACGAGCTCTCCGGCGCGCTCGAACTCGCCCTCACCCTCGGCCCGCTCACCGTGAGCGTGCAGGCGGTCGCCGTGCTCGGCCGGGTGGACGGCGCGATCTCCTTCGTCGTGGTGATCGGCGTCCAGTTCTCACCGGCGATCGAGATCTTCCTGGGGCTGACCCTGAACGGGGTCGGCGGCATCTTCGGGCTGAACCGCACGCTCGACCGCGACGGCCTGCTCGGCCTGGTCCGCAGCGGCCGGATGGACGACATCATGTTCCCGCCCGACCTCTCCAGCCGGGCGGTGGAGATCATCGCCTCGGTCAAGGCGGCGTTCCCGGCCAAGCGGGGTCAGTTCGTGGTCGGGCCGATCCTCAAGCTCGGCTGGGGCCGGCCCAGCTCGTTCGTCACCCTCTCGGTCGGTCTGATCTTCACCTTCCCCGAGCCGGTGATGGTGGTGATCGTCGGCAGCCTGCACCTGGCCCTCCCGGCCGACGCGCTGGCGATCGTCAACCTCAACTGCAGCTTCGCCGGCGGCGTGAACGCCGACACCGGCGACGTCTTCTTCGACGCCTCGCTCGAACGCTCGACGATCGGCACCTTCGAGGTCTCCGGCGACCTGTGCCTGCGCGCCGGGAGCCACGGATTCGTGTTCAGCGCCGGGGGGTTCCACCCGAAGTTCACGCCGCCGGCCGAGCTCAACCTGCCCGCGCTGCGGCGCCTCGCGATCTCGGTCAACCCGAGCCCGATCCTGGCGATCCGGGCCGAGTCCTACTTCGCGGTCACCTCGAGCACGGTGCAGTTCGGCGCGGCCGTGTTCATGCAGGCCGAGCTGGGCCCGATCGGCGCCCGCGGTCACCTCGGGCTCGACGTGCTGTTCCAGACCGAACCGACGTTCCACTTCACCGCCGAGATCAGCGGTTCGTTCGCGCTCACCGTGTCGGGTGAGGAGATCTGCGGCCTGGACATCGACGTGCTGCTGGAGGGCCCTGGACGCTGGCACGCGCACGCCCACGCCTCGATCCACATCCTGTTCATCAAGGTCTCCGGGACGCTCGAACTCGCCTGGGGCACAGCCGATCCCGAACCGCGGCCGGCCGTCGACGTGGCCGAGAAGGTGATGCAGGCGATGCACGCCGACCCGGTGTGGGCCGTCGTCCTGCCCGCGGTCGACTCCCACCTGGTGCAGCTGCGCGACGGCGCGGCCGGCCTGCACCCGCTCGGCTCGCTGCGGCTCACCCAGACCGTCGCGCCGCTCGGCGTCCCGTTGCAGCGGTTCGGCACCAACCCGGTCACCTCACCCGACCCGGTCACGATGACGGTGGCCTCGCCCGGCGCGGGCACCCCGACCCCGCGCACCGAGCTGTTCGCCCCGGCCCAGTTCTTCTCCCTCACCGACGACGAGAAGCTGGCCAAGCCCGGGTTCGCCCCCTACTCCGCCGGGTTCACCCTGGACGGCGACGCCTGGCTGCCGGTCACCGACCCGGTCACCGTCGACGTCGTCTACGAGGAGGCCACCGACGACGGCCGCCGGCCGCCGGGGCTGCGCGATTACGCCACCCTGGACGCCGCCCAGCTCGGCTGGGCGGTCACCGCGGCGGCCGGGGCGCACGACCCGAGCCGCATCGACCCCGCCCCCCGGCGCGGCATCACGGTCTCGGACGTCACCTACGGCATCGCCGACGCGGCCACCGGTGCCTGGCTCGCCGACCACGGCGCCGACACCGCCACCGTCTCGATGGCCCGCACCGCGGACCGGGTCGCGCTCGCCGCCTACGAACGGATGGGGGTGGCCTGATGGCCGCACTCGCCACGTACACCTTCGCCTCGACGGTGCGGCGCGGGTTCCAGGCCAACGCCGACGCAATGGCGACGGTCACCGTCCAGGTCACCGGCCAGGTCGACTACTCCCGGGACGTCGCGATGCTGACCGCGGGGGACGTCAGCGGCGTCCCGCGGGGTCAGGTGATCCGCACCTGGCCCCGCGACGGCACGGTCAGCGTCGAGCCGAACTACCTGGCCCTGGTCGAGTTCGACTCCCCCGACCTGCCGTGGCTGTTCTCCCGCCCCGCCGGGCCCGACGGGCGGGTGCACCCCTGGCTCTGCCTGGTCGTCGTCGATCTGACCGACGCCGTCGCCGACCCGCTCTCGCCGTCCCCGATCGGCACCAAGCTCACCGTCGGCACCGATCAGCTGCCCGACCCGGCCCAGGCGTGGCTGTGGGCGCACGCCCAGTTCCTCGGCACCGACACCGTGCCGGACGACCCGTCGCGGTCGCTGGCCCGGCTGGTCTGCCCGCGCCGGTTGCGACCCGACCGGCACTACCTGGCCTGCGTCGTGCCGACCCTCGCGGCGACCCGGATCGCCGGGCTCGGCAGCGACCCCGGAGACCGGCGCACCAGCACCGACTGGGCGTGGGACCCGGCCCACCCCGGCGACGTCGACCTCCCCGTCTTCCACGCGTTCCGGTTCTCCACCGGGCCCTCGGGGGACTTCGAGGCCCTGGTCCGGCGGCTGCACGGCGTCCCGCTGCCGCCGGGTCTGGGCCGACGGCGCCTGCGCCTGGACCACCCGCTCTCCGGCCTGCCCGCGCCGGCGCCCGCCGGGGCGGACGTCGAACTGCACGTCGCGCTGCGCCCGCCCGG
>WBZP01004664.1_pt1 | contig 14202 bp, 12 predicted proteins | sample 5204301 | NCBI WGS metagenome assembly WBZP01 (sample SAMN12412401, study PRJNA552823) | activated sludge metagenome | isolation source: activated sludge from nitrification reactor of wastewater treatment plant... | place: USA: Pennsylvania | collected 2017 | reverse complement strand
CGAACCGATCGGTCGCTGCTCGACCGGCGCACGGTTCGTCTTCGAGGCGCAACCGGCGAGCAGTGCGAGCGCGAACAGGGCGCAGGACAAGGCGCGAGGCATGGACATCGTCACGGCGCGTTCGGCGTCCACCTGGACGCTTCGGGCAACGCCTGATGGGGCTCTTCAGGCAACGCCCGATTTTAGGGGGACGAAGTGGACCGCATCGAGCTCGCGCCGACGCACGCCCTGCCGCCCACGGTCGACCACCACGAGCCGCTGCGCGCCGAGCCGCGCATCGTGCAGCGGCGCCACGAGGCGCCCGCCGACGGCGAGCTGCTCAAGCCACGCGCCGGGCAGGTCGTCGCCACCGGCGGCCGAGACGATCGTGTCGTAAGGCGCCCGCGCAGCGTGACCGAGCCGGCCGTCGCCGTGCAGCACGAGCGCGCGCACCCCGGCGGCCGCTAGCACCGCGCGCGCGCGGTCGGCTAGCGGCCGCAGGCGCTCGATGCTGACCAGGCTGCGCCCGAGCCGCACCAGCAACGCTGCCTGGTACCCGCAACCGGTGCCGATCTCGAGCACGCGGCCGAGATGACCCTGGGCGCGGGCACCCTCGCCTTCGAGAAGCAGCGCCACCATGCGTGCCACCACCGAGGGCTTGGAGATCGTCTGGCCGTGGCCGATCGGCAGGCTCGTGTCCTCGTAGGCCTGGATCACGAGCGCGCTGTCGACGAAGCAGTGCCGTTCGACCGCAGCCAGCGCCTCCAGCACGCGATCGTCGGCAATGCCTTCGGCGCGCAGCCGGCGCACCATGCGCTCGCGCACCGCCGCCGTGTCCAGGCCGAGCCCGACCGGCGCATGCCTGCGCTCGGCATCGGCCGCGGCCTGCTGCAGCGGGCGCTGCGGCCGAAGCAGATCGCGCGGCGCGGGACGTCCGGGCCCGTGCAGGCGGTCGAGCGGCAGCGGAAAGCGACCCTGGCGCGGCGGGCGGCTCATGGTCGGCGCCCGGCGCGAATCAGGCCTGCGGCAGAGCGAGCCGCGCCGACCACGCCGGGCGCGCCGCGTGGTCGGTCAGGTCGACCTGCAGCGGCGTGATCGACACCCGGCCGCTCGCCACGGCGTGGAAATCGGTCCCCTCGCCGGCTTCGCGCGCGTCGCCCGCCGGGCCGATCCAGTAGATCGTCTCGCCGCGCGGGTTCGTCTGGCGAACCACCGGCTCGCTCGCGTGCCGGCGCCCGAGGCGCGTCAGCACGCGCGGCAGGCGCGGCGCGTCGGGCCGGTTCGGGATATTCACGTTGAGCAGGAACGGCGCCCCGCCCAGCACCTGCGCGGCGAGCACGTGATCGATGATCGCGCGCGCCGTCGCCGCCGCCGCATCGAGTTGCGCCCAGCCCTTCTCGGCCTGCGAGAAGGCGATCGCCGGCACACCGAACAGGAAGCCCTCCATCGCCGCCGCGACCGTGCCGGAGTACAGCGTGTCGTCCCCCATGTTCGCGCCGTTGTTGATGCCCGAGAGCACGAGGTCGGGGCGCCGGTCGAGCAGCCCGGTGAGCGCCACGTGCACACAATCCGAAGGCGTGCCGTTCACGACCCGGTATCCCTGCGCATGCTCCCCGCGCGCCTCGAACACGTTCAGCGGCCGCGACAGCGTGAGCGCGTTCGACGTGCCGCTGGCGTTCTGCTCGGGCGCGATCACGTCGACACGGCCGAGCCCCTCGCAGGCCTTCACGAGCGCAGCCAGTCCGGGAGCGAGGTAGCCGTCGTCGTTCGCGATGAGGATGTGCATCGAGGGATTGTAGGGACGGGGCAGGAACGCCCGCGCGGCGGGGCCTGGCCGAGAACCCGGCGGCGGCGGGTGAGTCCCGAAGAAGCACGAAGGCCCGCGCGGTGGCGGGCCCTGGAGATGCGTGGTGCCGATGGACGGACTCGAACTGTCGACCTTCGCATTACGAATGCGCTGCTCTACCAACTGAGCTACACCGGCGTGCAAGCCATTGATTCTAGCAGCGCCTGGTGAGGCGGCCCGAACGGACCACGGCGCCGCCCCGCGCGACTCGCCCGCGCCTGCCCGCAACCGTTCCGGCCGCTAAAGCCGCCCCGCCGGCGGCACCACGGCCGTCAGAATCGCACATCGCTTGGGCAGCTGCACCGGGCAACTGCCCGACTCGCCCGGGCACCTCATGGCCAAATGAACGCCGACGTGCCGACGCCACCCGAACGAGCCATGCCACCCATCGGAACCCTCGTCGATCGCCACCGCGCGCGCTCTCTCTGGGGCGTCGCGCTGGCATTGCTGGCGACGATGATCGCCACGCTCGCGTTGCTGCCGGGCGACGAGGCGCCGCGCCTGGGCATCGGCGACAAGTGGCAGCACCTGCTGGCGTTCGCCGCCCTGGGCCTCGCGAGTGAGCGCGCTGGACGAGGTGACGGCCGTGCGCGCAGCAGCGCCGCCCTCGGCCTGCTGGCCTACGGCGGGGCGATCGAACTGCTCCAGACCCAGGTGCCAGGACGCAGCGGGGAGTGGGCCGACCTTGCGGCCGACGCGCTGGGCATCGCGTGCGGGCTGCTTGCCGCGGCGGCCGTCGACGCCGCCCGAAAGAGAAGACGCGGTCCCTGAACCAGGTGGCTCACTCCTTGAGCCACCTCGCTCCGATACTGGGTTGCAGACGGCGCCGGTCCGGCCGCCGACCACCCAGCCAGGAGCACCGCATGCAGCAGTCGAATCTCGCCCTTCGCCCCGGCATCGAAGCCACCGACCCTGTCGAGCGGGTTGGCTTCCAGCTCGGCTGGGACCACGCGCACCACGGCCTTGTCCCTCCCCCCGGCCTGTTGCTGGACGGAACGCCGGTGGGCCAGGGGTGGCGTGCCGGGAAGGCCGTCTTCGGCGTGCGGACCCTGGCCGCGAGCCAGGCGGTGCGCCAATGGCTGGATCTGCGCACCCGCGCCTGGCGCGAAGGGGTCGCCTTCGAGGATGCGCAGCTCACCGCGCATGTGCTGGCCCAGTTGCGGGTGGAGCGCTGCCCGGTGCGGCGCGTGCGCCATGGCGGCGCGGCCGGCGACACCGCGGCCCCGGTCTTCGAACGTCTGAACCCCGACGCCGGCTACGCCGCAGGCAACGTCGCTCAGATCAGCGCCGGCGCCGCCCGGGCGCGCGCCGGCGTCGACCTGCTCGAGTCGGTGCGCCGCGCACGCAGACTCGAGGCGGGCGCCGAACCGGTGGACGGCCTCGACGCAGGCGCCTGGTGGCGCCTTGCCGCGCTGCGCTCGTTCGCGACGCCGCTGCCCTTTTTCGAGGCAGCCCGGCTGCCCCTCGCGGTCATCCCGCCCAATCGGGTGCGGCTGCTGAACACCGTGCAGGGGCTGCAGGCGCTGCTGACGCTGCAGTTCACGGCCCCCGGCTGGGGCGCGCGGCTTCGCGCGGTTGCCGGGGCGCTGCCCGAGCACACCCTGCGTCACGACTTCAACCTGTGGGTCGGCACGCTGGTGCCGCGCGCGATCGAGGCGACGCAGCAGCAGCGCGATCCGCGCATCGCGCTCGAGGACGCTTGGTTGTCGGAGCGCGTGCAGAGGCGCTGGCAGCACTTCGCGCTCTCGCTCGGCGAGCCTGGAGTCGAGGCCTTGCTCGAACGTGTGGCCGCCACCCGGTTGCCCGGCCGCTCGACACTGCAGCACGCTGCGGCCCGCGCCACAGAGGGCTGGGCGCTCGAAAGCCGTGGCCGGCTCCGGGCGCTTGGCGTGGCGCCGGCGGTGGGCACGGCACCGGCGATCCGCAGGAGAACGGATCGGTCGCCAACGCGCCCGGCGCCCCCTGCGACGTCGGTCTCGCGTCGCGCGGCCACGTGAAGCTCGTGTCGGGCACGCCGTACGGCAGCAGCGCCAGCGGCCGCGCCTGCGGTGTGGGGTCGGAACAGGGACGGCGCGCATTTCCCAGCGCGCGCGGGCAAGGCCTTCGCGACCTCGCGGCGATCTGCTCTACCTGCTCTTCACCTTGCCCGTCGGCAGCCCCTCGACAAGCGGCTTGCCCTTCATCGTGTAGCTGCGGCCGCGGAACGTGGCCACGCGTTCGCCGCGATGGTTGCACACGGTGATGTCGTAGACCCCCGTGCGGCCGGCCTTGGCCACCTCCACCGCCGTGGCGGTGAGCACGTCGCCCTTGCGCGCGGCGGCGATCAGGTTGACGTCGAAACCGGATGCCACCGTCACCTCGTTGTAGGCGTTGCAGGCAAACGCGAACGCGCTGTCGGCGAGCGTGGTGACCAGGCCTCCGTGGCAGATGTCGTGGCCGTTGAGCATGTCCTCGCGCACCGCCATCGTCAGCGTCGCGCTGCCCGGGCCGATGGTCACCACCTGCATGCCCAGCGCCTTGCTTGCCCGGTCGTCCTTCCACATCGTGTCGCGCGTGGCCTCGGCCACGCGCTGCGCTTCGGCCGGGTCGGCGGGGTGGTGCACCGGCGCCGTCATCCGCGGTCCCTGAAAACCGGCGTGCGCTTGGCGAAGAACGCGGCCACGCCCTCGCTGAAGTCGTGCGCGCGGCCGAGTTCGCGCTGGACGCCCGCCTCGATCCCGGTCGCGCTGCCGAAGTCCATCGGCAACGCCGCGTCGAGCAGGCGCCGCGTCTCGGCCAGGGCCCGGCTCGGCAGACTCGCCAGCCGCTCGGCGAGCGCGGCCACCGTCTCGCCGAACACGGCATCGTCGACGCACTTCCAGATCAGGCCGATGCGCTCGGCCTCCTCGGCCGGCAGCTTGTCGCCCGTCATCGCCAGCCCGAGTGCGCGCGCGCGGCCGACCAGGCGGGGCAGCAGCCAGGTGCCGCCGCAGTCGGGCACGAGCCCGATCCTGCTGAAGGCCTGGACGAAGCTCGCGCTGCGCGCGGCGATCACGATGTCGCAGCACAGCGCGAAGTTGGCACCGGCGCCGGCGGCCACGCCGTTGACGGCAGCGATCACCGGCACCGGCATCGAGCGAACGCGCAGCGAGAGCGGCCGGTAATGGCGCTCGATCACCGCGCCGAGGTCGATATCGGCGCCCGACGTCGCCGGGTCGTTCAGGTCCTGCCCGGCGCAGAAGCCGCGCCCGGCACCGGTGATGACGACGCAGCGCACGGCGGCGTCGGCCGCGGCAGCGTCGAGCGCGGGCAGCAACTCGGCGTGCATCGCTGCGGTGAAGCTGTTCAACGTGGCCGGCCGGTTGAGCGTGAATGTGCGCACCGCGCCGGAGCTGGTGACGAGTACGTTTGGCGCCGCCTCGGGCGCAGCGGGTGCAGAGGCCATGCGGGCTCCTTTGTCCTTCGAACAGGCAACCGGAGTCCGCAGGAGTCGCACGACGGGCACGCCACGCGATTCCTCGACCGCTCGGTCGGCGAATTCTAGGCTCCGCTGCCAAGCGCAGGCAAGGAGGACCACCAAGGGCCCGGGCCAGCTCTCGGCCCGCCGAAGAAGGAAGGGTCACGGTGCCTGGCACCGTGACCCTTCGGGGAGCCGATCAGGCGCCGGGTACGGGTTCCGTGCTTCCGCCCATTCCTGCGGCCGATTCGCGCCTGTCGAAGATTGCAGTATGCCAGCGCCGCATGACAGGATCACGACGAAAAAAACCGTCATAGTGCCGCTACAGCACCGGTTGCGCGCCGCCAGGTGCGCGGGTAGCGGCGCTCCAGCCAGGCCAGCAGCGTGCGCAGCGTCTGCGCGTCGCCGCCGACCGGCCGCCCGGGGCGCTGCGCATCGTTCCACGCATACAGGTCGATGTGCAGCCAGTCGAGCCCCCCGGGCACGAAGTCCTCGAGAAAGATCGCGGCGTTGATCGCCCCGGCCATGGCGTTGCGGCCCGTGTTGACGATGTCGGCGATTTCGCTCTCGATGCCGGCGTGATAGTCGCGCCACAGCGGCAGGTGCCAAAGAGGGTCGCCGAGGTCGAGGCCGAGATCGACGATCGCGCGCGCCATCGGCATGTCGCGGCAGAAGAGCGCCGGCAGTTGCGGCCCGAGCGCGGTGCGCGCGGCACCGGTGAGCGTCGCGAAGTCGATCATCAGGTCGGGCTTGCTCTCGGCGCCGTAGGCGAGCGCATCGCACAGGATCACCCGCCCTTCGGCGTCGGTGTTGCCGATCTCGACGTGCAACCCCTTGCGGGTGCGGATCACGTCGCCCGGCCGGTAGGCGTTGCCGGCGATCGCGTTCTCGACCGCCGGAATCAGCAACCGCAGCCGCACGGGCAGCCCGAGCGCCATGACCATCTGCGCCAGGCCGAGCGCGTTGGCCGCGCCGCCCATGTCCTTCTTCATCAGGCGCATGCCGTCGGCGCCCTTGATGTCGAGCCCTCCGCTGTCGAAGCACACCCCTTTGCCGACGAGCGTGAGCCGCGGGTGCCGAGCCGCGCCCCAGGTGAGCTCGACGAGCCGCGGCGCGCGCGACGCGGCGCGGCCCACGGCGTGGATCGCCGGGAAGCCCTCGGCGATCAGCCGCTCGCCGACAACCTGACGGAAGCGCGCGCGGTGCGCCTTGCCGACGAGCCGGACCGCCTCGGCCAGCTCGGCCGGCCCCATGTGCTCGGCCGGGGTATTGACCAGGTCGCGCGTGGCCGCGACCGCCGTCGCGACCACGAGCGCGCGCCGCACCGCCTCGGAGGGCGGCAACGTCAGCGTGGCCGGCTCGCGCCGGCGCGCACGGTACAGGTCGAAAACGTATCCGCCGAGCTCCCACGACAGCGCCGCTGCACCCGGCTCCATCGCGATGCCTGCCTCGCCGAGGCGGTACCGACCTGGAGGCAGCGCCTTCGGCAGCGTCGCAAGCGCCCAGGGGTGGCGCGCCGAATGCACCCCGGCCCACACCGCGGCCAGCCCACCGTCGGCGGCCGGCACGAGCGCATGGGTGTCGGGCGCCCCGTCGAAGCCGACGGTCGCCAGCCAGCGGCGGGCAGCGGCATCGAGCGCCGGCGCGCGCTCGGTGAAGGCGGCCCGGTCGACGGCATGGATCGGCACGCTCCCGCGACCGGGCCTCGCGAGTTCGACGGTCATGGCGATCCTGCCTTGGCGTGGGGTGGCAGCGGAACAACGGACCGGCCGGCGCTCAGGCCGGCGCGGATGTTGCGGGCGCCTCAGGCGCAGCGACAGGAGCTGCAGCGGGCACCGCGGCCGCCGAGCGCTCGACATGCCAGTCGAGCAGCCGCCGCATGTTGCCCAGCGACACCCAGTGCAGCTGGATCAGGCCGAGGACGCCGTTGCGGTGCAGTTCCACCACCACCGCGTCGGGCAGCTCCCGCATCTTCGCCTCGTCCACGGTCAGGAAGCCGTCGACCGAGTGCTTGCGGCCGTCGGGCAGCGTGGCGTCGAAGCGCATGTCGCGCAGCAGGTCGAGCTCGAGCAGCCGGGCGCATACGATGCGCGTGCGCTGGATCTCGCCCTCGAGCGTCTCGAAATGCTTCTGCATCTCCTTGAGCAGCGGCGCCGGCTGACCGTCGCCCTCGAACAGCGCCATGCCCTCGCCGCTGCCGACGCCGCTCCAGCCCATGTCGACGCAAACCGCGAAGCGTGCCGCGTCGATGCGGCCGATGCAGAACGGGTAGCTGCGCAGCACCGCCGGCATGTAGGCGGCACGCCAGCGTTCGCCGCTCAGGTACAGGTTCTGATCCTGCACGAGGCCGAGCACGCCGATCGGCGCGATCTGCTCCTTGCCCTCGGCATCCTTGCCGGCGCGCACGAACACGATCGGGAACTCGCGGCAGACGTCGGCGAACTCCGCGGCAGCGACGAAGATCGCGTTCAGCCGCGCGGCCGGCGACCAGTCCGTGACGGGCAGCCGCAGCCTCACCTGGCGATGCTGGACGCTGTCGAGCGGCACCGCGTTGCGGTGCAGGTTCTGATTGATCAACTCTCTTCTCCGTGGGGTTCGGTGCGGCTGACCAGCACCTTGTCGACGCGCTTGCCGTCGAGATCGACGACCTCGAAACGCCAGCCCTGCCAGCTCACCGTGTCGGTGGTGCGCGGCAGCCGGCCGAGCAGGAGCATGATCATGCCAGCGAGCGTGTTGTAGCGGCCGCGCTCCTCCTCCGGCAGTTCCTCGAGCTCGAGCCGGTCCTTCAGCTCGGGCACCGGAATCAGCCCGTCGATGAGCCAGCTCCCGTCGGCACGCTGCACCGCCCAGGCACCCTCGCCGGCCGGCGGCGTGAACTCGCCGGTGATCGCCTCGAGCACGTCGCGTTCGGAGATCACGCCCTGCACCGAGCCGTACTCGTCGACCACGAACACGAGCTCGGCGTCGGCGCCGCGCACCTGCTCGAGCAGCTCCATCCCCGAGAGCGTCTCGGGCACGAACACCGGAGGCTTGAGCAGTGCCGCCAGGTCCGGCGGCTCGCCGCGCGCCAACGGCTCGAGCAACCGGTGCGCGCCAAGCACGCCCTGCACGTCGTCGAGCGAGCCACGACATACCGGGTAGCGCGTGTGGCCGCTGGCGGCGATGCGCGCCAGCAGCTCCGGCATCGGCGCGTCGACGTCGAGCCAGACGATCTCGGCGCGCGGGATCATCATCGAGCCGATCTGCCGGTCGTCGAGCCTGAACACGTTGCGCACCATCTGGTGTTCCTGGGCCTCGATCACCCCGGCGTCGAGCCCCTCCTCGAGGCTGGCCGTGATCTCCTCCTGCGTCACCGGGCGCGCGGCGGAGCCGCGGATTCCCAAGAGCCGCAGCACCCCATGCGTGGCCAGGCTCAGGAACGCGACCAGCGGCCGCGTGGCCGACGAAAGCCAGTTCATCGGCCGCGCCACCAGGCGCGAGACCGTCTCCGGGTACATCTGGCCGAGGCGCTTGGGCACGAGCTCGCCGAAGATGATCGTCAGCACCGTCATCAGCAGCACCACGAGCCCGGTGGCGATCCAGCCCGCGGTGCGCACCTCGAAGCCGAAGCCGGCGATCCAGAGCGCGAGAGGCACCGCGAAGGCCGCCTCGCCGACGATGCCGTTGAGCACGCCGATCGAGGTGATGCCGACCTGCACCGTCGAGAGGAACTTCGTCGGGTTCTCGTGCAGCGCCAGCGCGGCATCGGCTCCGGGCTGGCCGCTGTCGACCATGACCTGCAGCCGCGCCTTGCGCGCCGCGGTGAGCGCCATCTCCGACATCGCGAAGAGGCCGTTGAGCAGGATGAGGAGGATGAGCAGCGGAACTTCCATGCACGCCGCCCATGCGCGGGGCGGTGGCCGTTTCGGGGGCGCCCAGCGTAGCAGAATCGGCCGATGATCCACCTCGTCGGTGACGTGCAGGGCTGCCTCGACGCATTCGAACGGCTGCTGGCCGAGATCGGCTTCTCGCCCTCGCGCGACCGCCTCGTGCTGCTCGGCGACCTCGTCAACCGCGGCCCGGCGTCGGCCGCCATGCTGCGGCGGCTGATGGGACTGGGCGCGGCCGTGCGCAGCGTGCTCGGCAACCACGACCTGCACCTGCTCGCGGTCGCGCTCGGCGCGCGTCCGCTGCACCGCAGCGACACGCTCGCCGACATCCTCGACGCCCCCGACCGCCCGGCGCTGCTCGACTGGCTGCGCGCGCGGCCACTGGCCTGCGTGGAGTCGGGCTGGCTTTGCGTGCACGCGGGCGTGCCGCCGCAGTGGAGCGTGGCGGACACGCTCGCACGCGCCGCCGAGGTCGAGGCAATGCTGCGCGGCCCTGCGCTCGACAACTTCATGCCGCAGATGTACGGCAACGAGCCCGCGCGCTGGGACGACACGCTCGCCGGTGCACCGCGCTGGCGCTTCACGATCAACGCGCTGACCCGCATTCGCTTCTGCGCCGCCGACGGCACTCTCGAATTCCGCACCAAGGAAGGCGCCGGAGCCGCGCCCCCCGGCCACCACCCCTGGTTCGACGCCCCCGGCCGCCGCACCGCCGGCCAGCCGGTCGCCTTCGGCCACTGGAGCACGCTCGGCCTGATCGAGCGCCCCGACCTGCTGGCGCTCGATACCGGCTGCGTGTGGGGCGGCGCTCTCACCGCGGTGCGCGTCGACGGCGGCCGCCGCGAAGTCGTCCAGCTGCGCTGCGCGCAGGCACAATCCCCGGGCTGAACGGGAAGCGTGGCCGAGCGGCTTAAGGCACCGGTCTTGAAAACCGGCGACGGCTCACACCGTCCGTGAGTTCGAATCTCACCGCTTCCGCCAGCGCCGCGCCGAAGGGAGCCCTCGCAGGCGGGCGACATGGCCATGGCGGACCGTGACGACGCCACCGGGCGTAACCGGCCTGGCGCCGACACGCCAGGCCGGTCCTGCTCGTCATCGCCGTCGCACCGCCGGGCGTCGGCGGCGCCTCAGGTCTGCAGCTCCCGGATCCGGATCTCGGGCAGCGGCTCTTCCGGAAGCGTCGAGTTCTGGAAGCGCGTCACCGGCGTGGCCGAGCGTGCGCCGAGTTCGGGTTGCATCATCACCTGGGCCGCGTCGGGCGCGAGTGCACCGAGCGCGGCGTAGGCGGCGGCGAGCGCGTCGTCCTCCGATCGCGTCGGCGTCGCCGGCTTCGGCGGGGCCGTCACCGCCGGCTCGAGGATCGCGGCCGTGCGATAGGCGTCGGCCTCGGCCTCCGGGTCCATGTGCTCGCGGTCGATCACCGCCACCGCCATCTTGGAACGCAGGTTTGCCAGGCCCACCGGCGACCAGTTCACCACCAACCCTTCGAGCTGCTCGAGCGCACGCTGCAGCACGTCGAGCGGCACCTTGTGCAGTGCACGCAGCCCCTTCTTCGCCAGGGCCTGCTCGACGAACACTAGGTGGCGCATCGTCTGTCGCGTCTCGGGCAGTTCGTTGAGCAGCGCCGCGAGCTCGGCGCGGATCTGCACCAGCTCCTCCTTCTCCTTGCGGTCGACGATCTCGGCGCGGCTGGGCTTGCGTGCCGGGACGCGGCGAGGACGCTCTTCGAGCACCAGCTTCACCGCCGTGCCGTCGCGGCGCATGCTCAGGTCGTGCCTGAAGAAGGCGGCCGCCGCAGTGCGCAATGGGTCGAGCAGTCGGGACAGAGATCGCATGGGCAGGAGGAGGTCGCACGGGCCGGGTCGGCCCCTGTCACGAAGCTTCGGCGCTTTGCCGGGGGTGCTGGATACCCGATGCGTGCCCAGATGTGACGCTGCACGCCGCACACGGGCGCGCCCGCAGCACCCGGTTACGACTTGCACGTGCGATTCTTGCCGGTGCGCTTGGCTTCGTAGAGCGCCTCGTCGGCGCGTGCCAGTGCGGCCTCGAGCGTCTCGCCGTCGCGCCATGCAGTCACGCCGGCCGAGAAGGTGACGAAGACCTCCTCGCCCTCGTGCAGGAACAGGCTCGAGCTCAGGCTTCGCTGCAGTCGCGTGAGCGCCATCTGGGCGTCGTCGAGCGGGGTCGCCGGCATCAGCACGACGAACTCCTCGCCGCCGAAGCGGGCCAGGTGATCCACCGGCCGCAGCCGCTCCTGCACGGCGGCGGCCAGGCTGCGCAGCGCAACGTCGCCCGCGGCGTGTCCGAGGCGGTCGTTGAGTTTCTTGAAGTTGTCGATGTCGATCAGTCCGACCGCGAGGCCGGGCTCGCCCGCGTCCGCCGCCCGCGCAGCACGCGCCGCCTCGGCCTCGAAGGCACGCTCCAGTCCGCGCCGGTTCGAGACCTGGGTGAGCGCGTCGGTGGCCGCCTCGTCCGAGATGCGGCGCAGCTCAGCCTCGAGCTCGCGCACGCGCTGCTCGAGCGCCCGCGCCTGCTCGTGCTGCTCGTGCAGGCGCTGGCTCGAGGCGCGCACCGCGCCAACCGCGGCCCGGCTGTCGGCGAGCATCGCCTGCACCACGTCGGCAAGGCCCTCGAGGCTCTGTGCCTGCGTGATCGCCTGCCCATGGCGTTCGATCACCCGCTCGAAGCTGCCGGCGTGGCGGCCGAGTTCGCCGACCTCGCCGAGCATGCGGGTGAGCAGTTCCTTCAGCGTGTCGCGCGCGGCGGCACGCTCGCGGCGCACGCGCTGCTGCTGCCTGCGCGCGTCGGCCAGCAGCTCGCCGGCGGCGTGCAGTGCGCGCCGGTCGAGCCCCAGGGCGAGCCGCGACTGCAGCTGCTCGCCCTGCCCGCGCACCCAGCTCTCGTCCTCGGCCAGCTCGGTGATGCCGGCGCTGAGCTGCCGGCACAGAGCGAGCAATTCGCCGACCAGCGCGTGGCGGTGCCCGAACCAGCGCTCGACATCGTGGCAGAGCGCCTCGAGTTCGGCGATCAGCGCAGCGTCGGCGCCTTCGCCCTGCAACCGCCTGGCCACCCGGCCCAGCTGCCCTGCGAGCTCGAGCGCGCGCGGATCGTCGTCGGCCAGACCCTGCCGCAGCGCAGACAGCAGCGGCGACGCCGCCGCGGACGGGTCCGCCGCCGTGGGTTCGGCGGCGCCGAGTGCGGCGCCGGCGACCGGCTCCGAACCCTCGGCCGGCCGGTCGTCCTCCCAGGCGTGGATCAGTGCGTCGAGCCGCTGCCGAAGGCGCTCGACGTCACCGCGGCTGCCCAGCAGAACCCGCTGCAGGCCGTCCTTGCGGCGTGCGGCGGTCCACTGCCGGCCACCGCGCTCGAGGCCACGGGCGAGCCGTTCGATGACCTGGGCCCAGGCCTGCCCCTGCGCTTTCGCGTCCGGCACCGGTGCCGAAGGCGCCGGCGGCACGCCGGCCTCCTCGGCCCAGGCGCGCGCGTAGTTCTCGGGCGTCGGCTCGAGGCGCGCCTGCGCCAGTCGCCTCAGCGCACCCTTGGCGAGCGCGGCCGCCGCCTGCGGCCGGGTCAGCTGCGCGTCGGGGTCCATCGATCGGGCCGGCTAGCGGACGCGGCGCAGGCCGTTGCCGCCGGCATCGTCGAAGGTGCCGTCGCCGCCGGTCGCCAGGCCGATCCACGCCGCCTTGCGCGGCAGCACGGTGTGCTCGAGCCAGTGGCGCAGTTCGTCTGGCGCCACCGCGCGGCTGAACAGGAAGCCCTGCATCAGGCCGCAGCCCAGACGGTGCAGCACCTCCATCTGGCGCAGCGTCTCCACGCCTTCGGCTACCACGCGCAGGCCGAGCGAGCGCGCGAGCGCGATGATCGCCGTCACCACCGCCGAGCTCTGCGGCGTGATGCCGAGCTCGCGCACGAAGCTGCGGTCGATCTTGAGCTCGGAGATCGGCAGCGTGGTCAGGTACGCGAGCGACGAGTAGCCGGTGCCGAAGTCGTCGATCGCGATCTCGACGCCGATCTCGTTCAGGCGGTGCAGCGACGGGATGACGTTCTGCAGCTCCTTCATCAGGTTGTCCTCGGTGATCTCGAGCTGGATCACGCGGTGCGGCACGTTGACCGCTGTGACGCACTGATGGATGTGCTCGACCAGGTCGCTGCGCTCGAACAGGCGGCTCGGCAGGTTGACGGCGATCGAGTCGGCGAAGCCGAAGCCCTCCTGCCAGGCGCGCGCCTGGCGCGCGGCCTCGCGCAGCGCCCACTCCGACAGCGGGACGATGAGGCCGGTGTCCTCGGCGAGCGGGATGAACTCGCCCGGCGGCACCAGCTTGCCGTCGCGCTGCCAGCGCATCAGCGCCTCGGCGCCCACCATGCGTGCCGACCGCACGTCGATCTTGGGCTGGTAGTGCAGCACCAGTTCGTCGCGCTCGATCGCCTTGTGCAGCGCTGTCTCGAGCTCGAGCTTCTCGCGCCCGCGCCCGGCCAGGAGCGGGCTGTAGACCGCCGAGGCGTTCTTGCCCTGCGACTTGACCGAATACATCGCGACGTCGGAGTTGCGCAGCAGGTCGACCACCGTCGCCCCGTCGCGCGGGTAGAGCGCGACGCCGACGCTCGCGGTGACGAAGCACTCCTGGCCGCCGGCGAAGATCGGCTCGCGCATCACGTCGAGGATGCGCTGCGCCACGCGCTCGGCGTCGGCGTCGCCGCCCACCTCGGGCAGCAGGGCGACGAACTCGTCGCCCCCCAGGCGCCCGACGGCCTCGAGTGCGCGATGCGCGCGTGCGCCCGCGCTCTCTACCGCGCCTTCCACGATCTGGTCGCTGTGGCGCACGCAGGCGCGCAGCCGTCGTCCGACCTCGACGAGCAGCTCGTCGCCCGCGCCATGGCCCAGGGTGTCGTTGATGACCTTGAACCGGTCGAGGTCGATCAGCAGCAGCCCGAACGCGTGCCCGAGGCGCCGCGCGTGCTCGAGCGCGCGCTCGGCGCGCCAGATCAGCTGGCGCCGGTTCGGCCGGCCGGTCAGGGCGTCGAAGTTCGCCAGGTGGCGGATCTTGTCCTCGGCCTGCCGCCGGTCGGTC
>WBZP01004663.1_pt1 | contig 14202 bp, 10 predicted proteins | sample 5204301 | NCBI WGS metagenome assembly WBZP01 (sample SAMN12412401, study PRJNA552823) | activated sludge metagenome | isolation source: activated sludge from nitrification reactor of wastewater treatment plant... | place: USA: Pennsylvania | collected 2017 | reverse complement strand
TGGTCCGAAAGCGCGCACCATCTGTGTCGTGGCAGCGTCTGACGCCGCAGCGGGTTTGCAGTGGCTGGCTCCGTATGCAGCGTGCTCGATGGCCGAGTATTTTAGCGATCGAGGTCGGCACGTGCTGCTGGTCCTCGACGATCTGACCAAGCACGCCCAGATTCATCGTCAGGTGGCACTTCTGCTCCGTCAGCCACCAGGTCGCGAGGCCTATCCCGGCGACGTTTTCTATCTACACTCCCGGCTCCTCGAGCGAGCCGCCCGGCTATCGAACGAGCGTGGTGGTGGTTCGCTGACCACGCTACCAATTGCCGAAACGCTGGCAGGGAACTTGTCTTCTTATATTCCGACCAACCTCATTTCAATTACTGACGGACAGATATTTTTGGAACCACGGCTGTGGAGTGAGGGTCAAAAGCCGGCCATTGATGTCGGCAAGAGCGTTTCTCGCGTCGGTGGCAAGACCCAGTTGCCGGTGCTCCGGCGGGTGTCCGAGAGTCTTCGTCTCGGCTATGCCCAGTTTCTAGAGCTTGAGGTATTCACTCGCTTCGGTGGCGCTATCGATCAGCGTACCCAGAAAGTGATCGATCGTGGGCGACGGGTTCGGGCGGCGCTGCTTCAGCCGCAGTTTCAGCCACTGTCGACTGCCCATCAGGTCGCGTTGCTGCAATCGATCGAGGACGGACTACTGGACGGGGCCGAGGTGGCGATGGTCGGGCGCTTCCGCGATGCCGTGCTCACGCTTCTCACCGGTGAACTAGCGATGCTGGCGCTGCGGATTGAACAAGGCGCTGTGCTCACCGATGAAGAACAAAAGCAGTTGCGGACCGCCATGCAGGCGGTGGTGGCTCGACTAGAGGCCAGCGAGGGCACAGATGTTCGGAGCTGACCTCTCATCGCATATCCGTACCGTGCAGCAACTGAGCGACCTGACACAGGCGATGCGATCGCTGGCCGCAGCGAGGCAGCGGCAAGCGCAGGAGAATTTCGCTGGGTTGGAACGCTACGCGGCGGCGACGCTCTCAGCGCTCCAGCAAGGCATGGGACTGCTTGCGCCGTCGAAAGCGCAGCCGCCTGTCGAGCGGACCGGCGCACGGCGGCTGGTGGTGTGTCTATCGGAGCACGGCTTCGTCGGAGCGCTCAACGATGTGCTATTGACCCAAGTGGAGAAGGCGAGAGCAGAGTCGCCTTGTCAGTTGCAGGTGCTTGGCAATCGAGGGCTTCGTCATTGCCAGGAGCGCGGACTGCCGATTTTGGACTCCGATAGCATGCCCACGACGCTTGGCGCGGTGTCCAGGACCGCCAGTGTGCTCGTTGAGAGCCTGTTCCAAGCAGTGACCAGCGGAGAGGTGGCCGAGATCGAGGTGATATTTGCTCGACTGCGGGGTTCGGCCAGCTACGAGCCGTTCCGTCAGCGCTTGTTTCCGCCGCAGGTTGCGCCGACGGTGCTCGATGGAGATCCTCCACACCACACGTTGCCCGCCGAAGTGCTGACGGCGAGGCTGTTGCAAGAGTATGTATTTTCCCAGGTGACGTGGATGATTGCGTCGTCTTTCGCGTGCGAGCAGGCGGCCCGCTTTGCGGCGATGGATGCCTCGCACCGCAACCTAGAAGAGCAGCTTGGCGAGCTGCGGCAGCGAGAGCGGGCTGAGCGACAAGACTCGATCACCAGTGAGATTCTCGAAGTGGCGACGGCGAGTGCTCTGCTGACGGGAGGCTCACGATGAACGCGATGGGGGCCGTGGTGCGAGTTCGCGGCTCGGTCGTCGATGTTCGCTTTCCCGATGGGGAGTTGCCTGATATCGGCGAGGCCCTGTTCATCGATCATGCAGGTCGCAAGCTGGTCTTGGAAGTTCAGCAGCACACCGACGTCGGGCAAGTGCGCACGGTCGCGCTCGACTACACCGAAGGACTGCGTCGCGGTTTGCCGGTCGAGCGAAGCGGCCGTTGTATCCACGTTCCCGTCGGTGAAAACATGCTCGGGCGGCTCTGTAATGTGCTGGGAGCACCGATCGACAACCTCCCACCGCCACCGCCGGAGACTCCGCAGCGTCCGATCTATCGTGCGGCACCGCCCCTGTCGACGCAGGGACATACACCAGAGGTGTTTTCGACGGGCATCAAAGTCATCGATTTATTGCTGCCCCTTCATCGTGGAGGCAAGGCGGGGCTGTTTGGAGGTGCCGGCGTCGGTAAGACGGTGCTGCTCATGGAGTTGATTCGTGCGACCGTGCAGAGCCACGGCGGCGTCTCGGTGTTCGCGGGCATCGGTGAGCGCTCCCGAGAGGGCAATGAGCTGTGGCTCGATATGAAGCAGTCGGGCGTGCTCAAAAACACGACGCTGGTGTTCGGGCAAATGAACGAACCACCGGGAGCGCGTTGGCGCGTCGGGCTCACCGCGCTGACCGTGGCAGAGTTTTTTCGAGACGAGCGCAAAAGGGATGTGCTGCTGCTCATCGACAACGTGTTTCGTTTTATCCAGGCGGGCGGCGAAGTGTCGGGTCTGCTCGGGCGACTGCCGTCCCGGGTGGGCTATCAGCCGACGATGGCGACCGAGGTGGCCGAGTTCGAGGAGCGGATTGCATCCGTCGAGGGTGCAGCGGTGACTTCGATTCAAGCGGTCTATGTTCCCGCCGACGACTTGACCGATCCGGCCGTGGCGCAGCTATTTTCTCACCTGGATGCCAGCCTGGTGCTGTCGCGCAAGCTCGCGTCAGAGGGCATCTACCCGGCGATCGATCCGCTGTCGTCATCGTCGAACCTGCTCGATCCTCGACTCGTCGGAGAGCATCACTTTCGAGTGGCGGAGCGGGTGCGCAAGACACTTGCCCAGTATCGCGAGCTGCAAGACATCATCGCTATGCTGGGACTTGAAGAGCTGTCGCAAGATGATCGCCGGACCGTCGCCAGAGCGCGTAGATTGCAGCGCTTTTTGACCCAGCCGTTCTTGGTGACGGAAGCGTTCACCGGTCGAACTGGGCGCACGGTCAAGCTGGCCGATACGCTGGCTGGTTGTGCGGCGATCCTCGAGGGCGAGTGCGATGCCTGGCCGGAGAGTGCGTTCTACATGGTCGGTACGCTGGAAGAAGCCCGCAAGCGCACCTAAGCGGACGAACGACTAGATCGTAAGTAGGCGGCTCAATCGCCGCTCACCCATGACCCACTGCGGCACGGCCACCGCGAGCAGGATGATCGCCGAAAGGCAGTAACTAATGCCTCGCTCCGTCGAGTCGAGGCCCGCACTGAGTTCTTCGGCCTGTTGCTGCATTGCGGCAAGCAGGAAGTAGGCAAGCCCGATCAAAAACACCACCCAGGCCACCGCACTGATGAAGATACCTGAATATTTTTGCAGTGTGCCGGAGCGGTAACCAATCGACAGAGCGCGTACATCACTACGCACTGCGAAAGAGTTTACGCGGCTACTGCGTATTCCGGTTTGCGCTGTCAGTCCGTGCGGCTCTGGTTGCATGTGGGGCTCCGTGTTCCGCTGCCCTCGCCGAGGGGATGCTCGGTGGGACCGCATCGTGCGCGATCCGCTGGGCTACTTTGAGCCTTAGGAGGTGCAAGCACGGGGCCAGCCGCAAAGCTGGTCAGCGACGGAAAATGGTTGCACACAGTGGCGCAGAAACGAGCGACCTCTTTCACAACGCGCTGCGTTACAAGCGAGCGCCGACTACTGGAAGATTTCGGAGACGGGGCGACCGGCGATGCGGGTCAGCGGGGATAGGCCCAGAGCCGCCAGGGCCGTGGCTGCGGTGTCCATGGTCGAGACGGCGGAGCGAATGTGATAGCCGCGCCGCACCCCAGGACCGGAGGCGATCCACGGGATTTCTCGATCACTCGGCAGCGCGCCGGAGTGGCCTCGGGCATGACCACCGTGATCGGCGGAGACAATGACCAGCGTCTCATCGATCATGTTGGCCTGCTGCAGGGCACGATAGATGGTGCCAAGGCAGGCGTCGGATGCGAGCGCCGCTTTGCGATAGCTCGCGGTCATCCAGCCGTCGGAATGACCGGCTTCGTCCGGATCGGAGAAGTGGACAAACAGTAGCTCGGGCCGTTCGCGCTCGATGTAACGGGCCGCTTCGTCACTGACCTTCTTACAATAGTAGCCAGGACGGGCAAAGGTTCCGACGGTGCCCTCGGGCATGATGTGACGTAGCTTGGGCTTGCCGACGAACGCTGCGGTCTTCATCCCGTTTTCCTCGGCGGCCTGGAAGATTGTCGGGACACGGATAAAGCCACGGGTCTTTAGCCACGTGTTCCAGGTCAGTCCGTGCTGATCGACGTCAACGCCCGACAGCATCGAGGCATGCGATGGCAGGGTCGAGGCGGTGCGGATGGTGCGGGCCTTCCACGAAAACGAGCCGTTGCGATAGAGCTGCTCGTGCCAGACCATGTTTTGCTGACCGTAGATCAGGTCCGGGCGCATGCCGTCTTCACTGATGATCACCACATGACGCACCGACGGTTGATGTTCCACAAAGGGCAGCCGTGGCGGGAGCGGGACGCTAGGCCGCTGGAGTGGGGTCGCCGTGATGACTGTTGGTGCTGCTCGTGCCGTTGCTGAATCGGTAGGAAGCCGAATGACAGAGGACGACAAGAGCAGGCCAAGAGCACTCACGGTAGCGAGCCGGTAGACGCTATGCCTTCTGCGCATGGTTTTAGGGTACCGTCAAGAACGCATACTTTTCAACCATCAGCGCAGGCCGAAAGATCGCGAAACGCCATTGGCTTTTCCGCAGCACGGTTTGCGAAGCGGGCGAACATCGTCGCTCTGCGTAACAATCACCGGGGCCGAGCCGCCGGGATCGATGCATGGACAGCACGGATTTACAAAATGGGGAACAGCCAGCGAGTGGGCTGGTTGTGGGTGGATCTGGACGGCCTCGACCTCCGGTTGGTGGCAGCTACCTGGGGCTGTTGCTGCGCAATGCGGACTTCCGCCGGGTCTACATCGCGACGCTGATCAGCTTGGCGGGCGACTGGTTCATGATGGTGGCGCTGTACGATCTGGTGCTGTCGCAGACTGGGAGCGCGACGCTGACTTCGCTCGTCAACGTCTGTTTGGGTCTGCCAGCGCTGCTGGTGACTCCGTGGGCAGGCAACTTGATCGATCGCACCGATCGCCGTCGTTTGATGGTGCTGGTTGATCTGTTGCGGGCCGGTCTCGCGCTGTTGCCGCTATTGGTGGTGTCGCCGTCGCTGTTGCCGCTGGCGTTTGTGGCGGTGGCTGGACTGTCGGCGGGCTCTGGTTTCTTTGATCCGGCGGCGGAGGCGGCGGCGCCGAACTTGGTGGCTCCAGAGGATCTCGGGCGGGCCAACGCGTTGCTTGGTTCGGCGTGGGGGACGATGTTGATGGTCGGTTCGGCGCTGGGAGGCCTGGTGGCGACGCATTTTGGGCGCAACGCCGCGTTTGCGTTGAACGCGCTCAGCTTTCTGTTGTCGGCCTTGCTCCTGCTGCGCATCAAGACGCCGTTTTCCGAGCATCAGCCGCATCACGAATCGACGGTGACGCTGCGTGAGTCACTGAGTGAGGCGGGGCAGTTTTCGCGGCGCAGTCCACAGGTGGTCGCGCTGTTGTGCGGCAAGGGTCTGCTCGGACTGGTGCTCGGGATGACCTCGCTACTGTCGGTGTTTGCGGAAAAGGTGTTCCTGCGTGGCTCCGAGGGCATTTCGATGCTGTTTGTGGCGCGAGGGTTTGGGGCGCTCATTGGGCCGTTTGTGCTGTTTGCTCTGGTGTCGCGTCCGTCGCTGCGCACCACGATGATTGCGCCTTGCTTGATGATCTATTCGCTCGGTTATGCAGCTCTGTCGAAGAGCAGCACCCTCGAACTCGGCCTGATCCCGGTGGTGATCGGACACATGGGCGGCGGCGCGATGTGGCAGGCGACGACGTTTGCGATGCAAAAAGCGGTGCCCGATGCGCTGCGCGGTCGACTGTTTGCGTTTGACCAAGCGATCTTGGCGATTGCGTACAGCTCTTCGACGATAGGAGTAGGATTGCTCGTCGATGCCTACGGTGCCCGGCCGGTCTTTTTCGTGCTGGCGTTGGTCGGTGCCGGACTCGGGCTGCTGCTGTTTTTGGCCACTCGCCGGTTGTGGCTCGCACCGAACGACTTGAAGGCTCGCCTTGGCTAAGTGTTGTTGTGTCATGTGTGGGCGCACAGCGTGTGACCATGTAGGACAACGTAAGATTTTTGACTTCCTTGACTTACCGCACTAGGGTCTGGGTCATGAAGCCCACGCTGCCGCAGTCCTCCGCCAAATCCTCATCGAGTCAGTCAGCTCGCCCTGCCAGTGGTCGCCCTGCCAGTGGCCGTCCTGTGAGTGGTCGACCTGCCAGCGGTCGACCCGCCAGTGGTCGACCCGCCAGCGGTCGTTCGACCCGTGCCCACGTTCCTTCGGGAGCACCTACGCGAGTCGAAAAACGCCGCAGCATGCGTTTTGACAAGGCCTTTGCGGTGGCGCTGCGCGGTGAGTCGTTCGGCGAAGTCTCGGCGATTGCGCGCAATGTCTCAACGGGTGGGATGATGGTTGAAGTGCGCGAGCCGCTGCCGCTAGGAACCCAGGTTCAGGTCTTCTTTTCCCTGCCCGATTCCCATGCGCGAGTTACGGCACGTGGTGAGGTGAAGAATCACTACTTCCTGAACTTTTCGGATGGCAAAGGAGGCGTACGGGCGCTGTTGGGAATGGGACTCCGGTTCTCTTCCTTTGAGAGCGACAGCGATCTGACGTTGGGAATGGGAATCTCGCGACTACGGACGGTTCTGCACTAGCTTGTGGGCGCGATAAAAGACCAGCTTGAGTAGCTCGGTCGATGCTACGTAGAGCACGGTAACCCCGACGAGCGCAAGCAGCAGTGGCAGTGGCAGTGGTGTGAATCCGAACACCCGCGCATAGGGCAGGTAAGGAATCGCCAGATCGATCGCCGCAACGATCACGGTCAGCGCGAGCAGCGATTTGCCCGGACGACTTCTAAAGAAGGGACGGCGGGTTCGGACTACGAGCGCAATCACCAACTCGGTGAGCAGACTCTCGACAAACCAGCCGGTACGGAAGGTCTCGACGTTCGCCTGAAACAGCTTTAGGAGCATCCCAAAGGTTAGCAAGTCGAACAGCGAGCTAAGCATTCCGAACTGGATCATGAAGCGACGAATGAAGGTCATGTCCCAGCGGCGCGGAGTCTGAATCAGCTCGGCATCCACGGAGTCTCCGGCGAGCGCCATCGCGGGAACGTCTGACAGCAAGTTGTTTAGCAGGATCTGGCTCGCGAGCAGCGGTAGGAATGGCAAAAAGACGGAGGTGACCGCCATGCTGAGCATGTTGCCGAGGTTGGCGCTGGTGGTGGTCAGGATGTACTTGAGCGTGTTGGCGAAGGTGGTGCGACCTTCCAAGATTCCACCTCGCAGTACGTCGAGGTTTGACTCGAGTAGTACAAAGTCGGCCGCTTCTTTGGCCACATCGACCGCAGAATCAACGGAGATGCTGACATCTGCTGCATGCAGCGCGGGTGCATCATTGATTCCGTCTCCCATATAACCAACTACGTGGCCGCGCTTTTTGAGCGCCAAAATGATGCGCTCCTTTTGGTTGGGATCGACCTGCGCAAAGACCTCTGTGGACTCTACTCGTGCCCACAAGGCTTCGTCGCTCAGGTCATCCAGATTGGCCCCAGTGAGGACTTCGTCAGCGCGGAGTCCGACCGACTTCGCCAGGTGAATGTTGACCGCTCGGCTGTCTCCCGAAATCAGTTTGAGGGAGACTCCCAATCGCTGTAGTTCGGTGAGCGTGTCGCGGATACTCGGTTTCGGCGGATCAAAGAACGTCAGGAATCCTCGGAACGTGAGCGCTACTTCGTCTTCGCGATGCCAGGTCGGTTTGGACTCCGTGATCTTGGTCGCGACACCGAGTACCCGATAGCCCTGCGATCCCCATTCTTCGGCGCGGTCGAGCAGCGCTTTGCGTTCCTCTGGAGCCAACAGACAGGCATCGAGCAGGGAGGCGACCGCTCCTTTGGTAATCATCCGCAGGACTCCCGACTCCTTCACTACCACCGACAGTCTTTTGCGGAGAAAGTCATAGGGAATCTCATCGATTTTTTCGATTCCTGTTTGATCGATCTGTGCTGCTGCTTCAATCGCTTCATCGAGCGGATTATTGAGCCCGGTCTCAAAGTGAGAATTCACGGCAGCTTCACGGAGCACGTCGGGGGACTCCACTCCAGCGGGATCGAAGCTGCCAGCCAGCTTCACTTCACCGACTGTGAGCGTGCCGGTCTTGTCCGTGCACAGTACGTCCATCGCTCCAAAGTTTTCGATCGCGTTGAGCCGACGAACCAAGACTCCTTTGCGGCTCATCGCTTGCGCGCTCTTGGCGAGGTTGACGCTTAGGACGGCGGGGAGCATTTCGGGAGCAAGTCCTACCGCCAGGGCAATCGCAAACAAAAGGGAGTCAAACAGGGGACGGTGCAGAGCGACGTTTACGACCACCACGCCGAGCACCATGATCAGCATGGTCACCACCAGCAGGTTGCCGAAGTGGCGGAGTCCGCGATCAAAGTCTGTTTCCGGTGGACGGAGGTTCAGCTTGTCTGCAATCGCTCCAAACATGGTGCTGCGTCCGGTGTAGATCACCAGACATTTGGCGCTGCCGCTGCGGACGTTGGTTCCCTGAAAGACAGCATCTTTCCGCTCGGTCGGACGGAGGCTCTCTGTTCCCGGCTCTGCTGCTGACTCTGCTCGCTTTTCGACAGGTAGCGCTTCACCGGTGAGCAGGGCTTGACTGACAAAGAAATCATTGGCTTCTAGCAGGACTCCATCCGCAGGAATGAGTGTCCCCGCAGAGAGCAGAACCACATCCCCCGGAACCACCAGCGCGCTTGCGATCAGCGTACTTTGTCCATCGCGCAACACCCGTGTCCGAGAGACCACCATCGACTTGAGCCTTTCGATGGCTCGCCCCGCATCGTATTCTCGCCAGGTTCCGATGAGGCTGCTGGCTGCAACGATGGCGAGCGCAAGACCGGCATCGACCCACTCCCCGGCCAGCAGGGATACTCCACCCGCAAAGACCAAAAGCAGGACCAGCGGACTCTTTACCTGACCCACAAACAGCCGGAGTGCAGACAGCTTGCGGGTGGCGACAAGCGCGTTGGTGCCGTAGGTTTTTAGCCGGGCTTCCGCTTCCCCTGACGATAGACCGCTTGGACTCGCTGCCAGCGCAGTCAGAAGCTCGGTGCTGCGAAGTTTCCATCGCTCAGAGGGAGGCGTCGACATGGCGGCATTGTCTACTTTCGGCCACCGGAGTCGAGAACTGTCTATAGAGAGTCAGTTTACGGATAGGCGCATTCGCAGACCGACATCCGGTTCGGCACGGTGGTTCGCCACTGACCCGTCCAGCGCATCTGCGGCCCACAGACCATTGGACATTTGCCGTTGGCATCGCCGTTGTTCCAGATTGGTCCCGCTTCCTTGGTGATGACCTGTGGAGGAGGAGGCGGCGGCGGCGGAGGAGGCGGCGGCGGATACGCGACCGGCACCAGGCACTCACAGACCGACATCCGATTCGGCACCGTAGTCCACCAACCACCTGACCAGGAAGCAGGAGGCGCGCAGACCGTCGGGCACTTGCCGTTGGCATCACCGTTGTTCCAGATCGGACCGGCTTCGCGGGCTTGTTTCACCGGGGGCAGCGGAGGCGGCTGGTGATGCGGCGGATGATGCGGATGCGGTGGCACGAAGATCGGCTGTACCGGAACGACATCCCAGAGCTGATTGGGGCTCCCTTGCGGGTTGGCGGGCCACGCGATGATGGCCGCACCGGGGGCGGGATTGCCGCCCTTGATGTCCAGGACCAGGCCGTGCATCCGACTGCGAATGAACACCGCACCGTTTGGTGCTGGAACCACGTCCCAGAGCTGGTTTTCGTTCGCTTGCGCTTTGGCGGGGTAGGCGATGATCTCGGCACCGGGGGCGCGATTGCCGCCACGGATATCGAGGACAAAGCCGTTTAAGCGGCTGCGGATCATCACAGAGTTGTGGCGGACGGGGACCATCTCCCAGAGCTGGTTTTCGCTGCCGGTTTGCTTGGGCGGATAGGCGATGATCGGGGCTCCGGGCTGGCGGTTGCCTCCCGCGATGTCGAGGACCATGCCGTTTAGGCGGCTGCGAATCTGCACGGGTGCGGCCTGTTGCGGTTCGAGCTGAGCGAGCGCGTGGTTTGGCTCTGCGGCGAGGCTCACCACTCCGGCTGCGAGGGACAGAGCGATGCTCATCCGGTGGATAATGGAACAATACGGCTGGGTCACGGCTTCTTCCTCCGCGTATCTACGATGGCCAGTGGGCGAGGGCCATCAGGCTGCTGCACCTCGCAACACCTGAAGCTAGGTCGGCACCAATTGTAAGCCGTCTTATGGTTCACCTGTTCCGAGTTTTCTGCGTGAGTCCTGTGGGGGCCTGCGAAGAATTGAGAATCTCGACGGCAGGCGTTACAGTGGGCGGCGTCACCGACGTCCAGAAACAACAAGGGGAACAGGATGAATAGCCAGTTTGAGACGCTGCTTGTCGACAGCGATGGTCCGGTCCGAATCGTTACCATCAATCGGCCCAAGGCGCTCAACGCCTTAAACCAGCAAGTGCTGACGGAGCTGCTCCGACTCTGCGGTGAGCTGGCGGTGAGCGAGAGCGTGCGTGCGGTGGTGCTGACGGGGGCCGGCGAAAAGGCGTTTGTGGCGGGTGCTGATATCGCGGCGATGGCGGCGATGCAACCTGCCGAAGCGCTCAGCTTTGCCGAGCTGGGGCACCGGGTGATGGACGCGCTGGAATCGTTGCCGCAGCCGGTGATCGCCGCCGTCAACGGCTTCGCGCTCGGTGGCGGGATGGAGCTGGCCATGTCCTGTGACATCCTGCTCGCCTCGGAGACTGCGCGCTTTGGTCAGCCCGAGGTCAACATCGGGGTCATGCCCGGCTTTGGTGGCAGCCAGCGCTTGCCGCGTCGGGTTCCGTTTGGGATGGCCGCCGAGATCCTGTTTTCCGGCGACAACATCACCGCTGCGGAGGCGCTGCGGATCGGGCTTGTGAACCGGCTGACGGCACCTGCGGAGCTGCTCGGCGAAGCGAAGAAGCTGGCGCACAAGATGGCCTCGCGGGCACCGGTGGCGGTGGCCAAGACCAAGCAAGCGCTACATACCTCGCGGCAAGGGGCGCTGTCGGATGGCAACGCGCAGGAACGGCAGCTCTTTTCCGAGCTGTTTGCGACCGCAGACCAGAAGGAAGGCATGTCGGCGTTTTTGGAAAAGCGTCCGGCTGTCTATCGCGGGAAGTAACCGATCGGCGTCGATTCGTTCTAGGCGTTAGACCCAGACTGCCCGTATAACACGTCCCCCATGTCGAACTTACAGGTCTCCTCGGTTACGAAATCGTACGGCGCGAAGAAGCTGTTCGAGGACGTGAGCGTCAATTTCACTCCCGGCAAGCGCTACGGACTCACTGGACCGAACGGGGCCGGCAAGTCCACCTTCATGAAGATTCTCGCTGGTGATCTGCAGCCAGATACCGGCGGCTCGGTGTCGCGACCCGAGAAGACCTCGGTGCTGCGTCAGGACCAGTTCGGCTACGAAGACGTCCGCGTGCTCGATGTGGTGATGCGCGGTGCCAAGAAGCTGTGGGCGGCGATGGCCGAAAAGGAAGCGCTGCTGGCGCTACCCGAGATCACCGATGAGCAAGGCAGCCACCTCGGCGAGCTGGAGATGATCATCGGCGAAGAGGATGGCTACGTCGCCGAGTCGAATGCCGGGGCGCTGCTGGTCGGACTGGGCATCCCGACCTCTGCCCACGATGGACTGATGCGTGAGCTACCCGGCGGACTCAAGCTGCGGGTGCTGCTCGCGCAGGCTCTGTTCGGCAAGCCCCAGGTGCTGCTCCTCGACGAGCCAACCAACAACCTCGACCTCGATTCGATCCGCTGGCTGGAAGGCTTTTTGTGTAACTACGAGGGTGTGCTCATCACCATCTCGCACGACCGCCACTTCCTGAACGCCATCTGCACCCACATCGCCGACATCGACTACAACACCATCATCCTTTACACCGGCGGCTACGACGACATGGTCGAGGCCAAGAGCCAGGTGCGCTCGCGCATCGAGGCCGAAAACGCCGATCGCAGCAAGAAGATCACGCAGCTCCAAGACTTCGTGGCGCGCTTCGGGGCCGGTACCCGAGCCTCGCAGGTCCAGAGCCGCAAAAAGCAGATCGAAAAGCTGCAAGTCACCGCCCTCAAGCGCTCGAACATCGAGCGACCGTACATCCAGATCCTGGTCAAAAAGCCGTCCGGTAAGCAGACGCTCACCATCGAGGGCCTGACCAAGCGCTGGCCCGAGGTCACGATCTGCGAGAACTTCAGCACCCTGGTCACCAAGGGCGAAAAAGTCGCCATCGTTGGCGGCAACGGCGTCGGCAAGACCACGCTCTGTCGCTTGCTCGCCGGAGAACTGGCCCCCGACGCCGGCAAGATCGAGTGGGGCAAAGACGTCAGCATTGGCTACATCGCCCAAGATCACGGCGACGCCATCGCCAAGAACACCACCATTGACGACTGGCTGCACTCACACGACACCAACGCCTATCTGCAAGACATTCGCGGCCTGCTCGGCAAGATGCTGTTCAAGGGCGAAGAAGGGCAGAAGTCGACCGAGGTGCTGTCCGGCGGTGAGACGGTGCGGATGATGTTTGCGCGGCTGATGCTGACGCAGCCGAACGTGCTGGTGCTCGATGAGCCGACCAACCACCTCGACCTGGAATCGATCGTGGCGCTCGGCGAAGCGCTGGTGAAGTACGAGGGCACCGCGTTCGTGGTCACCCACGATCGCAACCTTATCGAGACCTTCGCCAATCACATGTTCATCTTCGAGCCAGGCGGCGGACTGATTGACTTCCGAGGCAGCTACGAAGACTACCTGGCCCAAAAAGACGCCGCCGTACCCGCCAAAAAGAAGACCCGCTAGACGGCCACGGGCTGGTAAGCCGCACTACTTCACATCGCTGATGAACACCGGGGGGTGGTGCAGCATCGTGATCTGCGAGCTGCGACCGTGGCGCGAGCGGCCCATGGCGATGGCTTCGGCAAGGGTGTCGGCGCGCTTCCAGCCAAACAGGTCGGGCACCGTGCGGTTGTCGGCTCCCACGGCGATGACGTCCCCACACCACTCGCGACCGGCCTGACCCCAGTAGTACATGTAGAACGGGTGCGCGCCGTGATAGGCGTTGCCGCGACGGTACATCTCGATATACGTCGGGTTGTAGGCGAACTCGTCCTGGTAGCGCTTTTCCAGGTAATAGGCGTCGCGTGACTCGGGCAGCAGGCGATTGAAAAACTCGATGTAGCTCGGGTGATGGACCGGATCGAACGCATCGGTACAAGGGTGCGTAAAGATCAGCGTGCCGCCCTTTTTGAGCGGGCACTTGTTGCGGTACATGTTGAAGAAGTAGCCGAGCGCCATCACCTGCACGAGCAGGGGGTTGAGCGCCTTCGAGTTTACGTTGTACGGCGAGATGTAGGGGATGCCGGTGATGAGGATGTCGGCCTGGCCCTCGACGGGAACGCTGTACTGCTCCCACGACTTGGCGAGGATTTTCTCGTGCACCGGGTCGGTCTTGCCAGCGTGAACCGCAATCAGCTCGTAGGGGGCGGGGACGCGCATGAAGATCTCGCGGCGCAGCGCCCTCGGGGTCTTCTTGAGCGACCACTTGATGGCCTGGAACTTGAGCGTATCGGCCTCGGTAAACTCGTCCTCGTTCTTCATCAGGAAGTCGAGCGGCCCCGAGAACATCCGGTTGTTGAGCACCGTCTCGATGTGGAACACCTTCATGTGCTGTTCGCACACCGCACCGATGCGGTTCACCGAGTGATGGAGCGCCGAGTTCTTCGGGTCCATGTACGAGTTCGACTCGACGATGGTCTTCGGGGTGTGGTGGGCCTTGAGGCTCTCGTAGCCGCACAGACCGACGCCGACCGACTTGTGGCCACCGTCCATCGGGACGAGGTTGATGTTGACGTAGATGACGAGGTCGCTCTCGACGGCGCGGCGGTTTGTCTCGACGACCTCGTTGTGGCGGGTCTTGCCGAGCGTGACCATCCCATCGGGATCACAGGCGTCGTGGTTGTAGAGCTTCTCTGGCCAGTAGGCGTCGACGATCTTGTCGC
>WBZP01004662.1_pt1 | contig 14203 bp, 18 predicted proteins | sample 5204301 | NCBI WGS metagenome assembly WBZP01 (sample SAMN12412401, study PRJNA552823) | activated sludge metagenome | isolation source: activated sludge from nitrification reactor of wastewater treatment plant... | place: USA: Pennsylvania | collected 2017 | reverse complement strand
GCAGCGGCCTAGTCGACAAGGTGGCCGACCTTGGCCGAGACGTCATCGGCATCCGCAGCACCATCCAGGACCTGGTGAGCGCCATCAGCGTGCACATCCATCGCATCGACGCGCTGAAGGCCGACGCGGGAGTGACATGGCCTCGGCAGAACGGTTGATCCACGGCACGGCCACCGGAGATCGACTGCGAATACCGCCATCATGCAGCCATGAACAAGTCGCTGGTGTCAGTAGCGATCGCGGGACTCGTCGCGGCAGGCGGCTACGCAACAGGTCATCAGCAGGCCAACCAGTGCTCCTCCGGCTACACCCGCGGAGTCGTCGCGGTGGAGCCCCAGCAGGGCCCAGGATCGACGCTCGCGCCCCGGGCGATGATGTGGCAGTACGTCATGCAGTCTGGTTGCTTCAAGCGCGTCACCACGCCGATCGTCACGCTCACCGGCGGACCGTTCGACGCCCAGGTGTACTACGCGAACTACTACGCGAACCCAGCTCCTGACTACTCCGTCGTCAAGCTCGACCCCTCAGTGCCCTACGGTCAGGGTGGGCTCTCACAGGTCAGCGTCAACGACGGCGGCGTCACCATCGAGCAGAACGGCAAGCAGATCGCCGTCCGCCCACGGCTCGGCTGGGACGGGAGCAAGCCGACCTACGGGCCTGCGAGCCACTACCGCCTGTCCGATGGCCACTTCCTGAGCACGGACGCGGCATGAGAGAACTGCGAGGACGATGCAGCGTGCTCGGTTGTGACGACGAGGCGGGAGCTTCCGTGTCGGTGCTGCCCGATGACCACGGTTACAAGGACATGCATGGCAACCCGGTCGTGATGAAGACGCTCATGTGCGTCAGACACCACCACGCCGTAACCGTCGAGGGCGTGCCATGGCGGCACGACAGCCGACTCCATGGTGGCGACGGAACCGTGATCGTCCTCGATGAGGGGCCGAGCGCCAAGGATCAGCCGAACAACTGAGGCCTTTTCTCGGCGAGTCGACCTGACAGACAGGCGTCCTACGGGCCTAGGGCAGCCCGGTGTGGTGGTGCTTATCCCTGGCGCACAACCTCGCCGAGGGCAGCCGCCACACCTTCGAGCGCTGCCCACCGGAGCTCGGGGAACGGCAAGGCGGTCACGTGCTCGAGCACCTCGGCCGCGAGCGCGATCCCGGACACGCCCTGCGCGAGGGCGGACGCGGTGGCGTCGAGCCCGTCGAGGCGGGCCCGGTCGAGGGCCACCGAGCCGAGTCCTTCACCGGGGGTGGCCGACTCCGTCGCCTCGGGAACGTCGAGGCGTGGTAGACCACCGGCGGCCACATCCTCGGCACAGGGCGGGCAGCAGATGACCCGCCACCCGACCGGGGACAGGGCATTGATCAGCCGCGCCGTCGGGCGCTGGCAGCGGGGACAGGTGTGGGTCGATGCTTGGTTCACGGCGACCTCCCGGGGTCATCGAGGCCCCGGTGAGCGTTCGCAGCGCGAGCCGGGGCCGCCTTGCCTTCACCCGGGCTGGGCGGCCCGGGCGGTCTTGTGGGGCCGGGGCTCAGCGGCTCCGTCGCCCTCATCGTAGAGTACGTAATCCTGCGTGACGATACAGAATCCTGCTTGCCGCTTGAGTTGACTGCCTTGGGCAAGGATGACCGGTCTAGCGTCGCCGACGTGGAGCTGGGCCGGGTGATCGCCGCGAACGTGCGCGCCGAACGTGCCCGGCGCGGGTGGACACAGGCCCACCTCGCCGCGCGCCTCGGCTGGGAACGGGCCGCGGTCGGCTTCGTCGAACAGGGGCGCCGTCCGATCCGGGTGGGAGACCTGCCCCGGCTGTGTGCCGCGTTCGGGGTGCCGCTGGCACGACTGCTGGACGGGGCCGAGCAGGACGATCTACAGGCGCTCGGGCTCTAGGGCTCTAGGGCTCTAGGACAACGCCGCGGGGCGTCACGGATGGTCCGGCGCCGAGCCGATCAGCTCCGCGAGTCGGTCAGCGAGCCGATCCACCTCGTCGATGCACGCCGCGAGCACCGCCCGGCGCGGGTCGTCGCCCGGTGCGTCGGCCAGTAGCGCGGCCAGGGCGTCCCGGCGCTCCGCGGCGGCGGGCAGCTGCTGGGACAGGTCGGCAATCTGCTCGGCCGCTGGCTGGCCACGGAATGCCGCGCCCATCCGCTCCCACATCGCGATGTTGCCGGGGTCGTTCAGGAACTGGTCCAGCGTGGGCAGGCTCTCGTCCAGGTCGTCCAGGTCGTCCAGGTCGTCCGGGTCGGCGTCGGGGTCGTAGGGCACGCCCCAGTCTCACACCCGCCTCCGGGGGCTCGGTAGCCGCCCTGGGTCGCCGGCCGAGCCTGGCACACCGATGATCGCCCGGCCACCCGGCAACCCGCGCGGCATGTCGCGCTCGGCGGCCCGCACCGCGAGTCGGGTCGGCAGCGCCGGACGGCCGTCGCGCATGGTGCGTGCTACTGGGGGCCCGGTCGGGACCGTGATCGAGCCGCGTCCCTCGGTCCGCTCGGTCAGGTCGGCGACGACCATGCCCACGGCGGTCACGATGTCGTCGTGCGCGCCGGGTGGGTTCACGAGCTTCAGCGTGCCCGGGCCGGTCTCGACGAGCCGCGCGGCCATGAACTCGGCCCGCACCTCGTCATCGTCTGGCAGGTCGAGGGCGCGGTCACGCAGCGCGCCCCACAGCCCCCGGGCGAGGCGGTTCGCCCCGGCGGCGGTGAACAGGTACTCGCAGCACGTCACCCCCGCCCGGGCGAGGTTCGTGGTCAACTGCTCGGCCTGCATCCGGTCGAAGCGCAGCCGCGCGCCGTACTCACGGCACAGCGTCCGCGTGGCCGCCTCGACCTCGGCCAGGTCGACCCTGCCGCCCGTGCCGGGACCGGGCCGCCAGTAGAGCGCCCGGTCGATCACGACGACCCGCCCGGAGGTGCGCCACTCGGCGTGCCCGACCACCAGCGCCGTGAGGTCCCGTCGGGTGCCGACGTCGAGTGCCGCGACGTAATCGTGGCGCGGGTTGGGAGCCAGTACGGTGCCCGTCGGGCGGATGCACGCGGCGACATCCTCGGCCGAGGCCAGGGTGTCATCGCCCTCGCTCCATTCGCAGTCGACGAGCCGCGCCCATTCCGAGGCGGTCAGGTCCCCGCGCAAGGCCTCCACGTCGGCCTCGGACCACCATGGGGAGGGCCCTGGGCGAAGTGATGTGCGCCAGTGCGGGGAGGCCTGCGCCTGCGCCCAGACCTGCGCCCCGAGGCCGAGCGGGCTGCCCGCCGTGCCGATGACGACGAGCCGGCTGGACGGCACCTTGGGCACCGCCGAGGTGATCGCCGACCACAGCCGGCGGTGGTTCGCCGAGGCGGGCCAGGCGCCCAGCTCGTCCACCACGGTGAGCCAGGGTCGGGCGCCGAACGCGCTCGCGCCGTCGCTCGTCTCGACGCTCAGGCTCGCGCCCGTTGCCCGGACGGTCAGGCTGCGCGCCCCGAGCTCGAGTGCGCCGCCGAGCCCGGGCGTGCGCAGCACCAGTCCGGCCAGCGCGTCCATGAACAGCGCCGCCTGCTCGGCGTCGACCGCGTAGACCAGCCCGCGCGAGCGGGGAGGTGCGACGGCGAGCAGCAGCGCCAGCGCCGCGCCCGCGACGTCGGTGCTCTTGCTCATGCCTCGGCCCCGCAGCAGGTAGTGGCGGCGCACCGCCTCGGGGGCCGCGACGGGGGCGAGCACGGCCGCCGCGTCGTCGCGCTGCCAGGGCAGAGCGGCCTGACCCCACGTGCGGCCGTCCTCCAGGACGAGCCCGCCGAGCAGCGCCAGCGGGTCGAGCTGGCTCACGACCCGGCCTGCTCGTCGAGGGCCGCCCGCGCGATCGCCGCTGCGCCCTGGTCGCGCACGCGGGCCAGCACCTCGCCCGCGAGGTCGCGCTCGTCGGCTGCTTGACCGGCCAGCGCACGCCGGCCGCGCTCGGCCAAGGCGTCAAGGTCGACGACCAGCGTCGCTGCGGTAGCGCGCTCGCGCACGAGGGAGGCCTCGCTGCGCGGGTCGAGCCCGAGCATCGCGCGATGCTCGACGGCCTGGCGCTCGTACTGGCGCAGGGCATTCAGGCTCGCTGCCCGCGGCTCGCGCGTCTCCGGGTCGATCGCTCCCACCTCGTCGAGGTGACGGCGCAGCAGCGCGGCACACGCCTCCGCGGTGGCCCAGCCGGCGACCGCCTCGGGGTACGCCCCGAGGTCCGGCCGGTCGGCGAGCAGCCCCGCGGTCAACGCCTCGGCCAGGGCGCCGTAGACGCGCGGGCTGCGGTGGCCGGAACGCAGCCCGAGGACGTGGCCCTCTGGCAACGGCGGGCGCGAGTGGCCGCGAGCCGGGATCCCGGACGCCGGACCGTGGCCCGGCCCGCCCGCCGGGCCCTTGCCGGCGCCCTTGGCCGGGCCGTGGACCCACCGGCTCACCAGGGACCACCGAGGGCGGCGACGCCGAGATCGATGTGCTCCCAGGGGGTTCGGCCGGGTGCCGGGGCGTGCTGTCCACGGCGCACCGCGTCGTACGCCAGCGCCCCGAAGGCGACCACGCCCGCGTCATCGGCCCGGAGCAGCCGGTCGGCGTCGTCGCCGCGGTCGATCGAGCGCAGGTGCTCCGCGAGGGAAGCCTCCATCGCGCCCGGCCCGACCGAGCCGACCGAGGCGATCGCCCGGGCGCAGGCCGGGCAGGCGTACCCCTCGACCCGCTCCGGCCCGTGCCGTCCGCCCAGGCTGTCGGGACCGGACACGGTGATCGGGCGCCAGACCGCCGCGCGGGCGGACTCCGGGCCACCGAGTTCGGTCACCCTGGCGGCGGTCACGGTGACGACGCCGACGCCGCACAGGACGCAGCCGTCGAGGATCGGGACGGCGCCAGCGCCGCTGCCACCGGCAAGCCGGCTCGGCTCGATCGGCGGTGGGGCCAGCGCGACGTCGGCGCGGGTGAGCGCGATCCGGGCGGCCAGCAGGGCGGCGTAGCCGTCGCGCAGGGCCGCCTGCTGGCCGACCGACACGCAGGCCCACGGCCACGGCGCGCAGGTCCCCGACTCGCCCAAGGGGCCGAGCAGCGGCACGAACCGGGCCGACCACCGGGCTCGCGCCCCGGCCGAGGACAGGTGATGGGTGAGGACGGCCAGTGACGTCCCGGCGGGCAGCGACTGGCCGAGCGCGGCCAGGGCGCCGAGCGCGACCTCCACCCGGTGCAGAGCGATGTCCTCGCTGCCGGTCCTGGCCCGGTAGTGCGGGTCGGCGGCGAGCAGCTCGGCGGCCCGGCGGCGCAGCCCGGCACACTCTGGGCAGAGCGAGAAGGTCCACTCGAACTCCTGGTGGGCGGCGAGCAGGTGCGGTGACGGGAGGTCGCCGCGGCCGAAGGAGTTCAGCGTGATCACCGGGCCGGTGCCGTCGCGGACGGCGACCCCGCATGTCACGCACGCCAGTGCCTCCGGCGGCAGCGCTACCCGGTCGACCGGGACTCCCTGACCGGCGGGGGTCAGTTCGGCCTCGCGGGGGCGGGGGCCTGCCGGGATCGTCGTCATGATCATCGCTCCTGGAGTTCGGGGTGTGTGGAGAGCAACCGGTCCAGCACGGCCACCTCGTCCGGCCCAAAGAGCAGGTGCCCGGGCGGAACGACCGGCGAGGCCAGCTTGGGGACGGCGGGCTCGGCGGCAGTCTTCGCTGGCTTCTTCGCCGGGACCGGAGGCTGCTTGGCAGGCCGTGGCTTCGGGCGGTTCCGGCGCGGTGAGGCGACGGGCGCAGGCGCAGGTGCCGGTACAGGCGCAGGCGGCGGTGACATCAGCAGTGGCTCGGACGCACCGCGAGGCCCGGCCGTCGTCTGCGCTGCAGCTCGTCGCAGATGCGACCGACCCAGGCCAACGCGCGGTCTGCCGCCTGCCGCTCCGTCCCCGCGTGGGTGATGACGATGCTCATCGGGCCACCGCCCTGGGGTCGAACCATTCTCGGTCCTCCTCCCCGAACACAGCGGGGCAGCCGTCCACGTGGCGGACGGCCACGGTCACCGGCAACGCGTGCCACGCGGCAGGCGCCCGCTCGGGGTCGTACGAAATCTCGGCGACCTGCCCGCACACCGGGCAGGTCGCGGTGACGTTCGAGAGGACCCGCCACATGTAGCGCTCCACGATCGCCATCGGTGCGGTCGGCAGGAGCGCGGGCAGGACCGTGGTCGACCGGCCGAGGCGCCACATGGCGTAGCCAGGAGGGACCGGGGCGTCGGCCAGGTGCTCCAGGGGCGCGTCGTCGGTGCCGTCCCAGGTGCGGGCGAGCAGCGCCCGCAGGTCGGCGGTCACGAGCGCACCGATCGCCCGGCACGGGCGACCCGCGGCCCGCACACGCTCGTCTGGTCGGGTGGCACGGCGTTGCGCAGGCGTTGGCACGGCTCGCCGGCCAGAGCACGGTGGCGAGGGCATGGCACCTGCAGCACGGTCAGGAACGCGCGGCGGCGGGCCGCCCGCTGCTCGAGAGTGCCGGATCCCCGATCTGGGCTGATCCAAGTCGGATGAGGGTCGCGTGATAGGGGCATGGGCGTGCCTTTCGTGACTTGTCCGGCCCTGCTGCCAGCGACGGGTGATGGTCCTGCGGCGGGCGTCCCGCGGGTGCGCGTCCGCACCCCTGTGGGATGTGGCGAGCACTGGGGTCGAGGTCGAGGTTCGCTGGCCGCGGGCACTCCCACGTGAGCGAAAGTGTGAGAGAGGCTCCCTGTTGGGCTTCTGACCAGCGCAAACGCCCGTGAACCCCTTGACTCTTCCTCAAGTGGGAGGGGCCGTTCGGTGGCGGCGAGCTGTCGTGGGCGAGTCATTCGCGCGCCCAGCATCGCCACCGAGAGGCGCGTCGCAGCATGGCTGCCGGCGCCCGCGCCGGGCAGGTGAGTCGGGCGGCATTGACCCTGCCGGGGCCCCGCAGACGGGCGGGGATTATGTACCCATGGCCCGCGTAGGCGCGCGGCCCGTTCATGCGACCATGTGGCGACAGCAGCATCCTGGCGCCGGTTACCGGCCCCGTCGGCGGGTCGGGCGCACGCGCGCACGCGCGGCACGCGTGCGGCGGCAGCTGAATTGTGTTCTGCGGCAACTCGCGGGAGATCGCCCGCCATCTCACGCGCGACCCTGGCACTGCTTCCCCAGGTCCGTCCCGTCCGTCCGGACTGACCGGGTCCGACCGGTCGGAGGTTGTCCGTCCCCCAGTAGGGGACGGACCAACCGACTACTCGGAGACGCACGCTCACGGGACGGACCCCTCCTCCGCGGACGGCGGGATCGTGACCACGTCCAGACGCGGGTGGACGCCCGTGCGGTAGGTCTTGTGCCTGCTGTTCAGCTCCGTCCGCACGAGCCACCCTTCCTTGACCGCTAGGTCGAGCGCTCCACGGGCACGCTCGGCCTTGCCGCCCATCGCGGCGACGACCTCGCCGGTGTTCGGCTCGCGGCCCAGCTCGTGCACCAGGCGGTTCACCACGTCGTAGGCCATGCGCGCCTGCGCCTCCCCCGCGTCCTCCCGCCGCGAGCCCCCGGACCAGACCAGCGAGCGCGTGTCCGGCTCGTAGTCCAGGCCCGCCTCGGCCAGGTCGACGTCGCGGCCGAAGGCGCTCAGGTAGCGCTTGTCGGCCGTTCCGTTCTCCTTCGAGCCCTTGCGGAACTGCACGAGCACGTCGGGCCAGCCGAGGAACACCGAGGCCCCGCGGGTGCGCACGTCGTCGGTGACCCTGGCCTGGTGGCCGGTATGGGTGACGACCACGAGCTGGCCGACGCCGGCCCGCAGGCGGATCTCGTCCAGTGCCTTGAGGTAGTCGCGTACCGCCGAGTTGTCGTTCTCGTCGCCGTCGTACAGCGCGCCGAGCGGGTCGACGATCCAGGTGTCCACCTCCTGCGCCCTGAGCCATCCAACGGCCCACTCCTGGGCGGTTCGATCCATCAGCGGCATCGGATGGCCACGCAGGTGCAGCACCGACAGATCGGCAGGCTGGGCCACTTTTAGGTCGCGCAGCCACCCGATCGCGGACTGGCGGGTCAGCTCCAGGTTCCACCAGCCAACCCGCGAGCGCCGGGTGACGCGATAGTGGTCGAACAGGTCCACCCCGTCGACCAGCGAGTGCGCCAAATTCAGCGCGAGAGTGGTCTTGCCCGCCTTAGCAGCTGCGGACACGAGGAGGTTCGCCCCTTCGGGCAGCAGCCCCTCGATCAGCCACGGGGTCGCCGGCAGTTCCTCGGCCAGCTCGTCCGCGAGCGTGCCGAACTCGGGCGGCGGCGACCAGGACCTGGCCGCGCGGCTGCGGGCGGCGTCCTCTCTGACCCAGTCCTCACGCGCCCGGCAGATGCGGCAGGCCGCATGCCGGTGGCCGTACCTCTCAGCGTCCGGGCAACATTGAGGCTCGTCCGACAGATGAGGGTCGGCGGCGTGGACGAGTTCCACGCTCTCAGGCCGCGGGATCCACGGTCGAGGGCTGCGGGCTCCGTAATCCAGCTGCGAGCGAACGGTGTGCTCCATCGTTCGCCGGTCTGCCGGCCGGTGCCAACTCCAGCCCTCGAACGCGGACAGCAGCAGTTCCAGCGCCCGCCCGTGCTCGATCTGCCCAGCGGCAACATAGTTGCCCACCATGCAGGCGATGCGGGCTGCCTCCGTGTTCCCGGACCCGGAGGGCGCCCGCGCCAGCGTCTCGACAAGCTCGGCGACTCGCTCAAACACCTCGGCCTCATCAGCCCCCGGGGCAATGCCCTCGCTCACCCCAGCGCCCGCCGCGTCGCCGTCCGTCTTCGCACGGGCATGGGCCTTCGCTATGTCGATGCCATCTACCCGGGCAGCTACAGCCGCCACCAGCGCGGCGGGTAGGGGCAACGGGTGAACCCAGGCCGCGCAGCCATCGTCGGTCAGGCCGACGAAGACCGAGCCCTCGGGCTGTTGCCCATCGGTGAACTCGTACCGCCCACGGGTCACCTCGTACCGGCCCCCTTCGGGATGCTGGGCTCCGGGCAGCAGCAGGTAACCTCCCGTCCCACGCCATTCCAGTGAGTCGGTAACGTGCGCCGTGCGAGGCACTTTCGTGCCGCACTGGAGGGTGCCGAGCAGATGCGCGCGCTCGTCGCAGCGCTGGACACGCACGGTCTCGGCGGCCCACTCGAACGCCTCTGGGCCGGCCTCGGCGAGCAGGGCATCGAGGTCTGCCCAGCCACCGTCGACGTCGAACCCCACCAGCACCGTTTCACCGTCCAGGGTGTTCCCCGTAATCACGGCGAACTGGCAACCCGCGTGGCCGCGCCACGGGTCGGCCTCTGTCTCATGGGCCTCGACCACCTCCGCTGGGCTCGTGAGCCACCATCGGCGGTGGTTGACGTTTTCGGGGGCGGCGTGGTGCGTCGGGTGCTTGCTCCCCCGCCGCACCGGCAACACGGGCCAGCCACTGGCCGCCACGGACGCGGCGATTAGTGCCCCGTCGGAGTACTCCCCAGGGTGCAGAGTGGTGGTCTCGGTCTGCCCCTCGCGTTCGATGTCTCGGGCCACGAGCAGGGCCGGGGACCCTCCAACAGGGTGCCCCGGCCCTTTCGCCAGCAGGCTGTGATGTGGGAGGCCCGGCGGGCCTACGCCGGCTAGGGGCATCGGCTCACCGCCGCCTCGGGCGCGCGGCGGTAGTTCGCCAGGTTGATCGGTTGGCAGTCGGCACGGTCCGGGTGAACCCTGCACCTCAGCGCCCCCGCCACTCGGGCGCGCTCCCGGGCGGCGGGTCGCTCGTACCACGATTGGGCCTCCCGCCAGCGCAAGGCACCGCCGGGTTCGCGGCCGGAGGCGTACACCTCGGCCAGGGCGTCTGTCGCCCTCGCGACGACGCAGGTACGGTCGGTCACGACCGGCCCCTTTCTCGGTCCTGGCCCCGCGCGGACGAGCATCCGAGCGGGGCCGATCCATGCCTCGGGTTACCGCGCGCTGCCGAGCAGCTCGGCAACGGCGCTCTCGGGGATGCGCACCAGCCGGCCGAGCCGGACGGCCCGCAACTCGCCCGCGTTCACCATCCTGTAGACGGTGTTCCGCTCGCAGCGGAGCCGGGCGGCGACCTCAGGCACGGTGAACACCGCCTCCGGCGAACGCCCCCCGCTCGTCGTCTCTGGCCTCTGAGCAGTCATTGTTGGTCCCTCCGGTCGCGGTGGTCTTCCGTCATCCTTCGTGCTTGAGTGCGCATACGTCAAGGCGGTAAGATGCGCATATGCCTCCACCCATAGAGACAAGCTGGAGCAGCGTCCCGTGGTCCCGTCCGGCGGGCGAGCAGCAGCCGCCGCCGGTCAACCGCTCCTTCGTCCAAGGCCTGCTGGACCGCATCAAGGGGCGGCCCGACGACGCTCGAGCTGTAGTCGATGTCGGCCTGATCCGGGACCTGGCCCACAACGCGCTCGGCTCTACTGAGCCGATCTACGGCGCTCAGATTCACGACCACGACCGGGGCGTGACCTACTCCGTCACCCTCGACCCCGAAACCAGCGAGATCGACTACCTACAGGTGACGATCAGCGGAGCAGGACTGGTCGACGAGAACGCGCTACGGCGAGTGCCTGTCGAACGCATCCGCCGGGCCGTGCTGGAGCAGCTCCGTGGTGACGCGCGAGCTCGCGCCGAGCACGGCCCCGACGCATTCACGTTCGCCATGCCGGGCACGCTGAGCGACGACCAACCCCGCCGCGCCCGCTCAGCGAAACCGAACATCGAGGACGTCGCTGACCTGATGGAGCGTGGACTGGACCGGCACGCACTGGCGACCCGCTACGGAGCCAAGCTACGAACCGTAGACCGCTGGATGACCCAAGCCCGAAGGACGCTCGCTCAACGCGATGCCGGGCAGCCGACCGACACACCACCGACCCTCCGACAACCGAGAGAAAGTGAGACCAAGCCATGAGCACATACACCTACAGGGCCCCGCGGATCTCGCCATGAGCGGCAACCGCATTGCGCTGCCGGCGCAGCCGTTGCGGCACTGCGCCGCGTGCGGCCGTCCACGCGGCAACGTCAGGCGCGACTGGCAGCCGATCACCCGGGACGGCACGGTGGTCGGCTGGACGTGTCCGGCGTGCCCCGAGGTCTCCGAGCCGATCCGCCGCGTCGCGAGCGCGGCAGGAGTGCGGTTCCGGGTCGTTGTCGATGCGACACCCCGCGGCTCCCGGCAGCGCCGCCAGACCACCCGCACGCTGCCCACGCTCGACGAGGCTCGCGCGTTCGTCGAGCAGGTGCGCGCTGAGGTCGCGGCGGCCGGCACCTTCCGCAGGCCGGACGTCGAGACCGTGGCCCAGCTGTGCGACCGCTGGCTCGCGTCCCGGCGGGACGTGCGGCGAGTGACCGTCGAGGGCTACCGGAACGCGCTGGCCCCCGTGCTGCGCCACATCGGCGACCGCGACTTGCGAACGCTCACGGTGGCGGAAGTCGAGGCCTTGGCCGGATGGATGGGTCGCGAGGGCGGCAGGCGGGGACAGCCACTCGGACCGAGGTCGGTCCGGGCCGCGCTCGTGGCGCTCAGCCAGGCGTTCGACGTCGCGGCGCACGAGGGAGCGGTCGCCCGCAACGTCGTGCGGCTTGCCCGGCGGCCCCGGCAACGCACCGCCGTCGGCCGCGACCTGGAGCACTGGCAGCCAGGCGACCTGCTCCGCTTCCGCGAGCGCGCCGACCGCGACCCGCTCGCCGGGCCGTGGCGGCTCACACTGTGCGGGCTCACCCGGGCCGACGTCATGGGCCTGCGGTGGTCGGACGTCGACTTCGACGCCGGGACCGTGACCGTCCGGCAGGGCCGGGTGGCCCTCGACGACGGCGACGCCGTGGACGAGCCCAAGAGCCCGCAGCGTCGCCGCACGGTGCCGGCCGAGGTGGTCCACCCGGGTACGGTGGCCGCCCTGCGGACCCTTCGAGCCGCTCAAGCGGCCGACCAACTGGCAGCCGGGACGGCGTGGCAGGACAGCGGTCTCGTCGTCGTGGACGCTCTCGGGCGTGGTCTGCGCCCCGAGGTCTACTCCGACCGATTCGGTCGCTTGTGCGTCGAGGCAGGGGTCCCGGTGATCCGCCTGCACAGCGTCCGGCACTCGCTCGCGTTCTGGCTGCACGGCCTGGGGATCGCCCCGGCCGACGCAGCGGCCCTGCTCGGGCACACGGTCGAGGTGCACCTTGCGACGTACCTGCCCGAGTCCGGCGCGAGCGGCATCAAAGCGGCGGCCGCGGCGCTGGGACGGGCGACGGCGCGCGGGTAGGTCAGCAACGGAGTGATAGCCGCTGCTGGCCGTTTTGTGAGAGGGGTTTGTGAGAGACACGATGAGAGGGCCCTCCCCGGTGATAGGCGGGGAGGGCCCTCTCGGCTCGTTCCCGCAGGTCAGAGCGGGTTCATCGGCCCCGTGGTGAAGTCGGGACGGCGGGATTTGAACCCACGACCCCTTGACCCCCAGAGCGGCCAAGTTGTCTGCTCTGGTGCGTTCTTGGGCGCCCTTGTGCGTGAGCCGCGCCGGTCGTACCGTCTCGTGTGCTCTCATCCGATCTCGTCCGTCGCCGTTTGTGAGAAGAGTTGTGAGAGGGCGTAGCGTGGCGAGTCGATCACCCCGGCTCGGTGGGGTCCCAACCTCGACCGGCGCTCAGCCTTTGGAGCACGAGTGAGCCTCTTCAGACGTACGGCGCGGCCTGCGCCGAGGGGCGCACCTGCCACTCTCATTCTCCCCTCCGGTCCGGTCGAGGGCGTCCCGCCGTTCCTGCGGCACGTGCTGGAGCCCTGGCTCATGGAGTCGGTACAGCTCAACCCGGAGTTCGGCCAAAGGCTCCACCTGCAGCTACGTGGCGGCTCGTTGGAGGGCGAAGGCCTACTCACCGCGGCCAACGCCCTGCTGGCGCTCTGGGACGCGGAGGGAAGCAAGTTCCCGGGGCCGGATTGGGTGACGAGCCGGAGCCGGGTCTACCGCGGGGACGGGGCCCCAGGCCCGGCGGAGTGGATGGACCGGATCAACCTCCTTGACCGCATCCTCACGGACGCCGGCTCGGTCTGGCGGGTTTGCCAGCAGCCTCTCAGCCTCCAGCGCCGGCTCGATCCTGCCGACCTCGACGCTGCCCAAGGTGCCGTCCGGGCTGCGGCCGACGCCTCCCGGCCCGAGGGCGGTTCCGACCTCGCCCAGGCATGGGAGGCAGCCTACGGGCGCAGCCCCAACCCTTCGGAGGCCTACCGGCTCGCGATCCGGGCCGTCGAGCACGTCGCCCTGCCGGTCGTCCTGCCCAAGGACCAGGCGGGCACCCTCGGCAAGGCCCGAGCGCGAGTCGCCCAGTCCCCGGAGAAGTGGCGCGTCGAGGTCGGCCAGGGGGTGGACGGCCAGACCCTGGCCGGGCTCATGGGCGCACTCTGGCACGGCCAGGACGACCGACACGGCGGCGGTCCGAACTACGCGGCCACCACCCAGACCCAAGCCGAGGGCGCGGTTCAGATCGCGGTCCTGTTGATGCGGTGGTTCACCGACGGCCGAGTGCAGCAAGTGACATGAATCGGCCGGCGCCCAACGGGGCCCGGCACCGCCTGCGCCATGGACGCCAGCCGGTCCCCCTTCGGCCTGTCCTCGCCATCGGCCGGACAGCGGACTCCCGTGAAGTGGGCCGACGTCTACCGTTGATCCAGTGCTCAGACTCGCAACCGCTTTACTGGTCCTGGCCATCGCCGGGTGCAGCACTGTCGAGGCCGCCTCTACCTCGCCCGGGCCTGCTTCGGCCCCTGCGATAACCGCGCCCGTCACGGCACAGCGGTACTCCACAGTGGCAGCGCTGAAGGCGGATGCCGTGTCAGCCGGCCTGCTCTGCCCCGCCTGGGAGCAGGACAACATGGTGAAGTTCGCCGCGGAATCGGGGAACTGCTCCGACGACGCCGTACTCTCCACCTACGCCACCGACGCGGACCTGCAGGAGGCTGTGGAGACGATGCGCGGCATGAACGAGATGTTGACCCAGAACGGGATCGAGGCGACTCCGCTGCTCATCGGAGCGAATTGGATCATCAATGCGCCGGCCGCTGACAAGCTCGCACCCAGGCTGGGTGGCACGGTGCAGCGCTGAGATGCTCGATCGAGCGCGGGGCCGTTCGGCTGACGCAGCGGCCTAGTCGACAAGGTGGCCGACCTTGGCCGAGACGTCATCGGCATCCGCAGCACCATCCAGGACCTGGTGAGCGCCATCAGCGTGCACATCCATCGCATCGACGCGCTGAAGGCCGACGC
>WBZP01004661.1_pt1 | contig 14209 bp, 16 predicted proteins | sample 5204301 | NCBI WGS metagenome assembly WBZP01 (sample SAMN12412401, study PRJNA552823) | activated sludge metagenome | isolation source: activated sludge from nitrification reactor of wastewater treatment plant... | place: USA: Pennsylvania | collected 2017 | reverse complement strand
GATCCAGGCCTCGGTCTTGTTGCGCTGGCAGTCCATGTTGAGCCGGCGGTAGCGCATGGTGACCTTGTCGCCGCGCAGGATGCCCATACGCTTGAGGCAGCGCGAGGAACCGGTGGTGGCGTCGTCCTTGGGGATCGTGAACACGACCGCTGCCATGGCGCCGACCAAGTTGAAGAACTCCGGTTTCGGCTTGCGGTCGCCCTTGGCGTAGAGCTCGATGGCATATTTGTCGCCGCGGCAGGCGACCGACAGTTCCTTGGCTTGCGGATGGGTCATGTAGACCGTGTTGCGGGCCTTGAAGTTGACCTTCAGCCTGTCGATGTTGTTGGCCAGTTCCTTGGCGCTGTCGTCGCAGCGGTCGGCGCGGGCAGGCGAGGCGGCCAATGCGGCAACCAGCGCTAGCGCTGCGGCAAGGAAGGTCGGTCGGCGAAACGGTCGTCGTGCTGTCATGTGCGGATGCCCCTTTGGGCCTATTGAAGCGTCGGAACAGGGTGGGCGCAAGGCCGGTTTCTCTAGCGCGGAAATCGACGAAAGTAACGGTCGGCGAATGGCCGTTTCGCCAATCCAAACCTTCCCTTTGTCCCAAAATTGCGTAGAACGGCTTGATCCCCGGGACCGGCCATTGCGGTGCTCCCGGCCCCGAAAACCCGAGAACCCGCCATGAACGCCCCGACCGCCTTTCCCGACCAGTCCAAGCCCGTTCCTCCGTACAAGCACACCCCGCTATTCCCGTTGGGCAAGGACGAGACGCCCTACAAGAAAATCACCAGCGAGGGCGTGCGGGTGGAGAAGGTGCTCGGCCGCGACATGGTGGTGGTGTCGCGCGAGGCGCTGCGGGCGCTGTCGGAGGCGGCGTTCGGCGAGATCAATCATTTTCTGCGTCCGGGTCACCTGAAGCAACTCCGTGCCATCCTCGACGACAAGGAAGCCAGCGACAACGACAAGTTCGTCGCGTTCGACTTCCTGAAGAATGCCAATATCTCGGCCGGCGGCGTGCTGCCGATGTGCCAGGACACCGGCACCGCCATCATCATGGGCAAGAAGGGCTGCAACGTCATCACCGATGGCGACGACGAGGCCGCGCTGTCGCAAGGTGCGCGCGACGCCTATCTGCGCCGCAATCTGCGCTATTCGCAGGTGGCGCCGCTGTCGATGTACGAGGAGAAGAACACCGCCAACAACATGCCGGCGCAGTGCGAGATCTATGCCGAGGGCGATGATGCCTACAAATTCATGTTCATGGCCAAGGGCGGCGGCTCCGCCAACAAGAGCTTCCTGTTCCAGGCAACGCCCTCGGTGCTGACGAAGGATCGCCTGCTGGCGTTCCTGAAGGAGAAGATCCTGACGCTCGGCACCGCCGCGTGCCCGCCTTACCATCTGGCGATCGTGATCGGCGGCACCTCGGCCGAACTCTGCATGAAGACGGTGAAGCTCGCATCCGCCCGCTATCTCGATGCGCTGCCGACCCAGGGCTCGCCCGATGGCAACGCCTTCCGCGACGTCGAGATGGAGCAGGAAATCCACAAGATGACGCAATCGCTCGGCGTGGGCGCGCAGTTCGGCGGCAAGTATTTCTGCCACGACGTGCGCGTGATCCGCATGCCGCGCCACGGCGCATCTCTGCCGATCGGGCTTGGCGTGTCCTGTTCGGCCGATCGACAGGTGCTCGGCAAGATCACCAAAGACGGCATCTACCTCGAGGAACTCGAGCACAATCCGGCGCAGTATCTGCCGCAGGTCGAGCAGACGCTGGGCGGCGAGGTGGTCCAGATCGACCTCAACCGGCCGATGAAGGAAATCCTGGCGACGCTGTCGAAATGTCCGATCAAGACGCGGGTCTCGATGACCGGCACCATGATCGTGGCGCGCGACTCCGCGCATGCCAAGTTGCGTGCGCGGCTGGAGAAGGGCGAGCCGCTTCCGGATTATTTCAAGAACCATCCGGTCTATTACGCCGGCCCCGCCAAGACGCCCGATGGCTACGCCTCCGGTGCGTTCGGTCCGACCACGGCGGGCCGCATGGACTCCTTCGTCGACCAGTTCCAGGCCGCCGGCGGCTCGATGGTGATGGTGGCCAAGGGCAACCGTGCGCCTGCGGTGCGCGAGGCCTGCAAGAAATATGGCGGCTTCTATCTCGGCTCGATCGGAGGCGCGGCGGCCAATCTCGCCGAGCACTGCATCAAGAAGGTCGAGGTGCTGGAATATCCCGAGCTCGGCATGGAAGCGATCTGGCGCATCGAGGTGGTGGACTTCCCGGCCTTCATCATCGTCGACGACAAGGGCAACGATTTCTTCAAGGAATTGAACCTGGGCTAGCGTCATTGCTTCACCTCTCCCCGACGGGGAGAGGTCGATTTGCTCCCGGCGATGCGAAGCATCGTCCGGTGCAAATCGGGTGAGGGGGCAAGAGAAACCGCAGTCCTCACCCGGCTCTGCGCGCCGACCTCTCGCGAAGGGAAGAGGTGCTTTTCCGATGCCGGTCCAGTTCGGCCCGTTCTACTACTTCTAGACTTCAAACCGGATTGAGGGCGACGGCATGGTCGAATGGTTCGACGACCTCGAAGTCGGCATGCGCTTCGCGAGCGAAGCGGTGACGGTGTCGAAGGAGGACATCATCCGCTTTGCCCGGGAATACGATCCGCAGCCGTTTCATCTCGACGAGGAGGCGGCGAAGAAGACCATCCTCGGCGGGCTTGCCGCTTCAGGCTGGCACACGGCGGCGATCGCGATGCGGCTGGCCGCGAGCTGCAAGCCGTTCGGCCCGCATCCGCTGTTCGGTGCCGGCGTCGACGATTTGCGCTGGCTGAAACCGGTGCGGCCCGGCGATACCATCCATCTCGAAGGCGAGTTGGTCGAACTGGTGCCGTCTCGCTCGAAGCCGCATGGCGTCGCGCGCATCAAATGGACCGCCTATAACCAGAACGGCGAGGCGGTCTACAGCTTCAATCCGATCGCGATCGTGCCGAACCGTCCGAAATAAAATGGCCGGGCAGAGCCCGGCCATCGCAGCAGTCCATGAAAAGCCGGCTTACGCCCGCGTGCCCGAGAACGGGAAGCTGCCCATCGGGCCGATGCTGGCTTCGCCGGAAATGGTGTCGCCGCTGACCTTGCCGCTGAAGGCCAGCGTGAGCGGCATCGGATTGGTGATGGAGATTTTCCAGGCGACGTCGTCGCCGTTGACCGTGCCGTCGAAAATCTCTCCGGAATTGCCATCGGCGCCCTGGGTGCCGTTGAGCGCGCCGCCAGAAGCTTTCACACTCAGGGTCGTCTTGCGTTCGCCCATCGGCGTCGAGAGGGTGATGTTCCAGTTTCCGTCCACGGCCATAATCGGCGTCTCCCCGAGGTTGAGTTGCAGTCGCGCGGTTATATCCCATTACATCAGGCAGCCCAACGGTCTTTTGTCAGGATTTCTCGACGAGTCGCGACACGATACGCCGTGAATCAGGCGCAGGCTGCGGCGCGCAGGCGGCTGCGGACCAGCAAGCGGAAAGCGACGTACTGGACGGCGAAGGCCGCAAGCTTCGCGCCGATCAACACGACGGTGACGTAGAACGTCCAGAGCTTGAGGTCGCCGGTCATGGCCACGCCGACGGTGCCGGCGGCAAGCACGAACATCAGCGCAGCCCAGCCGAAACCGGCATAGGTCACGTATTCCGGAATGGTCTCGGTCACGATCGCGGGCATGTAGCGCAGCATCCAGCCGCGCTTGAGCATGATGAGGCCGATGGCGACGTGGCCGATGGCAGGCTTGGCGAGCACGAAGCGCGGATCGTGGGTGATGAGCGTGGCGCCGCCGAGCACGATGACGAGAGCGAGGCTTGCCCAGGTCATGTAGCCCAGCGTCTGCCCCCTGATGCGCGACCAGATCACTTGGCCCACGGCGCCGACGATCGCCACCGCCGTCGCCAGGATGACGTTGTCGGTGGCGAGGTAGATCACCAGGAAGACGATGGTGGAGAGGAAATCGGAAGCGAGCCGGCGGAAGACGTCCTTCATCCTGAGATACCTTTCAATCCGGGCTGTCGCCGCGGTCTGGATAGGCGCTGGGAGGGGAGAATGCAAATCGGGAGATCGCAGGCTCACTGCGAAAGGGGCGCCGCGCTGATCGGTGCCACGCCGTACTTGGCCTTGCGATAGGCAGGATACCATCGGGTGAAATACATCGCGCCGTTGCGCGCCGCAAAGGCAACGATCAGTCCGCCCCAGAACGGCAGCCACGGCACGTAGATCGTCGCAGCATTGCCGATCATCATGAGGGCCGAAGCCGCGGCCCACGCCCAGGTGATGATGTAGTTGGCGGCCATGAAGCCGGGCTGTCGCGCCGTCTCGGCATCGTTCGTTTCCAGCGCATATTGCAGCGTGAAGGGATAACGGATCAGGATCGAGAACAGCGCGACCAGCAGGATGCCGGCGTCGACGGCAAAGCGGACTTCAGAAGCGCCCAGCGCCGGGTCGATCAGGGCGACGTGGAGGCCGACCGCGACGAACACAAGAACGGAGCCGGCACTGAGGATCTTGATCGAGCGGCCGTTCCAGATGTCGAGGCCGATCGTAGCCAGGCAAATCGCGGCCGATGCGAACAGGCTGACGGCGGACGAAGTCAGCAGCATCAGCCCGGCGAAGGCGCCGTAGGGGGCGAGGATCAAGAAGATCATCATGGGAAGTTTCCAGCGTAAATCTTTACAATGTAAAGATACATATGGGATGTCAGGACAGGCGTCAATCCAAATCTTTACACTGTCAAAATACTGTGATCGAGGTTCGGAGTGCGGGCAATTGCGAAAGGCGCCGGTCGTCAGAATGGCCAGAAGCGCAAGAGGCCGCTGACGGCAGCGGCGATCAGGACGGCGAGGGTGAGCAGGATGCCGACCACCCGGCCGGCCGTGAACCGGAAGGTGCCGGGTCGGGCCGCCATGCCGATGGGATGCAGCAGGCGCGACAGCAACAGCGCGCCCATCATCAGGTGAATGTGGCTTGCCGGCGTGCCGGACATTTCCAGCAGCGCGACCAGCAGTGCAATGATCGGAACATATTCGATGAAGTTGGCATGCACGCGGATGGCGGTGCGCAGTCTGCCGTTGTCGGCATCGCCGAACAGGACGCGATGGCGCCGGCGCAACCCGGCCACCTGCAAGGCGAGGGCGGCGTAGAGCAGGGCCAGGAGCGCCAGATAGAACGCGGTGATTGCCGGCATGTGCATGGCGTTCTCTCTCCAGGAGTCATTCCGGGGCGCGCATCAGCGCGAACCCGGAATCTCGTCTGCTGCCTCTGGATTCCGGGTTCGCTCGCTGGCGCGGGCGCCCCCGAATAAGGCTGCGCCTCAGTTCGCGCCCACCCAGTTGCCGTGAAAACCGTCGGGCACGCGATGGCCGAGATGTACCAGCGCTACCGGCCCGCTCGCGACGTCCTGCGCATGGAACACCGCCAGATCGCTGCGGTTCTCCTGGGCGCGCCAGACCACCGCAAGCAGCCAGCCGTCGCCCTCGGCCGCATCCTTGCCGCGCTCGACGAACACCGGCTCGGAGAGGGAGTCGCCGGCCGGCAGCAGGTATTTGCCGAGCCGCTTGCCCTTGCCGTCGACGTGAACGATGCCGGACAGCGCGCCGAACATCGGCAGATCGGGATTGGCGCAGGCGTACCAGCCATGAGTGGAGGCAAGTCCCGCGCGGCGATCGTCGATGCGCGGGAATTCGCCAGTGAGGTCGTCGAGATAGGTCTGGGTGAAGCGGTCGGTGTTGGCGGCGAGATCGAAGGTCCAGCGGCAATAGCGGGCGCGCGACTTCTTCGGATCGGTCCGTGAGCCGTCGGGATGGTTGAAGAGGGGAGCCTCCTCGAACTGCATGACGTCGGCGACGATGCGGCTGCCTTCCTCCCAGGCGTTCATGATGTGAAAGACATAACAGGTCTCGGCGCGGAACCAGACGATGTCATTGACCGCGCCGGTTCGTTTCATTACGCCGACGAACGCGCCCTTTTCCGGTTCCCAGGCGTAGGGGGCCTTGCCCCGCATGGCGCGTTCCATGCTGCCGGTGATCGGCAGGATCGGGAACAGCATGTGATGTTCGGTGACGATGAAGTCGTGCACCATGCTGGCATAGGGCGCATCGAAACGCTCGAACCGCGTCGCCTTGCCGGAAGAATTGACTGAGCCGAAGGAAATCGTCGGCGTCAGCGGCCCGGCGGCGTTGTAGCCGAAGAAAACCATCTCGCCGGTGACCGGATCGATCTTGGGATGAGCGGTGAAGGGCCCGGCAATCGCGCCGTCGTAGTCGCAATAGCCGCGACGGTTCAGCGTGCCCGGCTCGATCTCGGTCGGCAGGTGCCCTTCCTCCAGCGCCAGCAGGCGGCCGGCATGGAACAGGATATTGGTGTTGGCCACCCCGCCGTCGGTGGTGACGTCCGCAGGCGTGCCCGGCAGGCGGCGACCGAAGCCGCCGAACAGCGCGCGTCCGGCGTCATGTTCGGCCTGCCATTTCGGCGTGCGGACCCAGCGGTTGCGATAGCTGGCGCGGCCGTTCTCGAGATGGAAGGCGTGCAGCATGCCGTCGCCGACGAACCAGTGCGCGCCGGGAACCTCGAATTGCGGATTGGGGCCGTTGCGATAGAGCGTGCCGTTGAGTTCGCGCGGCAGTTCGCCGGTTATCTTCAGGAGGGGCGCGTCGCACTCCATGGGGATCGGCGCCAGGTTGGTGCGCGTCGGATTGAGCGTCGTCACCGTCTCGTGCATCGGTATTTCTCCCTGGAGCAAGCTATCTTTACGTTGTAAAGATAAGGGTATTGGGCGTGGCCGCTCGCGTCAAGCAAAATCTTTACACTGTCAAAATCGGGGTCTATAAGGATTCGTATGGCGAGAAAGCCGAGACAAAACAAGGTCAGCCGTCCGCCGCGCCGCGCCGCGGCAAGGCCTGCTGCCTCCGCGCGTACGGTGCGGCAAAGCCGCACAGCCGGTGACTCTCCCTATCACCATGGCGCGTTGCACGATGCCTTGTTGCAGGCGGCCGAGAAGCTGCTGGAGCGCGACGGACTTCCGGGCCTGACATTGCGCGCGGTGGCGCGTGAGGCGGGGGTGTCGCATGCCGCGCCCACCCATCATTTCGGCGATCTCACCGGACTGCTCAGCGAACTCGCGGCGATCGGCTACCGCCAGTTCAACATGGCGATGATGGCGGCGAACGCCGCCGGCACGGCGCAGGAGAAGGGCATGGCCAGCGCGAAAGCCTATGTCGGCTATGCGCAGGCCCATCCCGGCATGTACGGACTGATGTTCCGCACCGAACGGCTCGACATGGAGCGGCCGTCGCTGCGTGAAGCCGCCAACGCCGCGTTCGCCGGCCTTGCCCGCGGGGTCGGTGCCAACCGCCAGGAGCAGATCGCGATGGACGCGCTGTCGCTGCAACAGGCCGGCGCCATCGCGCATGCCTGGTCGCTGGTCCACGGCTTCACCATGCTGCTGCTCGAGGGCCGGATGGCGGACATCCTGCGGCGGTTGCCCAAGGGCACCACGATGGACCAGTTGTTCGAAGCCATGCTGAAGAGCCCCGGACCACGGCCGTCGCAATAGGGGCGAGGGGGAGAGCCGGGCTCGACCTTTTCGGATCACGCCGCTGCCGCCGCGTCGAAACCCTTGTCGCGATCGTGCGTTGACGCTCATGGCAAGATCAGCACGCCCTCCCTGGAAACGCGAGAATCCCCGCGCGCAGTCCGGGAAAGGAACGAAACATCTTTCTCCCGCGAAGAAGGCCGCCGCAAAAGCGCGAGCGCGCCGGGCTGGTCGCCGTTATCCCAATCTCGTGGACAACATGCGCATGGCAGCCGGAAAGACCAGCAAGTCGGGCAGCAAGAAATCGACCATGACAAAGTCTGCGAAGAAACGCGCGACGCGCGTGAGTGCTTCGCGCAAGACGACCAGGAAGACATCGCGCAAGCGAACTTCCAAGACTCGTGAGAAGGCGCGCGAGAAAGATCCGAAGGGCGGACTGACCGCCGCGGGCCGCCGGGCTTTCGCCCGGAAGCAGGGATCGCATCTCAAACCCGGCGTCACCAAAAAGGCGTCCGAGATGACGCCGCAGGAGATGCGCCGCAAGGGAAGCTGGGCGGTGCGCTTCTATGGACGCGAGCAACTCCCGCCGCTGGTCGACCGCAACGGCCGTCCGACCCGGCATGCACTCTCGGCGCATGCATGGGGGGAGCCGGTGCCGCGCACGGTGGCCGCCGCCCGCCGCATCGCCGCCAAGGGCAAACGGCTGCTCGACCGCTACCGACGCATCAAGTCCGCCTAGGGGGCCGCCAGTTCGACGGCGCGGCCGCTCTTGCCGACGACTTTCACCTTGTCCTTGCCGCATCTGAATTCGCGCGCGATCTCGTCGGCGGCCCGGCGGGCGAGTTCGTTGGCGTCGGGATTGGCCTGAACATCGACATAGGCGACGTGGCACACCGGACCCGGCGGCAGCCGGGTCACCGCGAGCATGGGCTTGGCAATGGGGCGGCCGGATTTCTTGTCTTCGTCGGCATTGTCGGCGAGATGCCAGCGCTGGATCAAGGCAAAGGGCCTGCCGTCGGCGGCGCGCCATTCCACGGTATGGGTGGTCGAGTTGAACGGGCCGAACCAGGTGCCTGCTGCCGGTTCCCTGGAGGCGGCGAGGCGGTTGCGGCCAACCGATACTGTTTCGCGCAAGTCGTCCTCGGCAATCAGGACGATGAGGCCGTTCTTGCCGGGGCAGGTCCGCACGGTGCTGTCGTCGACGCCGTTGCCGGCGCTCTGGACGCGGCAGTCCTTCGGCGCGGTGGACGTGTAGCTGCTGCCGATCGTTTCGGCATTCGACCGCGAAATCGTCGCTGTGCTCGCCGCAAGAAGCGCCAGGGCGGTGGCCGCAATTGTCATAAATGTAGGAGCGTATCGCATCGGCCCGGACCGTGGTGGGAACCTCTTGCGTCCTGAGACGTCTGCAAGCTGGGGATGGTTCAATTGCGCTGCGGGAAACGACTGACAGCGAAGCGGAATCGTTCTAGAAGGGTAGCTTCGCGTCAGCTCCGTGCGCAATAACTGCCGTCATCAGCGTTGGTCATGCCTGCCATATCCTCGAACAAACCGTACCGCATCGGCCGTTCCCGCACCGGGCTCGGTCTCTTCGCCACCAAGCCGATCAAGAAGGGCACGCGGATCATCCGCTATTTCGGGCCGCTTCTCGACTGCAACAAGGAGAAGGACGATGCGATCGAGAACAAGTACCTGTTCCAGTTGACCAACCGCTGGACCATCGACGGCTCGGTGCGCGAGAACATCGCCCGCTACATCAACCACGCCTGCCGCCCGAACGCGGAATCGGACGTTCAGCCCATCAAGCGGCGGGTCTATATCCGCGCCATCAAGAACATCGCGCCGGGCGAAGAGATCAACTACGACTACGGCACGGACTACTTCAAGGAATACCTCAAGCCGATCGGCTGCCTGTGCGCCGCGTGCGTGAAGAAGCGGAAGAAGAAGCGCGCCGAGGAGAGAGCCGAGAAGCAGCGCCTGAAGGCGAAGGCCGCGAAGAAGGCACTCAAGGCCGCCGAGCAGCTTGCGAAGGAGAAGGAAAAGCAGGCGCGCACGGCCCGCGAAAAGGCTGAAAAGGCCCGCAAGCAAGCCGGGCGCAAGCTGCGGGGGAGCCAGCACTGGGATGGACTCGGGGCGTATGATGTCCGCTCCGCGGGCTCCGGCATTTCGCTGCGCGCGAGCCGCGGGCAGGGCACGCGTCGGGTGTTGGCTCGAACCTGATCCCTCGGGCGGCAGCGGCAGCCGACACGCACTCCACGCGTCGGCTGCCGGAGTGACCGGATGTTACGCGGCTACAGCGCTGCCGCTCTTGCGGAACCCGATATATTGCAGCTCCGCGAAAACGCCGGTGGCGATCGCTTGCGCCACCACCATGACCATGCCGGCTAGATTAGGCGACACTGCGCCGGAGAACAGCAGCGCGATACTGCCGAGCGTCCAGGCCGCGTTGCCGGCGATCACGATCATGACCAGCGCCTTCATCATGAGCTGGCGTGAGCCGAGCCAGCCGACGAAGGCGGCATAGGCGATCAGGAACAAGCCGGTCTCGCGCAACAGCGCCTCTGGAAGATTGAACAGCGACGCGAAAGTTCCGCCGCCGAAGGTGAAGCCGAGCGCGGCGACGCCGCTGAACACGGCATCGGCAATGAGGGCGCGGCGCAGGAAGGGGGATGGGTTGATCATGACGGTTCTCCTCTTGGTGAAGCGGCAGGATGACCCGGCGGCGGCCCCGTTTCGATTACCTCGCACGTAATGGAACGCGCGAATTCGACATGGTAGGTTTTCCGCCATGAACGCATCTGCATCTCCGGCCCGCGCCGAACGAGCCAGACCGCTCAATATCGGCGCACACTTGCGCGAGTGGCGGCAGCGCCGCCACCTCAGCCAGCTCGATCTCGCGAGCGATGCGGATATTTCCGCGCGGCACCTGAGCTTCGTGGAAACCGGCCGCTCGGCGCCTTCGCGCGAGATGGTACTCAAGCTGGCGGAGCGACTGGACGTGCCCTTACGCGAACGCAACGTGCTGCTGGTCGCCGCCGGCTACGCGCCGGCCTTTCCGCAACGCGCTCTCGACGATCCCGCGCTCAAATCGGCGCGCGAGGCGATCGACCTCGTGCTCAGAGCCCACGAACCCAACCCGGCGCTGGCCTACGACCGCCACTGGAATCTGGTGGCCGCCAACCGCATGCTGGCGCCGATCCTGGAGGGCGTGCCGGCCAAGCTCCTCAGCCCGCCCTTCAATATCCTGCGCCTCGCCTTCCATCCCGAGGGGCTCGCCCCGCGCACCGTCAATCTCGGCGAATGGGCCGCGCATCTGCTGGAGCGACTGCATCGCCAGTGCGAGGCCACCGCCGACCCGGAACTGATCAGGCTCTACGCCGATCTCAGGAGCTATCCGCTGCCGGCGCGTCCGGCACCGGTTTCCGCCGACAACGTCGCGATCCCGTTCAAGCTCCGCCATAATGACGAGGTGCTCAGCTTCATTTCGACGACCATGGTGTTCGGCACCCCGGTCGACGTCACACTGTCTGAGCTCGCGCTGGAGACGTTCTTTCCGGCGGACGAGCTGACGGCGCGGCGGTTGAAGGAAATGCAGCCCCGGGATTAGGGCCGGAAGTCCGCAAGCCATGCGGTATCGGCCCTTGTCCGGCCGCCCGATCGGTCTATCTTGGCTCCTCCATCCACGCTTGGGAGAGGTCCATGAGCGCACCGGACGTGAGCAGGCTGAAGCCGCTGCAACTCGATATCGTCTCCGACGTGGTCTGCCCGTGGTGCTACATCGGCAAGAGTCGCATCGAGGATGCGCTAGCGCTGGTGCCCGATGTGCCGGTGGAGGTGCGGTGGCGGCCGTTCTTCCTCAATTCGTGGGTCCCGCGCGAGGGCATCAGCCGCGAGGAATACCTCACCGCGAAGTTCGGCTCGGTCGAGGCTTACAAGGGCATCGCCGGTCGTGTCGTGCAGGCCGCGACCGAGGAGGGCCTCAGCTATCATCCCGAGCTCGTCAGGCGCCAGCCCAACACCATCGATTGCCACCGCCTGATCCACTGGGCCGATCAAAAGGGCAAGGCGGCCGAGATGAAGCAGCGGCTGATGGAACTCTACTTCCGCGACGGCGGAGATCTCACCGACGCCAACGTGCTGGTACAGGCCGCGGCCGATGTAGGCCTCGATGCCGAGGATGTCCGCAGGCGGCTCGCCACCGACGAAGACGTCGCGTTGATCTCGTCCTGGGCGCAGGAGGCCTCCGACAAGGGCATCTCGGGCGTGCCGACCTTCGTGTTCGCGCAGAAATATGCGGTGTCCGGCGCCCAGCCTGCCGAGCAGCTCGCGCGCGCGATCCGTCAGGTTTCGGAGGAGATCAACGCCCAGGCGGCGGAGTAGAGCCGACTTGTATTGGGGTTGGATCTGGGCGACCAATAGGGTCGGAGGTTTCTGGATGAAAATCAAAATTGTCGTGCATGAAGCCGAAGAGGGTGGTTATTGGGCCGAAGTACCGGCTATCCCGGGTTGCGCCACGCAGGGCGATACCATGGAGGAGTTGATGCAAAACCTCCGGGAGGCGATCGAAGGATGCTTGTCGGTTGAAGTTGCGCCTCCGCAGCCCGGAGGCGTTGAGCGCATTCTGGAATTGACTGCGTGAAGTCGATTTCCGGTCGTGAATTCGCTCGGATCATCGAGCGTCGCGGCTGGGTATTACTTCGGGTTAGTGGCAGCCATCATATCTACGGTAAGAACGAGAGTACTGTCCGGCTGTCGGTTCCGATCCACGGTAACAAGCCACTCAAGACAGGACTTTTGCGCCACCTGATCAAACTGGCAGAGCTATCGGACCGAGATCTCTGAGCATTGTTCAAGCAATGACTGCTGCGAGTCGGGGCGCGCGGTGGAGTAACGCTTACACCTCACTAGTGAGACTTTGACTCAATGGAGACGAAGTGGCTCCCTCGTTTTCCAGAGAGCTGTTTTTCCACTCTCACCGGAATCGCGTGATGAGCTGGATAGCGCGGCGGCCTGAGCTGCGGATCGCCCGGCGTAGCGCCAGCGCAGCGCGGATCACGGGCACGACAGGGTCGCGGCGGTGCAGCGGAATGAGCACGTCGCCGATCGCGAGCCTGCCGCGCCAGATCGGATTGATCATGGGATGGTCGGGCGCGGCGGTGGAATCGGCAAAGCGGATGATGGGATCTGCGCAGAGATGGCGCGTCAGTTCGAGCGTGAGCTGAACGCCCGGCGAATATTTCGCGAAGCGCTCGTCGATCCCGAGCTTGAAGAAGAACGCGCGGTCTCGGTGGCGCAGCACGATGCCGGCAGCAACCGGCGACCTTCCGGCGCGCAGTGTTACGATCTCGCACTGTCCGCGGGTGGCGAGCGCCGCCATGGCGCGGCGAATGAAGGCGGCCTCGCCTTCGTTCTGGGCCATTGCGGTACCGCGCCGCGCCTTCCATCCGCTGGCTTCGAGCGTCAGGAATGTCTCGACCGCCGATGCGACATCGGGCGGGGTGCGCGCAATGTCGAAATGCACCGCGCCGAGCTCGGCAAGCCGGTTGCGCTGGCGGCGCAACTCCTTCAGCCGTTTGGCGCCGAGTGCTTCCTGAAGCAAATCGTCGGCGTCGCGGGTGGCGTCCAGTGCGGCGCGCAGATGCGGCTGCAGCAAGACCGGACAGAGGCCGTCGCGACGCAGTTCCTCTCGGAAAGCCCGCATCGCCGGCCCGTCGAGCGTTGCCTTGCGCACGATCAGGGCATGCGCGCCGGCGGAGCGCGCCACCTGCATGATCTGAAGTGCAGCAGCCTCGGCGTGGTCGCGGTCGAGCAGCGGGGTGCACAGCGAGTCGAATGGATCGGCGCTGACCCATGCGGGCAGCGGAATCCGGTAAGCCTGCCACATCGAAAGGACAGGCAGCACTCCGGTGAGTTGCCCGTCGTGCCCCGCGCAGAGCGCGAATGCAGGGCTGCCGTTGCAGGCCGCAGCATCGGCCGTCATTTGCCAATCGGCCAGCGCATAGCCGTTCGGCTCGACGGCCCGGTCGGCGAGCAGGCGCCAGGCCTCGGTGCCGACGCCGGCGAGCGGGATCGGCGCGGCGCGCGTCATCGTGGCATCCCGCTTCGATGCGCGGTGAACCAGCACTGTATTGGCGAGATCGGCCACGTCCCATCATCCCCATGCGCGATGGGCGGACGTCGTTACCTCCCGGGCGTCCGTCTTCCTCGCGCTGATCGGGCCAGGCTAACGGGAAAGATTGGAGAAACCCGGGGAAAAGCCTCGCAAAGTCGAGCGGTCGCGTTAACCGCTCGTTTGCCATGATGAAGGCAGCGGCCCGGCGTCGCCGGGTCGCTGCCGCAGATTACTTGCCTGCAGGCACGAAATGATCGCGTACGCTGGCGGTCTGGCCCGTTGCCAGATCGGTTGCGATGATGTCGACATCAACGGTTTTGGCGGGAACGGCCGCCGGGGCGACCTGCACCGACAGTCGCACCTCGCGGGTCGTGTCCTGTCCGACCTCGACGACCAGCTTGCCGTCGGGCTTTCGCGATACGCCTGCCACGGAGAGTTGCGCGCCGGGCAGGCCCGAAAGGTCGAGCGCGAAGGATCTCTCGCTGCCCTTGTTGAGCAGACGGACGGTATAGTCGTTGCGGACGCCGCCGTCGGCCAGCTGAACGAACAGCGGGTTGCGG
>WBZP01000368.1_pt2 | contig 14211 bp, 10 predicted proteins | sample 5204301 | NCBI WGS metagenome assembly WBZP01 (sample SAMN12412401, study PRJNA552823) | activated sludge metagenome | isolation source: activated sludge from nitrification reactor of wastewater treatment plant... | place: USA: Pennsylvania | collected 2017 | reverse complement strand
GGTGCCGAAACCGGAATTGGTGTGGTAACGGCTGTTTTGTCTCCAGCCGTTTGCATTCCTGTGGTCGAAGAAGGCATAATAGTTCGACTTTTTTAATTTGCCCCCGATGGCATTATAGCTGTTGAACAAGCCGTTGCTGCCGATGCTTTGCTGCGTTTCAAAAGAGAATGGTTTTTTTATTTCTGAACCGTCGCGGAGAATGTAGTTTACGAGGCCGCCGAATTGCGGGCCATATTGCAATGCTCCCTGTCCCCTTACCACTTCAATGCGTTGCACGGCCTGTAACTGCGGGTTATAATATGCTTCGGGATAGCCGTAAGGGTCTGCGGAAATATCGTACCCGTTTTGCCTGGTATTGAATTCCCAGCTCCGGTTCGGGCTAAGGCCACGGGCTGCAATGCCTATCTGGATACCGCTTCCGTCACTTTCCCAGATATGTATCCCGGGAATTTTTGCCATCACCTGCCTCATGGTATTGGTTACTACATTAGCTGCTACGTTGTCTAAAACGATCAGCGCATTTTTTTTACCGGCATAAATGTTAGTACCTACAATTTCAGGCATCTGCTGGTAATCGCTCCTGCTGCCGCGGCCAACAACCGTTACTTCGGGGAGGTATTTCTTATATAGTGAATCGGTATCGGTTGTTTGGGCTTCGCTTTGTAAACATGCAAATATTGATATCGCAGCAAGTATTCTTTTTCTCATACATATAGTTTGGCCGGCAAATCTCTGTTGATTCAGGTAAGCTTATTTACGAACATGGTAAAAGCGTTTATACAATCGGGAAAATGTTGAAGCATGCAACAGGCACCATATGCTGAACCTGCACAAAAAAGGAAACCTGTTGTGGTTGCCTCATTACTTTATTATATAATGGTTAACGTGTTGTGATATTGGATATTCCAATATTTCAAGAAATTTCTTTTTAAATTTTAATTTGTACCTTTTTGCTTGCCCCCCGAAATAATCGGGATGTTCCACAAAAAGGTACCCAAAAAAGGCCCCCGCAATCGATATACAGCCCGATTGCGGGAAGGAGCTTTAATCAGCTTCAGTTCTTCGGTAGCATCAACATAAGTAATTCTATTCTTAGAACTGAATTTTTAAACGGTTAATGTAACATTCTTATACCTAAAAAAGGTATTTTAATAGCACAACACGTTAATGGTTAGAAAGTTTTGCTGCCGTTTGGCTGAAACGTATACCGGAAACCGTAATAACGCTGCAGGCTAAGCTTGTCATTATCCGGTGCGGTTGCAGCCGGAGTGATTCCCTTTTTGTAATAGTTTATTATTTCCAGTTTGGCATATTTGCCGGTGGCTGTACGTATCATGATAACACGGCCTGGTAATGCGGTAACCAGGTTTGTGGCTCCGTCATAATTATACCAGCCTTTGCCAGACCCGGTCCTGATGGCATACAGCGGTGCGGTATCTGTATAGAAGGTGGAATCGGCAGGTACAGATGCCGTTGCATCAAAAGTGCCTATCAGTACGAATGCACCTCCAAGGCCCGGCCCGCTTGTTCCTGCATTGGTAATGATGGTTGTTCCCCTGAAGGCGATGTCCCACTTATTGGTGGCAGAATCTGATGAAGGAACAAGTGCATTGTTTTCTATGCTAAAGAAACTGAATTTGTTGGCACCGTATGGCTGGCCTACGGGCGTTAAACCGATGATGGTATCGGCAATCAGGTTTTGAACCGTTGTGATATTTCCTTCTGTAAACACTTTGAATGTGCCGTCGTTTGTTTTATCAATGGCAACATCAGCATCATCTTTTTTGCATGAAGAGAAAAGTAATATGGCTGCTGCAAATAATCCGGTTAAGGTCATGTTCATCTTTTTCATCAGTTTAGTTTTTATTTTTTGTTGATTTATTATTAATGAATGAATATCCGATTGTAATAAAGTATGTTCGTCCTGGTGCATTGGGCAGGTTGTTTACATCAACATGGTTCAGGATGTTGTCGGCACCTGCCTGGATGCGGAAACCATATGGCAGGCTGCTGCCGATACTGCTACCCAGTTGTACAAATCCTTCGGCAAACTCATCCTGTTTATTGTAGATCCCATTGCCGTCTTTATCAAAAACAACCCATTTGCTGCGGTATGCTGCCCGTATATTGGCAAACCATTTTTGGCTGGCAGGTTCATAGGAAAGTTTACATGTGGCCATATGCGGGCTGCGGTTTGGCAAACCCAGGTAATCTTTCTTTTTAAGCAGTACACTGAAATTATTCTCATCACGTGTATAATAGTAGTTGCCTTCTTTCAGCCTGTTCAGTTCATCCTTATCGGCTGTTTGCAGGTATTGGTAACCGGCATTCAGTATAAAGGAATTGGTTATGGCATACCTGATATTGGTTTCAATACCCTGTGTAAATGCCCGTTGAATATTCACGTAACTGAAAATCTGTGTATTGTCCTGCCTGGTGGCTACCAGCCTGGCTTCAATCAGGTCTTTGATATCGTTCCTGAAAACATTCACCTGCCATTGGAGTTTCCGTGTCGGGAAAAAGGTGAACCCGGCATTGAATCCGTTTGAGTATTCCGGTTTCAGGGCCTGCAGCCTGCTGTAATCGGCTTCAAATTGCCTGATCAGCCCGGCATTATCCATCAGTTGAATGATACGTTGTGCTTCCAGTGCTCCAAAAACCGAGTAGCTGCCGGCACTGGTGTTGGTAAAGTTGAGGTAAAGCTGCCTGAAATCGGGAGCTTTGAAACCCCTGCCATAGGAAGCCAGGAAACTTAGTCTGTTATTTACCGTTAGTTTACCGGCAATCTTGGGGCTGAAGGCAGAAGCATACAATTTATTGTCATCATAGCGGAAGCCTCCGATGAATGTTAGGTTTTTCAGCGCCTGCCATTCGGCCTGGATGAAACCGTATGACACTTCATTTTCCTTGCGGCTGTCCTTGCTGTCATACCTGGTTGAGTTTACAAACTCTTTTATATAGCCGATACCGCCTACAAATGAAAGGCGCTTGCTGAGGCTGTAATCCGTCTGGTTTTCTGCCCGGTAAAACCGCTGGAGGAAATAATCATCATATCCCTGCCCAACTGAAGTAGACAGTTTCTGGGAACCTTCAAACCTGTTGGCGTATAAACGCAATTGTGTTTTAAACTTACTGGAAAAAATATGGGTAAGGGTGGGCGTTATGTTCAGATCTTTGTTTATTTCCCTGCCATATGAATAGGTAACCTGCCCGTTATTTGATACCGCCAGTTCATTTTTGATGTGTTCGTAATTATACCTGAGTGACAGGTTTAAGCTTGTTTTATTGCTGAAAGGGTAATTTATATTCAGGTGCGGCGTGGTTCTGTTTACCGGTAATTTGGAACGTTCCACACTGTAAGGGCGGATGCTGTATCCATCTGTGTTATACTGGTTAAGAAATGAGCTGAACCCGGCTTTACCGATCCTTCCGGCTGCCGTTATATTTGCATCCAGGCTGTTGTAGGTGCCGTACCGGGCCGACAGGTTTAATTTTTTATCATACGATTTATCGGTAATAATATTAATTACGCCGGCAAGGGCTTCAGAGCCGTATAAGCTGGAAGAAGGGCCTTTAACGATTTCAATTTTTTTGATATTGCCTGTTGTCACCCGGTTCAGGTCCAGTACACCGGAAGTTCTGCCGGTGAGTGGTTCTCCGTCAACCAGTATGAGGGTGTAATCCGGATTCAATCCCTGCATCTGAACCCCCACACCAAAACCGCTGGTAAGAAATAAGCCCGGTTGTTCCTGCAAGATATCTTTTAACCTGAGTGAACCGGCCTGCTGGATGTTCTTTTGAGAAATGATGCTTACAGGTACGGCTACATTGCCAAGTTTGCGTTCATTACGGGTAGCGGTTACCACCACTTCACTTAGCTCTTTGCTGAATAAGCTGTCTTTGAATGGCTTTAACTGTGCAGTTGTACGTAAAACCGGTAAACAGCAGCAGCCAATAATGATTAATTTTTTCAATACAGTTGATTATGGGTGCAAAGATGTTTTGCCCGAATGTTTTAATTATCATGGAAATGTCATGATGTATGATGATTTGTATAATTCCGTTTTTTTTACAAAGCGGTGACAGATGAACGTTGTTCAATCATATCATTGTATGACGGGAATCAATGTTGCAGTAAGGAATTTTTTTACAGGTGCCGGTTTTATAACAGCATGTAATGGTAACGGTTAGCCATACTGTATTTTAATGTAGGGAAATTCCGGCTATGGTTACCTTAACAGCAGCTCACAGGGTTTTATGCCTGTATGTTTCTTAAAGGCGGTACTGAAATGGGAAATGGAGGAGTAGCCCAGCAGCATGGATACTTCGGTAACACTGAGGCCCTTATCGTATAAGAGGTATTTGGCATGTTCCATGCGCTGCCCCTGGTAAAAATCGAAGATGGTGGTGCCGAAAATTTCCTTGAACCCCTTTTTCAGGTAGCATTCATTGATGGCAACCTTTCGGCTGAGCGCTTTGATGGTGATGGGCTCACCGATATGTTTCAGCAGTATCTCCCTGGCCATGATGATCTTTTCACGATCAGCTTCGTTTGCCAGGAACTTGCAGGCAAATGCCGTTTCGGTCTTTTCGCCCAGCATGCAGTCCATACTGTATAACAAAAGGATCTGCGTTTGTGCATTGATGAAGATATTTTCCAGGGTATCGGTATAAGTATGGTTCAATAGGGCCTCAATAGCCATCCTGGTTTTTCCGCACAGGGGAAGTGCTTTGGAAAAAGACGATTTATGGCGGAACGACAAAACATTATCGGTAAGGCTGTAAGGCGTCTTGTTGGCTTTGGCAAACTGGTGCAGGTAAGCAGGTGAAAAACTGAAACTGAGTACATCCACACTGTCTATTTTTTCAATACAGCCCTTTGAAGTGTTCAGGCTGCAATAATCACATTCTGCCTGTTTTTTGCGGCAATATACGTTACCACTTACACAGAAACGCAGTTCCAGGGAATGTTCGTTTTCGTCATTTTTTGCATAATTATACTGCAAAATGCCGGTGTCGTCCACATTCCATTGCGGTTGTTTACGATACCGCCTGATGGCATATTTAACTGATCCCGGAATATGACGCACCACATCCTGAAGTACTTCCATCTCTTCCAGTAAAACCGGTTGCTGGTTGGATATAGTTAATATGTCAGTAATATGATCCATTGAAAAATTTCGATGCAAATATAGTAAAGATTACCGAATAAGTTATGAACAATTTGTGGATATCATGGTTTTGAAAAATGGCAGTAAATACAGCGTTCCCGTGCCTCAAAATAAACCATATTTTATCGTATAAAACCCTTGATTTTTGTTAACTTTGCCCGAATAATCAGGCCGGTTATTTTGATGCCGGAAAACAAGTGGCATCCGGCCGGTTTTCCTGAAAAAAAATGTTCGGGTAATGGTTGCCGGTTCATGTGTTTAATCAGCCGGCAAATAAAAATTTATTAATCAAATAAGGAGATTTTTTTAGTTTATGAGTACAACAGAAGAGTTAGTGTCGCTTGCAAATACAGCGTATGGTGCAGACAGTATCCAGGTTCTCGAAGGCCTGGAAGCAGTAAGGAAAAGGCCGGCCATGTACATTGGCGATATCAGTATCAAGGGGCTTCATCACCTCGTTTATGAAGTGGTTGACAATTCAATAGATGAGGCGCTTGCCGGGCATTGTAAGAATATTACCGTTACCATTAATGAAGACAATTCCATCACGGTTCAGGATGATGGCCGCGGTATTCCAACCGGTATGCATTCCAAAGAGAACAGGAGTGCGCTGGAAGTGGTAATGACGGTGCTGCATGCAGGCGGAAAATTTGATAAAGGTTCCTATAAAGTTTCCGGTGGTTTGCATGGTGTGGGTGTCAGTTGCGTGAATGCACTCAGTAAGCACCTGCACGTGTGGGTTAACCGCGACGGTAAATCTTTTGAACAGGAATATGCAAAAGGTGTTCCCCAATACCCGGTAAGGGAAACCGGTAAAAGCGATAAAACGGGCACCATGGTTCAGTTCTGGCCCGATGAAACGATATTCACTACCACCGTTTACAGCAAAGATATCCTGGAAGGCAGGTTAAGGGAACTGGCTTTCCTGAACAGGAAAATCACGATCATATTGAATGACCTTCGTGAAAAAGACGACGACGGCAAACATTACAGCAAAACATTTTACAGTGAGGGCGGAATCGTGGAGTTCGTGGAACTGATTGATAAGAATGCCAACAGGCCTTCGCTCATCCCAACAACGATCTACTGCGACGGGTATGATGAAAAAAGCAATGTGGCAGTGGAAGTGGCTATGGTTTATAACGCCAGCTACCAGGAGCATATCTTCAGTTATGTGAACAACATTAATACCATTGAAGGCGGTACGCATGTGGCCGGATTCCGCAGGTCTATCACCCGGGTGTTTAAAAGCTATGGTGAAAAACAGGGCATGTTTGAAAAAGCTAAAGTGGCCATAGAAGGTGATGACTTCCGGGAAGGGATATCCGCAATCATTTCTGTAAAAGTACCTGAACCGCAATTTGAAGGGCAGACAAAAACAAAGCTTGGCAACAGTGAAGTGATGGGTATCGTGGATACCACCCTGAGCCGGGTGCTGGAAGCATACCTGGAAGAAAATCCCAAAGACGCTAAAACAATCATCCAGAAAGTGATACTTGCCGCCCAGGCAAGGGCTGCTGCAAAAAGGGCGCGTGACATGGTGCAACGTAAAAGCGTACTCGTTGGCGGAGGATTGCCGGGTAAACTGGCCGATTGCTCAGACAAAGATCCCGGGAAATGCGAACTGTTCCTGGTGGAAGGAGATTCGGCGGGCGGAACGGCAAAACAGGGTCGCGACAGGAGTTTCCAGGCCATCCTTCCATTACGTGGTAAGATCCTGAATGTGGAAAAAGCCATGGAACATAAGATATATGACAATGAAGAGATCAGGAACATGTTCACCGCATTGGGTGTTAAGATTGGCACATCAGATGATGCCAAAGCGCTGGACATATCAAAACTGCGGTATCATAAACTCATCATCATGACGGATGCGGATGTGGATGGCAGCCATATTGCCACCCTTATCCTCACATTTATTTTCCGCTATATGAAAGAACTGGTAGAACAGGGAAATGTTTATATAGCTCAGCCGCCGCTCTACCTGGTTAAAAAAGGGAAAGACCAGCAATATGCATGGAATGATGAAGAACGTAAAGCGCTGATTAAATTGTTTGGCCAGGGTAAGGATGACAGCGTAACCACCCAGCGATACAAAGGTTTGGGAGAGATGAATGCCGAACAGTTATGGGAAACAACCATGAACCCGGTTACCCGTAATCTGAAACAGGTTACCATCGACAGCCTGACCAATGCAGATGGTGTTTTCAGCATGCTGATGGGCGATGAAGTTCCACCAAGAAGGGAATTTATAGAGAACCATGCAAAATATGCAAAGATTGATGTGTAGCGAATCACATAGTAATTTTTGCTAAAACCAATTATTTTAGTAGCTTGTATATTCAAGCATATGTTTAAACCCATTATTACTAACCATAAATTTTATTAAAATGTCAAAAATGTTAACAGCCTATTGCATGAAAACAAAGGAAAAGAATGTTCCCATGCAAAATGCAGTAATAACCAAAACAGCCAGGGGCGGTTATATGGCCCAGGGGGATGATGGAAAAGGAAATAAAATGACTACCATGCTGGCTGAAGCAAGGGCATTGGAAGCGGTGAAAGACGGGGTGGCAAAAAAAGGCTGGTAAGCATGTCTATAGGTAAATTTGTAATGCTGCCCGGAATCCCGGGCAGCATTTTTATTTTGATCAGTTCATAACCAATGCCAAAACAAATAAGGTAAGGGTTATTACAGTATGTACTATCAACCAGGCTTGCTGGTAAAAAGGCCTTTTTTGAAATGGCGTGTTTATATTGAAAGGATCAAATACCACGGCAAGCCCCCAAAATGTTACTGCCTGTGAAAAATCATGTTTTATAATGAAATAAATGCCCGCCAGCACGAAAATGGAATAGGCAGCTTTATTAAAATTTTTTGCTACAGGTTTTGTTTGTGTTTTTGTTTCCATTTTTTTAGTATTTGTATCAGTAATTGATATATTATTAAAGCAGCATCATTAATTTTCTTCTTCCAGTGCTTTGATATTCACTTTCAATGCTTCCAGGTGCTTGCCAAAGCTGTATTTAAACATCCACCTGGCAAAGTAATAACAGGCCGGAACCAATATGGCGATGGTAACTAACAGTATAACATACATCATTGGTTTACCCATTACAACATGAACCGGTTTACCTGAACCTAATACACCTCCAAGCAAAAAACCACCTGCCGCACTTACCGGGTAAATGTATAATGCTACCCGTTGCTGCGTCTTCATCCAGTTTGTAATTGAATGCTGGTGCCTTTTCAATTCATTCAGCACAGAATTGGTTGCCGATACGGTTGCTGTGATCTTTTTATATTCTTTATAGGCAGTATACGTTGCCCACAGGGAGAATAACAGCACGATGCTTATCATAACCTGCACCTGCCAGTACCAGAAATAGCAAATGATAAACAGGTAAAACAGGCAAACCAGGATACCCCATATCATATTCAGCAGTAAATTCTTCCTGATTTTGTCCATGGGATTGTGTGAACTGAGTTTCGATATTTTTGACGTATGCAACAGGGATACCAGGTCATCATCCTGCTTGTTGTTAATACTGCCCCATATTTTTTCAATACTCATCTTTATTGCTTTAACAGGTTTGCTAATTGTTGTTTGATTCGATGCAGCTTAACCGCTACATGATTACCAGAAATACCCAGGATATCTGCTATTTCAGCATGCTCATACCCATCAAGATGCATCGAAATGATTGCCCTGTCTGATTCTGAAAGCTGCCTGATGGCCTGGCGAAGCCGTTTTGCGTCTTCCAGTTCAACACTCCTGTTTTCTACAGAAGGAGATAAGGCTTCCAGGGAATCCTTATAATCAACCCGGTGTTTCTTTCGCTGTTGGGTAAAAATGGTGTTTAAACAGATACGGTATAACCAGGTGCTGAATTTTGAATCGTTCCGGAAAGCCGGCCAGGCTTTCCATACCTGTAATAACACTTCCTGGTACAGGTCTTTTTTTTCCTCTTCATCGTTTGCATACAAGCCAACCAGTTTATAAATGATACCCTGGTTAAGCCGTACCTGTTCTAAAAATTGTGACTCGCTCAATGATTATAATTTTATTGGAGTTACTGTAAATCCAGATTGCTCTAACATTTTAACCAGTCCGTCTGTTGATGCCAGGTGCAATGCGCCTACTGCAATAAACTGCGATTCTTTTTTCAGCAGGGCAGGCAGGATTTTCATCCACTTTTCATTCCGTTTTTTTAAAAGTTCATCCTCACTGCCAAATGTTTGCAGGCTTTTTTCAGAAATGGAATACATCCCGTTCAGGTCATGGCTGAACCAGTTTTTAATAAGTTCATTTCCCTGGTTTATCATCTCAGTTTTATTGCGCACAAATGATTTCAACTGTTTAACCTGTTCTTCATCAGATGATTGGTTGAACAGTAAATCCAACTGCTCTTCAATTGTTTCAAGCGCATGCACCTGTTTACCAGCCTGCTTACCGGTTTCAGCAAAATAACCATCTATTGGTTTGCCGGTATATTTGTGAATGGGAGAGCTGCTGTCTGTAACCAGGTAAACCATGGATAATGTTAGCGCGAGGTTGATTGGTTTTAAATTATTTATCTGCAACATACCAACACCCAAAGTTTGTTGCACTTCTTTTTCCAAACTGTCAATGAATGGCTTATCCAGGAGGTCTGAAAGGGTTTTATCCTGCAGCAAACCCTTGGCATAAGCAACGGGTAATTTGGCAGAATCTATCAGCAGTTCCACCACAACTGATGTTGATTTTTTAAATGCCTCTTTAACGGCAGGTACTTCATCAAGGTAACTGCTTTTTACCAGGTGGTACGTTCCAAACAGCCAGGAAGTATCGGTAATCCCGTTACCGGTTATTGCATAAAAATTTCCGGGCCTGCCGGCTTTTTGCTGTCCTGTGGCAGATTGAAAAAACAGCATACAAAGCATGGTGGTAAATACCAGTAATTTATAAAAAACAATGATTCCCCTGATTGTTACATTATTTGTTGAATGATAATGATTCATTTTTCTAAAAGATTAAACATGAATAATTGCCCGGGCGGTTAACAGGATATTAGTAGCATATGCAGGCAATGAATTACAAACCATAATAAATTTTTTATCCATTATGATAACCGGTAAGCTAACGGGTACAGCCCAAAAAAGATAATGCGAAAAATATGCCGGGAGGCATCATTACTGATGGAGAATACTTGTATGCATTTTAGTTAAAAATCCGAATAAATCATTCATAGACGTTACATCTTCCACAATGAGTATCCCGTTCTTGCCAACCTGTTTCAATTTTCCCCTGTTGGTGCCTGTTTGCAGGAATTTGAGGATGCCATTGAATGTGTCACTTTGAAAATAGGGTGATTCGGGATTGCTCACAAAGAAACATTTGAGTATATTGTTCTTCAAAAATAGTTTTTCAAACCCGAGGTCAACAGATAGTTTGCGGCAACGGACGGTTGTAAACAGGTCTTCTACCTGCGAGGGTACCGGTCCAAAACGGTCATGCATTTCAGCATGAAAATCAAGCAGGTCTTTTTCAGATTCGCAGTTGTCGAGCCGGGAATACAGGCTAAGCCTCTCCGTTATACTTTCCACATAATCATCCGGTATCAGTATTTCCAGGTCGGTATCTATGCTGCAATCACTCACGTAATCATCCTGTTTGCTTATCTCTTCCTTATACAGGTCCCTGAATTCTTTCCGTTTCAGTTCGCGGATGGCTTCGTCCAGTATTTTCTGATACATTTCAAAACCGATTTCTGCAATAAAACCGCTTTGTTCACCGCCCAGCAAATTGCCGGCTCCCCTGATATCCAGGTCACGCATGGCAATCTGGAACCCACTGCCCAGGTCGCTGTATTGTTCAAGTGTTGTTAAACGCTTGCGGCTGTCTGCAGGCATGGTGCTCATCGGTGGAGCAATGAGGTAACAGAAAGCCTTCTTATTGCTTCGGCCAACCCTGCCGCGTAACTGGTGAAGGTCGCTTAGCCCGAACTGGTGTGCATTGTTTACAATGATGGTATTCACATTCGGTATGTCAACACCGCTTTCCACAATATTCGTACATACAAGCACATCATATTTTTTGTCCATGAAATCAAGGATGGTATCCTCCAGTTCATCACCTTCCATTTGGCCATGGGCATAAGCAATGCTTATATCCGGGCAAAGCCCCTGGATGAAAGATTTCATTTCCGCCAGGCCTTTCACCCTGTTATGAATGAAAAATACCTGTCCACCCCTTTCTGTTTCATAGTATATGATATCCCGGATGGCATCCTCGTTAAACTGCATCACTTCGGTTTGTATTGGTTGCCTGTTTGGTGGTGCCGTATTGATGATGCTCAGGTCCCTGGCGCCCATCAGGCTGAACTGCAACGTACGTGGGATAGGCGTTGCCGTTAGGGTAAGGGAGTCAACGGTGGCGCGTAACTGCTTTAATTTTTCCTTGGCCGATACCCCGAACTTCTGTTCTTCATCAATGATCATGATTCCGAGGTCTTTGAATTTCACATCTTTCCCCAGCAGGGCATGCGTACCGATGATGATGTCTATTTTTCCTTCTTCCAGTTTTTTCAGCGTTTCCTTTTTTTCTTTGGCAGATTTAAAACGATTTATAAAATCTACCGTAACCGGAAAATCCTTCAGCCTGTCGCCAAATGTTTTGTAATGCTGGTAAGCCAGGATGGTGGTTGGAACCAGTATGGCAGCCTGTTTTCCGTCGGCACAGGATTTGAATGCTGCCCTGATGGCCACTTCCGTTTTGCCAAAACCAACGTCGCCGCATACCAGCCGGTCCATCGGTGAATCTTTCTCCATATCACGCTTAACATCTTCCGTTGCCTTGGCCTGGTCTGGTGTGTCTTCATAAATGAAACTGGCTTCCAGTTCGGTTTGCATGTAATTGTCGGGGCTGTGGGCAAAACCCCGCTGGCTCTTCCGCCGTGCATAAAGCCTGATCAGGTCGCTGGCAATATCCTTTACCTGTTTCTTGGTTTTTTCTTTCAGTTTGTTCCATACATCACTGCCCAGTTTATTCATCTTGGGGATGCTGCCTTCTTTGCCGCTGTATTTGCTTATCTTATGCAGCGAAGAGATATTCACATACAGCAAATCACCGTCCTTATATTGTATCCGCACAGCCTCCTGCATTTTGCCATTGGCTTCAATCTTTTGCAGCCCGCTATATACGCCAACGCCATGGTCAATATGCGATACATAATCACCGGGTTGAAGTTCACGGAGTGTTTTTAATGTAAGCGCTTTGTTCTTGCTGAAAGCCTGTTTAACCTTGTATTTGTGATAACGCTGAAAAACCTGGTGGTCGGTATAACAGATTATTTTCAGGTCATCATCAATAAAACCTTCATGAATGTCTATTGGAATAGGGGTAAACGGTATATCCGCTTTCAGGTCGTTGAAAATGCTGTACAGCCTTTCCAGTTGCCTGGGGTTTTCTGCAAAAAGGAAAATATTGTATTGCTTCTTTTCATAGTTCTGAAGATTATTGATCAGCAGGTTGAATTGCCTGTTGAAAGCCGGTTGTTCCTTTGTAGAGAATTGTATATTGAATATTGGGGATTGAATATCCGGGAAAACCGCTTTATTTCCCATTTCAATAATATGCCTCGCGGATATTTGTTTCTCAATGTCAGCCGCATTGATAAAATCATGGATGCCAACATCTGTTTTCCGGTTTACTTCATTGTCATCCTCACTTGTTTGCTGATGGCTTGTATTTATATCTTTTGAATGCAGGAATATGGCAAGGTCTTCTTCCTGCTGTTCCATTTTCTCCCGGATGAAGTCCCAGTCCTGCATCCAGATTACTGTGTTTGCTGGCATGAACTCTAACAGCGAAACTTTATCACCACTTTCAAATTGTGTTTCCACATTGGGAATGATATTTACCTGGAGCAGTTTTCGTTCACTCAACTGGTTTTCGGGGTCAAAGATCCTGATGCTGTCAACCTCGTTCCCGAACAATTCTATCCGGTATGGCTTTTCATTACCGAAAGAATAGATGTCCAGAATTCCGCCACGAACGGCAAACTGACCCGGTTCATATACAAAATCGGTTCTGGTAAACCCGTAGTTGACAAATTTTTCAAGTATCCCGTTTACATCCAGTACTTCTGCCTGTTTGATACTGATGATATTGTCGGTTAATTTTTTTGAAAAAACCACTTTTTCAAACAATGCCTCCGGGTAAGTGATTACGATCTTTTTTGCTGCCTCGCGGTTTCCGCCTGCGGTAGCAGATGCAATTTTGGTAAGCGCTTCGGTACGCAACATTACATGGCTGCTGTTCAGTAGCTGGTAATTCTTCTTGTTTTTAAATGACGAGGGAAAATAGAATATGTCCAGTGCATGGCTGATATTCTCCAAAGTATTATGAAAATAAGCAGCTTCTTCGGCATCCCTTAACAGCACCAGGTGGTTGATGCCGGCTGTTGAAGGCATGCTGTGAATGGCAGCCAGCAGGAATTGGGAGGCGCTTCCATATAAGCCGCTTACATGGAGGTGCTGGGGCTGCTGCATAAGAATCCTGTCCGCTACCAGAAAACAGCGGGGGTCGTTTCTGTACAAATTCAGCAGCACTTCCAGGTTCATCCGGGTGCAAAGATAAGAATCAGGTGCCTAATCCCGGCCCGGCTTCAACAAAAGGTAAACAAAGTGTATAATCCCTGTAAAATGTTTTTATTTTTACATAAATTAACAATCCTGTAATTAACCATCAATGATTGTATGATAAAATCCGGACACAGTATTTTAATCATGCTGGCCCTATGCCTCGGAACATTTGTTCACGCCCAGGACAGTTCGGGATTGATCCGTTTAGCAAACGGTCATTTCATTACGGGTAATAATATCAGCAGGAATACTTTCAAAACAGATGACCTGGCTTCGTCGGTATTCGGCAACAGGTATTATGTGCTGATCAGTTTTTCATCTCTGCCCACAGCTCAAAAAATTAAGGAATTATCAGATGCCGGGATTCAGTTAGGTGAATATATACCAGGTAAGAGTTATTTTTCTTCTATAAAT
>WBZP01002724.1_pt2 | contig 14213 bp, 13 predicted proteins | sample 5204301 | NCBI WGS metagenome assembly WBZP01 (sample SAMN12412401, study PRJNA552823) | activated sludge metagenome | isolation source: activated sludge from nitrification reactor of wastewater treatment plant... | place: USA: Pennsylvania | collected 2017 | reverse complement strand
CATTGCGCCAATTCAGGCGATTGAAACCGGACTTCCGGCATCAATCCCTCTCCGATGCCGCTTATAGGGCATTGCGCCAATTCAGGCGATTGAAACAATAATATGGTGTTAATCTGTGTGAAGTAAAAAGAGAACAAGCCATGGAATCATTTTCCATCCTTAGCAACAACCTGCGACATTCTGTATTACTACGGCAACTACTGGGGCGCGCTAACCCCATTTTTTTCCTGGATGGTACTGAGTCGAGCAGCCAATTTATAGAAATACTCAGAACGCTCTGCCCCCGTGGTGAAGGTTTGATCTATGCGGACCACACTACGGTTTGCAATACCCATGCTCGTGCCTGCGCGCGTTGGAGCATCGATCCATCCGGGTATCCTGTAGCGGTTTGGCTACCGAATATTGAGTTACCCCACCATGTCTTTCCGGTCCACGAAGTGGATCTGGATTGCGGATTGGTGATTCCCCTCACCATCGAGCCGGCTGCGCAATGGCATATCTCCGATGCTTTCGGCACGTTCGGTCAAACCAGCGCCGATCCCTTGATCGGTCTTTTCCAAATACTCGCCCAGGTGGAAACCGCCTGGGAGGAACGCCACGGTGAAGTATTACCCGCCCGCTGGCTGCGGGCGTTGTCGCTGCGATTGCCATGCCCCGTACACATGGCGCTGTTTGAAGGCCGGAGCTTGCAGTTACCTCTGCTACTCGCCGTGTTGCGAGGATTGAGCGCCGCCGCGAACCCCGATGGGGTGATCCCGTTCGGAACCGGGCCAGTGTTCGCCACCGGCACCGTGGAAGCCGACGGGAGCTTCGGGCCGGTCGCCAACGTCGGCGACAAACTGGCCGGGTTCATCCGGGAACTGGGTCCAGGACATCCGGCCCTGCTGACCACCGTCCAGCAGCAGGAATTGCAAGGCTCGTCCCCCAATCTCCTAGAGCAGGTCGAGGGGGTGATCGTCAACAACCTGGCCGAACTGCTCGACTGTGAGTCGTTGCGGCACGGTCTTCAGCAGCTTTGTACCGCTTACGAACCGGCGTGGAACGAGGAGTTGTTGAGCTTGGCCAACAGCTTGAAGCGCCGGATCGAATTCGAGGACATGCGCCGCCTGGGAAACTGGATGCTGTCCCATTTGCAGAGCCCGTATTACCGGTTCCGGTTTGGCTGTGACCTCGCCCTCTACTATTTCCATCGGGGGCAATTCAGCGAAGCCAATAGGCATTTCCAACAGGCCCAGCAGTGGCTGCGGGATAACCCCACGCTATTCGGAGCAGATGACGAGGGCTATTTGCTGACGGTCATGGGCGATCTGGCGGCGGACGCCCGCCATACCGGGTTCTACGCTTTTATCGTGGAACAGGCCGCCCTGCCCATCGTGGGCTATATGGACGGTCCACAGCGCGTCCGCCTGTACGGCGTCCTATGTCAATTGCACCGGTTCTTCGGTCATCCTCAGGAGGCCATTGCCGCCGGGAGACAGGCCATGGCGCTGGTCAGTCAAGTCCTGGTCAGTGATGCCGGCCGCACCTGCAATTACCTCATCCACGCGCTGGTGGCGGCTTACCGGGAAGCGGCGCCACAAGACCCCGCGCTGCTGGCGGAGGCGAGGACTCAACTGGCAGCATCCCGCAGCGACTGGCTGCCCAGGCACGATGCCAAAGCCCGCGACAGCCACCTGACGTTCTGCCAGCATCTGGAGGCGGAAATCGCCCGCCTGAGCGGCCAGCCCTATGCTCCACCTGACGCACCAGGCTGGCGGGGCTTCTGGGGTCAAGCCTGGTTGTTCACCCTGCTGTCCTGCGCCCGCAATCCCCGCAATCCCGATTCAGACCGCAAGGGATATTTGACCCGCCTGCTGGAGGAAGCCGCCGAGTATGAGAGTAGAGAGGGATCCGCCTCGTTGTTCGGCCTGTTCGGGAGCGTTTACCTTCTGTATGCGGCAGTGGTGCGAGAGGAAGACGCCAGCGGTCCCCGCCGGGCCTTCGATGCCTGGCTTGACAACCAGGCCACCGCCGGTTTCCCCGGCTGGCGGGATTATCTGGCCCCCTTGCTTCCCCCAGTGATCGATCGCGCTGCCGTGGAAGCACTATGCGACGCCATCCGCTATCATTAAAATGCGGATTCAGAGCAATCTGAGGGGCCAATTCGAAGTCATATCAGGTGAAGCTCTTCCCCAGCGACCTGACCGAGTACGACGATGGACTGGCATACCCAATTGATAATGCTCTACCTTGCAGTTTGTAACCATTGGCAAGAGGTGGGCTGGGTGCAGGCCCAGCGCCATGCCCCTCATGCCAACCTGGACTTCACCGACGAGGAGGTCGTCACGATTTACCTGTTCGCCGTCGCCATGGAACAAAAGCGACAGATCAAGGATATCCACCGCCATGCCGGGCGCTATTGGCGGGACTGGTTCCCACGGCTGCCCGGCTACGGGGCCTACGTACAGCGCCTGAACCGGCTTGCGGACTGTTTTCCGGCCCTGTTGGAACGGTTCTGCGAGACGGGGGAGACGGTGTCGTTCGCCGGGCTGGTCGACTCCATGCCGGTGATCCTCGCCCGGCAGGGGCGCCGTTTCAACGCCAAAGTCGCCCCCGAGTTGGCCAGCAGCGGTTACTGCCCGACCAAGCACTTGTATTATCACGGCGTGAAAATCCACTTGGTCGGCGACTTTCAACCCGGTACGTTGCCGAGTCCGCGCTTTATCGGCCTCGCGCCGGCAGGGCTGAACGATGGCCCGGCCCTGGAGCAGGTCGCCCACGCGCTGCCCTACCAGGAACTCTACGCCGACAAGGCGTATGAATACCTCAAACGCGCGCATGGGCTGCCGTTCACCGTGATGGCGCCGGTCAAGAGGCAGAAGGGCCAGGCGCATCTCGACGCCGCCGACGCTTGGCTGTCCCGCGCCGTCTCGCGGGTGCGCCAACCCGTCGAGTCGATCTTCAATTGGATCGAGGAGAAAACCGGCATCAAGATCGCCAGCAAGGTACGCTCTTCCCAGGGTCTTCTCGTCCATGTCTTCGGGCGGTTGGCGGCCGCCATGTTTGTGCGGAATGTCTTGCCACAAAGCGCTTAATTCGCATTTAATGCAACGTTTTCAAGTAGTCCTGGAGTCTGCGCAGCTCCTCGGGACCCAGGCCGCGCAGGCGCTCCTCGGGACCCAGGCCGCGCAGGCGCTCCTCGGGCGGTAACTGGTCCAATACCGCCTGCCGTTCTTCCGGCGTTAGGCTGTGCAGAAACTGCTGGCGCGTTTCGCGAATAAATTCTTCGATGGTGTTGGCCATGCTCGGATCCTCCAAGACGTGGATCAGATATAACCGGTAGAGTAAATCCCAAGTCCCGGGGCGGCGCGGGCGATAGTACTTTGCGCCATGCCGAATCAGAGCGTGCTGCGTGCTGAACAGTTCCCAGGCGGCGTTCCGCGGGTGCGGTTCGATCGCGTTCAGCACGATCAGCCGGATCGTCGGCGTACCCCAGCGCAGGTCATACACCCCCGGCCAGGCGGTCGGTTGCAAGATTCGGCCACGCGCCAGCCCCTGCGGATGGCGCGTGGCGACGGCGTAGAGTTGAAAGTCGGACTCCGGGAGCAGGCGCTGTTTCGGGCTGAGGAGCTTGCGGTAGTTCACATAGTGCCCGATCAGTTCGTCCAGCGCCCAGCCGTCTGGCGGTTCCTGTTTGGATTTGTAGGTGAGCAGGTTGTGCGCGCGGAGGTGGTCGAGCCCATCCGGGAGGTCCACCGCCGACCCGTCCGGGGCGGTCTGTTCGATGATCACCACGTCCAGCAGTTGGCGCTGCATCGCCAGGTCCTTTTCCAGTTCCACCCGCCAGGGGGTGTCGCTGAACACATCGATCAGGGTCAGGCCAAACAGGCGATGCCAGTCATCCAGGCGATCCGGGGTCATGGGCGGCGCTCGGTGGGAGGTCCGGGATTTTAACCCCGAGCCCCGCCAGGGAATAGTCCGCCGGATTCGCGTACAGTCTTGGACCTTAGGCCTTCAACACTAGCCAGCCTTCCGGGGATGGCGCCACCCATGGCCGGGCGCTGCCGGCGGGAAGATCGGCGTCTTGGAGCACCCCGGCGGGCGAGGTCCCGGCTCAGCCTCCGACCGCTCGGTCGCCAAGGTGAAGGAGAGGTTGTTGAAGCGCCGGCGGGGGGTGCGCCGTTAGTGATCGCGGTCCAGTTTGTCCAGCAACCCTTGGAGGGAATAATCGGCCCTACCGCTGTTCTCGCCTTCTTTAAGGGCTTGTCGCAAAGTAGCTTTTAAGGTTTCCCGCTCTTGATACTCAGATTGCTGTGCATTCCGCCACGGTCCGCCGGGCGGCCATACCCGTTCCGCCGTCGGGGTCTCGTCGAGCAACGACATGAGAAAAGCGCGCAGGTCGTCGATGACGACCGCGAATGCATCCGGCGCGGCCGCCAGGCGTTCCCGACCCAGGAACGCGCGCCATTGCCCGGCTTTCTCGGCGGCGAAGGCTTCGCTGAGGCCAGCGGGGATAGATACGGGCAACGCCGTGCCGCGGCGCTTGAAGGTCCGCCGCACGGCGGTCTCCAGCACCGTCCGGTCGAAGGCGAAGGTTTGGGCAATCAGCCAGAGATCGTAAAAATCCTTCAGCCGGCTGTTGGCCATGCCCAGTGTCGTGATCGCTTCGAACTTCTCCGCGATGACGGTTTCGACCGGTCGGGCACCGGTATCGTGCAGAGGGTGCGGAAAAGGGTGGCGACGGCGTCAGGGTCGGGGTCGCCGTAGCTGAGCAGATCGAGGTCCCGCGTCGGGCGGAACGGAGCGTCCACCCAGGTGGCGAACAGCAGCGCGCCCTTGAGGATGAAGCGTTCGCGGTAGGGCGAAACGCTCAGCCGATAGAGCAGCCGTTCCAGGGCATAGCGCATCAATAGCCCCTGGAAATCGGTGGGTTCGACACGCGCCCGGTCGAGCAGCCGCGCCCGCACCGAGGCGCCGACATCGCGCGGCGGGTTAGCCATCGGCCACCAGCGCTTCGACGTAGGGCCGCATCACCGACCAGAGCCGCGTAGTTTGGGCGTACCGCCAGAGTTGGTCGGGCGTGCAGCACCGGCGGCGCAGTCCCTCGCGCAGCCCCTCCAGGGCGAGGTCCAGGCCGATCTTGTTGCGGTAGCGGAAGCAATCGACGATGGTTTTGGCGGGACTGTAGACCGGGACTTCGATGTTTTCGATCAGGTGGCGTTCGATGCCTTCGGTCAGGGCCGAGCCGCTGAATCGAACGAAGCGGATCGGTGGATAGGCCAGGGTGGGCCGCCAACTTGTCCGGTCGATGGCCATCCAGACGGCGGATGGCATCCGCAGCGTAAGGTCGTGGAACTGGAGTGCGGAGAGCAGACAGATGACGCCCTTGGGAACGAGGATGGCGGCCTCGGCGAACGCATGGCGCGCCTCCACGGGCGCGTCGGCCAGTTGATAGAGTCCACGAGCTGGCCGCACGACCTGGTGGTCCCGCACCAGACGCGCCAGCGTCTCGGGTCCGATCCCGCGCGCCATGAAGTCTTTCAGCCGGAGCATGCCGCTGGCTTTCAGCAGGTCGAGGGCGCGGGTGGCCTGGGAGTGATCCGAAGACATCGTGAGTGATAAATCCGTTGCTTTTGCTAATTCAAGCAGTGGTTTTATCACAGCATCGGGTCAGCGATCAATCTACGAGCCAGGTTTACAAGGCGCGGTGAACCTGGCTTGAAGAGCGTTTGGAAACCGGCTTGGGCGATGGTCCGGGGATGTGGTCGTGAAAGAATCCGCCCGGTCGCCGAGGTGGAGAGGAATAGAGTTGCGGCGCAGGCAAGGCATACCGCCCGCGTTGATCGAGTGAGGTGATTTTTGGAGCATTGACCCATGCGGCATCCAGACGAACTGCTCGATCGGGTTGACCATCAGGATCGGGTGATCGGGCGGGGACGGCGTTCCGAGGTGTATCGCGCGGGCTGGGTCAATTTCCGGGTGGTGAATGCCTTTCTGGTCAATCCGGCGGGGCAGCTTTGGATTCCCCGGCGGGCGGCGACCAAGCGACTGTTTCCGCTGTGCCTCGATGCCAGCATGGGCGGGCATGTCGCGAGTGGGGAGACGTATGAGGAGGCTTTGCGGCGGGAGTTGCGGGAGGAGTTGAATCTCGATCTGGACCGGCAGGCGTGGCGGTGTCTGGCGTATCTGTCGCCGTATGGGCAGCCGCTCTCGGCGTTCATGAAGGTGTACGCAATCACGACGGACCAGGCGCCGGACGACAACCCCGCCGATTTCGTCGAGGCGTTCTGGTGGTCGCCCGACCAGGTGCTGGCCCAAATCGCCAGCGGCGACCGGGCCAAGGACGATTTGCCGACGTTAATCCGCCTGCTGTTCGTATAGGGCGTTCAGTTCCGCCAACGTAATCCGCTGTGCGCCGTGGTGGAGTTTCAGGCGGAAGGAGTGGCTGCTGGCGAGTCTGACGATCAGAGTACCGTCGGCAAGAAGAGCACGGGCGGTGGCTTCAGAATCTGCCTGCCAAACTGCGACTTGGGGGAGCGGCGTACCCAACCGAGAGAAGCCAACGGTGTTCTGCCAATTCCAACCGACGTGTTGATCGGTAACAAGTTGAACGGTAACAAGCCGCCACTCGTTTATTGCGGTAAGACATGCTGCTGCGGTAAGACATGCTGCTTGTAAATCTGGCGCGAGCCAAGGTATGTCTGCTTCCTGGAAGGTGTCCAGCAACACCCCATTCGCAGCATCCCACAGCCGCAGGGTGCAATCCTTCGACCACGACAGAATCCGGCCGTCGGGCAGCACGGTGACGTACACTACCGGACGGGTATGCCCTTCCAGCACGGCCAGCGGCTGGCCGGTGATGCCGTCCCACAGCCGCGGCTTATTCTCATCCGGTGACCACGACAAAATCCGGCCGTCGTTTTCCACCGAACAGGTATGTCCCGCCAGCACGGTGGCGCCGTTCACCGGATGAGTATGCCCCGCCAGCACGGCCAGCGGCTGGCCGCTGTCACTATCCCACAGCCGCAGTGTCTTATCGTCCGACCACGATAGAATCCGCCCGTCGGGCAGTATTGTGGCTCCGGTTACCGAATCGGTATGCCCCTCAAATACCCGCAAACAGGGATTCGGCGCGGCGTGTGCGATCCGCTGCGGATTGCGCAGCCACACCCAGTCGCAGCGACCGGCTTGCAACCACGCCTCCGCCTGCCGGGTCACCGGACTGTCATCAGCGTGTTCGACGGCCAGTTGCAGCAGAATCTTGTAGGCTGGCCAGCGGTCATCGCCCCGGCGCAAGATGTGCTCCCGCTCGCGCCAGAACGCCTCCCACAGCCGGACGTCGCCGGCCAGCGGCCCGCTCTGTTGCAGGGTCGCCCGCCAGTCCGCGCTGACGCCGATGACCCCGTCCGGATCGGGCGGGACGCGCAGCCGGTCCAGCAGGTAGTCAAACCGGGTCAGCAGGGCCAGGGCGTCGGCCACGCGCTCCATGTCCAGCAGGTGGCCGATCCCGTGCCGGTACAGGTACGGCGCCGCTGGGTCGGGCTGCACGGCCAGCGCCAGATCGGCCAGCGCCTCCAGCGCCGTCGCCACCGCGTCCCGGCTCTGGGTGCTGGCGGCCATCTGCTGGCGCAGCGAGAGGTGATAGAGCGTGTACCCGTCCGCGCCTTCCGGGGTGGACGCGCGCTTGAGCAGGGTGGCGATAGCGGCGTCAACACCTGCTGCAAACTGCCCACACTCAGCCGGCGCAACAGGTTCTCGTGATAGGCGGCCAGGCTCGGCGGCAGGCGCTCGTAGCCGTCCAGCACCCGATAGCGGCCGGCGAAAATGTCGTTGATAACGTAGTGGACGTACAGCGGCAGGCCGTCGGCGGCCCGCGCCACCTGTTCCACGAACGGATTGCCGACCTGCTCGCCCTGCTCCCGGTCGTGGCGCAGCAGGTGTTGGCGCAAGGGACCGATGCGTTCCAGCAGGAGGGTGCGAATGTCGCCTTCGCTCATGCCGGGCACGCCGGCCGGGAACGGTTGCCGCGCTTCCGCGAACGCCGCCGGCAAGCCCGCCTCCGGCCGCCCGGCGCACAGCCAGACGATTCCCGGTCCGGCCAGCGCCAGCGGGACCTCGACGGCAAAGCGCGGATCGAGGGCGGCGATCTCGTCCAGCCCGTCCAGCACGAAGAGCACCCGTTTCCCGTCCAGCCGGGCCAGCGTCTCGCGCAACCGCCGCAGCGGTGGCATCGTCTCGGCGCTCGGATCGTCGGGGAGTTGTAGCCACGCCATCAGCCGTTCCCCGGCGAAGCGCAGGAAGGTCTCGCGGTTGCAGCGTTCGTCGCCGACCCGGAACCGGTACGGCAATACCAGGGTGTCGGGCGGCGGCGCGGCCAGTTGTTGCGCGGCCAACCAGGCCAGCAGGCAGGATTTGCCGACTCCCGCCGCGCCCCACACCCACAGCACCCCCTCCGCCGTGGCGGCCAGCGCCTCGGCCAGGATGGCGCATTCGCTGGTCCGGCCCACCCGCCGGCGGGCCTCCTGGCGCATTTCCTCCTGGAAATCGCGCACGGTGAACCGCCGGGTCCGCTCGGCCGGGGTCTCGTCCACCAGCCGGAACAGTTCCAGAAAGCGGTGCAGGGCGGCATCTTCCGACTCGCTCAGGGCCAGGTGGTCCGCGCCCAGCGGGTTGTACTGCAAGCGCACCTCGCCGCGCCGCACGTAGACCTGCGGTACGAGTTCGGTCGCCGGCGGCGCGTCCGGATCGGCGCCGCGCGGCACGCCGTACAGGGCCAGCGGCCACAGCAGCAGGGCCACGGCGCCCCGCACCAGCGCCACCGCGTCGCCGGCGGCGAAGGCCCGCGCCAGGGACGCCGGGTCCGCCGGGGTGTACGGCTGGGCCTGGGGCGTGGGACCGCGCAGCACGCCGTAGCCGCCCCGCCCGTCCCGCACCACCAGATCCACCGTCGCCAGCCAAGCGGTGCATCGCATGGCGTTCAGGAACGGCGCGTCCCAGCCTGCCGCCAGCCGCTCGGCCAGCGCCCGGCGGATGCCGCCGCCGTGCGCCAGCCGGTTGCGCAGGGCGCTGAATGAAGTGGTTTCGGTGCGTGCGCTCCCCGCCGGCCCGTCCAGCAATGGCAGCAGCGTGTCCTGCAGCAGCGCCGGCAACTCCGGCAACAGGGCATCGGCGTCGGGCGCGGGCGGCACCAGCGCGTCCGCCAGCGCGCGCCAAGCCCCGAGTGAAGGCTGTTCCAGGCCACAGTCGTGCAGGCGCCGGCGCAGCGCCGCATCGAGCGGGCCGCGCCGGGTCCGTTCCGCCACCGCCAGCATCACCACCAGCCGCAACAGCAGTTCCACGCTGTCGCAGGCGTACCAGAGCTTCAGCACCGGGTGGGATTCGTCCAGGTAGTCCCGCAGCGGCAGGGCGATGACGGTCGGCAGTTGCGCCAGCGGCAGGGGCGGTTCGGCGGAGGCGGGGACCGGCGGGGACTGGCGCCACTGCGCCAGCAGGTTTGCCTTTTCCCGCGCGTAATCCTCGGCGTCGAGCGCGCCGCTGTCGAGCAGGGTTTTGAGGTCTTGCAGTTTGCGGCGCAGGTCCTCGGTCACGGCGGATTCCTTTCGGCAGGGGTTGCGGTGGCGGGTATGCCACGAAGCATAGTGCGGATCAACCGAAGAATGCGCTGGCGGCCGGCGGGTTCCAAGCGGGGCGGGGAAGGGTGGCCGGAGCCCACCTCACGGGCGGGCGCCCGGCAGCGGTTGCACCTTGCGGATGGCATCGGGCGGCAGACGTTGGGTCGAGGTCATCTCGCCCACGCCCGGAGCACCGCCCAGCGCCTTGTTGGAGCGGACCGGATGCCCGGCTGGCAGCCGGACGGTTTGCCGCACCTCGGGCCGGGCTGGCAGACCGTAGCGCCCCTGCGCCCGTTCCGGCGACGGCAAGCGTCCGGCGGTGGTTCCGGCGGTCAGGTGGCCGCCCGCCGGCACACCGTGCCGCATTTCCCGCTCGGCCTGGGCCTGGCTGGTGTAGCGCCACACCGTGCGCGGTTGGGCGAGCGGTTTGGCGGCGGTGGCCGCGTCGCGGGCCGCGTCCCGCTTCAGGGCGGTGGCCATTGCCCGGGACCAGGCGCGGCTCATTCCCCCGGCATCAACCGATGGGGCCAGCGTCGCGCCGAGGCCGATCACGAGCGACAGGACGAGCGGTTTGACGGTCATCTTTATCTCTCCTTACGAGCCGAATCACGTTCTGAAACCCCGGAACATCGTCCGCAGCACCCGGAAGGGCAGTAGCAGCACCGCGACGATGGCCAGCGTCAGCAGATTGGCGACGACCTGGTTGCGCACACTGCGTGGGATCAAAATTTCGATCACCAGGCAGACCAGCACACCGTTGAACAGCACGCTCGGCGCCCACCCGTACTCGGGCGGCAGCAGCAGGAACAGCTCCACCAGCACCGGTTCCAGGACGACCGGGAGCAGGATCGAGGCGAACACGAACACGATCAGCGCCATTGCTAGCCGCCGCAACTGGAGGATCATCAGGAAGCCGGCCAGGGTCAGCAGCGTCAGGTACAGCAGCGGTTCGAGACCCGGCTCGATCAGGAAGCTGGTCAAGTTTGCCAGTTGCAGCGTTCTCATGCCCCGTTCCCCCTGGTGGTTCAACCACCGGTCGCCGGCGGGGTGTTGGCCATCCGTGGCTTCCCTGACCCATTCCGTATGAGCCCAAACCCGCGCCGGTTGCCGGCTCCTAACCGTCTATCGTGACTTCCTCCTCTGGTGGTGAAGTTCGGCGCCGTCCGTGGCAGTCCGTCGTCCCTGCACCCTACAACGCGCTTCCAGCCCACTTTTTCAGTCGTTCCCCCCTCACTTCCCAACTTTTTCTCTCAAGGGGCGGGGGGATCCCTCAATCCCGGTTCCAGATGTACGCTTCGGCCACCGCCATCGCCTCGTGCGCGGTCTTGGCCCGGCCGTCGCAGCGCTCCCAGGTGCTGAACAGTGCGGCCATTCGCCGGACGTACACGATGCGGTCCGATTCGTTCCACAGGACTTCGTAACCGCTACCCTTGCGGGTTTTGACTTTGCCCAAGTTGATGTCGGCCATGTTGCCTCCGGTAGGGTTGTCGTTCCGAGCGAACCTTCTGCTTGAAACAACGCGGCGGAAACCACTTTTTAAAAAAATCGCGTGAGAATTTTTGAAGTGGCGTGGCGACCGCGCCTGATGAATACAACGCGGGCAGCGTCCGTTTTTTCAACCGGGCGGTTTCCACGAAGTAACGATTCGCTCCCCTCGCCCGCTTGCGGGAGAGGGGGTTGGGGGAGAGGGTATAAATCGTCAGTGACGGGGATATTGAATGGCGGGATCGGAACCCAGCGCCCGGTGAATCGCTGTCCGCGCCGCCCCGCGCGCCACGCCGATCAACCACTCGCCGTGGGATCCCAGCGCCAGGTTCAGGGCATCGGGCGCCGCGCGGTCGATGGCCGGCGCCAAATCCCGGCCGCGTTCGCTCAGCAGGTAAATGCGCTGGTTGCCCGAGCCGGCCAGCGGATGGGTCTGGGGCCGGCGTTCCCGGTAGGGGCCGGCCACCAGCACGTCAATTCCGGCCAGTAGGTGGGCTGATCCTGCGCCACGGCGGCGCAGCGCGGCCAGGGTATAACCGGAATAGCCCAGCACGTTCCATTCCGGGCGGGCGGCTTTCAGGTGTTCCAGCAACTCCGCCAGAGGTTCCGCTTGGGCGAACGGTTCGCCGCCGGTCAGGGTCAGGCCGTCCAGCGGATAAGGGATGGCGAGGAGGGCTCTGGCGACCTGCTCGACGGCGACCGCTACGCCGGCGTCGGCGTCCCAGAGATGCGGGGTGAGGCACCCCGGACAGTGCAACGGGCAGCCGGCCACCCACAGGGCGACCCGTATTCCCGGTCCCAGCGCTGTTACCGGATGGGCCATGGCGTAAACGCTGAGCTTCATGGCTAATGAAAATTGAACGGCAGCACCGTCCGCAGTAGTTCCAGCGGATCGCCGGGCTTGGCGAGGAATTGCCGCACGGCTGCCACCCGCCCGTGCGCCAGCGGCAACTTATGCTCGACGGGGACGAGCAGGGCGTCGGCGTCGGCGTCGCGCCACGGTTCGCCCCATGCGGCGGCGATGGCCCGGCAACAGGCGCCGATCAGCCGCACCAGCGGTCCCTGTTCGCGGGCGGTGGCCAGCGCGTAGCCCTCCACTGCCAACTTCCGGGCCGCCGCCGGATCGGTGGGTTGCAACAGGAACCCCCGGTACAACTGGATCAGCGGCCAGGGATGCCCCTCGTCCACCCGCCAGGCTGCCCGTTGGCCGAGGTAGGCCGCGCGCAGGGATTCCTCGGGCCGCTGCACCAACCAGCGCACCAGCAGATGATGGGGATATTTGTCGGCGTCGGCATCGGAACCGGCCAGCCGCGCCACCGCTTCCGGCAGCGGACCAACGACCGCCTCAACCGCCGCGCGGACCTCGGTGTCCGCGCTGGCCAGGTCGTCCATCAGGACGATGGCGCGATAGGTCTGCGTCTGTCGGGCATCTCGCCGTCCTTCTTCAGGGTTGGATAAGCGGGCGAACGCGGCCAGCGCCTGATCGAATAGCCCCACCGCTGCCGCGTGGTCGCCGCGAAAGGCCGCGTGCTGCCCCAGGCTCGATTGCACCTGCGCCCAGTAGCGCAACCCCGGCACGGCCTTGGGCAGGTCGCGCCAGCGGTCGATGACCCGGCTGGCCTGGGCAAAGTCGTAGCCATTGGTGGCGGTGACGGCTGCATTGAGTTCGGCGCGACAGACCAGATGGGCATTTTCATCTAACAGGCCATTGCTAAGTTTTGTCGTTTCGTCGATCCAGGACTGTTCGGTTTTCCCTAAATGGTTGGCTTCGGCCAGTTTGGCGGTGAGCCACAACAGATGCGCCACGGGCGGCAGCGCTTGGCCCGCTGGCGACCAGCGTTCCAGCCATTTCACCTGCCGGCCCAGCACCCGCAGATCGATGGCCTTGCTTTCCAGATGGCCGAGGGTGTGGTCGAGATACCGCCGCCAGAGCGCCACGTCGTTCTGGCTGGCTTGGCCCAGCCGTTCCAGGATGGTTCCCGCCAGACTGCCCGGCTGGCCGGCTTCCGGTTGCGCCAGCAGCGTCGCCCAGTCCCCGCCTTCCAGGGTGATGCCGCGATCCAGCCATTCCCAGGCGCGGCCGATGGCGGCGGCGTCGCCGGGCAGGAAACAGGCGCCTACGAAGCCAGTCTTTTTAAGGCATTCGCGGGAATGCGAGGCGGGACTGCCCCAGATAAACGCCAGGGCGTCCACATAGCCGTTGAAGGGGGAACCGTCCTTGGCGATGACCTGAATCTGGCATTGAATCCGCGCCGCCCGGTCGGGGTAGGCCTGAGACAGGCGCAGGATGGCGTCGTAAGTGATGGCCGGCCATTCCTTGCCGCCGCCGAACTCGGCGCGCTGCTCGACCTGGACGGTGAGGGTGGTGGGACCCGCCAGCGGCAGCAGTCGCAAGACCAGATCGATCAGCCGCAACACCCCGAAGGTCCAGCGTTCGCTCGCCGCGGTCGGCAATTGTTGCACGGTGACGCCCAGCACCCCGGCCGGTGCGTTGAGGACCGCCTGCACCACGCGATCGATCTCGGCGATGCTCCCCTCGTCCGTCGCATGCCAGCCGCGCGGCAGGGGCGCGAGACCATGGGCTTTCGGCAACAGCAGACCGACCAGACGGCCGAGGGTACGGTCCCCAGGATTCAGCGCTTCCGCCGTGCCGTCGAAGGTCGTGCCCGTTTCGTCGATCAGCAGGGTCCAGCCAGAACAGGGTTGCAAACCCCGGATGTCATTGGGGTGTAAAGCAGGTTGGCCGACGGGCGGCAGGGGGTGTTTGACTGGAGCGGTCGCCGGCGCTTGCGCTGGTTGGATGGGACCGGAAGGCAGCTTGACCGCGCTGATGGGCTTGCCGTGCTGGCGCCGTTGCTCGGCTTCCTTGTTGCGGCGGCCGGCCTGAGCGCCTCTTTCTACTTTTTCTTTGGCCTTCTGTACCAGATCGTCGCGGCCGCGCTGCTCGAGTTTGGCGAGCGCCTCTTTCACTTCCCGGCTGTCCTGGCCGTGGGTTCTGCCCAGGTCGTAGAACGATTTCAACAAATCCCGGGCTTGCTGGCCGCGCCGCAGGCGTTCCTGAATCGCCGCCTCCTGATCAGGGTAACTGGCCCGGCATTCGGTCAGGACGAGGTCCAGCTGCGGTTTCGCCGCCGAAGG
>WBZP01004660.1_pt1 | contig 14214 bp, 11 predicted proteins | sample 5204301 | NCBI WGS metagenome assembly WBZP01 (sample SAMN12412401, study PRJNA552823) | activated sludge metagenome | isolation source: activated sludge from nitrification reactor of wastewater treatment plant... | place: USA: Pennsylvania | collected 2017 | reverse complement strand
GTCGGCGAGGGCACGCAGCGCGGTGGGCAGCGCCTCGACGTCGGTGCGCAGGTCGGTGCGGGGTTCTTCGGTGCGGGGTTCTGGCGTCACGGGAGCACTGTGCCACGACGTTCCGGACGGCGTCCCTCGCTGGGTCGGGGTTGCGGTGCGCGGGTGGGACCGTCGAGGGCTCGCCGATGGTCGGGACGCGTGCGACCGAGGGCTATGCCGCCAGGGGCGCCGCTCGTACGCTTGGCCGGCGTCGGGTGTGTTGTCCCGGGGAGGGGGAGGCGAGTTGATCGCGCGTCGGGGTGGCTGTTCCGAGGATCTGGGTCAGGAAGGGCGCCTTCGGGGACCGGGCTGCCCGGCCTGGAGTTGAATGTGGCGCGCCTGAGATGGATTGAGATGTACCCGTCGTCCGGTTCGCCGCAACGTCTCTGGCATGTGATTCCGGCGGTGGATCGGGTTGCCCGCAGCGCCGCCTCGGTGTGCGCCCTGTACTCGGAGGTGCTCCAGGAGCAGGTATCGATCGACTGCCCGTGGTCGAGGGTGTGGATCCACCTCACATGGGATCGGGAGGGCGGGGAAGCCGCTGTTCTCCCTCGATACCGGACGGAGTTGGGCCGGAAGGTTTTCGGGGGCGTCATCCAGGTTCGCGGGGACTTGGATGGAATCCCATGTCTCGAGTTGCGAGGAATGATTCTCGGTGCAGTCCATGAGGTGATGACGGCGATGGCAACAAGATTGTCGCTGTCGATCGCTCCCTTCGAGACAGTCAGGGATCATGTGGAAGGTGTGCCGGACCTCGTCTTCAGATGGAACAGCCCGTGGAAGGCGTCGCCCGATCGGAAGCTCCGGGCGCGTGCACGCTATGTGGCCGATGAGGACGGGTTCGGGCGATCGACCGTGGAGTTCGTCAATGTCGATGGTCTGCGAGTTGAGAGCTCTCCCATCAGGGCGCCCGTCTGGGTCGAGGACTACCAGCGATCGGCCCGGACGCTGTCGTGGTTCACCGGCAGCTGCGTCGTCTTCTCCCCCTATGCAGTGCGGAGAATCGGTTTCATCGGCGAGCCACAGTTCATCTGTGTCTCACGGGAGGACGGATCCCTTCAGTTGGACGAGGCGCCGGAACCGGACTACCCGGATCCCGTATGAGTTACTCGGGTGGGGGCAGGCTTCCTCGGATCGTCGACGTCCTCCAGCCCCGGATGGAGAAGTACGACGAACTGCTCTCGGCGGGGCAGATTCTTCTCGCGCTGGGCTTGGCCCTGGTTTCGTCCTTCGCCCTGATGATCCCGGCCGTGGGGTACGTGGAACCGCGGCTACCCGAGCCCGATGTCGCCCCGTTCTCCTATGCGTATCTGGTCATGAAGTACCTCTTGGCCTGGGGTATTGCATGGATCTTGGTTCGCCTGCTCGCCACGTTCTTCCTCTGGCTGATCGCGGAGTTGCTCGGTCAGAGGCGGTGACTGTGAGGGCGAGGCGCAAGGAGCTATGCAGGGCAACCGCCCTGAATCACGGGAAGAACTGCTCGGCCAGGTAGGTGATCCAGCCGTTGTCGGCGTCCGTGTGGTCGAGCCAGGCGAAGACCTCGGCGCCGGCGGCGCGCTGGCGGGCGAAGCCTTCGACGAGGTGGGTCAGGTCGCTCGCCATCGGCTTGGCGGCGGGGTCCGTGCCGGCCATGGCGGACAGGAAGACCGGCGCCCCGGGGACGAGCGTGTAGGTGTAGATCCGCGGGCTCTGGTTGACGATCGCGTAGTCGAGCGGGGGCAGCTTCGGGTGCTTGGCGTAGTACGCCGCCGCCTCCGCCCCGGAGTAGAAGGTCAGCCGGTCAACCGTGATCACCACGGCACCGCTGCCGAGGGTCCGCACCGACTTGAGGCTGGCCAGCTCGAGGTTGGGCGCCGTCCACGGGGTCGGCACCCAGGTGGGCGCGGCCGGTGACGGGGTCGGCTCCGGGCGGCGGCTCGGGCTGGGCGAGCGCGACGCCACCGTCTTGCGCGGGGCCATCGTCGCGCCCGGGAACGATCGGGCGGTTCCCGACGCCGAGGCCTTCGTGTCGAGGGCGGTCGAGACGGCCGCGGGGCGCAGCACGGTGAGCGTCGCACCGACCACCAACCCCGCGACGACCGCCCCCACCAGCGAGAGGATCACCACCCGCACGGGACTCCGGTTCGTCACGCTGAGCATTCTTGCGGATGCTCAGAGTTATGTCTCGGTCCTGCCCGGCGCGTCCTGCCGAAGCCTCGACCGCCCCCGGGTGAGCATGGCGACATGACCGCGACCGCGACGCGCACCGCCGAGGTGATCCCGGTGACCCCGGCCGCGGGCGCCCTCGCCGCGGTACAGGCCGCCGCCGGCTCGCTCGTCGTCGTGCTCGTTCCCGTCGTGCTCACCTGGGTGGTCACCGGCGGCGGCGACGCCTCGTGGGCGGACGTCGTCCGGGTCGCCGGGGCGCTCTGGCTGCTGGCCCAGCACGTGCCGGTCGCCCTCGAACCGGACGGCGCGCTCGGCCTCACGCCGCTGGCCCTGGCCGTCGCGCCCCTCATCGCGTGCGCCCTCGCCGGGGTGCGGCTGGCCCGCACCCTCGACCCCCGGGCCGAGCGGATCGCCGCCGGGGCGACTCGGGCGGCAGCCAGCCCGACGCCCTGGACCGCCCTCGCCGCGATGGCCCTCACCCATGGGGCGATCGGGGCTGCGGTGGCCGCCGCCGCATCCGGCCCGTTCGGCCGCCCCGTGCTCTGGCAGGCCGCCGCCTGGCCCGCCCTGGCTGGGTTCGCCGGCGGGCTCTGGGGCAGCCTCGCCTACACCGCCGGCGGCCTGCGTGCGGGCCTCGGTGCCGCCCTCGACCGCCTGCCCTGGTGGATCGCCCGGTACCTGGCGGGCGCCGTCCGAGGTCTGCTCGCCCTGGGCAGCGTCGCGCTCGCCGTCGTGCTCGGGGCCGTGGTGCTCGGGTTCGGCCGCGTGCTCGACCTCTACCAGGTGCTCGGCGGTGGCGTGCTCGGCGCCGCGATGATCACGGTGATGCAGCTCGCCTGGCTGCCCAACCTGGTCGTCTGGGTGGCCGCGGCGCTGACCGGCGTGCCGTTCGCCGTCGGCGCCGGCAGCGAGATCTCGCTGCAGTCCAGCACGCTCGGGCCGTTGCCGGCGGTACCGGTGCTGGCCGCGCTGCCCGACCCCGGCCCGATGCCCCGCTACGCCCTGCTCGCGCTGCTGGTGCCCGTGATCGCGGGCACGATCGCTGCCGAGCGGCTGCTGGTCGAGCCCCCGCTGGCCGACGACGGCCCGCTCGCCGGTGCCCGGGGCGCTGCCGTCGACCTGTTCGGGCTGGTCCTCACCTCGGGGCTGCTCGCCGCGGGGCTGGCCGCGCTCGCCACCGGTGCCGCCGGCCCCGGTCGCCTCGCCGTCACCGGACCCGTCGCCTGGCAGGCCGGTGCCGCCTACGCCGCCGCGGTCGCGCTCGGCGGTTCGCTCACCTGGATTGTCCGACGCGCCGCCCCTACCGCGGCCGAGGCCTGGGCCGACTATCGTCGGCAGGTGTGAGCTCGCGGGTCGTCGTCCTCGTCTCGGGCTCGGGCACGCTGCTGCAGGCCCTGCTGGACGGCAGGCGCACGTCCGGCGATGGAGTCGATGCCTTCGACGTCGCCGCGGTGGTCAGTGACCGGGACGACGCCTACGGCCTGACCCGGGCCCGCGAGGCCGGGGTGCCCACCGCCGTCGTCCGGCCCGGTGACTTCGCCGACCGCGCCACCTGGGACGTCGCCGTCGCCAAGTCGGTCGGTGTCTTCTCGCCCGACCTGGTGGTGCTCGCCGGGTTCATGCGGCTGCTCGGCCCGGCCTACCTCGAGGCGTTCGGCGACCGGACGATCAACAGCCACCCCGCGCTACTGCCCGCCTTCCCGGGGGCGCACGCCGTCCGGGACGCGCTGGCCTACGGCGTCACGGTGACCGGCACGACGATCATCCTGCTCGACTCGGGCGTCGACACCGGCCCGGTGGTCGCCCAGCGCGCGGTACCGGTCGAGCCGGACGACGACGAGGCGAGCCTGCACGAGCGGATCAAGGTGGTCGAGCGGCAGCTGCTGCTCGAGGTGGTCACCCGGATGACCCGGGACGGCTGGCGTGTGAACGGACGGAGAGTGGAGTGGCGATGAGCGGCCCCATGGACGGCTCAGTGGACGGCTCAGTGGACGGCTCGGTGGACGGCTCGGTGGACGGGCGCATCCCGGTGCGGCGTGCCCTGGTCTCGGTCTACGACAAGACCGGTCTGGAGGAGCTCGCGATCGGGTTGCACGCGGCGGGGGTGGCCCTGGTCTCGACCGGCTCGACCGCGGCGCGGATCGCCGCCGCCGGGGTGCCGGTCACCGAGGTGGCCGATCTGACCGGCTTCCCCGAGTGCCTCGACGGGCGGGTGAAGACCCTGCACCCGCGGGTGCACGCGGGCATCCTGGCCGACCGGCGGCTGCCCGAGCACGTGCGCCAGCTCGACGAGCTGGGCATCGAACCGTTCGACCTCGTGGTCGGCAACCTCTACCCGTTCCGGGCGACGGTCGCCTCGGGCGCCGGGCTCGACGAGTGCGTCGAGCAGATCGACATCGGCGGGCCGTCGATGCTGCGGGCCGCCGCGAAGAACCACCCGAGCGTGGCCGTGGTCACCGACCCGGCGACCTACCCCGAGGTGCTGGACGCCGTCCGCGGCGGCGGGTTCGACCTCGCCGCGCGCCGCCGGCTGGCCGCGATGGCGTTTGCGCACACCGCCTCCTACGACACCGCGGTCGCCCAGTGGTGTGCCGAAACCCTCTGCAGGACAACGGGTTCTGATCTGGACGGCGGGTGGCCGCCCTACCTGGGGCTGGCCCTGGAGCGGGCCGCCGTGCTGCGCTACGGCGAGAACCCGCACCAGCGCGCGGCCCTGTACGTCGACCAGGGGGCCGGCAGCGGTGCCGGCGCGACGGTGCAGGGCATCGCCCAGGCGACCCAGCTGCACGGCAAGGAGATGTCGTACAACAACTACGTCGATGCGGACGCCGCGCTGCGGGCCGCGTACGACCTCGACGACCCCGCCGTGGCGATCGTCAAGCACGCCAACCCGTGCGGCATCGCGGTCTGCGGCGCCGACGAGGACATCGCCGTCGCGCACGCGAAAGCCCATGCGTGCGACCCGGTCTCGGCGTTCGGCGGGGTGGTCGCGGCGAACCGGCCGGTCACCGCCGCGATGGCCGCACACCTCGCCGAGATCTTCACCGAGGTGATCGTGGCGCCGGGGTTCGAGCCGGCGGCGCTGGCCACGCTGAGCGCGAAGAAGAACGTCCGGCTGCTCGAACTCGACAGCAGTGCACTCGACAGCAGTGCACGCGACACCACCCGACGCAGCGGCTACCGGCGCGACCCGGTGGAACTGCGCCAGGTCTCCGGCGGCATGCTCGTGCAGGCCACCGACCGGGTCGACGCCGCCGGGGACGACCCGGCGACCTGGCAGATGGTCAGCGGCGAGGCCGCCGACGCCGCCACGATGGCCGACCTCGTGTTCGCCTGGCGCGCCGTCCGGGCGGTGAAGTCGAACGCCATCCTGCTCGCCGCCGGGGGGGCGAGCGTCGGCGTCGGCATGGGGCAGGTGAACCGGGTCGACTCCTGCCGGCTGGCGGTCAGCCGGGCGGGCGCCGAGCGCGCCCGGGGCGCGGTCGCGGCGTCCGACGCGTTCTTCCCCTTCCCCGACGGGCTGATGGTGCTGGTCGACGCGGGGGTGCGGGCCGTCGTCCAGCCCGGCGGGTCGATGCGCGACGACGCGGTGATCGCCGCGGCGCGCGAGGCGGGCGTGACCATGTACCTGACCGGCACCCGGCACTTCTTCCACTGAGTGCCGGTGCCGACGTGATCCGCTGGGAGGTCCCCCCCACGCAGCGCCTCGCGTTCGTCGGGGTGCTGACCCTGATGGTCTCGGCGCTGGTGGTGACCGTCGTCGCCGACGACTTCCGCCCCGGCGGGTACCTGCTCGCCCTCGCGCTCGGGTCGGCCGCCGTGATCCGCGCCACCATGCCGGAGAAGTACTGCCTCGGGCTGCTGGTGCGCTCGCGCGGGTTCGACGTCGCCACGGCCTCGGCACTGGCCGTGGCCGTGGCGGTGAGCACCGCCATCGTGCCCGGCTGATGCCCCGAGTGGCCCAGCGGGCACCCCGGACGGCCGATACCGGTGGCCCGGACGGGTGAGGTCGATGCCCCGACTGGCTGATCAAGGAATGTCGCGGGTCCTCCGACGTCCAGAGCATGACCTCAAACCCACACCCGCCGCAGTCGCTCTCCCGCCGGCACCTGCTGGCCCTGGGCGCTGTCGGTGTCGCGGGGCTCGGGGCTGCTGGGGGGATCGGGATGAGCACGTGGCCGGCGACGGCCGAGCCGTTCCGCACCGTGCCGGCCCTGCCCGCGCCGCTGGCCAGCCGCTGTCGTTTCGGTGCCTGGCCGGCCGGGCGCAACCTGCCCAGCGATCACCGCGCGCTGGAGCGGCTGCTGCGGGTACGCCTGCCGATCACCTCGTGGTACGACAGCTGGTCGGAGGGGTGGAACACCGACCAGGCGCGCCGGCTCGCGGAGCTGGCGGTCGGGCGCGACCCCTACGAGTTCGTCATCTCCTGGGAGCCGCCGGACGACGTCCGGCTCGCCCGGGTGGCCGCCGGTGACTACGACCGCTACATCGCCGACTACGTCACCGGCGCAGCCGCCTACCCCGGCCCGGTGGTGCTCCGCCCGTTCGCCGAGATGAACCTGCGGTCCCAGATGTGGTCGGTCGACAATGCCGGCGGCCTGGTGCCCGAGGGCGTCGAGGTGTGGAAGGCCGCCTGGCGCCGGATCGCGACGGTCGCCCGCGCCCAGCGCGCCCCCAACGTGTCGCTGATGTTCTGCGTCAGCAGTGGCGACGAGGGCCGCCCGATGGAGGAGTACTGGCCCGGTGCGGAGTTCGTGCAGTCGCTCGGCATCGACGGCTACAACATGGGCTGGCGTGCCAACGGCGCTCCGATGCTGACGCCCGCGGCCATGATCGGCCCGATGTACGAGCGGTTGTGCCTGCTGCACCCCACCGCCGAGGTCACCATCGCCGAGACCAGCAGCGCGCAGGGGACGGGCAAGGCGAAGTGGTTCGAGGACCTGTTCTCGCTGCGCCGGTTCACCCGGCTGCGCCGGGTGATCTTCTTCCACGAGAACAAGGAGCGGGACTGGCGGCTCAACTCCGACCCGAACACCCTCGCGGTGTGCCGGCGGCGGCTGCGCCAGTCGGTGGGCGCGCTACCCGCTCCCGCGTAGCAGCGCCGTCCCCTGGTCGGACCCGCAGGTCGGGCCGTGCGGCTCGAGCCCGAGCACGTCGCACCTGATCACCGTGCGCAGGGCGGGGTCGGCCGCGGGCGGCGGGGTGACCGTGGCGATCACCTGGGTCTGCGACGTCCAGTGCCAGGGGCCCAGGGTCACCCCCTCGGGAAGGGGCAGCGCGCTGCGCTCGCCGTTGCCCAGGCGCAGCACGGTGCGCCCGGAGGCCAGGAACGTGCCGTCGGGTGAGGGCGTCCCGCGTTCCACCGTGCCGCAGCCCATCGGCGCCGACACCACCCGTTCGGCGAGGTCGATCGTGCGGATGCAGCCGTCGCCCCACTGCACGGCCCGCTGGGCGGCGGGGGAGAACGGCGGGTCGGCGAGTTCGGCGTCCACGATCTGATCGACCGACGACTCGACCGACGGCGACCCGGCTGGCGACCCGGACGGCGACCCGGACGGCGCCCACAGCCACACCGACGGACGCCCCGTCGCCGGGTCCGGCCCGGTGGTGGCGATCCCGGCCTCCGACCACTGCACCAGCCGCTCGCCGGGGACGTCGCGGGCCACGATGAGGCTGCCCCTGGTGGTCTCGCGCACCTCGAGGTGCAGCGTGGTCGCCGTCCGGCTCGTGACGATGGCCAGCCGCTCGCCGACGGGATCGAACACGGGCGGGGCGATGCCGGTCGCCAGCCGGGTCGTCGGGCGGACGACCGGGTCGGTGTCGCTCCGGGTGGTGAAGCGCAGGGCCACGCCGGCCTCGCCGCCCCGCTCGCGAACCCGTGCCCCGATCAGGCCCACGCCCGGCCCGCTGTGCCAGGAGGTGGCCTCGATCAGGCCCGGCAGCGTGATCTCCCCGATCTCCTGGAGGAGGATCCGGTCCTTGGCCGTACCGAGCTGCGGGCCCTGGTCGTCTCCGGAGTAGCCGTTCATGCCCAGGACGGCGAGCCAGCGCAGGTAGGTGCCCTCGTCGGTGATCGGGCCGGTGACCCGCTGCGGTTGGAAGATCACGCCGCCCCAGCTGGGCAGGTAGGACTGAGCCTGATCAGACGCCACGCGGGCGCAGGCCCCGGTGGGGAGGTCGCAGCGGACCAGCGCCGGCACGGGCAGCACCGGGCGCCCGTCGGGCGCGACCGTGGTGAGGTCGAAGTGGGCCGGTGCGGCCAGCGCCAGGATGGTGTGATCGTCGGGCCACGACAGGGTGCCGAGATCGGCCACCCCGTCGCCCAGCGTGCGGCGAACCCCGGCCGAGATGGCGTCGTAGTCCACGATGGCCCACCGTGCCCGTGGGCCCAGGCTGACGGCGGATTGGTCCGGGGCTATGCACGGGGAGCGCGGGACGGGCCGGCCCGTGGTCAGATCGACCACGCACCCCGAGGTCTTGGACTCCTCGTACCGGAGAGCTGCCGTGCCGTCGGAGGTGAACGCCGTCACCGGGCCGGCGATCGTCTTCGTGCCCCGGTCGGGGTGCCACACCAGGATCCGGCCCAGGTCGTCGGTGCCGACGAGCCCCGCCGGCCCCCACAGGTAGAAGGGGGAGGTCAGGCCGGTCGGTGGGGCGACCCGGGGGGTGACCGGCCGGCCGTCGAGATCGGTCAGGGTGATGCCCCAGCGCGAGACGAACCCGATGGCGGTCGACGCCTCCGGGAGCGGGACGGCGTACGCGATGGTGGTGCCGTCGGGCGACACGAGCGGATTCTGGCCGGTCAGGTTCGCACCGCCCGGCCCGGCCGGCGGCGCCAGCGGCTTCAGGGCGCCGTCGGCACCCCACACCACCAGCCGTGAGGTGGCGTCGACCGTGCCCCACCGGGTCACCGCGATCCGGTTGGACGTCAGCGCCAGCACGGGCCCGCGCGGGGAGACGGCGAGCAGGGCCGCGCCGACCACGTCGGCGGGCAGGTTCACGGTCCGGCCCCGGTAGGTCAGCGTCGGGGCGCCCTCCCGGCCCCTCACCGTCGGCAGGTCCGCGGTCGCGGCGGCGTCCAGGCGGGGCAGCGCGTCGAGCCAGGCCGTGAAGGCGGGGTCGACCACGGGTGCGGCGGCGCTGGCGGTGGCACTCCCGGTGGGGCTCGGTGCGGCGGCCGAGGGGGCCCCGGAGACGTGGGTGGTCAGCAGCCGGGCCGTGCCGCCCGCCAGGGCCAGCGCCACCACGGCGCCGGCGGCGACCAGGGCGCGGCGCCGGGCCCGGACGGCGCGTCCCCGGCGGGCGATCCGCTCCATGGCGGCGGCGGCGTCAGAGTGGTCGAGGGTGGGGTCGTCGAGGGTGGGGGAGGCGTGGTCGGCGACCCGACGGATCAGGTCGCCGAGGTCGCGCTCGAAGGAGTCGTTCACCAGGCCGCCGTCTCGATCACGTCGCCCGCGGCCAGGTCGTGCATCCGCGTGGTCGCCGTCCGCCGGTACCGCGCCGCCTGGCCGACGCGACAGCCGAACGCGGCGGCGACGGACGCGTCGTCCAGCCCGTCGAGGTGGTGCAGCACCAAGGCGGCGCGCTGCCGGGGCGTCAGCTGGGCGAGGTGGCGCAGCAACCGCTGCTCCTCACCGGCGTCAGGGGTGCCGGGGTCGGCGTCAGGGGCGGGGTCGGCGTCCGGACGGCGCCACGGCTGTCGCCAGCGCGACGTCGCCAGCCGGGCCAGGACCCGTCGCGCGCAGTCCGGCAGATCGCCCGGGAGCGGGTCGGTCGTGCCGTAGGCCAGCCAGAGCCGGGCCAGAACCGACTCGACCAGCTCGCCGGCACGGTCGGCCCGCCCCGTGAGCAGGTAGGCGGTGCGCAGCAGACCCGGAGTCGCCTCGGCGACGAAGGCACCGAAGGGCTCCCCACCCGTGTCCACACGAGCACGGTACCTGCGCGGCGGTCACGTCGTCCGCATGCAGGTCGTCGAGGTGACCTCGCAGATCACCGTCTGCGTGTCGTCCAGGACGGGCTGCTCGGGGTCCTGCACCGAGACCGAGGCGGACACCCGCGTACCGACCGCCCACGACCAGTCGCCCACCCTGACCCCGCTCGGGAAGGTCCAGCGTCGGGTCTGACCGGTGGTCAGGTCCACCAGGGTGCCGTCCGGGGCGAGCAGGTACCTCCCGTCGGGGCTGAGTTTCCCCTCGGTGGGGTGGACGGCGCAGGCCCGGCCGGGTGAGGTGACGTCCCTGACCAGGTCGATCACGTGCGCACACCCGCCGGCGAACCGGACGGCGAACGTGGACGGCTCGGCGGAGACGTCGGCCGCAACGGCGCCGTCGTAGCGGCGCACCCGACCGGTGTCGGGGTCCCAGACCACCACCCCCTTGCGGTCGAGGATGCTGGCCACCACACCGGCCTCGGAGAGGTCCGTCAGGACTCCGGGGAGCTCGCGCTCGGCGACGGTGCTCCCGGTCGCCGTGTCGATGACCCGGATGCGCGACATCCCGTTCGCGGGCGGGGCCACGACGGCCGCCCGGGCACCGTCGCGGGAGAGCACAGCCGGGGTTGCCGAGGTCGCCACCAGGGTCGCCGTCGCGTCGGACGTGGTGCCATCGACACGGAGCACCGCGTACGGCGCGGTGGGCGCCCTGTCGGGCGCGGCCCGGAGGAAGGCGGCCAGCACTGTCCGGTCGCGCTGGAGTCGCCAGGCCGTCACGGACATCAGGTCGGGTACCCGCATCACCCGGTCGCCGAGGGTGATGGTGGGCGATGGGGCGGAGTCGACCCAGGTAACCGTGGGAACGGACGGCGCAAAGGGCAGCGAGCCGTACCAGCGCAGGAGCGCTGCCCGCCGCGCCGCGTTGCTGCCCTCGGTGATGGTCGAGACCTGCGACCCGTCGATGCCCGGCCAGCCGGGCAGCCAGAAGATCGGGTGGCCGACGGACACGCGGTGGCACCGCATGGTGGTCAGGGTGCAGCGGACCCAGGCCTCGACCGCGCTCTCCTGAGGCGCGGCGTCCATGACCAGCAGGACGGCCTCGTCCTCGCTGAGCCAGTGTTCCGCCCCGAGGATGTGCACCCCCTCGTGGACGGTGTGTGGGGCGGCGGACGATGTCGGTTGGAGAACGCCGTCGCGGGCGATCACCCACCGTCCGGCCGGTCCGATGCCGGTGAACGTCCGCGGCGGCGAGGCTGCCGGCCCGCAGGGCGTCCCGGGGACGGCGTCGCCGGTGGTGAGGTCGAGCAGGCAGGTGGCGCCGTCCCTGACCACGGCGAAACGGCCGTCCGGGGAGGTCCCAACCGTGTCGGCGGTCAGCGCAGAGCGTGCGCCCCCGGGCCTCCACACCGTCAGCCCACGGGCGCTGGGGAGAACCACGCCCCCGGGCCCCCAGGCAGCGATCGCCATCTGGGGCGGCAGCTCGGGCCCGGTCTCCGGGCGGCTTTCGCCCGTCGCGACGTCGACGATGACGTACCGGCTCGCCGCCGCATAGCGAGGGCCCACGCTGCTGACGACCTGGGTTCCGTCGGGCGAGACCGCCATGGTCGCCACCCCGGCGAGCAGTGAGGTGACCGACCCGTCTCGGTCGACCCGCACCGCGACGCCACTCGAGGGGTCGACCACCGAACGGTCCGTCCGCAGCTGGAGCACCAGGCCGCTCGGGGTCGGCCACCACCTGTCCACGCCGACCACCTCGGTCGGCAACGCCGTGGTGCGGCCCTGGTAGCTGAGGGTCGGGGCGCCCTCGGCCCCACCGATGACCGGCAGGTCACTCAGGTCGGCCGGTGGCAGCGAGGCGACCCAGGCCTCGACCACCGAGCCGGTCGGTGTGGTCGCCGGGTCGGCACGACGGGTGCCGGCCGTCGGCATCACCACCTGCGACGCGCCGACCACGCCCGCCACCAGGGCCGTCGCGGCGACCAGGCCGGTCGTGGTGCGGCGCCGCCGGATCGTGCGGGCTCGCTGCAGCACGGTCGCCGTCCGGACGGCGTGGTCGGTGGCCATCGCGTCGGCGGTGGCCGTCATCGTGCGGGCGAGCCGGGCCTCGAGCGGGTCGGGGCCGTCGTCGGGTCGCGTCGTCATCGGGTCACCTCCTCGTCGCGGGCGTCGGCGGCCAGTTCGGCCGCGAGCAGGGTGCGCATCCGTGCCAGGCCGCGGTGGGTGTGCGACTTGACCGTGCCCACCGAGCAGCCGAGCGCCGCGGCCACCTCGGCCTCGGGCAGGTCGTCGAGGAACCGCAGGACGAGGGCCGCCCGCTGCCGCGCGGGCAGGTGGTCGAGGTGACGCACCAGCCGGTCGCGCTCGGCCCACTGCTCGGTCGGGTCGTCCCGCGCCGCGGGTTCGGGCAGGTCCGCGATCGGCCGCTCCCGGGTCCAGGCGCGGCGCCACCACGACGTCGACTGGCGCACCAGGGCGGTGCGCGCGTAGGCGTGCAGCGCGCCGTTGCGGCGGACGTCGTCCAGCGAGCCCCAGCGCAGGTACAGCTTCGCGAGCACGGTCTGCACCAGGTCCTCGGCGCGGCCCGCGTCGCCGGTGAGCAGGCAGGCGGTGCGCAACAGGGCCGGGGACGACGCGGTGACGAACGCGTCGAAGTCGTCCGCGTCGGGCCCCCGCAGCGATCCCATGTCGAGCCAAACGCTACGGGCGTCACGCCCGGTTTACCGCCGGGTGGCCCGGCGGCAGGGTGAGGAGTCGACCGGCCCGCCGCCCCCCGACGTCCCCGCGGGGACGCCCCGCCCCTGGTTCCACCCCCATCTCACCCCGAACCACCCCCCGGCCGCCAGCGCGGATCATGGGGAACCGCGTAGATTGGCCGAGCGTCCAGCGTGCAGAGCCCAGCGTCGAGGAGATCGCGGATGAGCGAGCAGCCGATGGCCCAACCAGCCCCCCTGGCCCCGCCGGCCGGGTCGTCACTGACCCTGACCCCACCGGCCGCCCCGGCGGCGGTGGCCACCACCCAGGCTCCGCGGATCGCGCCGCAGGTCGACGCCGCCGCGCTGCCGGGTCTGGACGCCAAGGTCGACAGCTACCTGCAGGCGCTGATCAGCGAGGCCCCGCAGTCACCCGGCTTCGCGGCGAAGGCCAACGACGTGCGCACGATGGGGGACGCCGACATCCGGCGTGCCGCCGAGACCTCGAACACGCTGCTCAAGACGCCGGTCAAGGCGCTGCAGGAGGGCGGGCTCAGCGAGGGATCGAAGATCGGCAAGACGCTGGTCGAGCTGCGCCGGACCGTCGAGGACCTCGACCCGGCGGGCGCCAAGGGCGCGAAGAAGATCTTCGGGATCCTGCCGTTCGGCGACAAGGTCGAGGACTACTTCCGCAAGTACCAGAGCGCCCAGGGCCACCTGGACGCCATCCTGCACGCCCTCTACTCGGGCCAGGACGAGCTGCGCAAGGACAACGCCGCGCTCAACCAGGAGAAGCTGAACCTCTGGGAGACGATGGGCCGGCTCAACCAGTACGTCTACATCGCCGAGCGGCTCGACGCCCGGGTCGCCGCCGCGATCGCGGAGATCGCCCCGACCGACCCGGAGAAGGCCAAGGCCCTGCAGCAGGACGTGCAGTTCTACGTACGCCAGAAGCACCAGGACCTGCTCACCCAGCTGGCGGTCTCGATCCAGAACTACCTCGCCATCGACGTGGTGATCAAGAACAACATCGAGCTGATCAAGGGCGTCGACCGGGCCTCGACGACCACCGTCTCCGCGCTGCGCACCGCCGTGATCGTCGCCCAGGCGCTGGGCAACCAGAAGCTCGTGCTCGACCAGATCACGGCGCTGAACACGACGACCTCGGACATGATCCAGCGCACCTCGGAGATGCTGCGCGACAACTCGGTGCAGATCCAGGAGCAGGCCGCCTCGGCCACCATCGGGCTGCCGCAGCTGCAGGCCGCGTTCCAGAACATCTACGCCACGATGGACGCCATCGACACGTTCAAGGTGCAGGCGCTGGACACCATGGCGACCACGATCGGCACCCTCGAGACCGAGGTGGAGAAGTCGCGCAGCTACCTCGACCGCGTGCAGAAGCGGGACGAACGG